>JAEEGL012908878.1_pt1 | contig 65068 bp, 59 predicted proteins | sample 9134231 | NCBI WGS metagenome assembly JAEEGL01 (sample SAMN16246548, study PRJNA631951) | gut metagenome | biome: gut microbiome; feature: rumen; material: fiber-attached | host: Bos | place: Iran: Karaj | collected 2018-10
CTGGAAAAGAGGATAATCATGAAAAATTACACCATCACCGTGAACGGAACCGTTTATCAGGTAACCGTGGAAGAAACGTCTGAGACCGCGCCGGTTGCGGCGCCCGTTTCCGCACCGGTTCCGAAGCCCGTTCAGCAGGAAGCGCCGAAGAGCGCGCCTTCGGGCCGCGTCCGTGTCGTTGCGCCGATGCCCGGGAAGATCCTTTCCGTCCGGGCAAAGTCCGGAGACGCGGTGAAAAAAGGACAGGTGCTTCTCATTCTGGAAGCCATGAAGATGGAAAATGAGATCGTGGCGCCGGAAGACGGCACGGTAGGAGACGTTCCGGTGCGTGAAGGCGCATCCGTGGAAGCGGGCAATGTGCTCATGACGCTGAACTGACGGAGACGACCGTGGAATACTTTCTGACAACGCTGGACAATTTACTGCACCAGACCGCGTTCTTTCATCTGACGTGGGGCAATTATCTTCTGATCGCCGTCGCGTTGGTGCTCCTGTTCCTTGCGATCGCAAAGAACTTCGAACCGCTGCTTCTCGTGCCGATCTCGTTCGGGATGCTGCTCGTCAACATGTAACCGGACATCATGGCGCCGCCGGCGGACGGTCATGCGGGCGGACTTCTGTATTACTTTTATCTGCTGGATGAATGGAGCATCCTGCCGTCTCTCATTTTCATGGGCGTCGGCGCGATGACCGACTTCGCGCCGCTCATCGCGAATCCCATGAGCTTTTTACTCGGCGCGGCAGCCCAGTTCGGCATTTACGCTGCTTATTTCCTCGCCATTCTGTTAGGCTTTAACGACAAGGCGGCAGCGGCGATCTCGATCATCGGCGGCGCGGACGGACCGACTTCCATCTTCCTCTGCTCGAAACTCGGGCAGACGGACTACATGGGACCGATCGCGGTGGCGGCGTATTCCTATATGTCGCTGGTTCCCATCATTCAGCCGCCGATCATGAAGCTTCTGACGACAAAGAAGGAGCGTTCGATCAGGATGAATCAGCTCCGCCCGGTCTCAAAACTGGAGCGGATCCTGTTCCCGATCATCGTGACCATCGTGGTCGTCATGATCCTGCCTTCCACGGCCCCGCTCGTCGGCATGCTGATGCTCGGAAATCTGTTCCGGGAATGCGGCGTGACGAGACAGCTTTCGGAGACGGCGTCGAACGCGCTCATGTACATCGTGGTCATCATCCTCGGAACTTCGGTCGGCGCAACGACGAGCGCGGAAGCGTTCCTCAGGTTCGACACGCTGAAGATCGTCGGCCTCGGCCTCGTGGCCTTCGCCTTCGGTACCGCAGCTGGCGTTCTGTTCGGAAAACTGATGTGCAAACTGACGAAGGGCAAGGTGAATCCGCTCATCGGAAGCGCGGGCGTTTCCGCGGTGCCGATGGCTGCCCGTGTTTCCCAGAAGGTCGGCTCGGAAGCCGATCCCTCGAATTTCCTGCTGATGCACGCCATGGGACCGAACGTCGCGGGCGTCATCGGAACGGCGGTGGCCGCCGGCGCCTTCATGGCGATCTTCGGCGTTTGACGATGGAGAGATAAGACAATGGAAGAGAACAAAAGACCGGTAAAAATCGTGGAAACGGTACTGCGCGACGCTCATCAGTCGCTCATTGCCACGCGGATGACGACGGAAGAAATGCTGCCCATCGTTCCGATCATGGACGAGGTTGGGTATCATGCCGTGGAATGCTGGGGCGGCGCGACCTTTGACGCCTGCCTGCGCTTCCTGAAGGAGGATCCGTGGGAGCGCTTGCGCAAACTCCGCGCGGGATTCAAAAAAACCAAGCTTCAGATGCTGTTCCGCGGTCAGAATATACTCGGATACAATCATTATGCCGACGACGTCGTCGAGTATTTCGTGCAGAAATCGATCGCGAACGGCATCGACATCATCCGGATCTTCGACTGCTTCAATGACCTCAGAAATCTGGAGACTGCGGTGAATGCGGCGAAAAAGGAGCAGGGTGAGGCGCAGATCGCATTGTCCTATACGCTCGGCGACGCCTACACGCTGGATTATTGGAAGGAGACTGCCCGGCGGATCGAAGAGATGGGAGCGGATTCGCTCTGCATCAAGGACATGGCGGGACTGCTGACTCCGTACGAAGGATCGAAACTCGTCAGTGCGATCCGCGAAGGGACGAAGCTGCCGATCGACATCCACACGCATTACACGTCCGGCGTCGCGTCCATGACGTACATGAAGTGCATCGAGGCGGGCGCGGACATCATCGATACGGCGATCTCGCCGCTTTCTATGGGCACGAGCCAGCCTGCGACGGAAGTGCTCGTGAAGACCTTCGAAGGAACGCCCTACGATACGGGACTGGATCTGAACAAACTCTCCGAGATCGCGGACTATTTCCGTCCGCTCCGGGAAAAATACATTGCCTCCGGCCGCCTGAACACGAAAGTGCTCGGTGTGGACATCAAGACGTTATTGTATCAGGTGCCGGGCGGCATGCTTTCGAACCTCGTGTCGCAGTTGAAGGAAGCGCACGCGGAAGATAAGTATTACGACGTATTGCGCGAGATCCCGAACGTCCGGAAGGACCTCGGAGAACCTCCGCTCGTCACCCCGTCTTCGCAGATCGTCGGCACGCAGGCTGTATTGAACGTGCTGCAGGGCGAGCGGTATAAAATGATCACGAAAGAAACGAAGAAGGTGCTTCGCGGCGAATTCGGAAAGACGATCAAGCCGTTCAACCCCGAGGTCCAGAAAAAGGCCATCGGAGACGAGGAGCCGATCACCTGCCGGCCGGCGGACCTTTTAAAGCCGCAGTTAGACGGATTCCGCGAGGAGATCCGGGACTATATGAGGCAGGACGAGGACGTTCTGTCGTATGCCCTGTTCCCGCAGGTCGCGATGGAATTCTTTAAGTACCGCGACGCGCAGGAGAGCGGCGTGGATGAAAACAAGGCCGATAAGGCGACGAAGAGTTATCCGGTATAAAGAAAGATTGGCAAGGAGCCGACTGACATGATCCAGCCCGAAAAAGTCTATCTCATGACGAAAGCCGCCGCTTTTGAGAAGCGGGAGGCTCACCGCGCGCTGAAGATCGTGAATTACCGCCGGAAAGACTACGTGCTTTCCCGCATGCTGCTCGTGCTCCTGTCGGTGACGATCGCCTATGCGATCCTGGTCGCGACGGTGATTTTCCTCGTCATCATGGCCAACGAATCCCTGGTCTTAAGCGTGACCGAAATGGTGTTCATCATTCTCGGCATTCTGGCCGGATACGTGGTCGTGCTCCTGTTTTACTACGTGGTGAGCCACAAGTTTTACGGCGAACGGCACGTGAAGGCGAGACGGGACGTAAAGAAGTATCTCGCGGTGCTGAAGGCGCTGGACAGTTATAACGAGGAGCGGGCCTGACGGAGCCCGGAAAAAAGGTCGGTATCATGAAAAACCTGCTGAAGTTGAAGGAACTCATCAAATCGTTCTACGAGAAGTACGACAAGTACGTGCTCGGTTTCATACGCTTTGCCACGGGCCTCGTCGTCTATCTGACGCTCTTTTACAATACCGGATACAACGCGGCGTTCTCGAATCCGTTCGTGGCCGTCGGCCTGGCTGTGATCTCCGCGTTTCTCCCGTCGTACATGATCACGGTGTTCGGCGCGTTCATTCTCATCGTGCAGTTCTTAAGCGTTGCCATCGAGATCGCGGTCATAGCGCTCGTCATCTTCATCCTGATGCTGCTGCTGTACTTCGTCTTCAAGGCGGACAAGAGCTGGATCCTCATGTTCACGACGGTCATCTGTCTGTTCGGATTCACTCCCGCGGTACTGCCGGTCGCGCTTCTCGTTTCGCCGGTCGAGACCATCGTCGTGGCTTTCGGCGTCATCGTCTACGGCCTCGTGGCAGTGGTGCGGAAAGACGTTTCGGTGCTGACGAGCGGCAGCAATCTTTCGCTCGGCGGCAGAGTGAACCTGCTTCTCACGGACCTGCTGTCCAATGAGTACTTCATCCTGCTTCTTGTGACGCTGGCCGCTTCGGTATTGCTCGTATCGGCAGTGCGGCGGTCGAAGATCAATCACGCCTCGCTCGTCGCGATCGTTTTCGGGAACCTCCTGTTCCTCATTTCGTTCCTGCTCGGGAATTATTTTCTGGACATTTCGCTCGACGTTGCGGGTTTCATCGTCGGCTTCGTACTGAACATTCTGTTTACCTTCTTGCTCGTCGCGCTGGTGCTCGGCATGGATTACAAGCGGACGGAAGAGGTTCAGTTTGAAGACGACGACTATTATTACTTTGTGAAGGCCATTCCGAAAGTGGCCATTTCCTTGACGAAAAAGCGCATGGAGAACATCACCTCCGGTACGAAGGAGAAAGACGCTTCAGGGGACATTGACGTAAAACAGGTATTCGTCCGTCGGGACGAAGAGTAAAGGGAAGGGATAAGTCATGTTGGATCAGCTTTTCGGGTTTAACCACACACTGACCATCGGATCGTTCAGCATCACGTTTTCCGTCAGCGGGATCATTGAGATCCTGATTTTCGCCGTGCTCATCTATTACGTGATCGTATGGATCAAGCGCACGAAGGCATGGAATCTTCTGAAAGGCGTGATCGTTCTGGCGGTGGTCTACGCCGCGGCCGCGCTTCTCGGACTGAACAATCTGACGTTCATTTTCCGCGCCTTGTTCTCTTCGTTGATCCTGGCCATCATCATCATCTTCCAACCGGAGATCCGCAGAGGTCTCGAGCAGATCGGCGAACGGAACATCATTCAGAAACTGATTCCGACGAGCGACAATGCGAACCCGGGACTCAGTGCCGATTCCATCGAAGCCATCGTTTCGGCGCTTTCCATGCTCGGGAAGAACAAGGTCGGCGCGCTCATCGTGGTGGAGCAGAAGATCGACTTAAGGGAGTTCGTGAACACGGGCATCACGCTGGATGCGAAGATCTCCGCGGCGCTGCTCGAGCAGATCTTTGAACACAATACGCCGCTTCATGACGGCGCGGTCGTGATCCGGAAAAACCGGATCGTATCCGCGACCTGCTACCTGCCGCTGTCGCAGAACATGTCGATCAGCAAGGAACTCGGAACGCGTCACCGCGCGGGACTCGGCATTTCCGAGGTTTCGGACTGCATCACGCTCATTGCCTCGGAAGAGACGGGCGGACTCAGCATTGCCGAACACGGCGAGCTGCGCCGGAACGTCTCGCTCGAAGAGATCCGCTCCGTGCTGGCGGGAACCAGAATGGAGGGGCAGGGCAAGACGTCAAGGAATCCGGTAAAACGTTGGATCAGGAGGCGGAAGCATGAAAGCTAAGATCAAGTCCTTCTTTACCAAAAACATTCCGCTGAAGGTCATCTCGCTGATCCTCGGTCTCGCCGTCTGGGCGATCCTCGCGAACTCGCAGGATCCGACGATCACGAGGACCGTGAACGTGCCGATCACCTACGTGAACGCGGATCTGCTCGAAAAGAACGAGAACCGCCTCATGCTTTCGGGACCGGATACGGTGCCGATCAACGTCAGCGTCCGGACCAGCATGCAGAACCGGGCCACGGCTTCGCTTTTCAAGTGCACGGCGGACTTGACCGACCATAACGGCGGCGATCTTTCGAACCAGCGCGTGCACGTGAACGTGAGCCAGGTGGGCGGAACGAACATCGTTCTCGACTGGAACTATTCGCGGAACGATCCGAACATCACGGTCGTCATGGATGAGATCGTGACGAAGAACTACCCGGTGGAACTTCTTCCGACGGATAACCTGACGGAAGGCCTCGTGCTCGGAGGATCGGTGACGTTCAACCCCGCGACGGCAACGGTCCGCGGACCTTTGTCGAAGTTCTCGAACATCACGGCGGTGAAGGCGAAGGTTTCGCTGAGCGAGTTCACCGAAGGTACGGGCGGCACGTTCACGGAAACCGTGAAACTTGCGATGTACGACGGCAATGACCGCGTCATCGAAGACAAGACGCTGACGCTGACGCCTGACGAATCGGTCATGACCGCCATCGTGTCCCGCGTGCAGACGGCCATGGTGAAACTGGCCGGAACGACGGGAACCGTTGCGCCTGGATACCGCTACGTGAATTATACGCTCTCTCCGGAACGGATCTCCGTATACGGATTGAAGAGCGTCGTCGCGGATCTTTCCGAGATCACGATCCCGGAGAGCGCGGTCGACATCACTGGCATCACGGAAGACCGCGAATACACGCTGAATATCATTGATTATCTCCCGGACGGCGTCCGGCTGCTGGACGGGACCGGATACGAGATCAAGGTCATGGTCCACGTGGAACCGCTCGTCACGGAGGAAGTGCCGATCGACGTGAACGACATTGCCAGGGAAGGTGAGAACGAGGATTATCTTTACGAGTATGAGGCGGAAGAGCTCTACCTGAAGGTGACCGGCCTCGAAGAAGACGTCAAGGTCTTTAAGATCTCCGATGTGTTCCCCACGGTCGACGTATCGGAACTCGAGCCCGGAACGTATGACGTTAAGATCACGGTGACCGGGAAGAAGGGTTATACGTTTGACAATGCCGATTCGCTCTTCATCCGCGTGACCGTCACGGATCCTGCGGCGGAAAGCACGGAGGAAGAGGAAAGCGGAAGCGAAGAAACGGAAGAAGTCCCGACGTCGCCGCAGATGACGGAGGAGGAGCCGTGACGAAGGACGGAGAAAAAACGCCTTCGGTGGATGCGGTCATCCCGGTATACCGGCCCGGAAAGGAGTTTCCTGAACTTCTCAGAATGCTGAAAGCCCAGGAGCATCCCGTCCGGAAGATCATCCTGATGGTGACGCTTTCCGAAGGCGAAGCGCTTCCGGACACCGTTGACCGGGAAGGCACGGAGATCCATGAACTGCAGCCCGAAGCGTTCGATCACGGCGGCACGAGAAACTTAGGCGCCTCCTTTTCCGATGCGGATTATCTGCTGTTTCTGACACAGGACGCCAAGCCGGAAGACGGGAAACTCGTTTCGGAACTGCTCTCGGCGTTTTCCGGCGAAAAGACGGGCGCAGCCTACGCGCGGCAGATCGCCAGGGAGGACGCGGGCATTGCGGAGAAACTGACGCGGTCGTTCAATTATCCCGAAACCGCCAGGGTGCAGGACCTGTCGACGGCGGAGCGCTACGGCGTGAAGAATTATTTCCTGTCGAACGTCGCGGCCATGTATGACCGGAAACTTTTTGTCCGTCTCGGCGGATTCATTGACCGGACCGCGTTCAACGAGGACATGATCTATGCCCACAAGCTGATCTCGGCCGGATATCAGGTGCGTTACGTGCCGTCGGCAGTGGTCCGTCATTCGCATCAGTACACGGGAAAGGAAGAGTTCCGCCGGAATTTCGACCTCGGCGTTTCCCAGGCGGATCACCCGGAGATCTTCGAAGCCGTTTCCTCTGAAAAGGAAGGCGTTTCGATGGTGAAGACCGTCATCCGGGAATTGTTCCGGGCGGGAAAAGGGCATCTTACCGTTCCGTTCCTTTACCGGACGGGAATGAAGTATCTCGGGTACCGGAAAGGAAAAAAATACAAGAAGCTGCCGGAGAAAAAAGTGCGGAAATATTCGCTGAACAAGTATTATTGGGAGAAGTATTATGGGACAGATCAAAGTGACGCGCTGTGAGATCGAAGGACTCATGGTCATCGAGCCGAAAGTCCACCGGGACGAACGCGGCTATTTCGTCGAGACCTACAATGAGCGGGATCTGGAGGAAGAAGGATTTTTCAAGAAATTCGTACAGGACAACCAGTCCATGTCCTCCGGCGGCGTGCTCCGGGGTCTGCATTATCAGAAGCAGTTCCCCCAGGGAAAACTGGTCCGCGTCCTGTTCGGTAAAGTCTTCGACGTGGCCGTGGACATCCGTCCGGGATCCGAAACGTACGGAAAATGGTTCGGCGTCGAGCTCTCGGAAGAGAACATGAAGCAGTTCTATATTCCCGAAGGATTCGCCCACGGGTTCTACGTCATGAGCGAGAAGGCCGTTTTCGCGTATAAATGCACCGATTTTTACCATCCGAACGATGAGGGCGGTATTTTATACTCGGATCCGGACATCGGCATTAAGTGGCCTTTTAACGAAGGAGACGAGGTGATCCTTTCCGAGAAGGACAAACTCTGGCCCGGTCTTTACGGGAAGAAATGAGGCGAAGAGAGAACGGTCATTGCCATGACGGACATTAATTTCAAAAAAATCATCCGCATCGGACTCATCGTTTATTTCGCTGCGATCGCGCTCTTCACGGTCGGGACCTTAAGCCGGCTGAAGGACGGGAGCGTTTTCGGTCTGCCGAAATTCCTCGTCTACGGCGCGGTCGTGCTCGTGCTTACGGTCTGCGTGCTTCTTTACGTACTGCATCTTCAGAAGCGGCTGAAGTCCGGAAAGGACGCCTTCGGGCTCCGGGTGCTCCGGACGATCCACAAGTACCGCTTCCTGATCGAGCAGCTCGTGACGCGCGATTTCAAGATCAAGTACAAGCGTTCCGTGCTCGGCGTGTTCTGGAGTTTCTTAAATCCGCTTCTTATGATGATCGTCCAGTACGTGGTGTTCAGTTATCTTCTGAATTTCCGCGGCACGGTCGAGCATTATGCATTATACCTGCTTTGCGGTATCGTGATCTGGAACGGGTTCAACGACTGTTCGACGCAGTCGATGCGTTCGATCATCGGCAATGCCCACCTCATCACGAAAGTGTACGTGCCGAAATACATCTATCCCGTGACGAAGGTGCTGTCGGCCTCGATCAACGTCCTGCTTTCCATGGTGCCGCTTCTGCTCGTCACCGTGATCTACGGACTCATTGCGACGCCGAAACTGTATCTGTCGTTCGCGGTGCTGCTTCTGCCGCTGGCGCTCCTTCTGCTCCTCGTGTTCTGCATCGGCATCGGATTCATTCTTTCGAGTCTCATGGTCTTTTTCCATGACATCGAGTTTCTCTGGACCGTGTTCTCCACGATCTGGATGTATGCGACGCCGATCATCTACTCGCTGGAGATGTTTGAATCCCGGGCGCCGTGGCTCATCACCGTGATGCAGTTCAATCCGATGTATCATTACATCAATTTCGTGCGGTCCATCGTACTGTACCGCACGGCGCCGACGTTCCTCGAGATGGGCATTACGGCACTCATTTCGTTCGGCACGTTCGCGGTCGGGCTCCTGATTTTTAAGAAATGTCAGGATAAATTCGTTTTGTACCTGTAAGGAGATGAGGAGAAGAAAATGAACGAAGAAAGAAAACTCATGATCTCCGTACAGGACGTGACCATGACGTTCAGGAGAGAGGAAGACCGCTCCGGTTCGCTCAAGGAGACCGTAACCAAACTGCTTTCGAGAAAACTGAAATTCAGCACGTTCACGGCGCTTCACGACGTGAGCTTTGACGTATACAACGGCGACGTGCTCGGCATCATCGGGCGGAACGGCGCCGGAAAGAGCACGATCCTGAAAATCATTTCCGGGATCATGAAGCCGACGAAGGGCAATATCATCCGGAACGGGAACATCGTGCCCATGCTGGAACTCGGCTCCGGCTTCGATTTCGACTTAAGCGGCCGGGAGAACATTTTCTTAAACGGCGCGATCCTGGGCTACGAGAAGCCGTATCTTTTCTCGAAATATGAAGAGATCGTCGATTTCTCGGAACTGCGCGATTTCATCGACGTGCCGCTCCGGAATTATTCCTCGGGCATGATCATGCGTCTCGCGTTTTCGATCGCGGCGGTCGTGGAACCCGAGATCCTCATCGTGGACGAGATCCTGGCGGTCGGCGACGAGAATTTCCAGAAGAAGAGCCGGGCGCGGATGATGGAACTCATGGGCGGCGGCACCACGGTGCTGTTCGTTTCCCACGATATGAACCAGATCCGCGAGATGTGCAACCGCGTGATCTGGCTGGACGGCGGAACGATCCGCATGCAGGGCGAAACGAAGGAAGTCTGCGACGCATACAGGATCTAGGGCATGAAGAACGTAACGGTCGTTATCCCGAACTGGAACGGGATGCAGTATTTGAAAACCTGTCTGGATTCCTTAAGGAAGCAGGATACGGATGATTTCGAGACGCTCGTCGTGGACAATCATTCCGAAGACGGTTCCGTGGAATTCATCCGGGCGAATTATCCGGAAGTCCGCCTCATCGTTCATGAGGAAAACCTCGGATTCACCGGCGGCGTCAATGCAGGCATTGAAGCATCGGAGAGTCCGTTCGTCCTGCTGCTCAATAACGACACGGAGTGCGATCCGTGCTTCGTCCGCGCTTTGTTCACGGCCGTTTCGAAAGACCCGCGGATCTTTTCCGTTTCTTCCCGGATGATCCGTTTCCGGGAACGGGATTTGTTAGATGATGCCGGCGATCTGTTCACGGTGCTCGGTTATCAGGCGCAGCGCGGGACCGGACAGTCCGTCCGGGATCCGAAGTATCTGAAGCCGAAAACGGTTTTCTCTTCCTGCGCGGGCGCGGCGATCTACCGGAAGTCCGTCTTTGAGGAAATGGGCGCGTTTGATCCGGATCATTTCGCGTATCTCGAGGACGTGGACGTCGGCTACCGGGCCATGATCTACGGCTACCGGAACGTTTACGAGCCTTCGGCCGTGGTCTACCACGTCGGAAGCGGTGCTTCGGGCGCGGTCCAGTACAGCGAATTCAAGGTACGCCTTTCCGCAAGGAACAGCCGGTATCTGCTCTACAAGAACATGCCGGGCTTTTTCCGGGGGCTGAACGCATTGCCGCTCGCGCTCGGACGGTTCGTAAAGCGGCGCTTCTTCCGGAAACTCGGGTTCGAAGATGCCTACAGGGCGGGAGAGCTTGAAGCGAAGGAAAACCGGAATAATCTGAAGATCGTGCCGCTCACTTTCCGGAGGTTTTTCAGACACTTCGGGATCGAAGGCCGGGAGATCGCCTACACCTTCACGTACGTTTTCGAATATCTGAAGAGACGGAAACTGAAAAAGGGCACGGCGGACGGGACTTGATAGATTCCGGAAAAAGCGGTATAATCCTTTCCGTTTGTTCGGAAATGGAAGAGAAATATTTGTAAGAGACGACAGGGTACGGAAGATGAACACGGGAGAGATCTTATTATCCATACTGTACACGGCGCTTCCCGTAGCGGGCGCATTGGCGCTCCTTCTGATCTGGGCCGCCGTACGGCACAAGGCTTGGGCGAAGGAACGGGCGGAAAAGGAAGCGGAAAAGGCCGCAAAGAAAGAAGCCGAAGAGCAGGCTTTACGGCAGCAGGAAGCGTAACGGAGGCAGTTTGCCATGATCAAGGATAACCAGCACAAATTTAACAGACTGAGGGCCTTTCTGGACCTTCTGGTGCTGGTGCTCGCCTATTTTCTGACGTTCTGGCTTTTCTTCTACGTCTTTCCGTCGGACAGCGTTTTCGGCGGTTCTTTCAGCCCGAACGTGACGGCGCACGATTACCGGCTCGCGGTGCTTTACATCGCGCCGCTGCATCTTGTTATGTACATCCTGTTCCGTCTGTACCGTCCGATGAGGGTGACGGGACGGCGGATCGAGGCGCTGAAGATCTTCATTGCCAATCTGCTCAGCATCATGATCGTCGTCGTGGTGTTCTGGCTGTTCGTCCGGGAGTATTCGACTCACTTCTCTCGTATGTTCCTGTTCGAGTTCGGTGCGGTGAATACCTTCCTCATCGTGCTGGCACGGAACCTCGTCCGCCTTGCGGTCGTGAAACTCCGGAAAAAGGGCTTCAATTCGAAGAAGATCCTGGTCGTCGGCTATTCCGACGGCTGCATGGGCTTTTTGAAGCGCGTGAAGGAAAACGCGCGCTGGGGATATAAGGTGGTCGGCGTTCTGGACGACCGGGCGGAAATCGGAACGGAGTATTTCGGCTTCCCCGTCATCGGCAGGATCTCCGACCTCAAGGCGGTGCTGGAGAAGAACGAGGTCGAGGAAGTATTCGTCACGTTAAAACTGCGGGACTACACGAAACTGGAAGAAGTGGTGCAGGCGTGCGAAAAAGCAGGCGTCATGACGAAGTTCGTGCCGGATTACGGAAACCTGATGTCGAACCGGCCGTATACCGAGGATCTTCTCGGTCTTCCCGTCATTTACGTCCGGCAGGTGCCGCTGAACGATATGGTCAATGCGTTCATCAAACGCGCCATGGACGTCTTCGGTTCCCTCTTTGCATTGGCGCTGTTCGCACCGGTCATGCTCGTCGTGGCATTGCTCATCAAACTGACGTCGAAAGGCCCCGTGATCTTCAAACAGGAGCGCGTCGGTCTCCATAATAAGAACTTCATGATGTACAAGTTCCGTTCCATGGTGGTGCAGAGCGAAGAGGACGAGAAGAAGGAATGGACGACGAAGAACGATTCCCGGGTGACGGGGATCGGAAAGTTCATCCGGAAGACGAGCATCGACGAACTGCCGCAGCTCTTCAACGTGCTGTCCGGAAAGATGAGCCTCATCGGGCCGAGACCGGAACGGCCGCAGTTCGTGGAAAAGTTTAAGGAAGAGATCCCGCGCTACATGGTGAAGCATCAGGTGCGGCCGGGACTCACCGGCTGGGCGCAGGTCAACGGTCTTCGGGGAGATACCTCGATCGAAGAGCGGATCCGCTGCGACATCTATTATATCGAAAACTGGTCCCTTGGTTTGGATCTCAAGATCCTGTTCCTGACGTTTTTCAAGGGATTCGTGAATAAAAACGCGTATTGACGGGAGAAACGTTCATGGCAGAAATGAAAGCGAAAAAAATCGATGAATCCGCCGTCAAGCGGAGACGAAGGATCGTGCTCGTCGTGCTGGCGGAAGTGATCCTTTGCCTTTCGCTCGGCATCGTCGCTTACGGGGCATTCGTGCTTCAATCCTATAAGACCGAGGAACTGGATGACAATTTCTTCGTGGAAACGGGCGTGCAGACCAGGATCGAAACGCGCGTCGTAACGGACGCGGCCGGAAAGACATACGTGCAGCCCACCGAGATCCCGATCATGTCCAACATGGCGGGATACCGGAACATCCTCGTGCTCGGCGTGGACGAGCAGGGGTACAACACCGACGTCATCATCATCGTCAGCATTAACAACGACACCGGCGAGATCCGCATGGTTTCGGTGCTCCGCGACACGCTCATGAAGTTCGAGGAAGGATCGAAACCGACGGCATACGGCAAGGCGAACGCGCAGTACTCCAGCAGCATTTCCGACGCGGTCTCCATGTTCAACCGGAACTTCGGTCTGAACATCCGGGAATACGTGGTCATGAACTGGTTCGGCGTCGCCACCTGCGTGAACCAGCTCGGCGGCATCGAACTGGAATTGCCGAACAATAAACTCTTCATCAGTGAGTTCAATGGCTATCTGACGGCCGTCAATGAAAACACGGGACTGTTCGCGCCGCAGATCTGGGAGCCGGGCGTTCATACCATGTACGGCACGCACGTGGTCGCCTACTGCCGGATCCGTCACGTCGGCGCAGACTGGGGACGGGCGGAGAATCAGCGGACCGCGATCACGAAAATGCTGGAAAAAGCAAAACTTTACGCAAAGAGCGGCGATTTCGGAACGTTGATCCGGGTGGCTCAGACCGGGCTCGGAAACGTGACGACGAACATGAAGCTTCCGGACATCCTGTATCTCGCCATGAACATCACGAAATACTCCGTGACCGAAACGAAGCAGTTCCCGGAGAATCTGGCGACCTCCGGCGTCGGAAACGTCGCGTCGAAATACAATTGCCCGGACGTGCTCATGGCGTCGAATTTCGCGGATGAAGTCAAGAAGATGCACGCGTTCCTCTTCAACGAGACCGATTACGTGCCGAGTTCCTTCATTCAGTCGATCTCGGACCAGATGGCGAGAGACCGCGCCGGAAACTAAAAAAGACTTATCTTTTTCAACGATTCGTCACATTTTTTTCACAATCGATGAGTATAATGGCCCTGTCAAAATCCGAAAAGGACATTGAAAGGGCCTTTTCATTATCGTGAAAGGCGGCATATGCCGTACGAGGAGGAAAAATGGATTCGTATAATTATGACGTAAACGGAAATAATATGAGCGATCCGGGAAACGGAAACAAAAAGCAGGGCGGCGGGAAAGCGCTGATCATCGTCTTGGCGGCGGTGCTGTCCGTTCTCGTCATTGCGAGCGGCGCGCTGCTCGTGCATGAGATCGTTTCCGGCGGAAACGGCAGTCGCTTCTTCGGTGACAGTTCCGATCCCGCGACGAGGGTGACGCTGGCCGAGAACGAGCATTCCGGTGATTCCAAAGCTACTCTGACGGATGAGACGGAATCCAAGGGCAGTTCCGATACGGTCTATAACGACAGCAATGAAGTCAAGCGGACGGAGACCCGAGCGAAAGCGTACGTGATCGACGTGACAGAAGTCGTAGAGAACGTATTGCCGTCCGTCGTGTCCATCGTGGATGAACTGGAAGTCACGCAGACGTACAACCCGTTCAATTTCTTTTTCGACGGCGACAGTTCCGGCTCCTCGCAGATCGCCAATGCGTCAGGCTCCGGCGTGATCATCGGCGTGAACGGGAACGAACTGCTCATCGTGACGAATAATCACGTGGTGAGCAACGAAAGCAGTTCTTATTATTCGGTCACCCATTCCAACGGACTGACCGTGACTTTCGCGGACGGAGAGTCGGCGAAAGCCACGATCCGCGGCACGGATCCGTATTCGGATCTTGCGGTCATCACCGTGGATCTTTCGGAACTTTCTTCCTCCACCAAGGACTCGATCCGCATCGCCGTCCTCGGCTCCTCGGATGACGCGAAGATCGGCTCGGGCGTCATCGTCATCGGAAATGCCGGAGGATACGGACAGTCCGTGACGAGCGGCATCATCAGCGCGAAGGACCGGGAAGTGACCATTGACAACGTTACCCGGAAACTGATCCAGACCGATGCGGCGATCAATCCCGGAAACTCCGGCGGCGGCATGTTCAATGCGGCGGGCGAACTCATCGGCATCAACTGCGCGAAGACCGTCAGCACGGACATTGAGGGCATGTGTTTCGCGATCCCGATCACTTCCGTGAAGAGCATCATTGAAAACCTGATGAACAAAGAGCCGGTCGAGGAAGGTGAGGAAGGGTACCTCGGCGTCATGGCCGATGAAGTCCCGAACGATTTCGTGACGAATTACGGGTATCCCGCAGGCGTTTCGATCTCCCAGATCATGGACGGTTCTCCTGTGATCGACGCAGGACTGCAGATCCGCGACATCATTACCGCAGTGAACGGACAGAAGGTGAAGACCAGAGCGGAACTGAAGAGCGCGGTGAACGGCTACAAGGCCGGCACGACCGTGACGCTGACGATCTCCAGAGCGGAGAGACGGGGATTCAAGGAGTTCACCGTGGAAGTCACGCTTGTGAAGCAGAGCGATCTGAAGACGGACGGCGAATGATCCTTTGATCAGAGAATAAAAAAAGCGGGCTCCGGAATGCCGGGGCCCGCTTTTTTTCGCGGTTCAGTATTTTTGCAGGTGTTCCGCGATGCGGCTCGTCAGCATGTCCATCGCGACGTCGTTCAGACCGCCTTCCGGAATGATGACGTCCGCATATTTCCGGGAGGGGGCGACGTAGAGTTCATGCATCGGCCGGACCGTCGACAGGTATTGGTTGATGACGGAATCCAGCGTGCGTCCCCGCTCGTTGACGTCGCGGAGGATGCGGCGCAGGATCCGGATGTCGTCCGGCGTGTCGACGAAGATCTTAATGTTCATGATTCTCCGGAGCGTTTCCTCCGCGAGGATCAGGATCCCGTCGATGATCAGCACCCGGGAGGGCCGGATCGTTTTGGTTTCACTGCTCCGGTTATGGACCGTATAATCGTAGACCGGGCATTCCACGCTGTTTCCCTGCTTCAGTTCCTCGATGTGACGGACCATAAGTTCCGTCTCGAAGGCTTCCGGACAGTCGTAGTTCACGGCGGCCCGTTCCTCATAGGTCTTTCCGACCTGAAGACGGTAGTAATCGTCGTGGCGCATGACCGTCACGTCCGGTCCGAACTTCTGCCGGAGGCGGTCCGCAACCGTGGTTTTTCCGCTGCCGGACCCGCCGGCAATGCCAATGATCAGCATGGGATTCATACATTCCCTCCAAAGCCCTGAAAACGAGCCGTATTTCGATCGGTCACCGGATGATTTCGTAGATCAGCGGTTTCTTTACCGGCGGCTCCATGGAGAAGGTGAGTGCACCGAGGAACCGTTTCTCGGCATCCGGGATCTTCGTTTCGTCGTTCGTGTAAAGGATCGCGACCGTTTCGCCCTGACGCACGAAATCGCCGGTTTTCTTTTCCAGCACGATGCCTGCGCCGTAGTCGATCGCGTCTTCCTTCGACGCGCGGCCGGCACCGAGGATCATTGCCGCCATACCGATCTCCGAAGCGTTCATCGAGGCAATGCAGCCGTCGGACGGCGCCTGGACCTTATATGCGACGGAAGCGCCGGGCAGAAGCGAGAAATCATCGATCGCGCGAAGGTCGCCGCCCTGTTCCGAGATCCATTTCCGGAAGGTTTCATAGGCCCGGCCGGACTCAATGGCTTCCCGCACGCGGGCTTCCGCCTCTTTCTCCGGGATGCCGTGCAGCATACGGATGAGTTCGGCGGAAAGCGCGACCGAGACTTCCAGAAGGTCGTTCTTCACTTCACCCCGGAGCACCCTGACCGCTTCGATGACTTCGAGGGAATTGCCGACATTCGTGCCGAGAGGCTCGTCCATGTCAGTCAGCAGGGCGGCAATGCGTCTCCCGTGCATTTTCCCGATCGTGACCATCTTTTCAGCGAGTTCCTTCGCGCCCTCCAGTGTTTTCATGAAGGCACCGGAGCCGACCTTGACGTCCAGAACGATGTTCTTGGATCCTGCCGCCAGTTTCTTCCCCATGATGCTGGAAGTGATGAGCGGGATGGAGTCGACGGTCGCGGTGACGTCGCGGAGCGCATAGAGTTTTTTGTCCGCGGGCGTCAGGTTTCCGCTCTGACCGATGACGGCGACGCCGGTCTTCGTGACGGCCGAGAGAAACTCGTCGGGAGAGAGCTGGATCCGGTAGCCGGGGATCGACTCGAGCTTGTCGACCGTGCCGCCGGTGTGACCGAGGCCGCGGCCGGACATTTTCGCGAAAAAGCCGCCGAGGCTTGCCACGGTCGGAGAGACGATGAGAGAAGTCTTGTCGCCGACGCCGCCGGTCGAATGCTTGTCGCAGGAAAGATCGCCGAACAGGCTTAGGTCGACGGTGTCGCCGGAAGTGGCGATGGCTTCGGTGAGCGTTCCGATCTCACGGTCACTCATGCCGTTGAAGAACACGGCCATGGTGAACGCCGATGCCTGATAATCAGGAATGGAACCGTTTACGTATCCTTGAATGAAGAAACGGATCTCTTCATCGGTGAGTTCGAGGCCGTCCCGCTTGTGCAGGATCACGTCATACATGCGCATAATGGTTGCTCCTTGAATGCTTCTTTTTCCGGACTGCCGGAAGAAAATGTTTACCTGCCGAGATTCTTCGGCGTGAACGATTCGGGCAGCAATGCTCCGAGGGTGAGTTCCTTGAACTTAAGCGGCGAGGCGCTCTCAATGAGATAGACGGGCATTTCCGGAGAGCAGAATTCCGCCAGCACCTGACGACAGACGCCGCAGGGCGGGAAGGCGCCTTCGATCTTTCCGTCCGGTCCGCCGGTCACGGCGATCCCTTCAAATTCACGGTTGCCTTCGCTCACGGCCTTGAATACCGCGGTCCGTTCCGCACAGACGGAAGGAGAGTAGGCAGCGTTCTCGATATTGCAGCCCTGATAGATTTTTCCGTCTTTCGTCAGCAGCGCGGCGCCGACCTTGTAGCCGGAGTAAGGCACGTACGCGTTCTTCATCGCGTCGATCGCAGAAAGACAAAGCGTTTCGGCATCCGGCTTCGCTTCATTTTCCGCAAAGACCGGCAATGCCTCGCCTTCGCAGTCAAACGGTACGCCGAGGTACTCCGTCACGGTTTTTGCGATGACCGAGAAAGGCGTCTTCGTGCCGTGATTTCCCGGGATCACGTTTTTCCCGTAGATGAGGAACGGAATGTATTCCCTCGTGTGGTCCGTGTGTGAATCTCCGGGATCGCAGCCGTGATCCGCGGTGATCATCAGGACGTCGTCCTCCCGCATCTTTTCCGTGAAGGAGGGCAGCCAGCCGTCGAATTCCGCGAAGGCCTTCGCATAGCCGTCCACGTCCTGACGGTGGCCGTACTGCGAGTCGAAATCCACGAGGTTCACGAAACAAAGTCCTTCGAACTCCTTGTCGAGCGCTTCAAGCGTGATCTGAAGTCCTTCGGTGTTCCCGTGTGTGTAAACGTATTCGGAAATGCCCTGGCCGGCGAAGATGTCATTGATCTTTCCGACCGCGTAGACCGTTTTCCCGGCGTCCTTTATGGCATCCAGCATGGTCTCCTTCGGCGGTTCCACGGAAAAATCGTGACGGTTCGCAGTCCGCTTGAAATCAGAGCTGTTCGTTCCGACGAAAGGCCGCGCAATGACCCGTCCGACCGCATGTTTTCCGGTCAGGATCTTTCTCGCGATCCGGCAGTATTCGTAGAGCTGCTCCAACGGAACGACATCTTCGTGCGCCGCGATCTGAAAAACAGAATCTGCGGAAGTGTAGACGATGAGATCGCCGGTTTTCATGTGTTCCTCGCCGTAATCCTTAATGACTTCGGTGCCGGAGTAGGGTTTGTTGCAGAGTGCCTTCCTGCCGGTCGCCTGTTCAAAAGCGGAGATCACTTCCTCCGGGAAGCCGTCCGGATAGGTCGGGAGCGGGCTAGGAGAAATGATGCCGGAGATCTCCCAATGACCGATCGTCGTGTCCTTGCCCATGGATTTCTCCTGAAGACGGGCAAAGGCCCCGAGCGGGCGGTCCACCGGGGTAAGGTATTCCTGACCGTCGATGTTCGCAAGCCCGAGCGCGCGCATGTTTTCATTCCGGTAGAACGGGCTGCCGGAGATCCGTTTCATCGTATTGCAGTCACGATCGCCGAACAGATGCGCGTCCGGTTCTTCGCCGATGCCGACCGAGTCGAGCACGATGAGAAAAACTCGTTTCATTGTTTGTCAAGCTCCTTTGCGGTTCTTAAGGCCAGCTCCATCATTTCGGTGAAGGAATTCTGGCGTTCTTCTGCGGTCGTCACCTCGCCGGTCAGGATGTGATCGGAGATCGTGCAGATCGCGAGAGCGTCCTTCTTCGCTTTTGCGGCGTTCATGTAGAGCGCGGCGGCTTCCATTTCGATCGCCATGACGCCCATGGCCGCCCAGGACGGGGTCGAACGCATTCCTTCCGGCAATGCCGATTCGTCCGAATAGAAAGTGTCCGAGGAAAGCAGGTTTCCGACGTGATAACGGACGCCCATCCGATCGGCCTGTTCAACGCAGGTGCGGAGCATTTTGTAACTCGCGATCGGCGCGAAAGTGCCGGGCAGGTGGAACTGGTGCACGAACCGGGAGTTCGTGCAGGCGCCCATGCCGACGACGATGTCGCGGACGTGGATGTCCGGATCGATCGCACCGGCCGAGCCGATCCGCATGATGTGGTCGACGCCGAAGAAATTGAAGAGTTCGTAGGAATAGATCCCGATGGACGGCATGCCCATGCCGCTGGCCATGACGGACACTCTGGTGCCCTCGAAGGTTCCCGTGTAGCCCTGGATGCCGCGGACGTTGTTCACGAGGCGCGCGTCCGTCAAAAAGGTTTCGGCAATGAACTTCGCACGGAGCGGATCGCCGGGCATCAGCACGGTTCTCGCGAAGTCATCCGGCGTCGCGTTGATGTGCGGGGTGGGGTAGTTTTTTTCTGACATGTCAGACCTCCTGTTGATTTTGTGGATTGAGGACCCGATCAGGATCAGATCAGTCCTTCGGATTTGACGATCTTCACGATACGGCTCGTGCCGAGGCGTTCCGCACCGAGCGAGAGGAACTTTTCGGCGTCCTCGATCGAAGAGATGCCGCCGGCCGCCTTGATCTTCGTGCCGTTCGAAACGTGCTCGGCGAACAGTTTCACGTCGTCGAAAGTCGCGCCGCCCGTGGAAAAGCCGGTCGAAGTCTTGATGTAGTCCGCATCGGAAGCGGAGACTATCTCGGTGATTTTCACTTTTTCCTCTTCCGTGAGCAGGCAGGTCTCGACGATGACTTTCAGAAGCTTTCCGTAGCAGGACTTCTTGATCTCATTGATCTCGTTCAGCAGGTCCTCATAACGGCCGTCCTTCAGCCAGCCGACGTTGATGACCATGTCGACCTCGTCCGCGCCGTTTCTCACGGCGTCCGCGGCTTCAAAGCATTTTGCGGCGGTGGTGGAATAGCCGTTCGGGAAACCGATGACGGTGCAGATCTTCACGCCGCCCTTTGCGTATTCGGCCGCCTGTTTCACGAAGGAAGAGGGAATGCAGACCGAAGCGGTTTTGTATTTCACGCCGTCGTCCACGATTTTCCGGATGTCTTCCCATGTCGATTCCTGCTTGAGGAGAGTGTGGTCCACATGGGCCAGGATTTCCTGTACGTTCATAGCTTTCTTTGCTCCTTTTTTATTCTGGAACCGCTGACCGGATCTTGCTCAATCCCGGTTCAGGAATTCCTTGCTTTTTCCTTTTTCTTCAATCAGCCGGACGTAGCATTTGTAACACATTCCGACGTAGCGGTCGTTGCCGCCGATCAGCACCTGGCTCCCTTCGGTAATGATCTCACCGGAGCCGTCGAATCTCGCGTTCACCGTGGCTTTCCGCCCGCAGCGGCAGATCGACTTGATCTCGGTGATGCTGTCCGCGATCTCAAGAAGCCGTTTGGACCCCGGGAACATCTTCGTCTGGAAATCGGTCCTGAGACCGAAGCAGAGCACGGGAATGTCGGAAAAATCGGCCAGGTCCTTGAGTTCATTGACCTGAGAGACGGTAAGGAATTGCGCCTCGTCGACGATGATGACGTCAAGCGGCGTACGCCGGTTTTCGTTTTCGAAAAGCGCCCTCATGGAGTCCCCGGCCGTGATCGCGACGGCTTCCTGGAACAGCCCGATCCTCGAACGGACGATGGTATGCACCCGCCCCGTTTCGTCGGTCACGTCGTCCCGGTTGTCCGTCGAAGGCTTCACAAGCAGAACGTGCTTGTCTTTCTCTTCGTAGTTGAATTTCGTCATGAGTGCCTGGGCCGTTTTCGACGAGCCCATGGCCCCGAACTTGAAATAGAGTTTCGCCATTCCGGGATCCCTTTCTCCGATCGTATAGATATGCCGTAATACTATTATAGAATAGCCGAAACAGGTAAGTTTTGTCAAGGAGAAAAGGGACGGCGGCCTTTTCCGGACGGACGGCCGAAAAAGAACGAGAAGAGTCTTGATTTTTCCGCCCCGTATAAGTAAAATAGACAGAAAGGTCCGGCGGTTTCGGATCTACAATTTCATTGTCTGAAAGGAAGAGAGATCATGTCAAAGTTTATTCCGGTTTATATGCATCCGGACTACATGCCGATCGACATTTCGTTCGTGTTCAAGGACGAAAAACCGGCGGGAAAGCATGGGTTTGCGAAAGTGGACGGAGAGAACATCCGGTTCGAGGACGGAACGCTTGCGCGTTTCTGGGGCGTCATGTTCAACGGCGCCGCCTGTTTCCCGACGCACGAGAAAGCGGAGCAGGTCGCGAGAAGACTGGCCCAGACCGGCATCAACATCGTCCGGTTCCATCAGATGGACGACGAGTGGACCGCGCCGAACCTGTACCGGCTGACGGCAGGCGAACGCGTGAAGAATACGCGCGATCTCTCCGAAGAGAGTCTGGAGCGTCTCGATTATCTCGTGAAGTGCCTGAAAGATCAGGGCATTTACGTGACGGTCGACATGACGACGTACCGGCGCTTCAAGCCCGGCGACGGCGTGAAGGACGCGCATCTCTTGCACGACGGCACGAGACTGTACGCGATGTACGATCCGAAGATGATCGATCTGCAGAAGGAATTCTGCGAGAAATTCTGGAATCATCAGAATCCGTACACCGGCCTGAAATACAAGGACGATCCGGTCTTCGTGATGTGCACGATCATCAATGAAAACGATACCTTCATCAACCATGCGGGACGCCGCTGGTACAACCTGATCCCGTATTACGACGATGAATTCCGCGACATGTTCGCGGCGTGGCTGAAGGAGAAAGGCATTGACTACGATGCCTATAACTGCGAGCTGTTTGCGAAGGATCAGCCGATGTATGAATTCCGGATGGAACTCATGCGCAAGTACTGCGACGAGATGTACGCCTACATCCGTTCGCTCGGCGTGAAGATCCCGATCTGCGGTTCGAACTATCACACCTGTTTCGGCACCGTGAAAGCTCAGGAAAACATGGATTTCCAGGATGCGCACAGCTATTTCTACGACTGGCATTGGGGCGAAGAGGAGAAGTGCTGCGCTCACAAGCACATCACCGAAGCGGCGACGGCGCCGCTTGCGGGTCCCTGCTGCAACCGGATCCACGGCAAGCCGTTCTTCATGACTGAGTGGGATATGCCGTTCCCGAACTCCTTCCGCGCGGAGGGCACGCTCTGGTATTCGTCCATGTCCTGCCTGCAGAACTGGACCGGCATGACCGTCCACACCTACGGCTACGGCCACGACATGAGCAAGTTCGACCTCCTCGGAAAGATCGCTTCGACCGACACGATCGGCGGCGTTCCGTACCGGGAAGGCATTTTCGCGATCTGGAACGATCCGGCGCAGTACGGCCTGTTCTATCACGCGGCGCTGATGGTGCGCCGTCAGGACGTGAGCCCGGCGAAGGAGATCCTCGGTCAGGAAGTCACGCCGGATCTTTACGGAAAACGGGCGCTGGCACTGAGCGGCACCGCTCTGGAGATCCATCAGGTGCATTCGGTGCTCGACACCTGCAGCAGGGAAGGTCTGACCGAACTCCGTGATCCCTCGAAGCCGTACGAACGCGAGGATCCGAAGGAGATCGCTTCCGATACCGGCGAACTGAAACGGTATCCGGGCAAGGGATATGCGGTCATTGACACGCCGAGAACGAAGTCCGTTTACGGACGGATCGGCACGCAGGCGGTCAATACGAAGACGAAGCCCGTCACCAAGAAGGAATTGAACCACGTGGCGATCAGCTGTCTGACCGACTTTGCGACGATCACGATGTCTTCACTGACCGACGATCCGATCGAGAAGTCCGACAACATTCTGTTGACCGCGGTCGGCCGCGCGAGAAACCACGGAGCAGAATTCGACGGCGAGAAGATGCTTTATGCCGGCACGAATCCGATCGAAGTCGAGGTCATTAAGGCGGACATTGAGATCGAGACGGACCGCGAGACGCTCGAAGTCTGGGCGATCGATTCCGAAGGGTTCTATTCCGGAAGAGTGGATTCCGTTTACGATGACGGAAAGCGGAAGTTCACGATCGGCGAAGAGTTCCCGTGCATGTATTATCTCATCGTGGAACCGTAAGACAGAGAAAGGCGAAACCGGGCTGCTTTTCTTGAAGCCGGCGGTCGCGGATGAAAGAATAAAAGAGAGGATTGGGAGTTTATGATCAGGATCGGTTTTACCGGAGACATCGGATTTACGAGGTATTTCAAGGGACGCGAGGAAGCGGATTTCGTGGATGAGAAATTGATCTCTTTCCTGAACGACGCGGATTACACGGTCTTAAACGTGGAAGGCGCGGTCGCCGCTCCGACGCACGCAGGTCTTTTCGTGCATACGAACTCGCCGAAGGCGATCCCGCAGTTCAAGCGCATGCACGGAAACATCTGGAATCTGGCGAACAATCATACGATGGACGCGGAAGAGGACGGCATGATCGAGACGCTGCGCCACGCGAAGGAAGCCGGAGCGCAGACGATCGGCGCCGGTGCGAACCTGGAAGGCGCGATGACGCCGGTCATCATTGAGGAGGAAGGCGGCATCGGTCTGTTCGGCGTGGCCTACACGAAGAAGAACGTTCCGGCGTCAAAGGAACACGCGGGCTGCCTCGTGGAATCCCAGACCGACGAGATCCGCGAAGTGGTGAAGGGGATCAAGGAAAAGTGCCGTTGGTGCGTGATGGTCATTCACAGCGGCAGCGAGTTCCTGGACATTCCGACGAAGAATTACCGGGACACGTACCGTTCGTACATTGACATGGGCGTGGACGTCATCGTGGCGCATCATCCTCACGTGCCGGAAAACTATGAACTGTACAAGGGCAAGTACATTTTCTACTCCCTTGGGAATTTCATTTTCGACACGGATTATCAGCGCGTGCAGCCGCACACCACGGAAGGCATTCTTCTGAAGCTGTCCTTTACGGAAAAAGAGGTGACGTTTGAAGCGCAGGGCACGAAGATCGACCGCGAGACCGGGACGATCGGACCTGCCGAGCTTCCCGTCGTGTTCACCTGCCTCGACGAAGCGGATTACGAATATCTTTCGCCTCTGGCCTGCAAGCGCTATCTCGAGCACGAGCGGAACCGCTCGACGTTCGTGAATCCGGAGGAAGTGCAGGGCTTTACCGTCGAAGACTGGCTCGTGCGATGGAAGAAAGAGATCGACGGCGGACGCGCGGTCCTTCGTTGCTGCCTCGAAGAAGCGCCGAAGTACGATCCCGAAAAGCACGATCCGAAGTATGCGGAACTGGAGGCGTATCTCGTCTGATCCGTGACGTCCGGGAACGGAAAACAGTCATACGGTTTTAACACTGCGGGCTTGCAATTGCAGGCCCGTTTGTGTTAGAATAAACTTGCTATGTTCTTAACAGCGGAAATGGGCGCTGCCCTCGTCGGGTGGTTCGAAAAGAATAAACGGACGATGGCCTGGCGGGACGATCCGTCCCCGTATCACGTGTGGGTGTCGGAGATCATGCTCCAGCAGACGCGTGTGGAGACGGTGCATTCGTATTACGCCCGGTTCATGAAGGCGTTTCCGACGTTACAAAGCCTGGCGGACGCCGGAGAGGAAGTCCTTCTGAAACAGTGGGAAGGGCTCGGCTATTACAGCCGGGCGCGAAATCTTCAGAAGGCCGCGAAGACCGTGGTTTCGGAATACGGCGGAGTCGTGCCGGATTCCTTTGAGAAGCTCGTGAAGCTTCCCGGGATCGGTTCCTATACGGCGGGCGCGATCCTGTCCATCGCGTTTCATAAGCCCTTTCCGGTCGCGGACGGCAACGTCCTCAGGGTCCTTTCGAGAGTGCTCGGCCGGACGGATGACGTCCGGGACGAAAAGACGAAGGAGCGGTTTGAGAAAGAATTGAAGGCCTATCTCGACAGGGTCGCCTTGGATCCCGGAGAATTCAATCAGGGTCTCATGGAACTCGGCGCGCTCGTCTGCATTCCGAACGGACGGCCGAAATGTACGGAATGTCCGTGGAACGCTCTCTGCGAAGCCAAAAGGCGCGGACTCGAAGAAGCATTGCCGGTGATCTCGCCGAAGGCGGAGAAAAAGGTCGAGGAAAAGACGGTCCTTTTGCTGTACGAAGGGGAGAAACTGCTCGTCGAAAAGAGAAGCGGCAGGGACGTCCTGAACGGCTTGTACGGCTTTCCTTCGGCGGAGGGCGAACTGTCACAGAACCGGCTGTCCGAAGCGGTTTCCGGAGGGACGGTCAAGAAGCTGCCCGATCAAAGACACGTGTTCACACACAAGGTCTGGAACATGCATTGTTACGAAGTCAAAGTCGAAAACTTCGGCGCGGTGAGCGGCCGGGTGTTCGGATTGCTTTACGGGACAGAGGGAACGCCGGCATCGTACCGACTGGTCGGAAAGAAGGAACTGGAAGAAGAGATCGCATTGCCGGCGGCCTTCCGGAAATGGCCGTTGTTCGGTTCTGAAACATGAGAAAACTGATGAGGAAAATCGGAATAGTTCTCCTTGTGCTGGCGGCAGCGCTTGGCATTGCCGGGTGCAATGAGGGCGGAAAAACCTACGAACGGGCGAAGGACGCCTATGAGAAGGGACACTATGAAGAAGCGGTCTCTCTCTACCGTCTCGCGATCTCTCAGGGAGAAAAGAGCGGAGTCGTTTATGCCGACCTCGCATTGGCTTATCAGGGCTACGGCGATACGGAAAAGGCCGACGAGGCGATGGAGCGGGCGCTTTCGGAAGGAAAGGACCGGGAGGCGGTCCTGAAGAGAGAAGGCATCCTGAAGTATCTGAGAAGCGAATACGGGGAAGCCGGGACATTGTTCGAGCGGATCGTGGCGGAGGAAGGCATCCTTTCCGGCGAGAAAAAGCCGGGGCAGGAAGCTTTGGAAAACGTCGGTTTCCTGGCGGAATGCCGGAAGGAGAACGGGGAATACCGCGAAGCCATCGAACTCTTTAAGTTTCTGATCACGAACGGGTTCCACACGCTTGAATCCAAACTGAAGATCGGGGAATGCCTCCTGGCTGAAAACGAGTTTTATGCCGCCGCGACGTATTTCGACTGGGCGAAAGAGGAACCGGACATGAAACCGGAGCATTACCTCTTCATCTACCGGGCGGCGCGCGAGGCGGAAGACTACAGGGATTCGGAACTCTATTTCCAGGAAGGGTTATCGCTCTGCACCGGAGAAGACGGGACGATGACCGTGGGAGAATACTACGCCTATGCCGGGAAATTCCTGGCGGCGGCGGAAAAGCTGACGACCGAGAACACGACGGGGGCGATCCTCGCCAAGGCCGCCATCGCGATCCGGGACGGGCGGTATGAAGAGGCGGAGTCATATTATCAGCTCCTGGTCCGGAGAGGAGAGGAACTTCCGGTCGTATACAATCAGTACATGATCCTGAAAGCGGTGCAGGGCGAATACGACGCCGCGAAGCAGCTGCTTTCCGAGATCCGTTCCTACCGCGACCGCTCCATCGAGGAAGACGTGGACTGGAACGAGATCATATTGTACGAAATGCAGCAGGAGTACCGGAAGGCGTACGACCTGCTTCTGGAGTTCAGAAAGACCTACGGACAGTCGGAGGAAACGGAGCGGGAAGAACGCTTCCTTTCCCGGGTACTCACCCCATGAAGAAGCCCGGTCTCTTTCTCCGGGACCGGTTTCTCACGGTTTCCTACGAACTGCCGTTTCCGGATCTTCCGGAATCGTTCGACGGCTTTTCCCTCGTGTTCCTCTCGGACCTGCACGGGAAGTCGTTCGGGACCGGCAATGAGGATCTCATCCGGGGCATTGTAAACGCCGCTCCGGACGCAGTGGTCTTCGGCGGAGATTCGACGATCGTAAGAAAGCGGAAAATGAAGGGCCTTTCCGCAGTTGAATCGCTTCTTCAGGGGATCGCAGGCCGATTTCCCCTGTATCATGCGGAAGGCAATCACGAAGTCCGGATGAAAGAAGGATTCCGGAACGAATGGGAGAGCCTTCTCGAGAAGTATTCCGTGACGAAGCTGAAAGACGGTACGGCAGTGATCCGGCGGGGAGAGGAAGAACTCCGGATCTCGGGACTGTCCCTGCCGGAGACTTATTTCAGGAACTTCAGAAAGGAGCCTCTTCCCGAAGAATTCATCGAAACGAAACTCGGAGAGAAAAAGGGTTTTACCGTATTGCTGGTCCATTCGCCGGCATATTTCGACGAGGCAGCGGCCTACGGCGCCGAACTTACGCTTTCAGGACATTACCACGGCGGCACGGTCCGACTCGGGAAACGAGGACTCATGACGCCCGACTTCGTGTTTTTCGAGAAAAGAGTGCAGGGGCTGTTTGAACTCGGAAAAAGCAAACTCATCGTCAGCGCGGGACTCGGCACCCACTCCGTGAACTTACGGGTGGGCGATCCGCCGGAACTTGTGAAGATCGTACTCAGAAAGACGAAATGATGGAACAGGTGGAATTTAAACTGGAGTCGTTCGAAGGTCCGCTGGACCTCCTGCTTCAGCTCATTGAAAAGAACAAGGTCGACATTTACGACATTCCGATCGCTGTGATCACGGACCAGTATCTCGAATATCTGGACCGGCTGAAGGCCATGGATCTCGACAATCTGTCCGACTTTCTCGTCATGGCCTGCACCCTGCTCGACATCAAGGCAAGGATGCTGCTTCCGAAGGAAGAGGACGAGAACGGAGAAGAGATCGATCCGCGGCTGGAACTGGAAGTCCGGCTCGCGGAGTATCAGGAATACAAGAACAAAGCGGCGGAACTGCGCTCGTACGACGAGAGCACGGACGGGCAGATGACGCGGGACGAGGACCTTCCGAAAGAGGTCCGGAACTATAAGCCCGTGCCGGATTACGACGAGTTATTCAAGGACGTGACGATGGAACGGCTGAAGAGCCTGTTTGAACTCGTGCTCCGGCGGCAGGAAGACAAGGTGGATCCGATCCGCGCCTCCTTCGGCACCATCAAGGCCGATCCCGTCCGGATCTCGGACAAGTTCGCGTTCCTGAAGGATTACGGGCGGAAGAGAAAACACTTCACGTTTTCCGGCCTCATGGAAGGACAGAAGACGAAAGCGGACGTCGTCGTGACGTTCCTTGCGCTTCTGGAACTCGTGAAGATCGGGCAGATCAAGGTGAAGCAGGAAGAAACGTTCAGCGAGATCGAACTGGAATGGGACGATACCTGCGACGCGGAAGTCGCAAAAGAGGACATCAAGCAATATGAATGACAGTGAGTTGATGAAAAAGGAAGCGGCGTTGGAAGCCGTACTGTTCACCATGGGGGCGTCCGTGAAAGAGGCGACGCTTTCGAAGGCCATGGAAATATCCGTGGAGGAACTGGAGGACGTGGCGTCTGCATTGCAGGAAAAATATGAGGCGGAGGACCGCGGCATCCGGATCATCCGTCTGGAGGATGCGTACCAGCTCGTCACGAAAACCGAGTTTTACGAGGTGCTGATCCGGGTGGCGTCGACGCCGGTGAAACCGACGCTGACCGACGTCATGCTGGAGGTGCTTTCGATCATTGCCTACAAGCAGCCGGTGACGCGGTCGGAGATCGAGCGGATCCGCGGCGTTTCCAGCGATTATTCGGTGAACCGTCTGATCGAATTCGGACTCGTCGAAGAGAAGGGCCGTCAGGAAAGCCCCGGGCGCCCGATCCTGTTCGGCACGACCGAAGAATTCCTGCGCCGGTTCGGCCTTTCCTCGACGGAAGACCTGCCGCCGATCAATGAGGAGCTGCTCCTCAAGGTGAAGGAACTCGAGGAATACGCCCAGAACTCGCTGGAGATGGAAGGGCAGATGACTTTCCCGATCAGTGCGGACGGGCGGCTCCTCAACGAGGAAGAAGTCAAGGAAAGCGCGGACTCCGCCAATGAAGGACCGATCACGGTCGACGTATGACGGACGGGAGGACCGGGGAATGAAACTCATGATCGCATCGGACCTGCACGGTTCGGAAAAATACGGTGAATTGCTGTTTGAACGCTACCGGGAGGAAGGCGCGGGAAAACTGATCCTGCTCGGAGATCTTCTGTATCACGGAGCGAGAAACGCGTTGCCCGAAGTTTATTCCACCATCGGCCTGACGGCTTTGCTCAACGCACATAAAAAAGAGATCTTCGCCGTACGCGGCAATTGCGACAGCGAGGTGGACCAGATGGTGCTGGAGTTCCCGATCATGGCCGATTACAACATGATGTTCATGGACGGACACCAGTGGATCCTGACGCACGGCCATCTTTTTGACGAGTATTCGATGATCGCCCACGACCCGGGCGCCGTGCTTCTGCACGGGCACACGCACGTGAAAGTCATGGACCGGTGCGGAGATTTTTACGTCATGAATCCGGGCTCCGTATCGATCCCGAAGGATGACGAGATCCATTCCTACATGGTCTACGAAGACCGCAAATTCACAATGAAAGACGTGACGGACGGTCAGGTGATCGATTTCTTCACGATCGAATAAACCGGCGCTCCGGGAATCCCCTCTCCCGGAGCCCGGACCCGCTTCTTACGGGGCGGATCCCATTCATTTCCGGCGTATCCGGAATCATCTATGTTCGGAAAAACAGAAACTTCGGCGATCGTCGGCATCGACGCCCGCCGGGTCACGGTAGAGGCAGATTTCGGCGACGGACTGCCTGAATTTGACATGGTCGGCTTTCTCGGGAGCGAAGTGAAGGAGGCGCGGGAGCGCGTCCGTTCCGCCCTGAAAAATGCCGGCATTTCCATTCCCCCCGGCCGTCTCACGGTCAATTTAAGTCCGGCAAACCTGAAAAAACAGGGCAATGCCTTCGATCTCGCGATTGCATTGGCGGTCCTCGCGGCCGTCGGCGTGCTTCCGCCGGCATTGCTCGAACCCTATGATTTCGTCGGAGAACTGTCGCTTGACGGACATCTTAGGCCGGTGAACGGCACGTTGCCGCACGTCCTTTCCGCGAGAGAGGCCGGGAAATCAGGAAGCGTCGTTCCGAAGGAAAACGGAAGGGAAGGCGCCGTCTTCCCGGACCACGCGGTCTATGCCTTTGACTCGCTTTCCGAGGTCATCCGCTTCGTCCTTTCTCCGGAATCCGCCGAGCGCGTTCCGACCGTGGAAGAACCGCAGGGAACACAGCATTTCGGCGTCGATTTTTCGGAGATCATCGGGCAGGAGAGCGTGAAACGGGCCTCCTCGGTGGCCTGCGCCGGAATGCACGGTTTTCTGATGATCGGTCCGCCCGGCACCGGGAAAACCCTGACCGCGAGACGGATCCCGACGATCCTGCCTCCGCTCACGGAACGGGAGAGGATCGAATGCACGAAGATCTATTCCGTCGCCGGTCTGCTCTCGGAAACGGAGGGACTCGTCCGGGAGCGGCCGTTCCGTTCGCCGCACCATACGATCAGTACAAACGGACTCGTCGGAGGGGGAGGCATTCCGAAACCAGGAGAAATGTCGCTTGCGCACAACGGCGTCCTGTTTCTTGATGAATTGCCGGAATTTCCGAAAAGCACGCTGGAAGTCATGCGGCAGCCGCTGGAGGACAAGCAGGTCGTGATCTCCCGGGTGCAGGGCTCCTTCGTGTTTCCGACGAGAGTCATGCTCGTCCTCGCCATGAATCCGTGTCAATGCGGCTTCTATCCGGACAGGAACAAGTGTCATTGTTCGGAAGCCGACGTCCGGCGTTATCTTTCCCGGATCTCCAAGCCGCTTCTTGACCGGGTGGACATCACGGTGGAGGTGCCGCGGATCGGAAAGGACGGGATCAGTCAGGGAAGACCGGGGAAGAGTTCTTCGGAACTCAAGGAGGCTGTCATCCGGGCGTGGGAGATCCAGAAAGAACGGTACCGACAGGAGCGCATCGTGTTCAATTCCGAACTGGAGGGCCGGAAGATCAGGAAATACTGCGTTCTGACGAAAGAAGGCGAGGACTTTCTGAAAGAAGCGTTTGAAAAACTGGAGCTCTCGCTCAGAGCCTACGACCGGATCCTGAAGGTCGGAAGAACGATCGCGGATCTCGAAGGCGCGGAAACGATAGAACTGTCTCACGTCTCCGAAGCGGTCGCTTACCGGAGCATGGACCGGAAATTCTGGAGGTCGTGATGACAGAGAGACTCTATTATCTTTATCTCGCCTGCCTCAATACCGTATATGCGGTGAGTACGCTCAGGAGGGCGGCGGAACTGGCCGGAGGACCCGAGGCTCTGTTCGAGGAATACGACGAGAATACGTCGGCGATCCTCGGGATGAGGCCGACGGAAGAGGGGATCCGCAGGATCCGGGATTGCAGGAACGAGACGTTTCTTGAGAAAACGGAGAAAGCGGCGAAAGAGCGGGGGATCCGCTTTGTCACGGAATCGGAAGCAGAGTATCCGGAACGGCTGAATGATTTGAAAGAACGTCCTTTTGCTTTGTTTTACCGCGGCTCACTGCCGGACGGGAAAAAGCCGGCCGTGGCGCTCATCGGATCCCGGCGGTGTTCTCCCTACGGCAGGGAAACGGCGGAACGGTTCGGGGAAGCCTTCGCCCGGGCTGGGCTGAACGTGATCTCCGGAATGGCGTTCGGCGTGGACGGACATGCGGGACGCGGCGCCGTTACGGTTCCGAACGCATCCTTCGCCGTTCTTGGATCCGGTCCGGACATCTGCTATCCGAGAGAGAATCTCGATCTGTACGAAGCGCTGAAACGGAGCGGGGGCATTCTTTCCGAACGTCCTCCCGGATACTATGCGAAGTCCTACGACTTTCCGATCCGGAACCGTCTGATCAGCGGGCTTTCGGACGCGGTGGCGGTCGTCGAGGCCGCGGAGAATTCCGGCTCGCTCATTACCGTGAATTACGCACTCGAGCAGAACCGGACCGTGTTCGCATTGCCGGGACGGATCACGGACCGTCAGGCGTCAGGGACGAACCGCCTTCTTCGGGAAGGCGCGGAGATCCTGACCTGCCCGGAAGACCTGATCCAGGCACTCGGTGTCACTGTCAAAAGCGACACGGTCTACCGGAAGAAACCGCAGCTTTCCGGGGCAGAAGAGACGGTGGCATCGGCAGTGAAGGAACGCGCGCTTTCCGTGGACGGCGTCCTGGAAGCAACGGGGATCCCGGTGCCGCTTTTATTGGAAACGCTGGTAAAGCTGGAGGTCAAAGGAGTGATCCGGAAGTCGGCGGACGGTCTGTATTATTCCGAGTTGTGAACGAAGATCATTCGGGTCTGTGCCTTTTTCACAAAAACAGGTTGGAATACGATAAATTCAATGGTCATTCTTCCAAATTTGTTGTTGAAAACGGCTGAAAAAAATGCTACTATTTAGCATAGGAATATATAGAGGGGATTGCTGTGCCCTGATCTGAATAAGGAGAAATCGGCAATGAGGAAAGTTTATCCACTTTTATTGGCTGTGTTTTTGCTCATGACGGCGCTTCTTTCCGCATGTAACGGCGGCGAAACGAAGGCACCCGAAGATCCTTCTCAAAACGGGACGGAAGCTACGCCCGGAACGGGCAGCGAAAATGAATCGGAACCGGAAAGCGTTCCGGTATCGTCGGGCGCATTCCAGGTCGGCTATGCGAGAGAGAACATCACGCCGGACGCGACCGAAGGACTTCCGCTCGCCGGCTACGGAAACACGGACAAGCGTTTGTCCACCGGTTTCCTGGATTACATCTACATGACCTGCATCGCATTTCAGGATGAAGAGGGCAACCGCCTCGTATGGTTCACTCAGGACCTCATCACTTCGAACGGAACCGTCGTGGCGAAGATGAAGGAGATGGTCTCCGAGGCGACGGGGATCGACATTGACCACATCCTGGTGACCGCGACGCATACCCATTCGAACGTCGACCAGGGACAGACGAAATTCAACAGCGTAAACAAATACATCAGCTTCATTCAGGAGGCCGGCGTGAAGGCGGCGCTCGCGGCGCTGGATGACCTTCATCCCGCTTCGTTCAACTGGAGCACGGCGGATCTGACCGGCTACAATTTCGTCCGGCATTATTTCACCGACGTGGAAGGGGATCCGTCGGTCGGCGACAACCACGGCGCGCTCGCGGAAGGCAAAGTCGTCCGGCATACCACGGAAGCCAATCACATCATGTACATCCTTGAAATCGACCGGGAAGACGCGAAAGACATTCTGCTGACGACATGGAGAGCGCATCCGACCATTACGGGCGGACTCACGAAGGGCGAGATCTCTGCGGATTTCGTCGGATACGTCCGGAACGAGATCGAAAAGAAGACGGAGTATCTCTTCGCCTATTATCAGGGTGATGCCGGAAACATGAACCCGCGGACGAGACTCAGCGCGGACGTGGAATTCAATCCCCCGAAGGACGTTAAGGAATACGGCAAACAGGTTTCGGAACTCATTCTCAAAGGACTGGAGGAGAACGGGCTCACGCCGATCAAGACCGGTACGATCTCGACGATCAACACGACGTTTACCGGAGAAATCAATCACGACTGGGATTCGCTGGCCGGAATCGGGCAGGAACTCAGGGACTACTGGAACCAGACGAGCGATTATCAGCACGTCTATAAGGAAGGCGCGAAGTATAAGATCATCGACAGTCTCGGACACGAGCAGTACATCCAGAGCCCGTATCATGCGGGCGCCATCGCATCCCGCGCAGGCATGGGAAAGACTTCCGACGTCGAGATCCACGCGACGAGGATCGGCGATTTCGCGTTCATCAACGCGCCGTTTGAACTTTTTGACACGAACGGAGATTTCGTCCGCGAGAATTCGCCGTCGCCGTATACCATGGTGATCGGTTATTCGAACAACGGGAACGGATACCTGCCTTCCCAGTTTGCGTACGAGTATGATTGCTACGAGTCGAATACGACGAGATTCAAGCCCGGTACCGGCGAGCTTCTGGCATCCAAGTTTGTGGAATTGTTAAACGAATTGTACAAATAAGCAGCGACCGTTTCCGGCCGGCATGAGCCGGGCGGAAACGGTTTTCGCTATATCATCAGTCATTCAGGAGAGAACGAAATGAAAATCGGTTGGGGAAGAAGAGAGTATTCAATGAACGTGCCGGTCAACATCTGCGGCCAGATGTACATGCGCGTCTGTGAAGGCATTCTGGATCCGCTTTACATGACGGCAATGGTCGTCGAAGGAGAGGAGACGGTGGTCTTCGTGTCGATCGATCTCGTGGCGCCGAACGGCGAACTCCATCAGGGGATCATTGACAAGGTGCGGGAAAAGTATCCTGAGATCCCGGAAACAAACTTTATTTTCAACGTCACGCATACTCATACGTCGATGCAGCTCTGGCCGGGCGCCGAGAAGACCCCGGACGGAAAGGAACTCTATCCGCCGGTCAAGGCGAGAGAGCACGCGATCGAAAAGGGCGCGGAAGCCGTCATCGAGGCGTATGAGAACCGGAAGGAAGCAGGCATCGCTTACGGATACGGGTACGCGGTCGTCGCGCATTCCCGCCGCGTCTTATATTATGAAGATATGGGAGTCGCGAATCCGGCGAGCGCAGCGCCGAACGGTCATGCGATCATGTATGGAAACACGAACCGCCCGCAGTTCGAGGGATATGAAGCAGGCGCGGATCATTTCGTGAACCTGATGTATACATTCGACGAGCATGACAAACTGACCGGCATCGTTGTGAACGTGCCCTGTCCGAGCCAGACTTCCGAGCACCTGAAGGTCCTTTCGGCGGACTACTGGGCGCAGGTCCGGGAACTCATCGCGAAGGAATTCGGACCGGACGTCTATGTGCTTCCGCAGTGTGCGGCTGCCGGAGACCTTTCTCCGAGGATCCTGCATTACAAGGGCGCGCAGCAGCGCAGAATGCATTTGAAATACGGTCTGGATTATGACTGGACGATCCCGACGCTTGACGACGTGGACAATTTTGCGAGAAAAGCCATGGCGGAGCGGAAGGACATCGCGGAGCGGATCACCGCCGCAGTCAAGGAAGTGTACGCGTGGGCGTCCAAGGACATTCAGAGAGATCTGCCTGTCCGTCATATTAAAGTGGATATGCCGGTCACCCGCCGCTACGTTTCGGACGAAGAGGCGGAATGGTGCAGGGAGAACATCAAGTATCTTGAGGCGAACCTGCCGGATCCCGCGACCTGCTCTGCGGAAGAGTATCGCGTGAAGCGGTCCACCTTTGATTCGTACGCAGCGAGGAACCGCCGCGCGATCGCGAGAAATGAAAACGAGACGGAAGGCGAGAAGGTCGAGACCGTCGTGCACGTGACCAGGATCGGCGACATTGCGTTTGCGACGAACCGCTTCGAACTGTACATGGATTACATGCATCAGATCCAGGCGAGAAGCCCGTTCATCCAGACGTTTGTCATCCAGATGTGCGGCGAGGGCGCCGGCGGGTATCTCCCGACGGAGCGCGGCAAGGAGAACAAGGGATATTCCGCATCGATCTTCTGCAATACGGTCGGACCGGAAGGCGGAAGAGACCTCGTGGAAGGAACGTTGGAATTATTGAATCAGCTTGCTGAGAAATAATACGGTAAACAAGAAAACAGTCTAAACGAAATGCAGGCGGAATGATCCGAAAGGAATCGTTCCGGTCAAACGAAGGGAGACAAGCATGAACGAGGACAAAAAGAAAAAGAAGAAAGGGTTGATCATCGGCATCATCATCGGTGCCGTGGCCCTCGCCGGACTCGGCGTCGGGGCAGCTCTCCTGTTCGGCGGAAAAGGCGGGCAGGGAGAACCGACGGCAGCGCCGACGGAAAACGTTGAGGATCCATCTGTCGATGCATCCGAGACCGAACCGGAACCGGTGCCTCCGGAAGGAAGTCTGATCGATCAGCTCTTCTGGAACGTCGAGAAGAACATCTATGCCGGTCAGACGGAAATCGGCACCTCTTCGAGAACGCCGGACAAGGACGACGGCTACTATCACATTTCGTTCGCGGTGAACGGACGAACCGTGGAGCGTCGTGTCGCGGACAAGAAGATCGTGAACCAGATCGACGGTCTGGACCTCATGGGTCTCGTCTTTGACGATAAGAACATCGTCATCGGCGTCCGCAGGATCGAGGAATTCACCGGCGGTTTTGCACACAAGGGATTCTACGTGGACCATATCGAAGAAGACGGAACGATCGTTCTGAATTCCTCCGCTTCCCTGAACGGTATGGAATTCGAACTCGTGGTCCCCGATGACGCGAAGATCTTCGACGTTTCCGGAAACGTGAATCCGATCGGTTTCGTTCTGAAACCGTCCGATCTCCATCAGGGCGACCGGGTGTATACGGTTCAGGACTACGACGGAAACATCATTGCCGCGTACGTGACCGAGAGATACGTGAAGAACAAGGTCTTCTGGAACATCGAACGGATGTGGGACGATGCAATCGCGTCGACGAAACGTCTTCCGGACGTGGACGGCGTCTATACGTTCCTGATGGCCTGCGAAGGCGAACAGGTCACAGTCAAGACGAAGTCTCTTGCAGTCGCGAACAAGATCGACCAGCAGGCGGCGAAGGTCGTCAGCCTGAAGTTCGATAAGGACGGCTATGCGACAGAATATCTCAGCGCTTACCCCGGAGGTTCGTTCGGTTCGTGGTATCACGTCACCGAACTGAACGGCAAGAAGATCGTGGCGCATAAGTTCATTGCGGCCGCCGATACCGGCACGACGCAGGAAGGCACGCTCGCGGACGACTATGAATGCTACGACGTTTCGGGTGTCGGCGAATTCGTCGGCGTCAAATATCAGCTGAAGGAGTGGGACAAGGTCCACTGCGTGAAGAACGCGAAGGGCGAGGTCTCCATCGTCTTCGTCGTCGGCCGTACCGATGATCAGGCTCAGATCTACTGGAATATGAAGCGTGAGACGAACTCTCAGCGCGAGACGACGAAAACCCCGGATGCGAACGGTTATTACTGGTTCGAACTGGCCAGTAACGGCTCCGTGAAACGGTATAAGACCAATGACAAGAAACTGGCGGATGCCCTTGATTATGAGCCCGCGCGTGTCTACGCCCTTCGGGTGGAAGGCGACACGATCGTGAAGAAGCTGGGAACCGACGCCGTGACCGGCGGCGGCTCGACCGCATCCTGGTTCACGGTCATTGAGAAGAAGAATGCGAAGGAATACGTGACGAAGAAGATCATTCAGGCGTCGGATACCGGTAAGGTCACGCCGATCACCCTGTCCGACGACGTGAAGATCTACAACGTCTCTGATAACAAAATGTACGACGATCACGCCGGCGAGCTTTTAAAGCAGCTGAACATCGGCGACCGGGTGCACTGCCTGACGAACGTGGCGGGCGAAGTCTCTTACGTCATGCTGGTCAACCGTGCGATGGGCGGCGAGATCTACTGGAACCTGTCCAGAAAGTATGACTCGAAGAATAAAGTGACTACCCGGAAACCGGATGCGGACGGCTGGTACGTCTTCCAGATGGCGACCGGCGGAAAGCAGGTCACGTTAAAGACGAAGAGCAAGGATCTCGCAACGGAGGTCGATTCGTACATTGCGAACTGCATGTGCCTCGACGTGGCGGGCGACGTCATCGTCAGAGCCGGCTCCACGACCTCGAAGCTGAAGACTTCGGGCGGTACGACGGCGTCCTGGTTCGACGTCCTGTCCATCTCCGGAAATCAGTTCCACGCCGAGAAACTCATCGAGGCGACAGATACCGGGCAAAAGAGAGACGTTCCGATCGCGGCGGACGTGGAAGTCTACAACGTCGGTGCGGAATACACGGTCAAGGGTGAAAAGACTGACCTGAGAGTCGGCGACCGTGTGCACGTGCTCCTGAACGGCGACAAGCAGGCCTCGATCATCTTCGTCGTGAACCGGCCCGGACGGAAGATGTCCGGCACCTGTCCGGAATGCGGCAAGACCGTGACGTGGGTCTCCTTCAACGGTTCTTACGCAAGCTCCGGCGAAGTGAAGGCGACGGAGAGCTTTAATGGAAACGACGTGGAGTGCCAGGTGCTCCATTACTTCCTTGACGGCGACCGGAACCTGAACGGCCAGTCGCAATCCCTGAAGAACACGATCGTTCACTTCAACATGAACGGTCATACGCTGATGTCTGCGGAAGACAACCGCGGTCTGACGCTGTTTAGTGAGTATTCGGTCCTGAAGATCTTCGACCTGTCCGACAAGAAGGGCGGCGTGATCAAGTCTCAGAACGGCAAGGGCATGGGCGCGGACACCGGCGCAACCGAGATCGGCGGCGTGCTCTGGCTCCGCTACGGTACGAACAAACTGTATATTAAGGATACGACGCTTGACTTCAGCCTGATGGATCAGGGCATGACGAACGGCGCGATCTATGCACCGGCGGACTCGATCGTTGAACTCGAGAACGTGACGATCAAGGGCGCGAAGAACGCATTGACCGGCGCGGCGATCTATTCAAACGGCAATCTGACGTTGAAGAACGTGACGATCACCGGCGGCGTAAGCGGTTCCGGCGGATCGGTCTACGTGAACACCGGTACGTTCACGATCGACGGCAATACGTCCGTGAAGGGCGGCAAACTCTCCGACGGTACGCCCGCGAACATTTATCTCGCGAACGGCATGAAGATCAAGACGGCCTCCGGCATCACGTCGGCGGCAGGTTCCGTGTATTTCACGACCGCTGCGGGCGGCGTCTTCACCGAGAATGAGTTCGAAGCTTACAAGGACGTCTTCAAGTGCGACGTTCCGGCCACGATCGACGTGAACGCGAACAAGGCTTTGACGGTCACTTATGAATTGAGCGGTCTGAAACTCTCAGAAGAGACGCTGACGCTCGAGCAGGGCGGCGTGCAGAGAGTCGTCGTGAATCCGGTTCCGGCTTCCGCGGCGCTCGGAACGCTTACCTATGAAAGTTCTGATCCGACGAAGGTGTCGGTCGACGAAAACGGTAACGTGAAGGCAATCGCCGTCACGGGAGACGCCGGCGTGACGATCACGGTAAAGACTTCCGACGGTAAATTCTCGGCGGAGGCAAAGGTCGTGGTCAAGGCGGCATCCGCGAATGCGCATACGCACGTCGTAGGTACGCTTGAGGATATCAATGCGGCGACCGGAGAGAAGGTGCTCTTCGAAGCGTTTGACGCGAAGAAGGTCACTTCCGGTAAGGGCGGCACGTTCTATATGTATCTGACGGAAGACGTCGAACTCGGCGGAACGCTCGTGATCCCGGACACCAATTTGGTCCTCTGTCTGAACGGACATAAGATCCGGAAGGCAAACGGCCGTGTCATTCAGAACAACGGGGCGTCAACGGCAGCGGAGATCAAGATCTGCGACTGCTCGGCGAGACAGACCGGTCAGGTGGTCGGCGGTTCTCTGGATCAGGGCGGCGTGCTCTGGATCACGACCCCGAGTGTAGTGCTTTCGATCTACGGCGGCACCTATACGAGCGAGCGTCCGTCGACGCATGCATTCGGCGGTGCAGTCGTCAATGCAGTCTCGTTCAACATGTACGGCGGCACGATCACCGGCGGTAAAATGAACTACGGCTCCAGAGAGAGCACTAGTTCTTACTCAGCCGGCGGCGCGAACGTCTATGCCACCAACTTCAATATGTACGGAGGCACGATCGAAAACGGCATGATCTTCGTGGAATGCGACAAGTCTTCCAACGGACAGCCTGTTTACGCGTTCGGCGCGAACGTCTATGCGGTCAACATGACGATGTCGGGCGGCACGATCAAGGGCGGCCAGTTAAAGATCGCGGACGGCTTAAGCCATACGAGATGGGCTTCCGGCGCGAACGTGTACACGAGAAACATCACGATGACCGGCGGTAGCATTGAAGACGGCGTATCCGATACGTTCTGCGGAAACCTGCACATTACGGGCAATTCCGAGATCACAGGCGGAACGATCAAAAACGGTACCTCCTATGAATACGGCGCGAACATTGCCATCGACAATACGTCCGCGACGGTCCGGATCGGCGGCAATGCCGTGATCGAAGGCGGTAATTCCACGAACGGCGGCGGCGGCAACATCCGTGTGAACGGCATCTTGTTCGTGGAAGGCGATGCGGTCATCAAGGACGGCACGGCGAAGACGAACGGCGGTAACATCTGGGTCCAGAAGGGTTCGGCGACCATTAACGGCGGCACGATCTCCGGCGGTTCCGCGGGAGCGGGCGGCAACATCCGTTCCGAGCAGGCGCTCACGATGAACGGCGGTGTCATTGAAGACGCGAAGTCGGCTCAGAACATCTTCCTGAATATTACGAACGGCGGCGTTCCGGCCATCTTCACGATGACCGGCGGCACGATCCGGAATACGTCCGGCCCTGCGAACATCGTCGTGAACGGCGGTGCGAACGGTTCCGGCGTGGCTTACGTGAACGGCGAATTCCATATGTCGGGCGGCGAGATCTATCAGGATGCTTCTCACAGCGGACGGAACGTGGAACTCGGCGGCGCGATGTACATGAGCGGCGGTAAGATCTACGGCGGCAAGGCAACGGGCGGCGACGGCGGAAACATCTTCTTGTTCAACGGCACTTCGAGAACCACAGCCCCGAGCGGCGTGACGGAAAAGGCGAAGTACATGCCGTACCTGAACATTTCCAGCGGCGAAGTCTACAGCGGCACGGCATCTGCCAATGCGGGCAACATCAACATTCAGGGCGGCGCGATCGTTGAGATCTCCGGCGGCATGATCTACGGCGGCGATGCGACCGGCGGTGACATGTCCATCCCGAACATGATCGCAAACAGCGGTGCAACGCTGACCGTCACCGGCGGCACCATCACCTGCGAGGAGAGCCCGTCCATTCCGAGAAATTCGATCTGGATCTCGAAGGCGGCTACGGTTTCGATCGAGAATGCAAAGATCACGCGCGTCTGGGCTCAGCCCGACACGCCGGCATTCATCAAGAGCGGTACGTTCTTTGCCGAACCTGCTGCGGCGTACGTCGTAAGCGGCAACCTCATCAAGGAACTCGGCACGCCGGAAACCGAAACGGTCGGAGAGACGGATTATACCTTCAAGTATCAGGTCATTTCGAATGAAGACGTCGTGAAAGTGACGCTTCCTGCCACGGCGAATGCGACGATCGGAACGGACATTACACTGACTGCTACGGTGAACCCGGGCAGAGTGGACATCACTTCGGTCGAATGGACCACCGGCGACGCGACGGTCGCAACGGTCGCGAAGGATTCTTCGAACCAGTACAAGGCGACGGTCACCCCGGTTGCGGAAGGAAACGCCGACATTACGATCACGATCAACGGCGAGTTTACGGCGACGACCACGATCACTGTTGCGGCAGCTGAGGCGGCGCATCAGTCGCACTGCATCTGCGGTGACGGCACGATCACGACCGGCAGCCATGCGCATGCGGTCGTGGATTGGACCGAGTGGACGACGGCGGGCAAGCTCCCGACGGCCGCGGACTGCACCGATTCTGTGGCGCACGACAGCGACGGACATTATTACTTCTATCTGAACAATGCGGATTCGAACGGGGTCATTGATCTCGGAACGAACATCTACTATCCGTACGGCGGTGACGACAAGGCCACGGACGGCAAGAAAATCGTAATCTGCTTAAACGGCAAGACCGTGAGATCGAGTGCTCACCGCGCGATCCGGATGCGGAACAACACCGATGCGGACTTCACGGTCACGGCTTGCCGGAGTTCCGGTAAGATCGAGACCGTCACGACCGGCACCGGCGGCGACCAGGGTTCGTTCCTGTGGCTGACCTCCACGAACGGCAAGTTCACCCTGTACAACGGCACGCTCGACATGAGCGCCCGGTCCGTTATTTATAACGGCGGCGGCGCGTCGCTCGATTTCACCGGCACAGGCACGACGTTTGCAATGTACGGCGGCACGATCAAGGGCGGCAACTATGAACGTACGAGCGGCACTTCGAACGGCATCACGGTCTTCTTCGGAAGCGGCACGTTCGGTGAATTCTACGGCGGCACGATCTACGGCGGCACCAGTGAAACCCGGTGCGGCGCTGCGATTTATCCGTCCGGAACCTCGGTCGTGAACATTTACGACGGATTCGAGATTCTGAACGGTCACGCAAACTATGCCGGTAACATTTACACGAGCGGTTCCGCGAAACTGACGATCGGAAAAGCAACTATTTCCGGCGGCAGCGCGAACAATCAGGGTGGCAACTTCTATATTGAAGGCGGCGAAACGATCCTGAACGGGACGATCGTTACCGGCGGCACGTCCGGCGGCGGTGGCAACATCTTGCTTCAGGCGGGAACTCTGACGATCAATGAAGATACGCTGATCGAAAACGGTTCCGTGCCTGGCACGGGCACCGCATGGAAGTACGGCGGCAACATCGCATTGGCCGGCGGCACCACACTGACCATGAACGGCGGTACCGTAAAGGGCGGCAATACGAACTACGGCGGCAGCATTTACATCGGCACCGCGAAGTTCGTCATGAACGGCGGCACGATCGACGGCGGTGCGGCGAACCAGTCCGGCGGTAACTTCTTCCTGGACGGCGCGGCTGAACTCATCGTGAACGACGGTACGATCACGAACGGCGCTTCCGGCGACGTCGGCGGAAACATCATAACGAAGGGCAAGAACCTCACGATCAACGGCGGCGAGATTTCGAACGGCGTTGCAGGCACGTCTTCTGCAGGAAAGAGCGGCGGCAACATTTTGCTGAATGGTTCCGGTAAGATGACCATCAACGGCGGTAAGATCTTCGGCGGAACGGCCTATGACGCAGGCGGCAACATCTGCATCCAGGGTACGTCCGAATCCGTGATCACCGGCGGTGAGATCTATGACGGCAAGGCGGGATCGGGCGCGTCGGCGGCTTCTTCGAGAGCGAACATTTTCGTAAACGCGAGCGGCGGCACGATCAAGATGATCGGCGGCACGGTGAAGGGCGGATTCGAGCTCATGGGCATCAAGTCCCTTGAACTCGCCGGAACGCCGGTCATTCACGACGGCGAGTCCGGTCTTTGGATCTACAACGAGCATACGTCGATCACGGCGCAGAACATCAAAATCGGAACGACGATCTACGGAACCGATTACGAGCATCTTGAGGACGGCGCGGACATCTACATTGCCGGCTACAACCGGAACGGAAATGCGAACCTGACCGTTGCGGATCCGACGCTTCTTGCGACGGGCGCTAACTTCGAGGATGCGGGCTTCTTCAGCGCAAAGGATTACACGGTCGTGGCGCTTGATGACGACAATGACGGCACCGAGGATACGCTGCATATGATGACCGGTCATCAGCATTACGTCTTCGGCAGCAGCAAAGCGGCGAAAGAGTCGGATGATTACAAGACTGCAACGATTCAGACTTTTGAAGAATTCGACGCGGCAGCGCTTACAGAGTTTAAAGATGCGGAAACGGATATCTACATGTTCCTCAAAGAGGACGTGGATCTCGAGAAAACGATCGTTTTAGGAAACAACATCCATCTGCACCTTTGCCTGAACGGACATAAACTCAGTCTTCCGACGTCACGCGTGCTCCAGCCGGCGAGCAGTTCTGCGGGCTACACCCGCGGCAGCGTCAGCTTCTGTGACTGCACGCCAAACGGCGAAGTGGTCGGCGGGTCGAAAGATCAGGGCGGCACGATTTGGGGCAACAGCCTGATGAAGATCACGATCTTCGGCGGAACGTTCACGAACGCGAGAGAAGCCACGCATCCGCAGGGCGGCGCGGTCATCATGGCCGGCGTGCTCGACATGTACGGCGGCACTGTGAAAGACGGCGTCCTGCAGTACGGCGCCCGTACGCTTGACAGTGCGAGCGCGACCCCGGCGCAGAGAGGCGGCGCGAACATCAATGCGTCTACGTTCAATATGTATGACGGCACGGTGGAAGGCGGAAAGATCATCGTCAACGCCGACAAGTCGCCGATCAAGAATTCCACGGAGACGAAGCCGGTTTACGCGTTCGGCGGAAACATTTACGCGAGCAGGTTTAACCTGTACGGCGGAACGATCAAAGACGGCAAGATCTTCTTCAAGGAAGGCGTCACCCGTACCTGGTCTTCCGGCGGCAATATCTGGACGCAGAACTTCCATATGTACGACGGCACCATTGAGAACGGCTTCGCGGATGCCAACGGCGGAAACATCCATTTCGCTGGCGGCAATTCCGTGATCGAAGGCGGAACGATCTCGGGAGGCGTCGCGAATAACGGCTACGGCGGAAACATCGCGATGGACGGCGGGAAAGTGAAGGTCACGAACTGCGTGATCACCGGCGGTATTTCGAGAGGCCTCGGCGGAAACTTCCGTGTCGGCGCAAATGCGGAACTGACGATCGGTACCGCGGCAGACGATACGGTGGAGATCTCCGGTGGTCAGTCCGGTATCCAGTTCACATTGGATTCGGAGTACTCTCCTTCGGAAACCTACACGATCATGGGTGCAAGCGGCGGCAACATCGGCCTGGAAGCGAACACCAGCCAGAACCGGATCGGCACGATCATCATGAACGGCGGCACGGTGAAGGACGGCAAGGCGTTCCAGGGCAACGGCGGCAACGTTTACATGGCGGATAAGTGCGTGTTCACTTTGAACAACGGAACGGTTTCCGGCGGTATCGCGGACAATAACTCGGTCAACTCGATCGGACGCGGCGGAAACGTGTTCGTCGGTACAAGCGCGGTCTTTACAATGAACGACGGTACCGTTGAAAACGGTCAGGCACTTCGTACCGGTGATTCAGGAGTGGACGATGCTGGCTTCGGCGGCAACGTCGTCGTCATGACGTCCACAGACGCGAATTCCGGTTTCTACCTGAACGGCGGCACGGTGAAGGGCGGCAGCGCCCCGAGCGGCGGCAACGTCCGGATCAATAACAACGCGAAGATGGTCATGACCGGCGGCACGATCGAAAGTTCGGCGACCGGCGACAACGTCTTCATCAACATCACCGGCAGTCTCACAATGTCCGACGGCATCATCCGGAACGCGGCTGCCGTGAACGTGACGATCAACGGCATTGCTTCCTCCAAGGGCTTATTCACGATGACCGGCGGTACCGTGTATCTGGCCGGAGACGGCACGAACATGAATGTGTACGGCACCTTCAATATGAGCGGCGAATCCGCGGTCGTCGGAGCGAAAGTGAATTATGGCATCAACGCGGCAAACTGCTCCATCACCGGCGGTTACGTCTCGTCCCTCTTTGGACAGCCGAAGGCCAATGCTTCCGGCGGCTATTTCGTGACCGCGCCGGGTGCAGACTTCATAGCCTCGGGTGCGACGGTTCAGACACTTGGCACTCCGGTCCAAAAGACCATTGAAGGTACGGATTTCACGTTCGGGTATCAACTTCAGTAAACCGATATTGAATGAGGTCATCTGAAGAAACGTTCCACGTTTCTTGAACGGGAGAGGGGTTGCTGCATAAAAGCAGCAACCCCTCGTCTTGTAAAATCTTTCGTTCTGTGATATGATGCAGAAATGAAAGGTGGAATGGTCATGAAAGAAAAGTGGCATCGGTTTCTGGATGATTATCTGATGTGGATCTTCGGGATCGGCGGATTTCTGGCTGCACTTTACGCGGTCTGGCTGCAGTCCGGCGGGATCTCCATCGCGAGCGGAAAACCGGTCGCCTCCATAGGATTTATCTATATTCCGTTTTATCTTGCTTTTCTCGTCGTCCTCGGCGGAGCGATCGGCGGGTATGCGATCAACGCCTATTTCAAGTCCGAAGCGAAAAAGTCGAGCGATATCCGGAAACTGACGCCGCTTGATTTCGCTCATACGGCGCGCGGCTGCATTCTGCTCGTTCTCATTGCCACGCTCGCCGCGTTCTTCATGTCGGAAGTGCTGTGGGTCCTGGTCGGCGTATTCGGTATGGTCTTTGCATCGAGTACCATGATTGTTTACAAACTCTGGGTGATCCGGTGGGAACAGACCCGGAAGACGGAAAATGATGCGGCAGAGGCGTGATGGAGAATAACGTTCCAAACAAAAATCACAGCGATTATGCGAGAGCGCTTGACGTTGCGTTGAAGGCGGGGGCGCTTCTTCTCGAGAGCGGCGCGGAGATCCGGCGGGTGGAAGACACCGTGATCCGGATCGCTTCCCATTTTGACCTGAACGTGCAGACCACGGTGTATTCCCTGACGAGCGCATTGTTCATCTCTGCAGAAACGCCGGATCATTCCGAGACTTTCTCGAAGGTCCTGCAGGTGCCGATGAAACGGATGCGCTTAAACCATCTGATTCGGTTAAACCAGCTTTCGAGAGACCTTTCCGCCGGCAAATACACGCTGGAAGATGCGGAAAAAGAGATCGAGGATATCGCGACCGAAAAGGATCCGCCGTATCTCATCCGGATCGTTGCGGCGCTTCTCGCCTCGTTCTGCTTCGCCTTGCTGTTCGGCGGCAGTTTCTTAGAAGGTGCGGTCGCGGCCGCGGCCGGCATGATCGCGTTCCTTTTCGTCTCCGGACCCGGCGCGCGCATTTCGAAACTCATAGCGAATTTCACGGGAGGCGCGATCTTTTCCCTGTTTGCGATCCTCGTACCGATGCTCCTGCCTCAGGCGGGCTTCCGGTCGGTCTACATTATGCTCGGCGCAATGATGCCGCTCGTCCCCGGCGTTTCGTTTATGAACAGCTTCCGGGATTTCGCGAACGGCGATTATCTTTCCGGAACGATTCGCCTTCTGGACGCGATCCTCATCGGGACCTGCCTCGCATCCGGCGCGGCCGTCATGTGGCGGCTCATTGAATTCGTGGGAGGGCTCATCGGATGAACTGGCTGACGGTCCTGATCCACGTACTTGCTTCCTACGTCGCGACGGCTTCCTTCGCGGCGGTGTTCCAGTGCCCCTGGAAACTGCTTCCGCTCGCCGGGATCCCCGGCGTGGTCGCATGGATGACGTATTATCTTCTGAAGCCCGTGATCGGGCTCGGATTCTCGATGTTTGCGGCGGCATTATTGCTCACGCTGGCGGCAAGGGTCCTCTCGGTGCGAAAAAGGTGCCCTCTGACCGTTTTTCTCGTGGCGGGCATCATTCCCCTTGTCCCCGGTTCCGGCGTCTTTTTGGGCGTATTTCACCTCTTACAGCGCGATTTCGGTTCAGCGCTCGTGAAAGGCACGGAAACCTTCATGACCTGCGGCGCGATTCTGCTCGGCATCACGTTCATTTCCATGATCCCGCAGAAGGTCTTCAACCTGATCCGGAAAAAAGACCGGACGGAAAGACGTTCGAAAGAGGATCGCCGGGCCGTGAAGAAAAGCAAGAAGGAGGCGCGTGGATGAAGACGAGGATCCTCACCCTGACGCCTGAAAACGGGGAGGAAGCTGCGCGCATTGCAGCAGACGTGCTTGCAAAAGGCGGACTCGTCGCGTTTCCGACCGAAACCGTTTACGGCCTCGGCGGCAATGCCCTCGATGAAACGGCGGCGGAGCGGATCTATCAGGCGAAAGGCCGTCCTTCCGACAATCCGCTGATCGTCCACGTCGGCAGCATTCCCGCAGTTCGTCCGCTCGTGAAGCGGATCCCGAGAAAAGCGTCGAAACTGATGAAGGCGTTCTGGCCGGGACCGCTCACGATCATTTTCGAAAAATCCGGCCTCGTGCCGGAGAGAACGACGGGCGGTCTCAAGACCGTGGCGGTCAGGATGCCGTCGCATCCCTTTGCGAATCTGATGCTTAAGACGTCTCCGGTGCCGGTCGCCGCACCGTCGGCGAACAAGTCCGGGCGGCCCTCGACGACGAATGCAAAACACGTCATCGAAGACCTGAACGGGAGGGTGGATCTCATCATTGACGACGGCAATGCCCCGATCGGCGTCGAGTCGACGATCATTGATTTAACGGGGCCGGTCCCGGTGCTCCTTCGTCCCGGACACATCACGAAGGAAGAACTGGAAGCCGTGATCGGACCGGTGGAAACGGACCGCGCCGTCGAGCGGGAGAGCATCATTTCAAAACAGACGGAAACGGTCCGGCCGAAGGCGCCCGGCATGAAATACCGGCATTACGCACCGAAAGCGCCGCTCACTGTCGTCAGCGGCACCGAAGAAAACATGAAAGCGTATCTTTCTTCGCAGTCGGACAAAAAGACCGGGATCCTCACGGTGGAAGAGCGGCGCGACTGTTTTCCGGAGGCTTTTGCAGTCCTTACGGCCGGAAAGAAGAACGACGTGCTTTCGATGGAACGGGAACTCTTCGATGCGCTCCGGGAATTCGACGCATTGCCGGTCGAACGGATCTATGCGGAGGACCTCTCGAAATACGGCGCCGGAGAGGCGGTCATGAACCGGTTGTTAAAGGCGGCCGGCGGAACTCTCATCAACGTCTGATCCTTACGAGACGTCGCGTACGCGGCGGGTTGAAACGGATTGGAAAAGAATGATAAAACGAGCGCACCGGAAGCGGTGCGGAACGGAGGGAATCATGTTAGTCATTGCGTGTGATCACGGCGGATACGAACTGAAACTAGAGATCATGAAGCATCTCGAGAAGCGCGGCACGGCCTACCGGGACCTCGGCTGCGATTCGCTGGCATCCGTGGATTATCCGATCTACGCGAAGCGCGTCGCGACGGCGATCCAGGAAGGCGAAGCGGACCGGGGCATCCTGATCTGCGGAACGGGCATCGGCATCTCCATCACGGCGAACAAGCAGAAGGGCATCCGCGCCGCGCTCTGCACGGACTGCTTCATGGCGGAGATGACGCGCCTTCATAACGACGCGAACGTGCTCGCGCTCGGCGGAAGAGTCGTCGGACCGGGCCTTGCGCTGAAGATCGTGGACACGTTCCTCGATACGCCGTTTTCCGGTGAGGAACGTCACGCGCGCCGGGTCAAGATGATCGAGGAGGTCTGACCATGTACGAACGGAAGGACCACATCAACTGGGACGAGTATTTCATGGGCATTGCCATGCTTTCCTGCCAGAGGTCCAAGGACCCGAACACGCAGGTAGGCTGCTGCATCGTGAGTCCGAGTCACAGGATCCTCTCGGTCGGATACAACGGCTTTCCGAACGGCATTCCGGACGAGGAGTTCACCTGGGCAAGAGAGGGCGAGGACAATAAGTATTTCTATACGACGCACAGCGAGCTGAACGCGATCTTAAACTATCGCGGCGGCACTTTAGACGGCGCAAGGATGTACGTGACGCTCTTTCCCTGCCAGGAATGCGCGAAAGCGATCATTCAGTCCGGCATTGCCTCCGTGTATTACAAGGACGACAAATATGCCGACACGCCGGGCGTCATGGCGTCGAAGCGGATGCTCGCGAGAGCCGGCGTGGAGTTCAAGCAGTACGAACCCACCGGACGAGAGATCGTTCTGAACGTCTGATCCGCCCGCCCCGGGACCGGAGGCAATGATGAAAAAAGACCGGAGCTTTCTCAAAAATCTGGTATTGATCTCGCAGGTCGGGATCACGATGCTCGTGCCCGTCGGCCTCATGCTGGCGCTCGGGCTGTTTCTTCGCGACCGCCTCAATGCCGACTGGATCCTGATCGTTGCCGTTTTGCTCGGCATTTCGGGCGGCATGTCCGCGGCGTGGGCGGTACTGAAGAAGTTCGCGCCGAAACCGGAAGACGATGAAAAAAGAGAAGAGTACGATCTCATGAAAAACTGGAAAGAGGAAGAAAAAGGGAAGGATCAGAGCCAAACGGACGACGACACGCTGCTGTAGATCCCCCGATTTCGGCACTGCCGGGAGAATGCATGAAGAACCGATACGTGGATGAACTCCGGGCCGAAGCCGGCCTGGAAGAAGAGGACGAGATCCCGGAAGAGAACATTCTTCCGGTCCTGCCCTGTGAAGAAGAGAAGACGGTCCGTGAAACGATGAAGACCGTCTTTTTCTTCATGGGCGTTCTCTTTCTCATCGAAGCGGTCATCGTCCTACTCTTCATCGGCGGACCGCTGGTTCAGCCTACGTGGGACAAATGGAAAGCCCTTCTCGGCCTCGTCATCGGAGAGGCGTTCGGCGTGCTCTGGTTTCTTTCCATCTCAAGTCAGATCCGGCACGTTCTGGATCTTCAGGAGCATCAGGCAAAAAACAGGATGAGGCTCGGTGCCGTCCTGCGCTTCCTGCTTCTGGCTGCCGTCGTCGTCGGCGCCTATTTCACGCGCATCGTGGATCCGATCCTCATCCTGGTCGGTGTATTCAATTTGAAATTGTCCGCGTTTTTGTCAGGGTTTTTCAATAAAAAGCACGCCTAACGTTCCGGGACCGCAGTGCGAGGAAATCACCCCGCCGGCATTGGTCTCGTGGATCTCCTTGAAATAATTCAAAGATTTCAGATACTCGAATACCGCGTCAACGGCTTCCTGATCCACACCGATGGAATATGTGATGAACACGTGTTCCGGAAGAGCATTCAGAAGTTTCCCTTCCATTTCCTTCGCATAATCCGAGATCACGCGGGACATCTTCCCGCGGTATTTTTGTCCGGGTTCCATGCGGCCGTCCACGACGTTGATCCGGGGATGCAGTTTCAGCATGCCTCCGACGAGCGCCGCGACCCCGTTGCAGCGTCCGCCGCGGTAAAGATAAATGAGGGTATCCACGACGAAACTCGCCGAGACTCTCGGGCAGATGGATTCGAGATAGGAGACGATCTCCTGACGGGAAAGCCCTTCCTTCGCTTTTTCCGCCGCGGCAATGACCTGCAGTCCGATCCCGGTGGAGAGGTTCCGGGAATCCACGACGCTGATCCGGTCTTCCCGGCCGAGTTCTTCCGCGGCCAGCCTCACTACGTTCATCGTGGTGGACATGTCGGAAGAAATGGGAAGAAAGATGAGCTCGTCCCCGTTGTCCGTATACTTTTTCAAAAATTCCTTTGCGTCTTCCGGATTCGGCGCCGAGGTCTTCGGCGTCCGCTTTACTTCGTCGGACCAGGCATAGATCTCTTCGGGCGAAATGTCGACGCCGTCCTTGTAGCTTTTATCATCCAGAATGACCTCCAGCGGCAGGACCGGAACGTCATAGCGTTCCAGGAGTTCCGGGCTGAGATCGGCCGTACTGTCCGTTGCAATTCGAATCATGTTTCCTCCTTACGGCTCCTTTCACCGGAGCCTTGTGAAATAATCAATCCAGGACCACGTGTCCGTAGCCCTGTTCATCGATCGTGATCTTCGTACCGTAGGGCGCGGACATTGCCTGAAGACGTTCCAGAATGCCGAGACCGAATCCCGGTTCCGGATAGCCGGTCCGCCAGCGTTCCAGGCCGAAGCCCAGGGAGAGCGGCATCAGGTCGATCTTCGTCACGCGGTCGTCTTCCAGCTCCACGTAGGGCAGATAGGCTTCGTAGACGCGCGTGTCCGTGCAGAGTCCGGCAGTATGGTCCTTCGTTCTGCGGACGTAGATGTCGGTCAGCATTTCGTCGCTCGTCATGCCGAGTTCCGTGTACTGATCCTCGGGGGAATCGACCGCAACTTCGTCCTGAAACACGAAGTTCCCGAGGCAGTAGAAGATGGGGCGTCCCTTGTAGATCTCGATCGGACGGATGAGGTGCGGTCCGTGACCGACGACCGCGCTCGCGCCGGCGTCAATGCACTTTCTGCAGAACTCTTCAAAGAACATTGCGGGGATCTCCTTGTTCGGTCCGCCGAGATCGTGCGAGTGCGCGCTGACGACGACGTAATCCGCAAGCTTCCGCGCATTCCGGATCTCCTGTTCGATGCGATCCATGTCGATCGGATTGGGATGGGTGAGGAACGAAGGCTTGTCGCCGACGGAAACCGTGAGGCCGTGGAAGGAGATCGTGCCTTCCTTAAGCGGCGGACGGAAGCCTTCGGAGCGCGAGACGTCATCGGCCGCGTCCATATGACTGATCGTTTTCGCCTCGTTCATGGCGTCGAACTCGGGTTTGGTGACGACGAGTTCTTCCGTATGACGGAGCCCGTTCACGCCGGGACGGCCCGGGAAACGGCGGGACTGCTTGCCGGCCAGGGCCGCGACGTTCGTCATCGAAGAGGTGACGCCGATGACGCCGAGCGATCCTTTTTCAGTCTCCAGAAACGCCGGAGCGGCCGCTTCATTCAGGTTCTTTCCGATGCCTGCGTTCGGGATCCCGGCTGCGCGCACCGTTTCGATCGTCTTCAGGAGGCCGTTGTAGGCGAAATCCATCGTGTGGTTATTCGCGCTCGTGACCATGTTGAATCCGTAGCGGAGCGTGTCCTGAAACACCTCCGGATCGGCCCTGAGATATGCGCCGCCGTAGAAGGCACTGCCGAAACAGGTGTCGTCGGTGAAAACGGTCTCCAGATTAAAGAACCGGAAATCGCCGCGCTTGATGAAGTCCCGGACCTCCGGAAACCCTGCATACGTTTCGGGCATTCTTCTCTGCACGAGAAAGTCGCCCGCAGCGGTAAAGGAAAGCTTGCTTCGCATCATTGCACCTCCGTATGACGTGAGATATTTAAAAAACATTATATCATTTCAACGGAAGATTATCAAGTTTAGAAACGGATTTGCTGCGGGACCGGGTTCGGAACGGAAAAACGTTTCAGGGAAGGCTTGCCACAGCGGAAAAGGTTTGGTATAGTGAACGAAAGAGAAGACCGGAGCAAAACCGGAAGAGGAGGCCTGCAATGAAACGGCGCTGGACGAAGGAAGAAGCATGGAACTGGTATGAAGCTTATCCGTGGATCCGCGGCTGCAATTACATGAGCGCGGACTCGGCGAACCGGGTCGATCAGTGGCAGTCTCTCGGGTTTGAGGAGCGGATGAAGACGACGGAAGAAGAGTTCCGCCTCGCCCGGGAAACGGGGTTCAATTCCATTCGCGTGCTCATTGAATACGTGGTCTGGAAAGAGGAACACGACGGATTCCTCGAGCGGTTTGACCGGTACCTCGACCTTGCTGCCAAGTACGGCCTTTCCGTCATGGTCGTGCTTGCAAACGACGGTATGCCGGCGAAGGGACCGGACTATAAATTGCCTTATATCGGGGAGCAGACATACGATTGGGGATACCACGGCGGAAGAAAGCATTCCCCGCACGCGGTCCAGACGGAGCCTGCGCCGCATTTCTATCTGGACGATCCTGAATCGCGGGAAGACTATTTCCGGATGGTGAGCGAGATCGTCCGGCTTCACAGGACGGATGAGCGGATCATTGTCTGGGACGTATATAACGAGGCCGGACACAGCAACCGGAAGGAGATCTCGATCCCGAACGTGAAACGGATGTTTGAACTCGTCCGGGCGGAGGACCCCGTACAGCCGCTGACCGCCTGCGTCTGTCCGAGACGGGACGAAGCGAGGGAACTCCCAGAGATCGAGAAGATCTGTCTCGAAAACTCCGACGTGATCTCGTATCATTACTATCACAATTTCCAAAGACACGCGGAGATCCTCAAACATCTGAAGGCGTACGGCCGGCCGCTGTTCTGCACGGAGTGGCTCTGCAGGTGCTTTCACAATAACGTCGCGGATCTTTTCCCTTTGTTCTATATGGAGAGGATCGCCTGCTACAACTGGGGATTCGTCGCCGGCAAGTATCAGACGTACGAGCCGTGGGAACTCGTCTGGACCAACGTGGAGAACGGGACTTACGACGACGTCCACGTGGATTTTACGAAATGGTTTCACGATCTGTACCGCCCGAATCACCGGCCTTACGACCCGGAAGAGATCCGGATCATACGAAAATATGCCGGTCTGGCCGACCGGGAATTTGCGGAAAAGAGGGAAAGGAAGGACCTGAGAGATCAAAAGATCTGACGGAAGGGTTTTTCTTGCAAGAAACGCGGGTTTGTGTTACGCTTGCAGACAGGAACAGCGGACGGGGCAACGCGTCCGGAAGGAAGGTGGATTTATGAATAAACGGCTTTTGACGGTACTGATCCTCGTGATCGCGCTTTTGATGAATGCGCTTTCAGGCTGCCTCGGGACGGTCGCGATCATCGGCGGACTGAATCCGGACGTTTTTACGGAGCCGGAATCCGAAGCGCCTCCGAAAACGGAGTCTCCGTCAGGAACTGAAAAGCCGACGGAACCGGAAACCGAGCCGCAGACGGAAACGGAAGCTCCTCCGGAAACCGTTCCGGGAGGCGAAGTCGACGAAGAGGAAATGGCGGCGTTCCGGGAGTTTACCGACGAGATCCTGGAATTCCTGCTCGTCGGAAGCACACTGAACTTGCATACGGTGTTCGCGGAGCCGGAAAAAGCCGGGATCACCATGACGGAAGTGAAACTCCCTTCGCTGGACTTCGAGAACGGAGCCACAGAAGAGTACAACGATTTCATCCGGGACTGCCTCGCTGAACTGGCTGATTTTGACCGCGAGAAGCTCGATGAGGAAGCGCAGATCACCTATGACAGCCTGAAGCGTTATCTGGAACTGGAGAAGGAAAGTGCGGGGCTGGACCTTTATTACGATCCGCTGACGAAGGATTACGGGCTTCCGACCAATCTTCCGATCGAATTCGAAGAGTACGCTTTTTACCGCGAATCCGACGTGCAGGACTACTTGGAACTCCTCGGTCTCGTGCCGGACCTGTTCCGGGAGATCCTCGATTTTGAGGAAAAAAGGGCGGATGCCGGTCTTTTTATGGAAGACTTCCTGCTTGAGAAGGCGATCGATCAGTGCGATACTTTCCTGGAGGGAAAAGAGGACAGCTTCCTTTTTTCTTCCTTTGAAGCGCGGCTCGAGGCACTTGATTTAAGCGAAGAGAAGAAGCAGGCGTACGTTGAGGAAAACCGGAAACTGGTTTCGGAAACTTTTTATCCGGCATACGAAGAATTGAAGGAAGGACTCGTGAAGTTCCGGGGCAGGAACGAGACCGAGGGCGGCCTCTGCAATTTCCCGGACGGAGAGCGGTATTACACCTATCTTCTGAAATCGAAAACCGGATCCGACATGTCGCCGGAGGAAATGATCGAACGGCTGGAGCGCGCGTTGAACGAAGACATGACCAGGGTCGTTCTCGTGAACATTGACGATCCCAATGCCGTCAACATCATTCTCCGGGAAGATTATTATCCGACGACGGATCTGAAGGAGTGTCTGGAGATCCTGAAGGAAAAGATGAAGGACGATTTCCCGGAGATCCCGGACGTGTCGTATAAGGTCCGTTATCTCGACGAATCGCTCCGGGAGTTCATGTCGCCGGCGTTTTACATGATCCCGCCGATCGATCGCAGCGTTGACAATTCGATCGTCGTCAACTGTGATCCCGGAGACGAGCCGGAAGACATTCTGATCACGCTTGCCCATGAGGGATATCCGGGACATCTCTATCAGAACAATTACTTCGTGAGCCGGTGCCATTTCCCGCTCCAGAGGATCCTGGAAACGCTCGGATTCGCAGAAGGATACGCGAAGTACGTCGAGCATCTGTCGTATGATTACATTGACGGCATTTCCGAGGCGGAAGCGAAGATCCTGCGGCTCAATGCACGTCTCGTCATGTATCTCTATGCACGCGTCGATCTCGGCATCCATTACGAAGGATGGACCGAGGACCAGATCGCAGACTACATTGAACCGTATCTGGAATCCCCGGAATACGTGGCGGAGTGGATGTACGAACACATGCTCGGAGATCCGGCGAGTTACGAACCGTACGTCATCGGAGAACTGGAGATCCTGGACATCCTCGATGCGGCCGAAGACGCGGCCGATGCTGCCGGGGAGGAGTTCGATCTGAAAGCATTTCATGAGAAACTTCTGAACGTGTCCTATGCGCCGTTCGGCGTCATCAGGGAATACATTCTCGGCAGGGAGTGAAAGGAGCAAAAATGGGCGTTTTTCAGTCTTTGGAAGAGGCACGTGCATATTTTCAGGGCGATACCTTCGCGACCGGCAACGGCATGGAGATCCTGGAGATCGGCGAAGGCACGGCGACGGCCGGAATGACGTTGGACGGACGGCACAAAAACGCGGAAGGCGGCGTCATGGGCGGCGTGATCTTTACGCTTGCGGACTTCGCCTTCGCGGCGGCGGCGAACAGCGTGCACCGGCCGACGGTCGCCATGCAGGTCAGCGTGAATTATCTCTCCGCGCCGAAGGGCAATGTTCTCACCGCGAAAGCGCGCCAGTTGAAGGACGGGCGGACCTCCGCAGTCTACGTCGTCAGCGTTTTTGACGGGCAGGGACGCCACGTCGCCGAGTTTACCGGAACGGGGTTCAAACTGTAGTCCCCGGGTTTGACAAAACGGCATAAAAGGTGTATTCTATTAAACGGTCGAGAGATATTTCGGCCGTTTTCGTATGTAAAAAAACGGAGGTCGGCATGGAGGAAATCAAGCGCGTGGAACGGAACCTCATCCACCACGGTCACGTCTTCGATTATTATGAGGATACGATGGAGATGCCGGACGGAAAACGGCATATCTGGGATACCGTCGTGCATAACGGCGCGGCGGCAGTCGTGGCAGTCCGAAACGACGGAAAGATCCTGCTCGTCAGGCAGTACCGGAACCCCGTGGAGCGGGAAACTCTGGAACTTCCGGCGGGAAAGCGGGATTCTGCTTCCGAATCGACGTACGACTGCGTGATCCGGGAACTCGAAGAGGAGACCGGATTTCAGGCGGGAAAAGTCGAGCTGCTGCTGAAGTTTGCGAGCGCCATTGCCTATTCCACGGAGCTGATCGACATCTACGTGGCGACCGGGCTCGTTCCGACCGCCGCACATCCGGACGAAGACGAATTCATTGACGTCGAAGCCTATACGGCGGACGAACTCAAAGAGATGATTTTCAACGGTACGATCCAGGACTCGAAGACGATCGCGGGAGTGCTGGCGTATGCGGTCAAATACGGGAAATGAAAAGAGACGCGCCAAAGGCGCGGCAGGAGGGTATAAAATGACGAAGATCGATGTGATTTCGGGATTTTTGGGCGCGGGAAAGACGACGCTCATCAGGAAACTGTTAGAAGAGGCGCTTCAGGGCGAGCAGATCGTGCTCATCGAAAACGAATTCGGTGAGATCGGCATCGACGGCGGGTTCTTAAAGGACGTCGGCGTGAACATCACCGAAATGAGCCAGGGCTGCATCTGCTGTTCCCTGGTCGGCGATTTCGGTAAGGCGCTCCGGCAGGTAGTTTCGGACTTCCATCCGGACCGCGTGATCATTGAACCGTCGGGCGTCGGAAAACTGTCGGACGTCATGGCGGCAGTGAACCGCGTGGCGGCGGAGTGCGACATTGAACTGAACTCGGCGACGACGGTCGCGGATGCGAACAAGTGCAAGGTCTACATGAAGAACTTCGGCGAATTCTACGACAATCAGATCGAGAACGCCGGCGCCATCGTGCTTTCGAGAACGCAGTTCGTGTCGGAGGAGAAATTGGCGGAAGTGCTGGAACTGCTGCGCTCGAAGAACGCGAAGGCGCGCATCATCACGACGCCTTGGGACGAACTCGACGGAAAGAAGATCCTTTCCGCGATGGAGGACTCCGAGGACCTGACGAAAGAACTCATGGCCCTTGCGGCGTCTCACGACGACGATGACGACGATGATGACGACGAGCACGAGCACCATCACCACCACCATCACGATGATGACGATGACGAACACGAGCATGAGCACGAGCACCATCACCACCATCATGACGATGATGACGACGATGACGACGAGCACGAGCACCATCATCACCATCATTACGACGAAAACGGAGTCTGCAGCTGCGGACATCACCATCATCACCACGGCCACGACGCGGACGAAGTGTTTACAAGTTGGGGACAGGAATCCCCGAAGAAGTTCGACCGCGAAACGCTGGAGAACATCCTCGAGAAACTGTCGGAGAGCTCGGAGTACGGCATGATCCTCAGGGCGAAGGGCATGGTGCCGCTGACCGACGGTTCCTGGGCGTATTTCGATCTCGTTCCGGGCGAGTGCGAGGTCAGAAGCGGCGCACCGGAGTATACCGGGCGGTTCTGCGTGATCGGATCGGATCTCAAGGAAGACGGTCTGAAGGAACTCTTCGGACTGTGACGGAAAGAGGCAAGGCATGGCGAAAAAAGACCCGACGATCCCGGTATACCTCATCACGGGATTTCTGGACGGCGGAAAGACGAATTTCCTGAAATACACGCTTCAGGAGCCGTATTTCAACGACGGCAGTCATTCGCTCGTCATTCTGACGGAGGAGGGCGAAGAGGAGTTCGATGCGAAGATCCTGAAGAAGACTCATTCGAACCTCGTGATCCTCGACGACGTGGAAAACCTGACGACGGAGTATCTGGAAAGCCTTCAGATGCTTTACGCTCCGGAGCGCGTGCTCATTGAATACAACGGCATGTGGGACCTGCAGAAGATCCTGACTTTGAAACTGCCGGCGTTCTGGCTCGTCTACCAGATCATCACGATCCTGGACGGAGCCAATTTCGGACTGTATCTGAACAACATCAAAAGCCAGTCGATGGCGCTCCTCATGAACACCGACATGGTGATTTTCAACCGGTGCCGGAAGGACACCGACCTCGTCCGCTACCAGAGGACGGTCCGCTCGGTGAACGCCCGCTGCGCGCTGATCTTCGAGGACGAAGAGGGCAATGAACTGGAATGCCCGGAGCCCGACCTTCCGTATTCCCTCGAGACGGATCCGATCGAGATCACGGACGAAGTCTGGGGCTCGTTCTTCTTGGACCTGCAGGAGCATCCGAAGCGCTACGTGAACAAGAACATCCGCTTTTTGATGCAGATCATGCAGGATAAGAAATTCCCGAAAAACATGTTCGTCGCAGGCCGCCGGGCCATGACGTGCTGCGAGGCGGACATCCGTTTCCTGCCGTACATTTTCATTTACGAAAAGGCGTCTTCATTGCCGAACGGCGGCTGGGCCACGGTCACTGCGAACATGAAGTGGCAGTTCCACGACGGCTACCAGGAAGAGGGCCCGGTCTTTTACGTGAACGAGCTGAAACTGGCGAATCCTCCGGCGACGGAACTCATCACGTTCTGAGGACGGTCGGCGGACTTTTTTCACGGGCGGAAACAAAATGTGAAAACCTGTTAAAATTTTCACAAAAAAAGAATCGAACGCCTAAAATATTGTTGCAAAACATAGGAATTATGTTAGAATATACTTATGCCATTATGACCGTATTGCTGTCAATGTGATTCGGTTTGGAGCCGGAGCGTTAGACCGGCGTAAAAAAACAGGAGGAGTCTGTTCATGAAAAAGAAAATCAGCAAAATCCCTTTCAACGGCACCAAGGAGCAGGAAGCGGAACTGATGGCCTTCATCGATGAGAATAAGGCCGACAAGTCGAACCTCATGGTGGTGATGCAGAAGGCCCAGGACATCTACGGCTATCTGCCTTTCGAAGTGCAGAACATGATCGCGGAAGGCATGGAAGTTCCGCTCGAGAAGGTGTACGGCGTCGCGACGTTCTACGCGCAGTTCAACCTTTCCCCGAAGGGCAAGTACAACGTTTCCGTCTGCCTCGGCACTGCCTGCTACGTGAAGGGATCCGGCGCGATCTTTGAGAAACTTCAGGAAAAGCTCGGCATCGGTCCGGACGAGTGCACGATGGACGGCAAGTATTCGCTTACGGCTTCCCGCTGTGTCGGTGCCTGCGGCCTTGCGCCGGTCATGATCGTGAACGACGACGTATACGGCCGGATGACCGTGGATCAGATCGACGGCATCCTTGCGAAGTATCAGGATTGAGTTTCTGCCGTCAGAGAGGATAGTCAATGAAGATCGCTACCGTTAGAGAACTCCTGAACGCAGAGATCGTCTGCGGAGAGGAACTTCTGGAAGAGCACGTGTATTCCGCCTGCGGTTCCGACATGATGAGCGACGTTCTGGCCTATGTGAAGGATCAGGCGGTCCTGCTCACCGGGCTTGTGAATTCACAGGTCATCCGGACTGCGGAAATGATGGATATGGTCTGCATCGTGCTCGTCCGTTCGAAAAAACCCACGGAAGAGATGGTCCGGCTGGCGAAGGCTTCCGGCATCGTCATGATGACGACGGAATACCGGATGTACGACGCCTGCGGCATGCTTTATGCGAACGGACTCATCGGAAAAAAGGTCCGTCATGACTGAACCGCTGGTTTTTCGGTTTAACGTGGACGGTTCCGATTTCACCTCCGCGGGCCAGGCGTCCGTGCATGTGAAGAAGAATCTCCGCGAACTCGGACTTCCGCCGGAAATCATCCGCCGGGTCTCCATCGCCATGTATGAAGGCGAGATCAATATGGTCATTCATGCAAACGGGGGAGTGGCAGAAGTCATCGTTTCGGAAGACGCGGTCGAGATCGTCTTAAAGGATCAGGGCCCCGGCATTCCGAACGTGGAGCAGGCCATGCAGGAAGGGTTCTCCACCGCGCCGAGTTCCGTCCAGTCTCTGGGCTTCGGTGCCGGCATGGGACTTCCGAACATGAAACGGTATACGGATACGATGGAGATCGAGACCGAAGTCGGTGTCGGCACCACGATCCGTATGAAGATCTTTTTAAAGTAACGCGAACGGAGCGCGCATGGATCAGTACGTACATTCGGTTCTTTTAGACAGGGAGAAATGCAGCGGTTGTACGACCTGCCTGCATCATTGCCCGACGGAGGCCATCCGGATCATTGGCGGAAAGGCTTCCATTAATTCGAACCGTTGCATCGACTGCGGCGAATGCATCCGCCAATGCCCTCACCAGGCGAAGAAGGCGGAGGCGGGACTCCTCGAAAACATGAACCGCTTCAAGTGGAAGATCGCATTGCCGGCCCCCACCTTGTATGCTCAGTTCGAAAATATGGACGACGTGGACTACGTGCTGAACGGTCTCAAAAAGATCGGATTCGACGACGTCTTTGAAGTCTCGAAAGCCGCGGAGTTCGTTTCGGCCTATACGCGGCTTTACATTAAGACGGAGGGCGTCCGCATGCCGGTCATTTCGTCGGCCTGCCCCGTCGTCGTCCGCCTCATCAATCTGGTCTTCCCGTCCTTGAAGGATAACATCATGAAGCTTCTGCCGCCCGTCGAGGTCGCGGCGCTCATGGCGAAGGAACGGGCGAAGAAGATGCATCCCGAGTTTTCCGAAGAGGAGATCGGCGTCTGCTTCATTTCTCCCTGTCCCGGAAAGGTCAGTTACGTAAACAATTACAGAGACAAACTGAATCTCCACGTGGACGAGGTCGTCTCCATCAAGGACGTGTACTTCCTGCTCATCAATGCGATGAAGCGGGACGGTCAGCTGGAGACCCTTTCGGATTCCGGCATGATGGGTGTCGGCTGGGCGTCGTCGGGCGGCGAATCCACCGCCATCTTAAACGAGGGCTACCTCGCGGCGGACGGCATTGAAAACGTGATTCACGTGCTGAATCAGATCGAAAACGGAAACATTCCGCCGGTGAGGTTCATCGAGCTGAATGCCTGTCCGGGCGGCTGCGTCGGCGGCGTGCTGACCGTGCAGAATCCTTTCATTGCGAAGGCGAGACTGCAGTCGTTGCGCAGGTATCTCCCGATCTCGATGAATCATCTGGAGGGAGACGAAAAATACATTCCGACCGAGTTCTTCTTTGAAAAACTCGCGGAATACGAACCGATCAGCCGTCTGAGCGAGAATATGGCGGAGTCGATGCGGATGATGTCCGACATTCAAAGGATCAAGGGCGAACTTCCCGGAATCGACTGCGGCGCCTGCGGGGCGCCGACCTGCAGAGCCCATGCGGAAGATCTGGTCCGGGCGGGAAAAACGGATTTTGACTGCCCGATCCTGAAGGCGAGGGCGTAAGACATGACTGTCAGGGAACTTTTGGAACAGGGATTCACCGAAGTGACGATCCCGGAACCGGACCGCGAGATCCGGGGCGCCTATATGGGCGACCTCCTGTCCTGGGTCATGGGACGCTGCAGGGAAGACGCGGCGTGGCTTACGATCATGTCGAACGTGAACGTCATTGCCGTCGCGTCGCTCGCGAATCCGGCGGTCGTCGTCCTGACGGAAGGCGTGACGCTGCCGGACGAGATCCGCATCCTTGCCGAATCGAAGGGCGTGAACGTGGTCTCTACGGAACTTCCGTCTTACGAAGCGGCCGTCGAACTTTCGAAACTGATTTCATGAACCGGTACACCTACGATCTGCACGTTCATTCCTGTCTGTCGCCCTGCGCGGACAATGACAACACGCCGAACAACCTGGCGGGGATGGCGGCGTTGAACGGCATTCAGATCATGGCGCTCACGGATCACAATTCCTGCCGGAACTGTCCCGCGTTTTTTACGGCCGCGAAGCGCTACGGCGTGATCCCGGTCCCCGGCATGGAACTGACGACCGCGGAAGACATTCATGTGGTTTGTCTCTTTGAAAATTTGGAAGACGCGCTTTCGTTTAATGACGAAGTCGACTCGAGAAGGATCCTGATCCCGAACCGGAAGGACATCTTCGGAGACCAGTTCATCATGGACGAAAACGATGAGATTTCCGGCGAGGAACCGAATCTGCTTTCGAACGCGACGACGATCTCGCTCGACGAGGCGCCGGAGATCGTCGGAAAATACGGCGGCGTGTGCTATCCGGCACACATCGACCGCGAGGCGAACGGAGTCATTGCCGTTCTCGGAACGTTTCCGGAAAGCCCGTATTTTTCCGCGGCGGAGCTCCATTTTGCGGAGAACCTCGGGAAGTATCCGGAAGAATTTCCGGTCCTGAAGGAAAAAACGCTCGTCGTTTCTTCCGACGCGCACTACCTCGGCGATCTGAGAGAAGAGAACGAGAGTTTTATGATCCCGGATGAGCCGTATTCCGGCGCGTTCGTCAGGAAAAACCTGATCCGGATCCTGAAAGGCGAAGCATGAAGGAATTGTCGTTAAACATTCTGGACATTGCGGAGAACTCCGTGAAAGCGAAGGCCGGCCTGACCGAGATCCTGATCACGGAAGATGAAAAGACGCTGAAGCTTCTCATCAGGGACGACGGCACCGGAATGGAAGAGGACTTTCTGAAACGGGTGACCGATCCGTTCTGCACGACGCGGACGACGAGAAAAGTCGGCATGGGCATTCCGCTCTTAAAGATGGAAGCCGAAATGACGGGCGGCTCTTTCCGGATCGATTCGGTTTCGGAAAAAAAGGATCCGGAGCATCACGGCACCGAGACGGAAGCCCTGTTTTACAAGGATCACATTGATTTCATCCCGCTCGGCGACGTTCAGTCTTCGATCGTGACGCTGATCCAGGGGCATCCGGACACGGACTTTCTGTTCCGGCACGTCATGCCGGAAGGCACGGTGGAACTGGACACGAGAGAACTGCGCGCGGTTCTGGGAGACGAGGTCCCGCTCAATGAATACGAAGTGATAAAGTGGATTGAGGACAGCTTGAAAGAGCAATACGAAGATCTGCATTCATGAATAATTAAACCATCTATCAAGGAGGAGCAGCAAATGAAATCTCTGGAGGAACTTCAGGCCATCAAGGCGAAGATGAAGGACAAAGTCGTTCTTCGTGAAGGTTCCGGCGACGTTCGTGTCGTGGTCGGCATGGCGACCTGCGGTATCGCAGCCGGCGCCCGCCCGGTGCTGAACGAGTTCGTGAAGGACGTCAGCGAAGAAGGTCTTTCCGACAAGGTGACCGTCTCCCAGACCGGTTGCATCGGCATCTGCCAGTATGAGCCCGTCGTGGAAGTGTTCGAGGCGGGAAAAGAAAAAGTCACCTACGTGAAGATGACCGCGGAAAAAGCGAAGGAAGTCGTGGAAAAGCATCTGAAGGGCGGAAAGGTCGTGTCCCAGTATACGATCGGCGCTTATCAAGCATAAATTTTTGGAGGAGATAAACAATGATTCGTGCACAAGTACTTATCTGCGGCGGCACCGGCTGCACTTCTTCCGGAAGCAAACAGATCCAGGAAGAGTTCAAGACGCAGATCGAGAAGAACGGTCTTCAGGATGAGATCAAGATCGTTCAGACCGGCTGCTTCGGCCTTTGCGCTCTGGGTCCGGTCGTCATCGTCTATCCGGACGGCACGTTCTACAGCCGCGTGACTGTGGAGAACGTGAAGGAGATCGTGGAAGAGCATCTTCTGAAGGGCCGTATCGTCGAGCACCTCGTCTACAATGACAAGGCCGTGACGGAGAAGGTCGAGGAAGAGATCCACACCGGACTGAAGGACACCCAGTTCTATAAGACGCAGAACCGTGTCGTCTTAAGAAACTGCGGCGTCATCGATCCCGAGAACATCGACGAGTACATTGCCATGGACGGCTATGCCGCGCTCGGCAAGGTCCTGACGGAAATGACGCCCGACGAGGTAATTCAGGTCGTGACGGATTCCGGTCTTCGCGGACGCGGGGGCGGAGGATTCCCGACCGGTAAGAAGTGGGCGTTCTGCAAGCCGGTTCAGGCTCCGCAGAAATACGTGGTCTGCAACGCCGACGAGGGCGACCCCGGCGCGTTCATGGACCGTTCCGTTCTGGAAGGCGATCCCCACGTCATCATCGAAGCCATGACGATCGCGGGTTACGCGGTCGGCGCGACGAAGGGCTATATCTACGTGCGTGCGGAGTATCCGATCGCCGTCAAGCGTCTTCAGATCGCCATCGGTCAGGCGAGAGAATACGGATTGCTCGGAAAGAACATTTTCGGCTCCGGCTTTGATTTCGATCGCACGATCCGTCTCGGTGCAGGCGCATTCGTCGGCGGCGAGGAAACCGCGCTCATGACCTCCATCGAAGGCAACCGCGGCGAGCCGAGACCCCGTCCGCCGTTCCCGGCCATTAAAGGTTTGTATGCTTCTCCGACGGTCGAGAACAACGTCGAAACCTTTGCGAACATCCCGCAGATCATCCTGCGCGGCGCAGAGTGGTTCGCTTCCATGGGTACGGAAAGATCCAAGGGCACGAAGGTCTTCGCGCTCGGCGGAAAG
>JAEEGL016922953.1_pt1 | contig 65044 bp, 53 predicted proteins | sample 9134231 | NCBI WGS metagenome assembly JAEEGL01 (sample SAMN16246548, study PRJNA631951) | gut metagenome | biome: gut microbiome; feature: rumen; material: fiber-attached | host: Bos | place: Iran: Karaj | collected 2018-10
ATCACCTTTTCCCATGTCTTGAGCAATAAGCTTACGAATTCTAGGATCTGTAGTTTGATTATATAATACTTGAAGTTCAGCTTGATAAACTGCTATATCAACAGGACGATCTGCTACAATAAGCCAAAATTCATAATCAAGAGTATTATAAAAATTCATAAGTCCAATTAATGCAGCATCCATAGAAGCTTGATCAAGAATAAAAATATTTCTAGGTTGTATTTTAACACCCGTAATCATTTCATTCTTATCATTGTACATAATACCATTACTAATAGCCTTAAGAGGCAACCAGTTTTCAGTAAACTTACTATCTTTTTGCATTTGTTTAGACATTTTAGGACTAGGAGCTTCCTGCTTCTTTGTTCCACTAGTAGCAGAAGCAGGCCCTCTATTTATCATTTGATTGTTCATACTTATAACACCAACCTCTCCATATATATTTTCTTCTATTTACAAAATAGAACCTATATATTTCCCTAATAAATATTCTAGTATTGTGATAATTACCAATTGGAAATACCAGTAATGCCGCAATAGCAGCTGGAGCAACAGCAATTATCCCAAGTACAAGAGTAGATGCCCTAAGTATTAGGAAAAGGACAAAGGAAATTCCTAAGCCAATTCCTAATATCCATGCATCAATAGGTTTTAAAAAACCTAACCACAATCCCTGCTTCTTACTATTAGCAGGAACTAAATAATTATAATCCATGCAGTATCACATCCTTTTTATATTAACTTCTAGAAGTTAAATCATGATCAAATTTAGCTGTAGAGTTTTCAAGTTCACGTTTTTTAGTAGCAATATCTCTTTCTTCAGGATCAATGTAGTTAGCACGTTGTCTACTATTATCTCCAACGCTAGCACCCATACTCTTCATACCACGTTCTATTACATTTCCAGCAGCATCTTTTTTATCAGTGTATCTTCCTAATGTTGCCTTTTCAAGCCCCAATTCTTCCAATTCTGAAGCAGATTTTTGAATATTTTCAAATAATCCTTCAGTACCGGCCATTCCTCTATAAGTAGGATCATTAACAAATTGTTCTATTTCATAATCTCGAGCAGCTAATTTTGCTTCATAACTCATTTTTGCAACAGCTTTCGATTTTTCATTAATAAAATCATTGCCATAATTAGCCATAAAATCAGCATCAGACATCTTTAATCCAGAAGTATAATCACTTACAGCTGCATTATAACCAGCAGTATCTCCTGAATTTTTAAGTTGCTGAATTTTGGCAGCAGTATCTCTTTTCCAAACAGCTTTAGTAGTAGCAGCGCTATTCTGCATACTGGTTAACTCTGTATTAGCAGCATAATAATCATCAACAGCTGCAATTCCTTTACCATCAAAATTACGATACTTGAGTTGATCATCAATTGCATTTTCCCATGCTTTTTGATGAGAAGAAAATGCATCCAAAGCGTTCTTTTCTTCTTTAAGAGTTTGTAACCCTTTTCTACCTAATGGGGTGTTATCAATAGGCACCAATCCTTGTTCTCTTTGCTCTAAATCAAATTTTTGTTTTGCATAGTCATCTGGTAATCCAATAGTATTTAAAGCAGAAGATTTCATTCTTCCGAAAAATGTAGAACCTTGTGCAACTCCTTTTTTAAGTGTAGAATTTTCAGACGCTATATTTCTAGCACCAGCAAATGGGTCTTTTTTCCATCCGCCACCAGCACCTTGTAATCCCCCTTTAAGAGATTGCAATAATTTAGAACCTTGTGGGGCAGTTTTAGCACCAATAGCAGCACCAACGGCAAGTCCTACACCAGCTCCTGCTACACTGGCACCAACTCCAAGAGCTTTTTTACCTGTATTCCAAATATCTTTAAATGATCCTGCTCCTACTTTAATACCAAATATACCAGATATCATATCAGGAATAAATTTAATAAATAACAATATTGCTACTATATATAAGAACTTAGTTAATAATCCTGTTGTATTACTTAATTGTGCGTGTACAAAATCAAATAAAACCATACCTATCTTAATAGCAAATAGTTTTAAGAACAATTCTGCAAAAGTCGATAAATACATCTTTGACCATTTTGAGAATGTTTCATCTTTCGGATCAGAATAAGCAATTATAGGTATTGGCGCTAATACTTCAAGAAGCATAAGTTTAAATCTACGAACTATTACTTCAACACATACAAATGCTAAATAAATCATAACTGCAACTCCAACTATAATTGAAGTAATTGTATCTATTCTAAAGGTTCCATCTACAATTTTATCAACGATAGCTTCATTAACGCCACTCGGAGTAAACATACTATCTTGTAACGCTTCACATTCAGCTATTTCTTTTTGCTGTTCCGTAGGTGTTTTAGATAAATCGCTTTGACATTGTTGGAATGATTTTGCAATACTTCTTGCAAAATTAAGAGCTTCTCCAGATATACCTAAATTCATCAATTGCGCAACATAATCATCTTCAGTATTAACAATAGTATTTTTATTCTTTATTAAATTTATAAGGCCTTTTTTCATACCTTCTTCTGTTTGAAAGCCTATCAAAGAAACAGTACTATCTCCTAGCGTAGCAGTTCCATCAAAACCTGCACTTGTTTTAACTAAAACTGGACAATTAGCAATAGAAGAATTAAAACCAGTCCCACTTGCAGATCTAGTTATAGAACCAGCATGTACTATAGGAGATGATAATTTTTTAAATCCTTCAGGAGTTTCTACTTTATAGTAACAAGTATGATTACCACCCCACATACCTTTACATGGAACTGCTTTGGCACCACTTACTTTACTTGCATAAAATATTACTTTATGCACAGCTGTAATATCAACAGCTGAATATGTAAGGCCACTACCTTTAGGAGATTTGGTAACTTTAGCATCTTTCGATGGCTTTTGTTCATAATAAAAGCAAGTTAGAGAATTTGTAGCAGCCTCTACATTATCTGCAAAAAATTCGTTTGATAAACTAGTTTTTTTTGTCTCTTCCCCAGATAAATTATACATAAAATTACCCATAGAATCTAGAATACCTCGTTCGAGTCTCATTAAAATACCATTATATGGATTGAATATCCAACCTTTTGGAGTAAACATAATAAGCATTAATAAACTCGTAAAAATTCTAATAAGAAGTTTACCACCGCCACCAGAATCATTACTTGTAACTAAATCAGGATTAATAATCATATTAATCATTGCAATTGTTACTCTAAATAACATAAATATTCCGGCGAAAACGTATATTGCTTGTGATAAACTAGCAAAGTTTTCAGATGCAAATAATCCAAAATAACCATTATTATCGTTTAATTCAATTAAATAATCATAGATTCTGGCAACGCTTAAATATACCGAAGAAACTAAATCAAATTTAGCGCTAGCCCATGATTTGTCCAAACCAAATTTCAATATTTGAAATACAGAAGTCCACATATTCTAGCCTCCTATTCCGCATGTACCACTAGCAAATCCAGCAAGTTCGAGTATAATATCCAGAAGAAGTGGTACAAAGAATGTAGCCATACCTACAATAACTCTTTTAATAGCTCGTGCTTGAGCTTGTCCCATATCTTTATCATCTTGAGCTACAACAGCACGAAGAATATCAACAACACACAATATAGTAACAAGTATAGGGACAGCTATCATTAATGCAGTATAAAGATCTTTTAACACTTCTTGTAAATCTGCAGATAATACGTCATTACAAGCAGATTTAGGATTATAAATTATCCCCATTATAAATGGTTTATACATAAGCATTTTAAACATACAGAATCACCTTCACTTTTATATACTAATAACCCATTCTATTATATCAAAAAAAAAAGTACAAAACAATAAGTTTTCTACTTTATTTTAATATTTTTTTTGTAATGTTATTTAATCTTCATCTACTTTATGAGCTAAAGCATCCCAACATTTACCATTAGCGGTATCACGCCCACCTAAAGTACCAAATATAGTTTGTACAATAACAAGAACAAAGAAGATTGCAACACCATAAATAATTCTTCTAATAAGCATACCTTGAGCTTCTTTTATCTTTTTATCGTCGCCAGCAACAACTGCTTTACCTAAATCAATTGTACCTAAAAGAACGATTAAAATTGGAATTGCTATTCTTATAATTTGAATAATAGTTCCGATTAATGCCCAAATTTCTTTAGTTTTTTCACAAAATTCTCCTGTCGTCATATTTCATACCTCTTTCCTTTAAATATATTTCTATTCTACAAATATTATACTATTTAAGTATAACTATGTCAAATACTTTTTTACAAAATTATGCGTCTTCTTTAGAATGTCTTAAATTACCACTGTCAGCATCATAATAGTAATCATCATCACCATCATAATTATCATAAGAAGTTGTACTATCTTTAGTAGTATATCTAGTACAAGCCTTATTATTTGGTTTAGTAGCGCAATCCCAACAAATCTTTGGATCGCCAGAATCAGTATTAACACCCAAAATTCCAAATATTACTTTAACAATAGTAAATACAAAGAAAATTGCAATACCATAAATAAGTCTCATAATAAATGATTTTTGAGCTTCTTTTATTTTTTTATCTTCACCTGCTATAACCGCTTTACCTAAATCTAAAGTACCAAGAAGAACTATGATAATCGGAATAGCTATTCTTATTATATAAACGATATAACCAATAACCCTCCAAATACCAGCAGTATCAGCACAAAAAGTTTTCATTGAATCACCACCAATTACTCGTAAAGTATATCACAAAAAGGAGTAATTAGTCAATATAATCTCCCAAAATAATATATGTAATTCAAATAGAGAAAACAATATTTGTATTTCTTATAAAAATATGCTATCATTACAAAAGAGGTGCAAAAAATGAAAAAATATAAATGGTTAATTATTTTATCAATAATAGTTATAACTCTAGTAGTAGTAGCATTAGCTTTCTCGGATAAAGAAAGTGATTATATCAAAGAAATAAGCATTAAAGATGTTACAAAAATGCAAGAAAAAGACAAAACTTTTATCCTTTATATAAAACAAACTGATTGTGAGCATTGTAAAGTATTCACCCCAAGATTTATAAGTGTACTAAAAAAACACAACTTAAAATCATATGTTTTAAATTTAACCAACTTATCTGAAAAATCTAAAAAAGAATATTATAAAATGTTTGATGTAGAAGGAACACCTACAGTACTATTCTACGATGAAGGAGAAATTAACAAATTAATAAGAATCGAAGGAGAAGTAACAAAAGATAAAATAGAATCAAAATTAAAAAGTGCTGGATTTATAAAATAACGAGTTCAAATTGAACTCGTTATTTTAATTCAAAACTAATTTTTTCATTTTCTTTTATCTTTTCATCAATTTTACTCTGACTCTTAACATATCCATATCCTTTAAAAGAACAAGATAAACTAAGCATATTACATACCTCTTCTACTTCTTTTTTACTATATCCTTTTAAATTAGGTATTTTATATTCATTAGCATTAGTTAAAAGAATCAAAGTCTCATTAACATCAAATGCACTATCAGACATAGGATATTGCATAATTACTTTATTACCATTACCTATAATTAGCTTTTTTATGCCTTTAGTTTCATTCTTAACTACTTCAATATTTTTATTTAAATAGTTATCTATTTTATTATTATGAATAGTAGTATCTTTTTCAGTTTCAAAAATATTCATATATTTATTCATATTTTTAACAATACTAGTAACACAATCAGATATAGGTTTACTAGTACCAGCCCTTTTTACAGAAGCATAAACTATTACTTTAGGATCATTCTTAGGCCACATACCAATAAATGACTTCGTAACATTATAATCATCAGTATAATAGTTGCCAGTATAAGAGTTAACAAGCTGTGCTGTACCTGTTTTACCTATTACATCAGATCCTTTTACTTTATAATCGCCACCAGTTGCAGCATACCAAGATGTATTTACCGTTTGATACATTAATTCTCTAATCTTTTCAGCAGTTTGTTTCGAAGCAACTCTTCCTATTTCTTCTTTTTTACCTTGATAAACAACTTTACCCTTTTCATCAACTACTTTATCTATAATATATGGTTTTAACATAACACCATCATTTGCTATAGCAGTAAGAGCCTGAACATGTTGCATTGGAGTTGTTGTAATACCTTGTCCAAAAGAAGCATTATAAACTTCTGTTTGATAATTAAATTTTATTTGACCTGCCACTTCATTAGCTAAAGTTACACCGGTCTTTTTACCAAATCCCATTTTAGTAAAATAATCCATAAGAATTTGTTTACTTATAAAATTATTAACTATATTTATAACACCAACATTACTAGAAGCTTGAAATCCTTGATCATATGTAATACGCCCAAATCCATAACCATTCCAGTCATTTATAATAGTACCATCATCAGCTTTATATTTACCAGATTGGAAAGTATTATTACCTCTATAAGTACCAGCTTCCATAGCAGCCATATAAGTATATGTTTTCATAATAGAACCAGGTTCATATGCTTCTCCAACTGTTATATCTATCCAGTTTTTAATATCTCTTTTATTAGGATCAAAAGAAGGTTTTTGAGTAGAACCTAAAATTTTACCTGTTTTAGCATCAGCAACTACTAAAGTTAACCAATCAAAATTATATTTATCTTCTGCTTTATTAGCAGCCTGTTCTAAGAAAAATTGTACATTTGAATCAAGTGTTAAATATACATCATTACCATTTATAGCATCAACAGTAACTTCTTTAGTACCAGGAATCTTATAACCATTTACATCTTTTTGATAAGTAGTATATCCTTCAGTACCAGCAAGTACATCATTTAATAAATCTTCTAACCCAAAAGCACCAGTTATTGCACCATCTTCCTCAGTATTAGCATAACCTAATGTATATGAAGCAAAATTACCATTTGGATAATATCTTTTTTCATCTTCTATAAAATCAATACCAGGAAGATTTAATTTTTCAATTGCTTCTTTTTCAAGCTCATTTAGTCCTTTTCCAGCACTACCAAATTCCACTTGATATCTATCTTTTTGATTTAAAATACTAAGAATATCCTTCTCTTTCATTTTTAAAACAGTAGCAAGTTTTTTAGCAGTTATTTCTTTATCTTTAACATGATAAAGTTTTTTTTCTCCTTCACTACGAGATGGATCAAGATAAGCAATTAAAGTATAGCTGGATACATTAATAGCTAAAGATTTACCTTCGCTATCATATATATCTCCCCTTTTAGGATATATTTTCTTAGAAACTATACTTCTACCATCTGCAAATTCTTTTAAGTTAACACCATCTACTTCTTTAGATAAAGCTAAAAAGGAAACTCTATAAATAATATAAGCAAAACAAAAAAGAGCAACAAGTATAAACAAATTAATTAATGTATTACTTTGCCCTTTCTTTTTCATTTAAAATCACCCTACTCATCTATTGTTTTAATACTATTACTAGTATAACTCAAACCCATCTTTTTTGCAACTAATTCCAAGTTTTCAAGTGATGCAAGTTCATTGATTTTCATCTTTAAACTTTCATTATTTTTACTTTGAAGTGCTATCTTTTCTTTATCACTTTCAACTTTATAATTCATCTCACTAAGAGTACTCTTAGCAAAAATATTCATAAAAGGATAAGATAATCCCACAATCAAAGTTATAGTTATCAAAAACTTTTCAAACTTAGTTAATTTGTTCTTCTTCTTGTTCTTTTTCATGATTATCACCCTTTCTTCTGTTTATTATTAATCTTATTACAAAAACAATTAATGTCACAATAACAAAAGTAATTATAAGACTCATAAAACTAAAATACATATTTCTAATTACTGCTCCGCTTTCATTAGAATATATTTTTTCAACTGTTATTCCAAATCCTCGATATTCATTAATATCTGCACCTCTTATCACAATAGATAAAAGTGGATGTTTAAATAATAACCATCCTAAAAGATTAATAACTAATCCACCAGCAGTTATGCATAATGATAAAATTGTTGAAGCTATAATATTTTTTTTGATATCAATTTTCATTATTTTATCCTTTCAATTACCCTTAGTTTAGCAGATTTACTTCTTGAATTATATCTTATTTCATCATCATGAGGAACTATAGCTTTAGTAGTTATAAGTTTATAATCAGGAAGCATATCATCAGGAATATTAGGCATTCCTTTAACAACTTGATTTATAGCAGTAACTTGTTTAAACATGTTTTTACATATTCTATCTTCCAAAGAATGGAATGTAATAACTGCAATTCTACCACCAACATTTAATATTTCAAGACTATCACTAAGAGCTTTTTCAAATTCTTCAAGTTCATTATTAACTTCAATTCTTATAGCTTGAAATACCTTTTTAGCAGGATGTCCCTTTCTTTTTTCCTTATATGGATAACATCTATCAATAATAGATACAAGTTCAAAAGTAGTTTCTATAGGTTTTATAGAACGTTCTTTTTCTATCTCTTGAGCTATTTTTAAAGCATGTTTTTCTTCTCCATATAAACGAAATATTCTAACTAATGAATTAACATCATAAGTATTAATTACCTCTTTAGCGGTCTTTTTACTACTTAAATCCATTCTCATATCTAAAATAGCATCTTTCATATAACTAAAACCACGACTAGCATCATCAATTTCTACAGAAGATAAACCAAGATCAAATAAAATACCATCAGGTCTTATAGAAAGATTATCCATTTCTTTTTTTATGTTGACAAAGCTTTCATTAAAAATATCAAAATTAGAGCTTATCAAACTAAGTCTTTTTTTACTATCTTCTATAGCATTAATATCTTTATCAAAAGCATATAAATGCCCCAAAGGAATTCTTTTTAATATTTCACTAGAATGTCCTCCGAAACCCAAAGTAGCATCAACATAAATACCAGAATCTTTAATATTTAATAAATCAATTGTTTCATTAAGTAATACACTTATATGTTTTTCCATTATTATCAACCTTCAAACTCTGTTTCAAATAAATGATCCGCTAAATCGGATAAATTTTCTTCAGCGCTAACCATAAATTTATCCCATTTGTCCTTAGACCATATTTCAAGTCTGTCATTAACCCCAATTATTATACATTCCTTAGATAGTCCTGCATAATCGATAAGTGGAACCGTTATTTTTATACGACCTTGTTTATCAAATACAGCATCAGTTGCACCAGATAAAAACATTCTTGTGAAGCTTCTAGCATCTTTTTTAGTAAATGGTAATGTTTTAAGTTTAGAAACCACTTTATTCCATTCAGATTCAGAATAGATAAAAAGGCAATCTTCTAAACCACGAGTAATAATAATATTTTCACCAAGTTCTTCACGAAACCTAGAAGGAATAATTATTCTACCCTTGTCATCAAGATTATGATGATACTCACCCATTAACATAAAAATCACCACTTTTCTCCACAATCATCCACTATCTACCACAATTTTACTAGCATATATCTCTTTTGTAAATAGATTTAACCAAAAAAAAAGAAGTTTCCCTCAAAAGGAAACATTCGTTCGTCAAGCCTAATCAAGCATTTCTTTTATCTTAGTAGTAACTTCTTTCATATTACATCTGTTTTTTACTAATGGTGTTATTTCCCTCATAATAAGACCCATATCTTTACCTGAAGTAGCACCAGTTTTATTAATAGCATCTTTGATAATAGAATCAATTTCTTCAGCTGATAATTCCTCAGGCATATAACTCTTTAAAACATCTATTTCTGCTTGATAAGATGAAATCAAATCATCACGAGAAGCTTTTTTAAATTCTTCAATAGAATCATTTCTCATTTTAATTTGTTTGTTGATAACATCTAATAATAAATCATCAGACTCTTCTTTTTTATTATTAATTATTTCAAGTTGTAATGCTCCTTTAACAGATCTTAAAGTATTAAGTTTTACTTTATCTTTTTTTTTCATTGCTTCAATTAAATCTTTTTTTAATTTTTCTATCATAATCTCACCCTTTCTTATATAAAAACAGAAACTATCTTCCGTTTCTGTTATTTCTTCTATTTCTTTTTCTAGAATTAATTGTATTTTGTTTCTTTTCCTCTCTTCTTTTTACTCCTGGCTTATCATAAAACTTTCTTTTTTTGGCTTCAGAAAGGACTCCATCACGAGCACATTTTGTTTTAAAACTTTTAAGGGCTTTATCCAAATTACCTTTTACTTGTACTTCAGTCATAACTCAATCCTCCTTTCTCGCCTTCACTACAGGTTATTATATCAAATAAACATAGAAATATCAACTATTTTTTATTATTAGTTATTTATTCACAACACTATTGTTTTCTTTAGCTATAACAAATTGATATTTTAAACTATCTTTTGATTCATTAAGAGTTCCAGTAAGTAAAATAAGTATTCTATCATCACGATTTACTGAAACAGCAATATCATAATCAGATTTGTCTTTAAGTAATTTAAGTTGATCCTCATATTTAGTATTATTAAAAACATTTAAAATATCATAATTAAAGTTCTTATCATCTACGAAACAAGAAAATATCTCATATCTTCTCTTACCTTCATTAGAATTAACTAAAATAACAGGATGAGTTTTATAAAAAGATTCATCTTTGTAACTAGTAAGTGCTGAAAAAGGAAGAGTTGAATCGACATCGTTATAACCATATATAATTACTTTTTTATCATTTAAAGAACGAATTCTATAATCCAAAAATGGTGTCCCCGTATTATTTTCTTTCTTATGCAAATCATGTGATAAATAATAATCATTATTTTCAGTTTGAACAATTGGTAAAGTAATAAGATCAGGTATTTCAAAAGACATAACAATTTCGTTATTATCATATTTTTCTCTTAAATCTGATATACTTTCCATCTTATCTTTAGAATCAACTATTTCTTTATTATTTTTAGGTTCAATTTCTGTATAATAATAATGTATTAAATAGACACTAACTAACATCAAAGCAATACATAAAAACAGTTTAATAAGTTTCTTCATATAATCACTCCCAAACTGATTTAAGTTTAACATATACAAAAGAAAAATACAACAAAATAAAAGACTAATAATTAGTTATTATTAATCTTTTTAGCAACAATTACAAGACGTCCGTTTTCTTGAGAATATTCACAAGTAGATAAAGTTAGAAATTGATCACCAAATTTAATATCAGTAGTATTTTTATGCATATTAAGTTCCATAATATTAGTTTTATAATAATTAAAATCATCAATAGTATCTGCGTTATAAAATTTATAATATTTAAACACTTGATCTGTAACTAAATATACTTTCGATAAAAACACAGAAACAATTTCATATTCTTCTTTTTCTTTTAAAGTGTAATAAGTAAACGTTTTGTGATTTAAATAAAAATTTTCATCTTTAAATTTATGCAAATCATTAAACATAGTTCCATCATGATACATATTATGACCATGAATAATTAAATTAGTATCTCTAGGAGAAACAGTATTGTGTTTATCAATATATAAAGTCCCTCCGAGACTAGGCTTTTTATTAAAATCTTTATTAATATAATAATCTTTACCTTGAGTATATACAACAGGATATTTAATCTTTGTACCAGGAATAACTATAAACCCTACCAAATCATTGTTTTCATTATATAGCCTTTTCATATCTTCTTGAACTTCATCTATATCTCCTGTTTCAATTTCTGTTACAATTCGATTTAATATCCTAGTACTATATCTGCCATCTATAAAACAGTATAATCTATATGATAAAAACAAAAATACAATAGTTAGTATTATTAATATTATTAATTTAATAGTATCCCCTTTATTTTTATTCTTTTTAACTGATTTAGTATTTATTACTTCAGCAGAAGTTTTAGATATCTCATTTGTTTTAATTTCTTTTTTTGATATATCACTAGATTTTTTTTCATCAGAAATAGTTTCTTTATCAATAACAGAACTAGATTTATTAGTTTTTTGAGCAGTTAATGAGGTTTTTTCTACTAAAACTGCATTACTTTTTTGACCATTAGAATCAGTATTTACTTTTTTCTTCTTCTTTTTCTTCTTCTTTTTATTACTACTTACATTATTAGTTGATGCATTTTTATTAGTTTTATTTTGACTATTAGATTTAGTAGTATTTTTCTTTTTAGAAGAATTATTATTAGATGAATTATTAGATTTCTTTTTAGAAGAATTATTATTCGATGTTTTTTTCTTATTAGATTTCTTTTTAGAAGAACTAGCACTTGTTTTACTATTAGGATTTTTAACATTACTTTTTTTCTTCTTCTTTTTCTTTTTTTTAGTATTAACTTGATTATCAGTTATATTTTTTTGAGTTTCTTGTTCCATAATATCACCAACTTATTATATATATAATTATACAATTTATATAAAAAAAAAGCCAGATATTTCTGACTTTTATCATTAAACTATAGATTTTCTTGAAACGGTTACTACAGTTCCCATTAAAACTGTTGCAAGAATTATATGAACAAGAATATCTCCTGTTTTTGGAACATCATCTAATTGACCTTCTTTAACATCTTGATAAGTTAAAGCATATACAGAATACTTATTTGAGTTAGCAGATACTGTTCCATCACCATTATCAGTAGTTTTAAGTGCTGTTGCAACTCCGTTATGTACTCTAAATACAGTAAATACTCTTTCATAACCTGCTTTTACTTTAGGTAAATTAGTTGGTATATCAAATGTTAATTTTAAAGATTTAGATAATTCTGAAATATTTCCAAGTTCTTCTCCACCAGATAGAACTTTAATAGTAATATCAAATAATCCAGCATAAGATGAATCATCATTTAACAATTTATCAATCTTAGCTATATCAGAAGTAGCATCATTTTCATTAATAGCAGTAAATACTATTTCAGTATCAATAGGATCACCATTCATAACACTTTCTACTATCTTATCTTTTAACTCATCATCAACACCAACAACTTCTTTATCAGCAAGAACTTCTTTTATTACATTAGATAGTTCACTTTTAATAACTGCTTTATTATCATCTTTTACTTGGTCTTCATCTACTTCTTCAGTTTCAGAAACTACTACAGGATCATTAATTTTATAAACTATAACATTAATTGTTTTAGTTATTTCTCCTCCTACTTTATTAAGTTTAACAGTAAGAGTAACAGTTCCAGGTGTTAAACCTTTAATAGTAGTACCCTCAACAGAAACAATACCATTTTCAGAAACGCTAGTAGTAACATAATCTAAAGGACTAGCAGTAAATGCATTTTTTAGTTCTTTACCTGCCTCAATATAAACTTCACTAGGAGCAGATAAATTAGAGTTATCACGATCAATTACATAATTGCTACCTAATTTATAAGCAGCATAACTATCTTTAATATATTTAGCTTCTGGTGCAACATTATATGTACCACCACTAACAAATTTAGTAAAATCAGAACTATCTACAGTTTTTGTACAAGTAGTAGTAAATGTACCTTCAGTAACTGAAATATCAATTTTAGCTAAATCTGAAGCGCTATTAGATTGTGGATTAGCTTCATTAACAGGAACACATGCTTTAAACGCGCCTCCTGTTACATTAACATCAATAGGATTTTTTGTAGTATGTTGAACAACTGCTATACCAGCTCCAGTTGTTGTTGTACCATCACTATTCGGAACAACAGTATAATTTGAACTAGTACCAGTATATGTACCACCAGTAATATTCATTTCACCAGATCTAATTTCAATTGCACTATCACCAGTTAAATTAGCATTTACATTCCATTTTGCATAACCTGCAGCATATATAGCAGGTCCATCTGCCGCTACAGCTTTACCATTAATTGTAAATGTATTATTACTATCTGGATTAGCTATTTTCCCATTTGAATAAATAGAATATGATGAAGATTCAATTTCACCTGTGAAAGAGATTTTATTATTAGTAGCATCTTTGCCGATCAAAATACCTGTGGTACCAATAAGTTTTACTCCTTCTCCAACAGAAATATTATATTTGCTTCCAACAACTCCAATTACTGAAACTGCTACATTATTATTGTCTTTAATAGTACCAGGTCCGATAATATTTAAACTTTGCCCACTTGTTCTACCAAGATGAATAACTGAATAAGATGCGTTACCTGGGAATGATAATGTATGACCATTAAGATCAAGAGTTACATCAGAAGCAAATGTTCCAAGAACAAGCCTATTTGCAGTCATAGTAACATCTTGTAAAAGCTTATATGTACCATTATTCAATGCAGTTGGAAAACTAGAAGCTTGTAAATTACCATTTAAACTATATATAGCTTCTTTAATATTGAAGTTTTTTACAATAGTTCCTTCATAATCTCCTTTACCAGTTATAGTAACAACAGCTTTAGATGTATCTGTAGTAAGATTAATATTATTTTCATAAGTTACACTATAATCAGTATCTTTTACTAATGTTTGCCCACTTAATTTTACAGTAGGTACAGGAGTTATAGCCTCACCTGTATATGGATATGTTGCACTAATTCCCGATACTGATGCACCAGTAATATCTTCAGCATATACATCAGCAGCAAATCCTATTAAAAGAAAAACTGCCAAAGTCATAAAAAACATTTTTATTTTTCTCATATATATAATCCACCTCTATTATAATGATACTATTTAATTAAATTTATAGTCAAGCAAATATACAAAAAGAAACGGCACTTGACGTATATAAAATAATAAAAAAAATACCCAATAGGTATTTTTTTTTATTGCTTTTTAGTAGCTTTTTGTTTTTTTATTCTTTCTTCTATTTCTTTATTTCTCTTTTTTTCGGCTTTTTTAAGTTTTTTTTCATCTATTTTCTTAGACTTAACTTTAATTTTTCCTTCAAATTTAGCATCTTCATTACCAGTATATGTAAAGGTTACAGTATAAGTTTGAGTTTTTCCTGCTTCAATAAGAACTTGAGTAAAAATAACAGCATCAGCAACAGGAACTTGAGATTTACCAAGCTCTGCTACTCTATCACCTTCACCTTTTATTTCATAAATAAACTTATTTTGTTTTTTCAAACTATTAGAAACATCTACCCATTCTAAACTATATGTTTTAGATTCTTTCGAAGTATTAGTAATAGTAATAGTTTTTGTCTTAGTAAAATCATTTTTAAATTTAGTGAATTTTATATCCTCTCCACCAGCATATTTAACTTTCAAATCATTAACTTCTTCTTTTCCTCTATTAGCTAACCCAAGTATAACAGCAACAACTGTTAACAATATAACAGCAATTGCTATAATCATAACTTTATTTTTACTAATATTATTCTTATTATCAGTCTTCTCCATAATAACCTCCTTAATACAATCTTTTTACTACAAAAATTATATCATACTATTTAAAACAATTTCAATATATCATTAAATGTTACATAAAGCATTAAAAGTATTAATAAAACAAATCCTATACTATGAATAGTATTTTCAACCTTTGGATCAACAGGAGAACCTTTAATTTTTTCTATTATTAAGAATAGAATTCTACCTCCATCAAAAGCTGGAAAAGGTAAAAGGTTAATAACTCCAACATTAATACTTAAAAGTGCTGTTAAACTAAGAAGTCCTGCTAAACCAATTTCTTTAGTTTGATCAACAATAGATAATATTCCAACTGGTCCAGATAATTGATTTACTTTAACACCGCCAGTAAATAGACTACCTAATACAACAAACATTTGCTTAAATATAGCTCTTTCCTCATTAAAAGCATATTTAATTGATGGAAGAAATCCTTTATGAGTTTCAGCCTGTAAAACAATACCAATAGCATATTTAGTATTACCTTCAGAATCTTTAGTTTTTTCTGGAGTTAACACATATTTTCTAACATTTCCATTTGCTTTAGTAATTTTAAATTCAACTGGCTTAGATAAATCAGATATAGTTAAATATAAACTAATATCATCTAAGAATACCACTTTGTGATTATTAATTGAATTAATTATATCCCCTTTTTCAATTCCAATTTCAGCAGCAGGATATCCTTCAGAAACATCGCTTATTTTAGGAACTGTTGAAGGAGCACCATATATAATACCTATTAAGAATAGTACTACAAATGCAAATATAAAATTATTGCCAACCCCCATAAACATAACTAAAAATCTTTCAAATACAGTTTTATCTTGAAGATTTTTACCCTTTGTTTTCTTTCTGGCAGCTTCATCAATTTCTTCTCCTGCAAGAGATACATATCCTCCAATAGGTATCGCTCTAATAGAATACTGAGTTTTATCTTTAGCTATTTTTTTAGCTATAAGTGGTCCCATACCAATGGAAAACTCATATACATGAACTCCTACCATTTTAGCAAAGAAGAAATGCCCTCCTTCATGTACTAAAACTATAACACCCAAAATAAGTATAAATAATATTATTGTTAAAATCATATTGTCCTCCTATAAAATATCCATAAAAATAATAAATGTTAATACAACAAATATAAGACTATCTAACCTATCTAAAATACCGCCATGACCTGGAATTAAATTAGAAAAATCTTTTATATCATAATATCTTTTAACACTTGAAAAGAACAAATCTCCTATTTGACCTACAGTAGATAAAACAAGTGTTAATCCTACAAGTATAAATATATTTATATCTGAATTGATAAAAAACAGATAAAACAAAACAGGAATAACAGTACCTATAACAGCACCACCAATAGCACCTTCCCATGTCTTTTTCGGAGATATCTTTTCACACATCTTATGCTTTCCAATAAAATATCCTGTAAAATATGCAAAAGTATCAGTAATAACAGTAATAAGTGCTAAATAAATCACATATAACATATTATTATTACTAATTAAAATAAATGAATTATAAGCAATTCCTAAAAAAATTGTACTACCTAACAAATATAAAGCATCAGTTACACTATATTCTTTAGTATCATTAATAAGAACTACAGGTATGAAATATATAAGAAAAACATCAGCCATTATTTTATACATAAATTCATAATTTACACTATCAATAGTAGTTCCAAAATATACAAAAGATCCCATTATTAAATATGAAATAAGTCTCATAACAAAAGGGATTGTACTCTTAGAAGACCTAGCCTTAAGTATTTCATACATCGAACAAATTGAAAGAACAATGCCTAATATTTTAAAAGGTAATCCTCCAATTATTATTATTGGTATAACTATTGCACACATTATAACAGCACTAATTATTCTTGTTTTCAAAATATCACTTCCTACTATCAAAATTATATATTAAATTAAGAAATTCTTCAAGTTATTTATTAATTGTTTTCTTCACTATAGGTTTAGCAAATTCAACAAAAACAAATCCTACAACATTAACTAATAAAACTACAAAAAACTCTACAAATGATAACTGAACTAGTCCAAAGAATCTACCAACAGGTGTTAAGAATACTAATAATTGAACTAGTAATAAAGCAAAAATACCTATATTTAATTGTTTATTAGAAAATATTCCTCTATCAAATATTCCTTCTTCAATACTTCTACAATTATAAGCAAAAACAAATTCATTTATAACAACACTAAGCAAAGCCATAGATTGAGCAAGTTCTAGACTATAATTCATATCAATCATATAAAATATTAATAAAGAGATACCAATTTCTATAACAACAGAAGCCATTAAAAATCCTGTAAAATAAGGAGTAAATAATTTTTGATTTAAACCAACAGGCTTCCTTTTCATAACATTTTTACTAGCTTTCTCAAACGCCAAACATATTGAAGGAACAGCATCCGCTATTAAATCGATATATAAAACATGTATCGGAGATATTATATTTTTAAAAGTGAACATACCTACTAAAATTATAAATATTTCAGCAAAATTACTAGATAAGTTATAAAGAATATTATTTATAACATTATCATATATTCTTCTACCTTCTTCAATTGCTACAACAACTGAAGAAAAACTATCATCCATCAATATAATATCAGAAGCACCTTTTGTAACATCAGAACCAGTCTTACCCATTCCTATACCAACACTAGCAAGTTTTATTGCCGGAGCATCATTAACACCATCACCAGTCATAGCAATTACTTTACCAGTTTTTTGTAAATATGTCACTATCCTTACTTTATCTTCAGGAGTTACTCTAGCAAAAACTTTTACTTTAGATAAAATATTTCCAAGTTCTTTATCAGAAACATCTCTTATTTTTTCACCAAGAATGCATTCTTTATTATTAGTAATTATACCAATTGATTTAGCAATAGCAGCAGCAGTTTCTAAACTATCACCAGTTATCATTATTTGACTAACTCCTGCACTATTACACTTTTCTATTGCGTCTTTAACGTCATCCCTTGGAGGATCAATAAGTCCTACAAGACCAATAAATATCAAATTTGATTCATCCTTAGCTGTTACTTTAGAAGATGAAACAGGTTTATAAGCAAGTCCAATTACTTTTAGAGCATCCTTTGACATATCTTTTTCTTGTCTTCTAATAATAGTCTTAGAAAATATATTAAGATTTTTTATTTTACCATTATCTAAATAACTAGTACATTTAGATAAAAGATCTCTTGGACTACCTTTAGTAAGTATATAATTTTTATTGTTAATGCTATTTACTGTGCTCATTAATTTTCTGTTTGAATCAAAAGGAATTTCAGTTTTTCTAACAAAACTATCCTCAAGCTTCTTTTTATCTTTTCCTAACAGATTTAAGTATTTAATAAAAGCAACTTCAACTGAATCGCCATAATAAATATCAGTTTTTTTATCTCTACTAGCATTATTACAAAGAGCCATTACATAAAACAAAAACTTTTCTTTAGCTTCTCTTACATTAAGTTTTAGTTTTAATCCTTCAGTTAATCTAACAACAGTCATTTGATTAGTAGTAAGAGTTCCAGTTTTATCAGAACAAATAATTTCAGTAGCACCAAGTGTTTCAATAGCTGAAAGTTTTTTAACAATCGCTTTCTTTTTAGCCATTTCATTCGAACCAACAGATAGTGTAGCTGTAATAGCTATAGGAAGAGATTCAGGTACTGATGCTACAATCATTGAAATACATAGCATTATTATATTAAGAGTAGTTTGTTTAGTAACAACACCATATACAATAACAAGAGCTATCAAGAAAGCAGCAATATATGTAATTGCTTTACTAACTCTTTCAACTTTAAGTTCAAGTGTTGTTTTAGCATCTTTCTCTTTGGAAAGGTTTTTAGCAATCTTACCAAGTTCAGTGCTATTACCTATTGCAGTAACAACAGCTGTAATTTTTCCTACTTCAACCATTGTACCAGAATAAATCATATTATTTCTTTCATGAAGAGCTGCTTCTTTTTTAATAGCATCAGAAGTTTTATCAACCGAAATTGATTCCCCAGTAAGTACTCCCTCTTCAGTCTTAGCATTTATAGCTTCAATAATTCTAGCATCAGCAGGAATCTTGTCCCCACTTTCTAGAACTATAATATCACCTTTTACTAAATATTTAGATTCAATTTCTATATTAATACCATCTCTTATAACTTCCACTACAGAAGGAACATAACTTTTAAGAGCTTCCAAAGAATCCTCTGCTTTTTTCTCCTGTATATAACCCATTACAGTATTTACAACAACAGAAAAAAGTATAACAAACGCATCTGTATAATCAGTATGAGTTGTATACGAATATATAAGAGATAATACTCCAACTACTAAAAGAAGAATTACCATTAAATTATTAAATTGAGACAAAAATCTTCTTAAAGGACTTATTTTATTACGATCATCTATCTCATTTAATCCTTCTTTTCCTCTTCTTGTAGCTTCAACACTAGAAAGGCCAATTTTTTTATTAGTCTTAAGCTCTTTAATAACAGCATCAACATCTTTGTTATAATAATTCATACAAACACTTCTTTCTATTATTCATAAATAGTATACCAAAATAAAGAACTATACACAAGAAAAAAACGTGTTATTATCTAACACGTGAATTAAATTTATCTCTTTTTGGAAGTACCCCTGCAATAGTTAATTGACCTCCAATATAATTGTCAATAATTTCATCTTTAGGATATATACCATTATTTTTATAATAGTAGTCTTTAACTACATCTCCAATAGTAAAAATGCCCTTTTTTAAACTATCATATGCTGTTTTATCAATATAATTGCTATCTATATTTGGTCTTACAAGAGTTTGTCTTTTTTTACATATTTCATATGTAGTATATAAAGCTACTAAACGATATCTCAAAAGTTCATCGCTCATTTGAGGAATAAACTTTTCATTTTTCTTAACACCTAAAGAATAATCTTCATTAAGTTCTTTTATAAAAAGATTTTTATTTTTACCATACATACCAGTATTTAAACATCCTACTATTTCACCAGAGGCTTTAGGTATTCCATAATATGAAGTAGCATCTTTAATTAATTGACTATAATTATATTCAAGTTGAACTAGTTTCTTTCTATCTAAAGAATAAAATGAATCATAAAAATGATCTATTAATTGTTCTATTAATTCTCTACCAGTAACTTCTCTCGGAGTATCATATCCGTTTTTTCTATACTCTTCTTCTTTTTTTAATTCTTCTAATAATACTTTTTTCGAAGTTTTAGCATAACTATGAACTTTATCATACGCAATAGCAGGAAGAGATGCCAATATTTCATAACAACTAACATTATTATTAACTCTAATTTTAGTACTTCTAATTAATTTTTCTAAAACAAGTATTCTCTTTTCAGGAACAGAAGTACATTTTAAAGCTTTAGTAATTCTAGCCATAGTTTGTCCAATAGTAATAGGAATACTTTCTAAACCTAGTTTTTGTCTTCTATATGCATCTAAAATATATTCAAGCTCTGCTTTTAAAACAATTTCTTTTCTTTCATTTTCATTCATAAGAAATCACCCTTATTATCTAAAATTATATCATATCTAATATTTAAAGTAAACTGATATCAATGTCCTTCATTTCGAGTGCATATTATACACTTTTTTTAATAAAAAGTCAATAAAAGCAATTCGTTTGTCGTATATGAGGGGTAAAACCGTTCTTTATTTCATTTAATGAGAAAATCATTATAGGTGATTTATATATGATTCTTTCAAAAATACGAGATTTAAGAGATGAGCATGAATTAAATCAAGTTAAAATGGCAAGCATAATGGGAGTATCAAAATCTACATACGCAAGATGGGAAACTGATGAAGCAATAATTCCTTTATCACATTTAAATGATTTATGTAATAGATTTGATATATCAATGGATTATCTAACAGGACTTTCTAAAGAAAAGAACTACCATATTACAAACAAAAAATTAAACAAGGTCCTAATTGGAAAAAGACTAAAAGAATTTAGAAAAAACAACAATCTAACACAAGCAGCCTTAGCAGAATCCATAGGAACATCTCATTCTACAATAAGTGGTTATGAACATGGTAAAAATATGATATTAACTGCTTTTGCCTATAATATTGCCAAAAAGTATAACATTTCAATGGATTGGCTTTGTGGTAGAATTGATTAATAAAAAAAGATAACTATTTATCTTTTTTTTATTTTACCAGATTTACAAATTAAATGATGTCCTTCTTCAATCATAGTAACTCCATCATACAAATTATATTTTTCAATAATATCTTTAGGCAGTTTTATTCTATATTTTTCATCTACAACAGGTTCATATTTAATAATATGACCGCCAAGATTTCTAGCAAACTTTCTATCTTCTGCTCTAGTATTATTAATAACCTTTTCAGCTATCAATTTATCAAAATCTAGAGAAAGAACTTCTTTATTAAATAAAATTAACATATCTTCATAATCATATATAAGAATTGTATCACCAGGAGCAGTACCAGCGAAAGGAGGAATAATAATATAACTATGTATTAAATCAGAATCATATTCCATAACAACACCTCTATAATAATTTTATCACGTTTTTATAAAAAGAAAAAGTCTTCCAAAGAAGACTTATATTTCAATGGTGATCCCTCAGGGGTTCGAACCCTGGACCCACAGATTAAGAGTCTGTTGCTCTACCAGCTGAGCTAAGGAACCACAGCAAATTAATTATAACATAAAAATAAAAGAAAGTAAATCATTAATTAATTTACTTTCTTCCAGTGTTTTTATATATTTTCGAGGCTAGCACTCCTGCACCAACCGCAGAAACTCCCGCTATAACAGGTAAAAAAGGATGAACAGTAATTGATGGCATTGTAGCAATTATAGCAGCTAGTTCTAATGCCGTCACAATTACTCCTACTTTAATTTTTCCAATACCATCAATTATTGATCTCAAGTGGTTTTTAGCTTTCGTAATAAGTTTAACTTTTTTGGGTGGCTCAGGTATTTTTAAAACTTCTAATTGTTTAAGAGCTTCTAATTCAACTTCTCTTCTAGAATTACTTTCTTCATTATCTATAATAATATTTCTATTCTTCAACAATTTTTCTAAATTCCTTTTTTTTCTAGTAATTTGACTATTTACTAATAAAGTTGCTTTTTTTAGTTGTCTTTCATTTATCATACCTCTTTTTAATAAAACGTCTTTGAAATATTGCTTATCATTATTACTTAATCCAATGCTATACTCAATAGCATCTTTAATAAAACAGACTTCTTCATCAGTAAGTTCTTCTTTATATAATCTTGATATATAAGCATCACTAGATAAAACCATATTAAAGAATGGTAGTTCACCAAAATATTTATGCGTAAAACTATTAAATTCTTCATCTTGCATTATTTCACGAGGTTTTTTAAAAGAACCATCATTATTCCACAAAAAATTTTCAAACACTGTCATACCATAAACCTTCTTGCCTTGTTTTTCGTTTTCTTTTTGATATGTTTCTAAATTACTATCAAAATCAAATGCATACTTTTGCAAAGTATATTTTCCAATAAATTTAGCAAAATATTCTTCTATATCCTTATTACCTTGAAAATAACGCGCCGCCTCACGAGCGCCATATAAATTAGCATCAATTTCTATAAAAAGAGAATCATGATATTTGGCATTAACAACCCCTTTATATCCCTTGTAATCTGATAATCTATGACAACAAAAATACTCAAGACAAGACAAACAATAACCACTATGTTGAATAATATGTCTAATCTCATGAAAAGTAGTATTAGCAACAAACATATCTTGATATGGTAATCTCTTTTTTAAGTCGGCAATTGGTATAGAAAAAAAGTATGCAGAACTTTGATAATCTTTAGCAAATACACAAATTTCATTAGAATAACCACTAGCAAAACCAGCAGAAAAAGTCCCAAGAAGAGCTGAATATGCAGCCCTAAAAGCACCTCGTTTTTTTAAACTGAATTTCCCCTTTTTCAGATTATCACGATAATAACTTACAACAGTAGGAGTTTCAATATCAAAGTTTAAATCAATTAGTTCATAGCGTTCTTTTTCTTGTTTTGTAATACTATCAACAACTTTTCTAGTTTGCTCAATATAATTCATACACTTCACCTATTATTATCTTATATTTAGTATAGCACACTATGTCAAAAAAAGAATAACAAAACAAAAAAAATAGTGATTATTAATCACTATTTTACTTTAATTCCTAGTTCATCAAGTTGAGAAACCTCTACTTTATTAGGACATTCACTCATTAAATCATTACCACTTGCTGTTTTAGGGAATGCTATTACATCTCTAATATTATCTGTACCACTTAAAATCATTATCCATCTTTCAAGACCAAATGCTATTCCTCCATGTGGTGGAGTTCCATATTTTAAAGCCTCTACAAAGAAACCAAATTTTGTTTTTATTTGCTCTTCAGTAAGTTCTAAAGCTTCAAACATTTTCTTTTGTACTTCGCCATCATGAATACGAATAGAGCCACCACCTGCTTCATAACCATTTATAACAATATCATAAGCCTTAGAATAACAATGTGCCTTATCAGTTAACAATTTATCTACATCTTCATCTTTAGTCATTGTAAATGGATGGTGTGTAGCAACATATCTGCCTTCTTCTTCACTATATTCAAAAGACGGAAAATCCACTACCCAAAGGAGAGCATAATCATCTTTATTATATAAATTGAGTTCCTTGCCAAGTTTTACTCTAACAGCACCAAGCGCAGTTTTAACAGAATTGTATAATCCACATCCAAATAACACTAAATCATTATTTTTTAAACTTAAACTTTTTTTCAAAGACTTAATTTCATCTTCAGTTAAAGCCTTAGCTAAACTACCTGTAATTTCTTCATCTATTTTTAGATAAGATATTCCTTTTAAACCATATGTTTTAACAAATTCACTTAAAGAATCTAACATCTTTCTAGAATATTTTGAAGCACTGTCTTTAACTACTAAACAACTGATTTCTTCAGCGTTTTTAAACATCTCAAATTGAGTGTTTTTAAAGATATCATTAACATCCATAATTTTCATATCAAATCTTAAATCAGGTTTATCAGAACCATAATTTTTTATAGCATCATCATATTTCATACGCATAAGAGGAAGTTTAATTTTCATACCTTTAATTTCTTTAAAAATATGAGCAATTAATCCTTCAGTAATAGTCATTACATCATCTTCATCAACAAAACTCATTTCCATATCTAGTTGAGTAAATTCAGGCTGTCTATCAGCCCTTAAATCCTCATCTCTAAAACATCTAGCTATTTGATAATATCTTTCAAGACCTCCAATCATAGAAAGTTGTTTAAACAATTGAGGAGATTGTGGTAAAGCATAAAAACTACCTTTGCTCATACGAGATGGTACTAAAAAATCACGAGCTCCTTCGGGAGTAGATTTACATAGAATTGGTGTTTCAAGTTCAATAAAATCTTTGCTATTTAAATAGTTTCTAATTACAGAGCAAACTTTACTTCTTAAAATAAGTTTATCTTTAATAGGATTTCTTCTTAAATCTAAATATCTATATTTTAAACGTGTATCTTCAAGAGCAGTAGTATCATCATCAATAGTAAAAGGAATATCTAAACTAGTATTTAAAAGTTCCAATTCTTTTACTTCAATTTCAATATCACCAGTAGCAATATTACTATTTTTGCTTTCTCTTTCTACTACTTCTCCAATAGCTTTTAAAACATATTCACTCTTTAAACTTTCAGCAAGTTTATAAAACTTATTTTCAGGGCGAACAACAAGTTGTACAATTCCACTCCTATCACGAAGATCAATAAATACTAACCCTCCGAGATTTCTTTTCTTTTGAACCCAACCATATACTTCAACTTCTTTTCCAACATTTTTCATACTTAATTCAGCATTAAATATTTTTTTCATAAAAATCCTCCTTTAAAATAAAAAACAGTTACATCCTCTAAGGGACGAATAACTGTTAATCCGCGGTACCACCCAATTTATTATATCAATGATATAATCACTTTATTTATAACGGTATAAACCGGTAAAAAGCATAAATATGGTGTCTTTCAATTTAAATAACTTATTAGTTTTCACCAAACACTAACTCTCTATAAAGTATTTAAACCTACTCCTCCAAAAGTTTTTTACAAGGTAATTATAAATAAAGAAAAAAGATTTGTCAAGTTTTCTACTTATTTAAATGTTTAAGACTATCTACTACAAAAACACCATTTTCCCTAATTAAAACATCATCGAAATAGATATTTCCTCCTCCGAAATCATCTCTTTGAATAAGAACCATATCCCAATGAATAGCACTACTATTACTATTTGGAGCTTCTTTATAACATGCTCCAGGAGTAAAATGAATACTACCTATTATTTTTTCATCAAATAATATGTCACCCATAGGAAATCTAATATTAGGATTTGTTCCAATTGAAAATTCTCCAACATATCTTGCCCCTTCATCAGTATCAAATATCTCATTTAATTCATCATCAGATTCATCACAAGTTGCTTTTATAATTTTACCATCTTTAAATTCTAGTGTTACTCCATGAAATACTTTTCCCCTATAAGGAGATGGAGTATTATATTTAATAACCCCATTTATACTGTTTTTAACTGGTGCAGTAAAACATTCTCCATCAGGAATATTACATTCTCCGCTACAAGGAATAACTGGAATATCTTTTATACTAAAAGTAATATCAGTACCTTCTCCAGTAAGTCTTACTTTATCAGTTTTTTCCATAAGTTCTTTTAAAGGCTTTAAATCTTTTGCCATTTCTTCATAATCATAACACATTGAATCAAAAGAAAAATCTTTAAAATCATCATAGTTCATACCAGCTTTTTGACTATCAACAACAGAAGGATATTGAAGAAGAACCCACTTTTTTTCATTAGCTCTAATATCACGATATTTTTTCAAAGCTTCACCAATTAATTTTGCCTTTTCATTTGAAATAATACTATTATTATAATCTCCTTGATTACAATATATTTTTATAAAACTATCATAATTAGTAACTTCAAATTCTGCTTCCTTTTTAAGCAGTTCAATTTTTTTTGAAGATGCTTCTTTACTACAAAGAGCTTCAATACAAGAATCGATGATATCAACCTTAACACTTGCACCTTTTTCATTAATCAATTTAACAAGTTCTTTAACAAGAGCGATAGGCTCCATTGTTTCCATGGTAATTCTTACATTTTCATCTTTTTCTACTTTTATAGAATGATTAACAATTGTATTTGCTAAAACTTTTATTTTATCTTCCATTATTTCACCTCTTATATATTTTATCATATAAATTAACAAAACCTCCAATAACAAATAAAACTGTTATAGAGGTTTATATTATTATTTAATTTGTAAGTAAAGATCGAACTTCTTCTTCTGATAATACTAATGTAAAATCATCAAGTCTTGATTTTAAGCCCAAACATTTATAAACAACATCATTATAAAATTTTATATTTTCTCTAAAAATATTAGAAATATTAATCTTTAAGATTTCAAGTACTTTTTCTTTATGAACAGAATATGCTTCTTCAAATTTTTCATGATTCCTAGCATTTAAAACAAATGCTTTTTTATAAGCAGCAAACTGCTTATCAAATTTTAAATTAATCTCATAAATATGAGTAATAATATCATTAAATTCTTTTACTTTTTTAGTAACATCATTAGTATCCATAGTAACCGCTAAATTCATTTCATCAAATATATTTTTGATTTTAACTCCAATAGTATTATTAAATCCTAAAAAATAATCTCTAGTAGAATTTAAATCTCCTCTTTCTTGCATTTTTATACCCATACCACGAATCTTATCTTCAAAAGTTTCAAAAGCAGTATTAATATTTTTAAAACTTTCATCAACATATTTATTAATAACAAAATATTCTTGTTCTTTTAAATAAACATATGTAGCATTACTTATTACCTTTGAATTAAGCTCATTTATTTTAGCTCTATCACCAATAATCTCTTCAGTAATGCCATCTACAAAAGATTTATAACTAGATAAAAGAAAATCTGATTTTTCTGTAATATTTTTTGTAAGCTCCTCTATTAAAATCTTTGTATATTTATCAATAATTGTTTTAGGCTTATTACTATTAAGAACACATGTAGAATATAATTTATCCATTAGTTTAGCACTATACGTGCTAACAATAACTTGTATTTTGTCTTTAAGTTTAGTATTTGAAGTAATCTCATTCTTAAAATTAGCATACATATTACTTAAATTATTAGCATTTATATACTTGTTATTAACACTAATTCTAATAATCTCATTAAATCCTTCAACAGAATTATTAGCTAAGTTTAAAAAATAGTCCTTCATATTAGAAAAGATTAAATTTACATCACTTTTAAACTCATTGCAAATCAAATCATATAAGAATTCTTTATCATAAACTTCTGGAGATAATTCATTATAAAATAATTCAATCATTTGCATAAAATAAAAGAAAGCTTGTTCATCTTTTTGTGAAAAGTATTTTATATAATCATTCTTAATATCAGATATTTCATCATTTAAAATCTTTTCATTCACAAACATCGCCTCCTTTATTCTTAATCTATTTATATTTTATACCTTTTTTTAATAAATTACTAGTATAAATATAAAAAATAATTCAAATATTTACTTTTATTAAAAAATACTATATAATTAATATGATAAGGAGGTGTAAGTATTAATAATAAAAGTTTTGATGACTTTTTTGAATATATAGACGATAATAATATTCAAAATGAAATACTACCTCCAGTTAGAAATAATAAATTAACACTAGCCACAAATATACTTGCAATTATTCTATTAATTGGTGGCGGATATGGTATTAAATCAATATTCGAACAACGAAAAGATATCGAAGACAGTAGAATAAGACAAGAAGAATTACTAACAAATCAACAAAAAAATGCCCAAGGTATATCTGAAAGCATTAAACAGTTAGAAGACGAAAAAGCAGCTGAAAATAAAGTTAATCTACATAGAGATTTTGCAAAATTAAAAGAAAGAAATAGTGATGTTGTAGCATGGTTATATGTACCAGGTACTGATATCGATTTACCAATTGTAAAAACAAAAGATAATGCATTTTATCTAACACATGATTTTGATAAAAAGAACAATTCAATGGGATGGGCATTTGCAGATTATCAAAACACCTTCCCTCAATTAAGTACTAATACAATTATGTATGGACACACTTATCGAATGACTACTATATTTAGTAAACTTAAAAATGTTTTAACAGATTCATGGCAAAAAAATGAAGATAATTATATAATTACATTTGATACAGAAAAAGAAAGATTAAAATTTAGAGTATTTAGTATATATACAATAAAAGAAACAAGTGATTATTTACAAATAGGATTTAGCACTAAAGAAAAATATCAAAGCTACCTAAATCAGTCTTTAAAAAGAAGCGTAAAAAACTTTAAATCTAATCCAACAACTGATGATAAAATCTTAACTTTATCAACATGTTATATAGACGCTCATCAAAGATTAGTAGTTCAAGCAAAATTAATAGGTTCTGAATAGAACCTTTTTTATTGTAAAAAAAAAGGAAGATTTCTTCCTTTTTTATATTATTGATCCTTTTACTACATTACTATTATAACTCTTTGTAGCAATAATATTATCTATATTAGTAACTGAACTTTTGTAATCTACAGTTATCAAAGCATTACTATCAGTTGCAGCACTTTCAAATGCATTACTATATGAAGTTGGATTATTATATAGTTGTAAAGTTGCTTTAGCCTTTGGAGAACCATTGAACATACTATCCATCTTTGTAGCATATATTTTCAAAGTACCAATATTATTAAATGTTCCAACAGAACTAATTCCTTTAAACATTTCAGATACAGATGTAGCATTAGTAAGATTCCAACTTGATAAATCTCCTACATCCCAAGTTGTAGCATTAGTTCCTGCACCTGAGAACAATTTTTCAGTATTAGTTGCCTGAGAAACATTCCAAGTTGATAAACCTTTTATTTTCCAGTCAGTTGCATTAGCGCCTGCTCCTTCGAACATAGAAATTAATCCACCTTTTATATTTTTCCAATTAGTTACATCTATTTCAAATTTACTAGCACTTTTTCCAGCATTTGTAAAGAATTGCCCAAAACCAATATCACCATAACTAGCAAAATCCCAACCTGATACGTTAAGGATAAATTGATTTGCACTTGCACCTGCTCCAGAGAACATACTAATCGCTTGTTCAACATGAGAAACATCCCATCCAGATAAATCTCCTATATCCCAAACAGTAGCACTTGCTCCAGCATTTTGGAACATCATAAGTGCATGAGTTACATGTCTAGTATCCCAAGATGAAAGATCTCCTATATGCCATACAGCAGCTTCCTTACCAGCTTCGTTAAACATAGAACTCATAGTTCCTACATTAGAAACATCCCATTCTGATAAATCTCCTATATCCCAAGTTGTTGTCGTTGAAGAACCTGCTTGAGAAAACATAGACGCCATTTCTGTTACATTTTTGACATTCCACTCTGATAAATCGCCAACACTCCAAGATGCAGAATTAACACCAGAAGCTTGAAACATACTAGCCATTGACTGAACATTTCCAGTTTTCCAATTTGATAAATCGCCTACATTAAATGACGTTGCATTTATTCCTGCAGCATTAAACATATTACCCATACTAGTAACTTCAGATGTATTCCAATTTGATAAATCTCCTAGACTCCACGTTGCAGCAGAAGAACCTGCAGCATGGAACAAGTTAGCCATATTAGTAACGTTTCCAACATTCCAACCAGAAAGTCCAGTAAGAACATATGAAGATACTGTAGAACCGGTTCCCTCAAACATAGAATACATATCAGTAACTTCTGACATATCTAAATTAGTAAAATCGCCGCTCTCTAAATTAAATAAATCATAGAACCACATCTTAGTAATAACAGGTTTAATAGTATGTCCTATTTCTACTCTAGTAATACTAGCTCTTTCCTCATGCCATAATTCAAGGTGATTATCATCTTCACCAGAGAAATAATAAATATTACTTGCAGACATTGGTTCATATTCTTTTACAACTGAACCATGTCTGGTTATATTAGCTTCACGATGATTTGGAAGCTCATTTATTATTAATGTACCATCATTAAATAATACAGTCATCTCAGTTTTATATGTAACTGTACAAACAGTATTATTTTTAACATGAGATACCGTTACTATATCATTTTCTATAGTTGCACTTTGTCCATTTGTACATGAAACAGAACCAGGTGCATCAGTCAATGAAGGAACTACTGAAAAAGTAACATCTTGATTGAAAACAACAACTTTAGATGATTCTTCATCATCAGCAACTACCCCATTATTAACAGTAATACTTACATTATATTTATTTATTTCCCATTGTGCTGTCATTGTTACATCTTGAGAAGGTTCATAATCAGAACCTGCATTATATACTTGCCCATTAACACTTGATTTCCATCCTTTAAATGTATGACCTTCTTTCGAAGGAGCACTAGCTAAATGAACATGTGCTACACTCGTATTAACAACATGGGAGAAATTAGCAGTAATCATACTTGTAACATCCTTTTCAGGTGGATATTTATATGTACCTGCACCAGTAGTACTAGAAAGTACTCCATAGAAAGGATTAGATTTAGTAAAATTAGTAAATGTATAAACTGTAGTTTTAGTAATAATAGATGTTTGACTATTTACAGCATTACCACCATCAGAATCATAAGAAATCGTATAATGTTCTGAAGTATCAACATCGTTACCTTTGGTAGGTTTTTGATAAGCTAATATTGAATTATAATCTTGAGTATAAGTTTGAACATCAGTTATCTCATCTTCAACACCAGCATCATCACGAACAACAACTTTACCTCCATTAGGATTAATCTTTAAAGTTGAAGTATTTATCGTACTATCTGAATACAAAACATCAGTTTGGGAAGGAGTATATTCGGAATTATAATCAAGTCCTTCTCCTTGAAGTTCTTCATTTGCGAACCATTTACCCATAACAGTATAACCAGTAGAGGCAGTTGGTGTTGGTAAAGTAAATGAATTACCTTGCATAGTAAGAACAATTTCATGACTTACTGTACCATGTTCCATAGATAAACTAGTTTCGTAGAAAGTACGACTTGCAACATCTGAAACATTACCATCGGTATCTTTACAAGCAAAATAATATGTTCCAGGCCCTTCTATTGCCTGATTGTGAAGTTCTAACGTCTTAATAGGATTTACAGCAGTATAACTTGAACTTTGATTCGGAGCAGTACTACCAAAATAATATGAAATAATTCTAGTATTATCACTACAAGTTAATTCAGCTGATTGATGATCTGCTAAATTATTAGTACTAGTAAATGTTACACTATTAGGCTTAACGTCATCGTGGTATGAAACCTTACACTGTATATCTTTGTTAACATTAGATATTGTTAGCCTATTACCAGAAAATGTTGCATTAACTCCTTCATCACATTCATATGTAGGACTAGTAAAGTTTTCATCAGGACGAATATTATCGAATACTACACCATGTCCATGTTCCACTTGTTGAGTAGTTCCACCACTACCATTAATAACCTGTAATGTAACAGAATACTTTTTAACATCTGCCTTCGAATATAAAGTTATATTAGAAGAAGGTAGAAAAGTATTATCATAATCTGCAGCTATAGTTGTATATGTATTATCTTTATACCAAGCCCCAATAGTTGCATATCCAGTTGTAGGCTCAGGTCTCGGTAGTTTTAAACCAACAGTATTTGAAGCAAATACCTTAAGTTCATTTACGAAACGACCAGTATAGTTTCTAAATCTACCATTAATCATTTTTAATTCTACTTCATAAAAAGTTATCGTAGTAGGATCATTAGTATCAGGATTTCTCAATGTTCCTATATTACCATCTTTATCCTTACAAGCAAAATAATATGTTCCAGTTTGATTTATAGAAATTGTCACATTATTTTCTGATTGAGCATTGTTAAAACCTGTCCAATCACTATCATCTAAAGAATATGGATCAGTTTTACCCACATAATATGAACGCAACACATTACCTTCTTCTTCACACTGAAGTACAACTTTATCAGGCTTTTCAGGATCAATTTCAGTTTCAACATCAGGAGCAGTATGATTTTCCCAATAGCCCCATAAATGAGTTATAGTTTCATTATAACAAGCACTTTTAGGATTAACTTTTTGACCTCTACCATTTTGTTCTGTATACCATCCCATAAACTCCATATTGTTATCAAGATCAATTGATGGAAATGGATCAGGATATGATCTACCTACACTTAATGCACTTCCAGGAAAAACATATGTCTTACCATTATCACGACAGCGATTTTCTTCTCCATTTTGGCAATCATCCATACTAAAAACTGCACTACTATTATTACCAACATGTAATGTTAAATCACTACCTTCTTCACCGGCTTCCTTACATTTATATCCTTTACTAGTAAAATAAACATTACCTTTCTTACCAGAAGAATTACCTTTGCCACTTACTATATAGGGTTTATCATCAATACTTATAGCTTCATTAAGATCTTCATCAGAAGCTATTGCTTTCAAATCTTTACCACAAGTTATACCAACATAATATTCATATTTCATTTTAGGAAGAGCACTTTCTTCATCGTCTTCATCATCAACACCACAAGTAGCTTCGCCAGAGGCATCAGTACCGCCACTCTTCACCTTTACTATAGTTAAATAACCTTCTTGATTGTTAAATAAACATTCACCCAAGTTTATATCAGGATTAGATTCTTTTAATTCTGCAAAACTAATAGTTTGACATTCGTAAGATTTAGAATCATCCCACATATCTTCTTCATTATCAGTATTGTATAATTCCAAATCCTTCTTTAGAGTTTTTTCCATAGTTGAACCACCTTCAGTTCTACTATCATCTAAAGCTTCCATTATATTTGGAATTGTAATCACACTAATAATGCCAATTATAACTATAACCAGCATTAATTCAACTAGAGTAAATCCTTTTTTATTCATACAAATCACCTATTTTATCATATATAATTATTGTACTATATTTTTATATAAAATGTAACCCTTTTTAATTCATTTTTAAATATTTTAATAATTCTTCTTCGTTCCAAATAGTTATACCTAGTTCTAAAGCCTTATCATATTTACTTCCTGGAGATATTCCGACTATAACAACATCCGTTTTTTCAGATACAGAACCGGTAACATTTCCCCCTCTTTTCACAATTTCATCTTTTAATTCTTCTCTAGTCATAGCACTTATAGTACCTGTAAGAACAAACTTTTTATTAGCAAAATTATCATCTAAAATAGTTTCTTCTCCAATATATTCCATATTAAGTCCTAATTCTTTAAGTTTATTAATTAATAAAATATTATTAGCATCATTAAAATAGCTAACTATACTTTTAGCCATAACCTCTCCAATATCAGGAATAGATATTAAATCTTCAAACTTAGCACTAATTATATTATCCATAGTTTTATATTTTTTAGATATATTTAAAGCATTTTTCTCTCCAAAATGTCTGATTCCTAACCCAAATAATAATTTTTCTAAAGAGTTGTTTTTACTATCTTCAATAGCTTTAAGCATATTATTAACACTTTTTTCTCCAAAACCTTCAAGTTCTTGAAGTTCTTTTTTATAACTTTTTAAATTATAAATACTAGCTATATCACTAAGATATCCAAAATTATAATAATCTTCTATAATTCTTTCTCCTAAACCATCTATATTCATAGCTTTTCTACTTACATAATGAATAAGTTTTTGAGCGTTCCTAGCGTCACAATTAGAATTAGGACAATAATGATTAGCTTCAGATTCCTTTCTAACTAACATAGTACCACAAACTGGACACTTATCTATCATCTCAAATTTAGGAAGCATTTCTATTCTTCTATCTAAATCTGGTTTAACAACTTCAGGGATAACATCTCCAGCTTTTTGAATTACAACTATATCTCCAACTCGAATATCTTTACCTAAAATATAATCTTCATTATGAAGAGTCGCTTTTCTTATAGTAGAACCTGCAACACGAACTGGTTCAAGCATAGCATTTGGAGTTATCTTTCCAGTTCTACCAACAGTGAATTTAATATCAATAAGCCTTGTAGTAACCTTTTCTGCAGGAAATTTATAAGCGGTTGCCCATTTAGGACTTCTAGCAGTAAACCCAAGTTCTTCTTGCATATAAATATCATTAACTTTTATAACAACACCATCTATATCATAAGCAAGGCTTTCTCTTTCATCAGTTGCATCATTAATAAAACCAATCACTTCATTTATATCTTTACATATTTTATATTTTGGATTTACTCTAAAACCTAATTCTTTCATAAAAGCAAGAGCATCACTATGTTTATAAATACCATAATCAAGAGGATTAGGTAAATGATATATAAAATTATTTAGTTTTCTTGAAGCAGTAACTTTAGAATCAAGTTGTCTCACACTACCGCTTGCTAAATTACGACAATTTTGAAAAAGATCAAGTCCTTCTTTAGAACGTTCTTTATTAATTCTTTCAAACTCTTTTTTATCAATATAAATTTCACCACGTACTTCAATATCAATATCTTTAGTAAGTTTAAGAGGAATTGACTTAATAGTTTTAACATTACTAGTAATATCTTCACCAATGCGTCCATCACCACGAGTAACGCCACGAACAAGTATTCCTTTTTCATAGATTAAACTAATAGCAAGACCATCTATCTTAAGTTCACATACATATTCTGGATTAAAACCTTCTTTTTCAATTCTTTCATCAAATTTAATAATATCACTTTCATTAAAGACATTACCTAAAGAAAGCATAGGTCTTTGGTGAACAACTTTTTCAAAATTTGAAACAACTTCAGAGCCTACTCTAGTAGTTGGAGAAGTATTACTCTTAAGTTCTGGATGTAATTCTTCTAAAGAAAGTAATTCTTGCATTAATCTATCATATTCACTATCACTAACACTTGAATTATCAAGCACATAATATTCATAATTATATTTATTTAATAGAGATTCTATCTCTTCCATCCTCTTCTTAATATCCATAAAATCATTCTCCCATTCTCTATATATATATTATAAAATAAAACACTTAAGAAAACAATAAATTATTAGTAAAAACAAGTATTTTTCACATAGAAAAACAAAAAAGAAATCACATAGATTTCTTTTCATTTAACACATCTCTAATTACATAAGAAGCAATAAGTATACCTGCAGAAGCTGGCACAAAAACAGATGAAGGTATTGTCTTAATATCTTTTTTTATAGGTTCTTCTTCTGAAAAACAACATATTATTTTTTCTTTTATATTATTATCTTTAACATATTTTCTAAGTATTCTAGCTATTGGATCATTTTTAGTTTTTCTAAGATCACATATTGTTAGTTTTTCAGGATTTAATCTTTTACCAGTACCTAAACAAGTAATAGATTTAATCTTTTTATCTAAACATTTTCTAATAACTAATTCTTTAGTTTTTATAGTATCACAAGCATCAATAAAATAATCAATTTTATTATTAAAAATCATATCTATATTGTCTTCATTAATAAATTCATTTATTTTTGTTATTTTTACATTTTTATTTATGCATAAAATTCTTTTTTCAAATTCATCTGTTTTTAATTTACCAATATTATTACTATTAGCAATTATTTGTCTATTTAAATTACTTATATCAATAGTATCACTATCAATAATAGTAATATTTTCTATTCCAGACCTAATAAGTGACTCAGTAACATATCCTCCAACACCACCAAGTCCTAAAACTACTATATGTTTTGTTCTTAATTTATCTAAAGATTCTTTTCCTATTAAAAGTTCTAATCTATCAAACATAAAACAAAAAATAGACTACTAGTCTATTTCCAAATTATGATACACATCTGATACATCATCAAGTTCTTCAAGTGCATCAATAAGTCCTAAAACTTTAGTAGTTTTATCTTCTTCTAAAGACATATAATTCGAAGGAATAAATCTAACTTCATTCATAATAAAATCACTAACTCCGAAATCTTCCAAAGCCTTGTTTACTTTTACAAAACCCTCTGGAGTAGTTGTTATTTCATAAGAATCATCGTTAGAAACAAAATCAAGTGCATCATTTTCAAGTGCAATAGTCATAATATCATCTTCAGAATATGTATTAGGTATTACAATAACACCTTTTCTTTCAAACATATAACTAACAGAACCATCAGTACCAAGATTACCACCACGTTTAGTAAATGTACTTCTTACAGCAGATGCTGTTCTATTACGATTATCTGTAAGACAATCAACCATAATAGCAACACCATTTGGACCATATCCTTCATATCTAACAAATTCATAGTCTTCTCCACCACTACTTTTAGTAGCTTTTTCTATTGCAGATGCTATTCTATCTTTTGGCATATTTGCAGCTTTTGCTTTATCAACTACCATACGAAGAGACGGATTATTGTCTATATTACCATCTGTCCCTTTAGCAGCAACAAGTATTTCTTTAGCAAGTTTTTGAAAAACTTTTCCACGTTCTGCATCAATTAATCCTTTTTTACGTTTAATTGTAGCCCATTTTGAATGTCCACTCATCTCATTCACCTCACAAGAATTATACTACAAAAACTATTAAAAATAAATAGTTTAATAAAATCAGAATAAAATATACTAAAAAACGTTATTATTACTAAAGTAAATATACATTTTTTTTCGATAAAAGTTGACTAAAACAAGAATTTATGGTAAATTTATAGTGCTTATCAAAAGGAGGGATATTATGGCAAAAAATGAATCAAACAGAAAACCTAATATAAAAAATATACGTTCTCATGCATTAAACGCTACTAAAAAGAAACAAAAATTAAACTTACAAGTTGTAACATTAGAAAACGGTGAAAAAGTTAAATTATCTGCAAAAGAAATAAGAAATATGAAAAAAAATTAAGGCTGCTAACTAGCAACCTTTTTTATTATTTCAATATTATTTAAATCATTCATTATATATGAAGAACTAACAACTATATCACATTCTCTTATAAAAGGAAGCACCTCTTCACAAACACCACCATCTACTGAAACCATAGTATTTAGTCCTCTTTTTTTTATTTCTTCTTTTAAACTATTAATCTTATCAGCAGAAGCCTCAATAAACTTTTGTCCACTTCTACCAGGATAAACACTCATTATTAAAACAAGATCAAGTTTAGGAAGTATATCAAATATTTCTTCAATATTAGTATCAGGATTAAGAGCAATACCTGCTTTTATTCCATAACTTTTAATTAAATCAATCATTTTTTCATAATTTTTAATTTCTTTATGAATAGTTATATTATTAACATTATACATAGATAGTGCTTCTATATACTTTTCAGGATTACAAACCATTAAATGTACATCATTCATTTTTTTACTTAAAGCAACATATTTTAAAAGTTCACTAACAGTTTTCAAATTAGTATTATCTACAAACTTGCCATCCATTACATCAAAATGAATCATATCTGTAGTAGAATCATTAAGCATGTTTATAAACTCACTATAATCCCCTTTTCTTAAAAATGAAGTTGATACTAACATATACTACCTCTTTTCTATAAATTTAACATAATTATCATATCTAGATTTTAATATTCCGTTTCCAATATGATTTTTAACAGCACAATCTTTTTCTTTAATATGCATACAATCTTTATATGGGCATTTATATTTACTAAATTCCATAAATGAATCTCTTATTTCTTTATCTGTATACTTATTCAAATCAATAGCAGAAAATCCTGGTGTATCTACTACTTTACCTTTACCTATATTAACAAGTGTTACATATCTAGTAGTATGTTTACCACGACCAAGAGCATCAGATATTTCATTAGTTTCAAAATCTAAACTTTTATCAAGTTTATTTATTAAACTGCTTTTTCCTGCTCCAGTCTGCCCCGTAAAAACAACTGTTTTATGTTTAAATTTTCTTTTTAATTTACCAATTTTATCATTATATATAACAGAATACCCCATTTTTTTATAATATTTTAAAACAGGTTTTATCCCTTTAAAATCAGATTTATCTATTAAATCTTTTTTAGTAATAACAATCACTGGAATAATACTATTTATTTCACATATACTTATTAATTTATCAAGCAAATTAGTAGAAAAATTAGGCTTTTTTAAACTAGTAACAATAAATGCTTCATCTATATTACTAACAAAAGGTCTATCTAATTCATTTTTACGAGGAAGTATTTTATCAATAACTTTATCCTCTTTATCAAAGATAACATAATCTCCAACTTTCGGAGTTATGTTATCTTTTCTAAACTTTCCTCTTGCTTTACATATATAAATATTATTTCCTAATTCAACATGATAATCATCACTTGCAATCTTAACAATTTGTCCCTTCATTTACCTCTCCTGAAATTAACCATTTTCTGGTGTTTGATCTTCAACTGGTGCTGCTGTAGTAGTAGTTGTCGTAGTTGTCGTAACAACTTTCTTTTCCTTAGCAACAGTTATCTCTAAAGTATCACCAGCTTTAATAACATCTTTTGTAGTTTTAGATTGTTTAATTATAGTATCAGGATCATGATCATTAGTTTCTCTATAAACTACTGATAGTTTTATATCATTTTCAATTGACCAAGTTCTAGCTTCACCAAGTGTCCAATTTTCAGAAACCATATCAGGATAATATTTTTTATTACTTGGTATATAAAGAGTAATTAATTCGCCTTTTTCAAGTTTTTCACCTGGTTTAACAGATTGATCTATTATATTTTGTGCTTCAGAATCAGGTATCTTTTTATCAGAATCTTTTTCTTCAATAGTAACCTTTAATCCTAAAAGTTCTAGTTTAGTTTGAATTTTAATATAATTTTGTCCTTTATAATCCTCTATTTCAATTAACTCAACACCTTTAGATACAATAAGAGTTATTTCAGTTCCTTCTTTAACATTTTTACCTATCTTAGGATTAGTTTTTAATACTTTACCCTTTTCTATCTTATCAGAAGGTTCTTCTTCAGTTTTCGGATTAACAGTAAGTTTTAATTTTTCAAGTTTTTTAGTAGCTTCATTTACTGTGAGACCAGAAACATCTGGAATAGTAACTTCTGGTACTTTAGCAATCATTGGAAGTAGTAATAAAGCAAATAGAACTACTACTATAAGTCCTGCAAAAACAGAAGCTAAAATAATTACTTTTTTATTTTTGGGTCCTTCATCATCATCAGTTATTTGATTAACAATTGCTTCATCTACATTATCACTATCTGCAATAACAGGTGTATCTTCAATACCTTCATCATATTTAAACTCAATAGGAGGCTCATTTTGTCTTTCTTTATTTAAAGCAGTCATTAAATCTTCGTGCATCTCATTAGCATTAGCATATCTATTTTTAGGATTCTTAGCAGTCGCTTTAGTTATTATATTCTCAATAGAACCAGGAATATCTGGAAGTTCTGCTCTTATTGAAGGAATTGGTTCTTTCAAATGTTTAAGAGCTATTTCAACAGCATTATCTCCCCTGAAAGGAAGAACACCAGTAAGAAGTTCATACATCATGATACCCATAGAATAGACATCACTTTTTAATGTTGATCCTTTACCATTAGCTTGTTCAGGTGGAAAATAATGTACAGATCCCATAGCCGAATTAGTTTGTGTAAGTTGAGTAGCATTAAGAGCCATAGCAATACCAAAATCTGTTATTTTTATTTCACCATCATCTTTTATTAATATATTCTGAGGTTTTAAATCTCTATGTATAATTAAACTATTATGAGCTTTACCCATTGCACTAGTTATTTGAAGCATAATATCAACTACTTCTGCAACAGTAAGTTTTTCACGTTTTTTAAGAAGTTGTTTTAAGTTTTTACCTTCAACATATTCCATTACAATGAAATAATCACCATCATCTTCTCCAACATCATATATTTCTACAATATTAGGATGATAAAGTAATGATGCAGAAATAGCTTCCCTCTTAAAACGACGAACAAATTTTTCGTCAGAAGCCAAATCACCTCTTAAAACCTTAATAGCAACATTTCTATCGAGAATAGTATCACGTGCTAAATAGACATTAGCCATTCCACCTTCTCCAATAGTTTTAATTATTTCATATCTTGAGTTAACTTTCTGTCCCTTAACAATCATTCTAACTCACTCCCTTTATCCTTTTTTAAATAAGCAATGGAAATATTATCATTACCACCACGATTATTAGCCTTTTTAATTAATTTGATAACTTTATCTTCTAAAGATATATCTTCAAGAAGAACTTCTTCAATTTGTTCTTCTGATACCATTGTTGTAAGTCCATCAGAACATAGAAGTATATCAGTAACTTCCATATTACAATCAAAAATATCTATTTCAATTGGATCATTAATACCAAGAGCATTCATAAGTATATTCTTCTTAGGATGATTTTTTGCTTCCTCTTCAGTAAGTTCTCCTGCAGCAAGTAAAAGATTTACTAAAGTATGATCTTTAGTAACTTTATGAAGTTTATCATCTTTCATAACAAAGCCAGAAGAATCACCAATATTTCCAAATAAAATATAATCAGTAGTCACAATAGCAAGAACAAGAGTTGTTCCCATGCCTTTGCTTTCTGGATTTTCTTCAGAATACTTAAATATTTGTCCGTTTATCTCATTGGTAGAAGTCTTAATCCATTCTACAGCAGCAGCTTTACTCATCTTAAAAAAACTTTCAGAAAATCTTTTACTAAGATAACTAATAGCAATAGAAGATGCAACTTCTCCCGCACGATGTCCACCCATTCCATCAGCAACTGCTAAAAGAACAGAACCATCTTCATTTTTAACAACAATAACACTATCTTCATTATGATCACGAACAACACCAGTATCCGTTAAATAAAATGTATCCATTTTATTCCTCCTCTTTTTTAGATCTTAATTGACCACAAGCTGCTGATATTTTTGAACCAAATTCTCTTCTTACTGTGACATTAATACCTTCTTTTTTTATTATATCATAAAATTTCATAATTGCATCATTTTTAGGCCTCTTAAATCCCATAGAACTTCCTTCATTATATGGAATAAGATTAATATAACAATTAAGCCCCTTTACTAACTTACATAACTCTTTAGCATCCTCTATAGAATTGTTAATACCTTCAAGCAAAATATATTCAAAGGTAATTCTACGCCCGGTAACACTAAAATATTTTTTAACAGCATCAATAACGTCCTTCAAAGGATATACTTTATTAATTGGCATAATCTTGCTTCTTTTATCATCAAAAGCACTATGTAAAGATATAGCTAAATTAACTTGATATGGTAATTTAGAAAATTCATATATCTTAGGAACAATACCACAAGTGGAAACAGTAATATGACGAGATCCGATTTCTAAAGCTCTATAATCATTACAATTAGCAATAAACTTAACCAAATTATCGTAATTATCAAAAGGTTCTCCAATACCCATAATTACTACATGTGATATCCTTTTCTTGGTAATTCTTTCAATTTCAATTATTTGAAGAAGCATTTCATATACTTCAAGATTACGAACTTTTTTACGCTTACCACTTTCACAAAAAACACATCCCATATTACAACCAACTTGACTAGAAATACATAAACTAAGGCCATAATCATGATACATTAATACACTTTCAATATGTTCGCCATCATGAAGCTTAAATAAAAATTTATCTACATCTTTATCATGTTCAGATTTTACTATACTAGGAATATAAAAAGAAAAATTTTTTTCTAAAACAGAAATAAGTTTATTACCAAGATTTGTCATTTCATTAAAACTAGTAACTCTTTTTTTATAAAGCCATTCAAAAACTTGAGAAGCACGATATTTCTTCTCACCAATTGATAAAAAATAAGATTCTAATTCATCATAAGTTAAATTATATATATTCATATTAACCACACCATAATTATAAGACAAAATATATAAAAAGTCTATTAATAGATAAAAAAAAGCACTTCTTACGAAGCACTATGTTGAAGACAAATCTATTTGGCAAACAGAATTACCACTAATACTTACGGAACAATCAAAATTAGAATTTACAACTTGAACAGCTCCATTCGAATTAATTGTTGCAGTAACGCCACCAGAAGTACACTCATATGAAGCAGATTGATTTGTACAATTACTTGATCCAAATGAGTTTTGAAGTGTTTCTTTATTAGTAGTATACTGCATAGGATCTCCTCCAAGCAAACATCTTATATTATTACTCATAAGATAACAAACATCGCTTGTAGTTATTTCATAATTATTATTAACATTATGTCTTAAAAATATATCTCTATCTAAATTATTATAATTATATGTATAATCTAATCTTAAATAATTAACGGTTCTAGGTTCACATGTTAATCCACTGTTAGCAGTATTACAATCTGCAAGAGTTGAATAAAGCATAGATACGCATTCTGCAGTATCATTATCAATAGCACAATATCCAGTTCTTTCTCCACCAATTACAGGAGCTCCTAAAAAAGCATTTTCTTCATTAAATGCATATACATAAGAAGGAGTTACAGCATAAGAACCAGTTAATGATTTTGCACCATCAACATTAAATGAAAACAACGCAAAAGAACCAGCACTAATACTATATGATATTAATCCTACTATAACTAGAAATAACAAACATAATATAAATAAAACTGGTCTGTTAAACTCTTTTATATTTTTATTTAATAAGTTGTGGATTTTCTTTCCCATACTATCACCTATTATCTAATACTATTGTATATTTTTATTTCAATATTGTCAAATAAAATTACCACATTTCTGTATATAAACCATCTTTTTTGTAAACATCATCTAATAAAACAGCTTGAACAAACTTATCGTCAAGTTTATCCTTTTTATATGTATTTATAACAGGTCCTCCGAAAGTCCAAAGTGATTCTGCTACATAAACATTATCTTTATCAATACCAGCAACTATAGCAATATGTCCCCATATACCAACAATATCACCAGCTTTTAATTTACCACTTTTTACAAATTCATCAGTAATTTTAACTTTTTCTCCTCCGATATCATTAAGTTCATTAGTATCTTCTAAATTATCTCCAGCACCTTTATCTCCCACATCAAAACCACCATTTAATATAGACCAAGAAACAAAGCCACTACAATCAAGACCATTTGGTTTAAAATCTCCTTTTTTAAAAACCTTACCCCAATCTTCATAATTTCTAAGAGGACATCCCCATATCGCAGGACCTGCAAAAGAATATTTTATTGTTTTAAATTTATCTTCATGTAAATAAAGTCCTCTGTGATAATATCTTCCTTCTCCATCGGCATCATGCATACCGCCATCAATTCTTCCATTTTCAAAAAAATATTCTATTTGATAAGGAAAATCTAGCATTAAAAATCTAATTGCTTCAACAACAGCAGCACGTGTCCCATAACCTCCAACATTTTCTATCCTATTTTCAAGTATTTTATCGAGTTTTTCAGCTTCTGCTTTTGTATAATAATTACATTTTAAATTCTTTTTATAATCATCAAATTGTTTAGGTCTTTTAACTATTAAATCAGTAACTTCTACATCAAGAGTTTTAATATATTTATTATTAACTGTCATTTTTACTTTAGTAGAACCTACTTTTTTGCTAACTATTTTATCATTATTTATAGTAACAATATTATTATCTAAAGACTCATATTTTATTTCTTTCTTATCCCCAATTATATGTACTTGAGGATTTAATTTCATTTCATCTTTTAAAGCAAGATAAACTTTTTTAGGTAAATTATCTTTTATAACTAAATCATTTATTTCAAAACTTCTAACAAATAAAAGTTTTTTAATATATACAGTTTTAGTATTCTCTTCAGCTTCAAAAGTACATGTTTTTTTATTAACTGAAACCCATTTAATATCAGAACCAGACCCATATCCACACTTATCTATATCATGTAAATTTTCAACAACTAAAGCAGGCATATGTTCTCCGTTAATAACTTTAATATCATTAGAAATATCTATTTTATAAAATTCTGCAATATAAAAATAAAGTAAAACAGAGCCTACTCCTAAAAGAAAAAAGAAAAAAGAAAATACCAATAATAACCACTTTTTACTTTTCATATAATCACATCATAATTATATTATACAAAACAAAAAAAATAAAGAAAAAATTTCTTTATTTTATCAAAGATATAATAGTCCCCATAATCATCATAGAAAAAGAAAATAATGATAGATAGGAAGCAATTACATATTTAGAATAATTTTTAGTATCTTTAATAATGTTTTTTATATTAGAAATAGCAAAATATAATAAATAAAAACACATAAGTAAAAGTGATACTAATAAAATAATTTTAACAATACTAGTTCTTATAAAAATATATATAACAAGTAATATAATTAAAGCAATACTCAAAATAATTACTAATATCTTTAATAAATTATTCTTGCTTTCATATATATATACTTCATTAAAATATTTAGCAACAAATTCACCACAAGTAATAAGTGTAATTATATAAAGTACAGCAATACTTATTTTAGGTTCATTCCATAAAAGAACATAATATAAATACATAATACAAAGAGGAATAGCAACTATTTCAAATATTATTTTTTTAATATCTACATCTTTTTTATTAACTGATTTTTTTGTCATAAAAACACTCCTTAAATTCGTTAAATATTCCATAATTTGGATATTTTACAAAAGACATTTTTTCTTTAGTTACAGGATGAATAAATTCTAATTTATAACAGAAAAGCGCTAATTGTTTTTTATTTTCTATACCATATTTTTGATCGCCAAATAAAGGATATCCGCGTGATGAGAATTGAACTCTTATTTGATGATGTCTTCCTGTAACAAGATTTATTTTAACTAAAGAAAGATCATCTTTTTTTTCTATTAATTCAAAATTAAGTTCTGCATATTTACCATGATTTTTATCAGAAACAATACTTTTATTATCCGTTTTTTCAAGATAATCTTTATATGTACCTTTTTCTTCATTAAAATTTTGAATAACTGCTAAATAGGATTTAGTAATTTCATTATTTTTTATTTGATTAGATAATCTTGAAGCAGCTTTACTAGTTCTAGCAAATACCATTATTCCAGCAGTAGGTCTATCAAGTCTATGAACAAGTCCTATATAAACATTACCTGGTTTATTATATTTTTCTTTTATATAAGATTTAACCATAGTAAGCATATCTATATCACCTGTATTATCACCTTGAGAAAGTATATTATATGGTTTTAAAACTACTATTATATGATTATCTTCATATAAAACATCTAAACTATTCTTCATATCTACCATAAACTCCGCACGGTAATATCAGTCCGTTTTTTGCTTTTATTCCAAGCTCTCCTGAAGTAATTGTACCTTTTTTATCACTAAAGAACATTCTTAGTATATTATCAAGAACAATTGGAGAAAGTCCTGCAGTATAACTATTAATTATAAAGAAAAGTGGTTCTTCTTCTAAAATATCCATACATAATTCTACTAAAGGAAACAAATCTTTTTCAATATCCCAAACTTCATTTTTAGAACCCCTTCCATATGAAGGAGGATCCATTATAATAGCATCATATTTATTACCTCTACGTATTTCTCTTTTAACAAATTTAACAACATCATCAACAAGAAAACGAATAGGTTTATCTTCAAGTCCTGAACTTTTTACATTCTCTTTAGCCCATTCTATCATTCCTTTTGAAGAATCAACATGAACTACTTCAGCACCTGCACTAAGACAACAACAAGAAGCACATCCTGTATATGCAAATAAATTTAATACTTTTACTTTTTTACCAGCACTAGTTTTTTCTTTAATTTTATCAATCATAAAATCCCAATTAACGCTTTGTTCTGGAAAAATACCTGTATGTTTAAATCCCATTAATTTTACATTAAAAACAAGATTTTTATAATTAACAGCCCATCTGTCTGGTAGTTTTTTTAGTTTTTCCCAGTAACCTCCACCTTTATTACTACGATGATAATGAGCATGAATTATATTTTTATCTATCTTATCACTCCATATTATTTCTGGATCAGGCCTTAAAAGAAAATAATTACCCCATCTTTCAAGTTTTTCTCCTTCACTCATAGAAATAATTTCATAATCTGAAAAACCTCCAAGTAACATAAAACCAACTCCTATATAAACCAACAATAATATATAATAAAAATTAAAAAAAATCAAATAACAATAAAAAATCTGAATAATCAGATTTTTTATTTATTCAAGTATTGCTTTAATCCTTCTTACTCCCGCAGAAGAAGCTTCCTCTTTTTTTATTTTAAAATGTCCAAGTTCACCGGTATGATTTACATGAGGTCCGCCACATATTTCTTTTGAAAAGTCTCCAATAGAATATACTTTTACTTCATCATCATATCTATCTAAGAACATACCCTCTGCTCCATTTTTTATAGCATCTTCTTTAGGCATAACTTCAAATGAAACAGGTAAATCTTCTTTTATTTTTTCATTTACTAAAGCTTCTACTTTATCTAAATCTTCTTTAGATACTTTTTCTGGATGTGAAAAATCAAATCTCAATCTTTCAGCAGTAATATTTGAACCTTTTTGATGAACATGATCACCAAGAATTTCTTTTAAAGCTGCATTAAGTAAATGTGTCGCCGTATGATATTTTGTTTCCATTTCACTATTTCCAGAAAGACCACCTTTAAACTTACCTTTTGATGCAGTTCTAGATAATTCTTGATGAGCTTTAAATTTTTCTTTAAAGCCTTCAGTATCAACAGTAAAACCTTTTTCTTCAGCAAGTTCTACTGTAAGCTCAATTGGAAAACCAAACGTATCATATAATCTAAAAGCTATATCCTTATTTATTTTATTATCATTTATTTTCTTTATTTCTTTTTCAAATTCCCTTAAACCTTTTTCAAGTGTTCGAGCAAATTTAGCTTTTTCATCTTTTAACACGCTAACAACAACATCTTTATTTCTTTCAAGTTCATGATAATAACTTTTATATTCATCGATAAAAATAAGTGCAAGTTCTTCTTCCCAATTACTATTTATATCTATATTTAAGTTTTTAGCATGTCTAATAGCTCTACGTATTAGTCTTCTTAAAATATATCCTTGATCAGTATTTGATGGTTTTATTCCAGCATCATCACTTGAAATAAATACTGCAGTTCTAATATGATCAAGTATTATTCTCATAGATCTTTCATTTCCTTCATAAGGAATTCCTGCAATTTGTACAAGTTTTTCTCTAGCATTATCCCAAATACTAGTCATATAATTATCATCTTTATTTTCAAGAACAGCTACTACTCTTTCATAACCCATTCCAGTATCAACATTCTTTTTAGGAAGTTCTGTAAATGTGCCATCTTCATGTTTATAATGATCCATGAATACATCATTCCATATTTCTACCCATCTATCATCTTCAGGATCGTATTTTTCAGGTACAGAATCATCACTTCTAAAATAGAACATTTCGGTATCAGTACCACAAGGTCCAGTCTCTCCTGCAATCCAAAAATTATCTTCTTTTCCTAAAAAAGCAATTCTATCTTCACTAATGCCTAAACTTTTCCAAATAGCAAGTGATTCTTCATCACGAGGAAGATCACTATCTCCCTTAAAAACAGTAACTGCTAATTTTTCAGCTGGTATATTTAAATCCTTTGTTAAAAATTCAAAACTCCATGAAATAGCTTCTTTTTTAAAATAATCACCAAGACTCCAATTACCAAGCATTTCAAAAAAAGTATGATGAGTTTTATCTCCTACTTCTTCCAAATCATTAGTTCTAACACATTTTTGATAATCAACAAGTCTAGTACCTGCAGGATGAACTTCTCCCATTAAATATGGAATAAGTGGTTGCATACCTGCAGTATTAAAAAGTACACTTGGATCATTTTCAGGTACTAATGGTGCACTTTCTATTTGCTTATGACCTTTGCTTTCAAAAAAACTAATATATTTATCTTTTAAATCTTTTGCCTTTTTATTTTGCATATTAATCACCTATTTCGTTTAATATTTCATTTGCTTTAATTTCTAATTCTTCTAAAGAACCACTATTATCTACTACAAAATCATAATCAGTATAACCATCAAGAGCAGTTTCTGATACTTCTTTCTTTTGACTTTCAGTAAGTTCATCACTTTCTCTAAATATTTTAATAGTAGTAACATTATCAAATTTTTCTTTTACTTTCTCTATTTCAATAGGAAATCTAACATCATTAACTATAAAAGTATCAAAAAAGTAAGAAAGAACTTCAATATCTTGTATTAATCTATTGATATGAAATTCTGGATCTATTTTATTTCTAATAATTTCTGTACCTAATTTATTAAGAAGATCTCTAGGTTTTGTTTCTTCGCTTCCATCCCAACCAAAATATCTAGTAGCATAGTATTTTATATATTGAGATATTTGTATTCTACATACTTTTTTATCTTCCAAGCCAGGTATAAGATAATCAGTAAGTGTATCTTTGCCACTTCTTGCTTTACCACATATCATTATTATTTTCATATTATTCATCTCCTAAAACTTCAGAATTAACTATTTTATCTTTTAATTTATACCTTTCATTAAAGAATAGAATTAATATTTTAACACATGCAATTACTGGAGTAGCAAATATCATACCAAGAATTCCCCAGAAATGTCCAAACACAAGTAAACCTATCATTATTGTAACAGGATGAAGTTTCATAGTTTTACCCATAATAAGTGGTTGTAAAAACAAACCATCAATTTGTTGAGAAACAAACGCAATCACTATTGCGAATACTCCAACTAAAGGAGAAACTGTAAGTCCAACAAGTGTTGCTATAGCACCACCAACCCAAGGTCCTATATAAGGAATTATATTAGTAACTCCACAAATAAGTCCAAATAACATTGGCGAAGGAAGTCCCGCAAATGCAAATAAAATTGATGTAATAATTGCTACTATCAAAGCAATAAGAAGTGTTCCTTGAACAAAATCTTTACAAGTATCATCTAAATCAGCAACAAGTTTTTTTACTGTAGCTTGATGCTTTTTAGGAACAATATTAAATACTTTTCCCATTCTATCAAAATCAAGCAACAAATAGAATGCAACAATCAATCCTAAAAGTAAAGAACCAACTGATGAAACTATTATGCTAACTCCTCCAATAATTCTAGTAGGAAGTGAAGTAGTCAAATCACTAGCAAAATCTTGTAATGCCATAGATAATTTATCTTCAACACCACTAAAATCAAAACCTGTAGTACTAAGTTTTTCAAAAGTATTACGTGAAAAATTAGTAACTTCTGAAAATAACGAAGGAATAATTTCAATGAAATCATTAATTTGTCTATATAACATTGGAATCATAAATTTAATAACTAAAAATATAATTAATAAAAACATTGAAAAGACAAATATCGAAGCCAAAGGCCTATTAACTTTTCTATCTGTTAATTTTTTTACAATAGGATTTAAAAGCCAAGCTATAATAATTCCTATAAATAATGGAGCCATAACAGATAAAACTCCTAAAATAATTCTTCTAATATGAAATCTTGATAATAATATCAACACAAGTAAAATTGAAATTAGTATAGTAGTATAATATAAAATCTTTAAAATCTTTCTACTAAGAATAATAACATGATTTAGATTTTCAATATCTACTTCTTCTTTTTTTCTTTTCATCATAAACAATCACCAACTAAATTATAACAAAAAAACCTATAAAAAAAAAGAGTATAAATAAAAAAATGAATCTAAATGATTCACTTTGTAAACTTAAAAATTAATACCATTTTCTAAAAAATTTCTAAGAAGAGTTTTTCTATTTTCATCTCTATCAGTAAGTATAGCTTTTTTTAAAGCAGATTCATCACCAATAAGAATAAGTTTCTTTTTAGCTCTTGTTACTGCAGTATATATAAGTTTTCTATAAAGCATATAATTATAACTATTTAAAACAGGAACAATAACAACATCAAATTCACTTCCTTGAGCCTTATGAATACTTATTACATAACCAAGACGAACGTTATCTAAATAACTATTTTCATATTCAGTAAGATTTCCATCAAAATCACAAACAAGTTTTTTCTTACCTTTACCAATTATATTAAAAACCTCTCCAATATCACCATTAAAAACATTATCATCTAAATTATTAACTAAATTAATAACTTTATCATTTTCTCTAAAATGAATACCATTATGAACAATCTCTGCTTTTAAAGAACCAGTATTTAATAATTTTTGACACATGTCATTTAAATTATCAATACCATTATCACCTTTGTATAAAGGAACAAGTACTTGCAAATCATAAATAGATAAATCTTTATAAGTATTTAAAAAATCACTAAGTACTGAAACTACATTTTTTTCATCACAAGAAACAAAAGTTAAATCATCACTATTATTAAACCATTTAAAATCAGTTATTCCATTAATAATATCTTTTGCTAAAAAGTTAATATTAGATTTAGCATCTTGTCTATATAATTTTTCTAAATATGTAACTTTAACACTTTTACTTTCAATAATATCTTTTAAAACCTCTCCTGCTCCTACCGAAGGAAGTTGATTATAATCACCAATCATTACAACTTTACAAGATTCTTTAAGTCCTAAAAATAAGTTATATAAAAGATTTTCATCAACCATACTAGCTTCATCAATAATAACTATTTTTGCATCAGATTTATTTTCTTCATTAATCATAAATTTATTATTTTCTTTTTGCCATTTTAAAAATCTATGGATAGTATAACTAGGAAGTCCAGCTTGATTACTCATTCTTTTACTAGCTCTTCCTGTTGGAGCAAGAAGCACTAAATCATTACAAAGCTCTCCCCTAGTTAATTTATTAATATCTTTATAAATACTAGCAATAGCTTTAATTATAGTTGTTTTTCCAGTACCAGGTCCTCCAGTAATAACAGAAAAATTATAATTAAGAGCATTAGTAATAGCTTCTTTTTGTTCTTCATTAAACTCATAACCTATTTTTTCTTCTAAAAGTGATAATTCTTCATCATACATATTACTACTATTTTCAAAACTTAAATCAAGTATTCTTTTAGCCATATAAATATCAGCATTATAAATATCAGTAAGGACATATTTTTCATCATCTATTATTAATTTACCAATAGTAACTAAATTAGCAATTCCTTCACTAATAGTATTAGAATCTACAAATAATAACTTACAAGCTTCCATAACAAGTTCATCATATGTAAAATAAATATTACCAGTTTTGAAACTTAAATTTTCCATTACATAAACTATTCCATAAGATATCCTATCAATATCATCATTAGAAATATTAAGATTATTTCTTAACCTATCAATAATAGGAAATGTAATTTCATCAATATCATCAATCATATTATAAGGATGTTCTAGCATAAAACTAGTATCTACTCCATAAAACTTATCAATTTTAACAGCATTTTTAACTGAAAAACCTACTTTAGTCAAATTAAGCATTCTCTCATAACTAGAGTTATAATCTAAAAGAGAATTATAAACAGTTTCTTTTTGTTTAATACTTAAATTAGGAACATCATCTAAAGAATCTGGATTATCTATTATAATATTTAAACAATTATCTCCCAAAACATTAACAATAGATTTAGCTTTAGCCTCTCCTATTCCTTTAAAAAGTTCACTTGATAAAAATGAAACAATATTATCACTATCATCTGGAATTAATACTTCGAAACTAGATACATTAAATTGTTTACCATATTTATCATGAACAGAAAAATCTCCTTCAAACTTATACGTATCAAATTCATTAAGTTCTGGAAGATAACCTGTAAAAGTAATAGTACGAGCATTTATCTCAATATTACTCTCTTTAACATGAAAAATACCAACTGTATATCCATTCGAAGAACGAAATATATATCTTTTAAAATTTCCTTTTATATAATTCATATTAACCTCCAGTACCAAAAGTATATCAAAAAGGCAAAAAAAAGAAAAGACTATTGTCTTCCCCTACCTAAAAACCTACTTTTTACAGGATTAGAAGCAACAACATAATAATATGCTCCTTCATAAGTATCATAATCTGAAATATAATCACCATCTAATTTAGATCTAAACGAGTCTAAAGCAGCAAGTTTTTTAGTTTTATCTTTATCACCACAGTAACCATAAATACCAAAAATAATATTATGAGTATCATTATTATGAAGATTTTCCAATCCTTCAAGATTACTAAAAGAATATGGATTTTGAATCAAATAAGTAGATATAAATGAATTAGGAATAACAACTAATTTTTTATCTGTTAACAAGCAAGCATTATTATTATATACCTTGAAGTTAGCAGTAATTAATCTGTCATCTTCTACTTCAGTAATATTATCTGCAAAAGGACTAATAATTTTAGTATCATAAGGTTTTACTAGAGTATCACGTTCACCTTTTCCAATTTCAGCACAGTATTCATCTTCAAAAGAAAGATTTAAATAATCTAAAAAAGAAACAAATTCTTCTCCAATTAATTGTCTATCATGTATCCAATTAGCAAATTCATTTATAAAACTCTTTGAAAAAATATCAGCTTTTTTTATTCCTTTAGCATGTTTAAACTGTTCTATTAAGTAATCAAAATTATTTCTCATTTATTATTCCTCCCAGTAAGTTAAGTATTCTATCACAAAAAAATATTAAAGTCAAAGAATTGTAAATAAAATTATATATATTAATAATGTTTTTACAAATAAAAGAAATATATGATATAATCATTCTAGGTGATAAAAGTATGAAGAAAGATTCTTTTCTAAAAGGAACAATTATAGCTTCAATCGCCATCATAATATCAAAAATTTTAGGAGTCATCTATGTTATTCCATTTTATAAAATAATTGGTGAAAATGGTGGTGTATTATATTCATATGCATATAATATATATAATCTATTCTTAAATATATCTACAGCAGGAATACCAATAGCATTAAGTATGATTATAAGTGAATATATCACTTTAAAAAAGATTGATGCAAAAGAACGAACTTTTAAACTAGGTAAACAAATAATACTTACCTTTTCAACCATTTCATTTTTAATACTTTTTATATTTGCTAATCAAATAGCACATTTTTTAGTAAAAGGTGTCGAAGGTACTAATAGTATAAAAGATATTAGTTTAGTTATTAGAACTATATCAGTGGCCTTAATAATAACACCATATATAAGTGTGTTAAGAGGATATCTACAAGGACATAAATTTATATCACCTGGGTCAATTAGTCAAGTATATGAACAAATAATTAGAATAGCAGTTATTTTAATAGGATCATATGTAGCAATAAATATACTAAATACAAGTATACCAATTGGTGTATCAGTTGCTCTAACAGGAGCCTTTTTCGGAGCTTTAGGAGCATATTTATATTTAAAATCAAAAATAAAAAAGAACAAAGATCAATTTGAATCCAAAAAACAAGATGATAAAGATATAACAAATAAGGATATAGCAAAAAAAATAATATACTATTGTATACCATTAATAATAATATCTGTTACAAATGATTTATATAATATCGTAGATATGAAACTTATAATTAAAGGATTATACATCATAGGTATGACTGGAGAAGATGCCGAATTAATTGCCAGTATAATTTGTACTTGGGCTCCAAAAATATGTATGTTAATATCAGCAGTAGCAATTGGACTTGCAACAAGTTTAATACCTCATATAATCGAAAGTTATACCAAAAAAGATTTCAAGAAAACTAATGAAATATTTAATGATGCAATTAGTACTATGTTAGTTATAACTATACCACTTACTATAGGATTAATGATCCTTTCAGAAGACGTTTATTATATATTCTATGGTGCTAGTAAATATGGTGGTAAAATAATGATTTTATCAGCAGTATCAAGTTTATGGTTAGGTACATTATCAGTTATTAATACATCATTACAAGGTTTTAAAAAGTTTAAACTAATTATTATAAGTACAATCATAGGTCTAATAGTAAATATAATATTAGATATACCACTTATCTTATTACTAAATAAATTAAATCTAATACCATATTATGGAACAATGATAGCTACTATAATTGGTGCTACAATATCAGCTCTAATAATATTAATATATTTAAAGAAAGAAATAGGATTCTCATATAAAAAGATAAGGAAAAACCTAATAAAAATGCTTGCTCCTTTATTTATAATGATTATAGTAGTAATTGCCTTTAATTACATAGTTCCATTCCAAGAAAACAGAATACTAATGGTAATTAAATGTGGATTTATAGGTATAACTGGAGCCATTATATATTTTGTAATACTAGATAAAAATAACGGATTAAATCAAATATTCGGTAAAGAACAAGTAATTAGAATCAAGAAAAAACTAAAACTAATTAAATAATAAAAAAAGTATGTATAACATACTTTTTTATTTTATTATAATTTAAGCATTTCTTCTTCTACTAGCATATAACAAGTAAACTCCTCCAAGAACTAAACTAACACCTACAATAGCACTAGTAATAGAAGCCTCACTTGCAGTATTTGGAACTACTACAACCTGTTGTTGCGCATCTACTCTATTAAATACTATTATATGATTCAAACTATCTATCTTGAATAAACTAGAAGTCGAATTCAAAAACTTAACATTACCATTTGATTCAACTTCAAATTTTAATGAAGTTTGAAGAGCTTTATAACCTCTCGGAGAAACTGTTTCAGTTAATGAATATCTTCCTGCAGGAATTTCAAATTCTTTAACTTTAGAATCTGATATATAACTTATTACAGTTTTACCACTAAGATCTTTAATAATTATCCTAGCTCCAGGAATCTCTTTAGAATTAGTTATTGATTGTTTACTTATTCTAATAGTAATTTTTTTATTACTTATTATAATACTAGAACTAGCTATTTCTTTATTCATTTCATTAAGTTTTCCAACCTTTGTTATAGCAAGTTCAAGCATATCTTCATCTATATTACAGCCTTTTACATCACCCTCACATAATGCTTGTTTACTCTTAACGAGAGTTGCAATAGCTTTCATTATTCTATCATAGTTAATAGATTTATAATTAGCATAATCTGTTAAAATACTTAAATCTGCATAATCTACTTTCTTATCGTGGTTTAAATCTGCATTAACAAGTGATGAAGCTTTTTTATCTTTAAGTTTATCTTCAAGTTTAACAACATCTTCTTTATCTACTTCACAATCACCATTTACATCCCCAGGCATATGTTCACTATATCTTGAACACGTGTCTTCAATTGGAACTAAATTGGCTTCTGGAACTACCTGACATTCAGTTTTAGGAGTTCCATTTTCATTTACCGTATATTCCCTATCAGGACATGCTTTATTATAATCCTCTTCTATCTTAGAAAACTCAATATCTGCAGTATCAACATCTTTAATATCTTTAGCTTCAGATTTTGATCTAGTGAGTAAATACTCAACCTTAGTTGCTTTTATTTCTTTATCCATTTCATAAATATAATCTACATTAGTTAAACTACATTCTTTATCGCCAACAATAGCACATAAACTCTTTTTACGTCTATTATAACTCTTAGCATCACTTACCAAATCTTTATCTTTTTTATTAGCAAAAGTAAGATAATATTGAACTATTTTCATGTCAGCATTAAGTCCTGCAATAGAATCATTACCATCCTTATTTACATCGATAGAATATCTTGATTTAGGAGAAAGCCCTAATAAATCAGTTTTGCCACTAGTAAGATTTTGATAAATAGTTAAATCATCACTATTAACCTTACCATCATCATTTGCGTCTCCAAGACGATAACTTACACTAACATCTTTTTGAATTTTTTTAGCATCCGTATCTTCATTAAGTATAAATTTTACAGGAGCAGCAAGAGCTTTATAATTAACATTAGGTTTTACTTCAACGATATAATATTCACCATATCTAATATTTCTAAATAAAGCAACACCATCTTCATCAGTAACAGCATCTGCTACTTTATCACCATTAATATTAGTTACTTCTTTCTTATCGTTAGAAAGTAATCTAAATGTTACACCTTTAATAGGTTTACTAGTACCTTCTTCCAATTTTAAAATTTTTATTTCACCATAAGGAACATTTTTTATAACAACAGTTTCACCATTTTTAATAGATTTACATTCTACATTAGTATTAACATATCCATTAGGAACTTCATTTTCTTTGACAAAATATGACGTTTCCCCATCTTCAGGTTCTGCAACATGGAATACTACTTGACCATTTGCAGTAACTCCTTCTTGAATTTGATTACTACAAGAGAAATCACTATAAAGTCCAATTTTTACACCATCTATACCAAAATTAGTAAATGAATCTCTTTTTTGAATAATTAAATCTTTTTCAATATTTTTACTATTTTCAAAAACAATATATTTGTTTGTTTCTACAGATTTGCAATTACGAGAAGCTTCCATAGCATAATAGCCTTCTGGAGGAGTTTCTTCTTTAATATAATAAGTACCATCATTCATTCCTGAAAAAATAACTCTTCCATTACTAGGAGTAACAAGCTTATCATAAGTAGCACCATCTAATGAACTTTTAGCAAGATTATTACAAGAAGAATCAGAATAAATACCAAAAACTGCACCTGCTAAGAAATCACCACTAACAGCATCTTTCTTAAAAACAGTAATATTATTCATTTTATTTTTAAAAGTAACCGCTCCATTTTTTCTAACATTTTGACAGTCAACAGAAGGTTTATCATATCCTGCAGGAGCACTAACTTCTTTAACAGAGAACATGTCTTCTTCAGGTAATCCTACAAATTCCACTACTCCATTTTTATCAGTAGCTTTTGGTGCAGTAAATCCTGGAATAGTATTATGACATCCTTCACCTGAATATATTTGATATGTAGCACCTGCTAAGAAATTCTTCTCATTATCAATATCTACTTTATATACTTTAACAGTATTTTTTCTATTTTCAAATGTAACTTCATTATTAGCTTCAACTTTTAAACATGACTTAATTGGTAAAGCATATCCTTCAGGAGCAGCTGTTTCTTTTACATAATATACTCCATTTGGAACATCTTCATAATAAGCCCAACCATCTTTATCAGTAGTTACTTCATTAGTAAATCCTGAAACAGTAGTACTACAACTACTATCACTAAATAACTTATATTTAGCACCTGCTAATACTTCTTTTGTATCAGCATCTACTTTCTTAATTTTAATCTTAATTTTTCTTTTATTTTTAAAAACAATAGTATGATTTGATTCAACTGCCAAACAATTGGAACTAGATAAAAGATATCCTGTTGGAGGTTCTAATTCTTTTACATAATATGTACCATTAGATATACCATAAAAATATGCAAGTCCTTCGAAATTAGTAGTTTTAGTTCCAGCATATGTTACCTCTGTCTTACATTCACTATCGGTATATACAGCATATTTAGCACCACTTACTGGCTCATTAGTATCAATATCTACTTTTTTTACAACTATACCTATTCTCTTGTTTTTAAATGTTACAGTACTGTTAGTAACAACTTTTTGACATGCTGCAGTTGGAGGATTATATCCTGGAGGAGGAGTAACTTCTTTTACATAATATGTACCAGCAGTTAAACCATAAAGTTTAATAAATCCAGAACTATCAGATACATATGTATCAGTAAAGTTTGTAACATCCCCAGTACAATCAGATTTACTAAAGATTCTAAACTTAGCACCAGTTATAGATTCACCACTATCTGCATCAAGTTTTGTTATAGTAATTGTATCAGGAACCAATGAAACGGTAAACATTGCTTTTGGAGTTTCTGATACAGCATGTGGAACCGCTAAATCTTGATAGTCATCTGAAACATAACGTTTAACAGTCTTATGCTTACTAGTATTAGCAGTAACTTCCACTTCAAAATTAGTAGTAGAAGTAATCTTAGAAGCTGGTGTTTTAAATATGAAATTTTTAACACTAGTATAATCAGTTGAATACGTATTTGCTCTAGAAGATATTGCCTTAAGTTCTTTTTCTTTACCATCAGATACAGTATAAACCTTAGTACCTTCTGGAGCATTAGTAAATGTTAATTTATATTTATTACCAGTTATATCTTTCGGAGAAACAGTAAATTTTGTAGATACATAAGAACCAGATTTATCTACTTTAACAACTATTTTCTTTTTATCATAATTCTTTGAAGCAACATATTCTGATATTATAGTCTTACCATTAGCAATACTGATTGTAGGATCAATTGTAAAATTGTCTCCTGCTTTTTTCGCAGCATTACATAATTTATTAGCCTCCGTATAATATGCATAATCTTTATGTACTTTTGTTTTATAATTGCTTCCTGGTGTTCTACCTTGACAAAGCCAAATAGCATGTTGCCTAGTAAGTATATTCTTTTTACTACTTCCTGTACCTGCAATACTTGTATTATTGACTATATAAACATACATTCCTTTAGGATATGTTTTACCATATTTCAAAGTCATCCCTTTTGTAGGACCATTAACAGGCATTTCTAAACAGAAAGCATCAAGGCCAGTGGTAGTTACACGATGATGAGCAACTGTTTTAGAATAACCAGAAACTGATTTTATTTTTATGGAATCAGCATCAACTTTGTTAACACCAAAAAAGAACACAGTAAAAACTGCTAAAATCATAAACAATAAATTAGATATTCTGTTCTTATCCATATTATCATTCCAATCTATTATATATACATTATAACATTAGATATAATAAATATCTAGCATAATTAATACTATTTTTTATACAAATTACATCTTTACATCAATGCCATGTTTTTTCTTATACATAACAACCAAATTATTATAGAGTTCTTCAGTCATTTTTTTATTTATTGCATCTGCTAAAAGGTCTTTATCTTCTCTACTATATGCTAAATACATTTCATTTTCCATAGCGATACAATCATCACAAATATTACCAATATTATCAATAATCTCATCACCATATTTTTCTCTAAAGCCATCAAAATCACCAAGTAATGAAGCATCATTTATTTCATGATTAAGTTTATATACATCTTTTAAGATATGAGCTACAGTATATACTGAATTAAAATCATATACTTTATAATTATCTTTACAAATTAAAGATACTATTTTTTCTACATCATATAAAGTTAATCCTTCTTCAAGTCCTTGTCCAAATAAAGATACAAGTTCTAAATTGATATTATTATCATCATAGATAATCTTTCTTTTTTCATAAGCTATACCATTTCTAATAGTAAGCATATTTTCATCTATAACAAGTTCATTACTATAACTTTTAACTAAATGACAAAGAGCATGAGTTAACACTTCTAAACCTTTTAACGAATCATAATTAAAAGTATGACTAGTAACAATAATCCTATCTACCTTATCAATATCATATCTATTATTCTCTTCATCATAAACAATCTTAACATTCGGAACATAAACACTCTCTGCTCTTCTAAGATCTATATCAGAAACTATTGTCTCCCCTACAAAAGAAGTAAGTTTTCTCTTACTTAAAACTTTAGAAATAGTTTGATGAGAATTACAAGGAATTATTTCACAATTAAAAATAGCATTTAAAATTATTTCTTCATAATCTTTTCCGTAGTATTCTAATAATGAAGGAATAATCATAGATAAAGCTCTTATAATTTTTTCTTCATAATTATATTTTTCTTTAAGTTTATTAAGAAATGAAGCATCCAGCATTAAAACCACCCTATCTTTATATATAATTATACACTATTTTTAAAAAAACAAAAAGAATTATAGAAAATTTTATAAAAATTTGTTATACTTACATAGTAAAAATAAAAAGGAGTAGCTTATGAAAAGGATATATTTAATAACAATAATTTTAATATCAATTTTTCTAATAATTCCTGTTCACGCAGATAGTATTAAAATCAATTCTAATAATGCTATTCTTTATAATATAGATGAAGATATTGTTCTATATGAAAAAAACAAAGATCAAAGAGTTAGTATAGCTTCTATGACAAAACTAATGACTGCTTTAGTAGCAGTTGAAAACATAGATAATTTAAATGCTAAAGTAAAACTAGAAAAAAGTGATTATGATAAATTATTAATACAAGATGCTTCTGGTTCTTCATTAAAAAAAGATCGTTATTACACATATGAAGATTTATTATATGGATTAATATTAGAAAGCGGTGCAGATTGTGCTAATGCCTTAGCAAGACTTACTGCAGGAAATGAAGAAAATTTTGTTAAAAAAATGAATGAACGCGCAAAAGTATTAGGAATGAATAATACAAGATTTTCTAATCCAATTGGACTAGATAATATTAATAATTATTCAACTGTCGAAGACGTAGCAATTTTATTAAAAAAAGATTTAAGAAATCCTACTTTAAATAAAATGATTACTTCATTAAAACACACACTATCAGATGGAACAGTCATAGAACATACAATTTATGATTACATGCAATACTTAAAAATAGATATGCCTTATATTAAAGGTGGAAAAACAGGATATGAAATAAAATCAGGTTACGCCTTAGCAAGCATATCTCAAAAAGACGATACTACATTATTACTTGTTACAAGTCTAGGAAAACATATGGGTGATCATATAAAAGATGCAAAAACATTATATGAATACTACTATAATAATTATAGTTATCAACCAATTATAAAAAAAAATCAAGAATTAATAAAATTAAATACTAAAAATCTAAGTAAAAAAAGAATTACTATCTCAGCAGATAAAAACATTAACTATTATTTACCTAATAACTATAATAAAAATGATATAAGTTATAAATATCAAGGTATAGAAACATTAACTTTAAAAAATCAAAAAAATCAAAGAATTGGTAAAATAGAAATATATTATAAAGATAAACATATACTTACATATCAAGTAGTATTACATGAAAAATTATATCCAAGTAAAATAATAATTATAGGCTTGATAATACTTATTATTACCCCATTCTGGATAAAAAATATAATAGATAAAAAAAGCAGTAACTAATAATTACTGTTTTTTCACGCAAAAGAAATGCAAATTAATATTATAAGGTTTACTAAACAAATAACAAAAGATATATTCATAATAAGGAGAAAAATATGATAAATTTCATATTAAATAAAAAGCAATTAGTTTTCTCATATAATGGAATAATAAATAATATAACATGTTTTAATATTTTATTTATAGAAAAAGTTAGTAATCAAAACTATTGCATAATATATACTATAGATGAAGAATATATAATAAAAGAAACAATTAATAATTTTGAAAAAAAGTTAGAAAATCCACCATTTTTAAAAACTCATAGAAGTTGTATTATTAATATTTATAATATAATAAGTTATGATTATTCAAAAAATATTATAAGATTTAAAAGTGATAAAAAATGTTATTTAATCGCAAGAGACAAAAAGAAAATATTAAAAGAGAAACTAATAAATATAAAAAAATAAAGACACATAAGTGTCTTATATTTTTTCTACATCTAAACAAACTTCTTTATCATTAACTTTATATACTTCTTTAAGAGAATCATCCTTTATAATCTCAACAGATAAAGTTTCATCTTTTATATAGTCTTCATAATTTTTAAATACATTTTCTATTTCTTTATCACCATTATAATATAATTTAATTCTGTTTTCTATTTCAAAATCTTTTTCTTTTCTTATATTTTGAACCTTAGAAACTATTTCTCTAGCAAAACCTTCTTCAACAAGTTCTGGTGTAAGTTTAGTATCAAGTATTACAAAATTAGAGCCATATAATGAAGCACACATACCTTCTTTAGCTAAAGATTTTATGTCTACTAAAGATGAATCAATATCAAAATCTTCAAATTTAATAGTATTACCTTCTCTAACTGAATTAATATCAGAAAGACTTAATCCTTCTAAGAATTTAACAAAATCTTTCATTTTATTTCCAAGAACTTTACCAGCTTCTTTGAAATTAGGCTTAACACTAAAATTCATATATTTAGATAAATCTTTTTCAAATACTATTTCTTTTACATTTAATTCTTCTTTTATTAAATCATCAAGACCTTTAAGTATCTTTTTATTTTTAGCATCTAATATAACTTCATTAAGAGGTTGTCTAACTTTTATTCTTTCTTGTTCACGAACATTTCTACCAAGTGATATTAAATCTCTAACAAGATCCATTCTCTCTTCTATTTCATCATTTATAAGAGATTTATCATAAGTAGGAAAATCCGCTAAATGGACAGAAAGTTCACCAGTAAGATTTTGATATATTTCTTCTGATACAAATGGTACAACAGGAGCTATTAATTTAGATAATCCTAACAAAACATCATAAGTAATTTTATATACACTCTTCTTGGAATTATCAAGTTCTGATCCCCAAAATCTTTTTCTATTTCTTCTAATATACCAATTAGATAAATCTTCAGATACAAAGAATGTAATAGCACGTACTACTTTATTTAAATCATATTCTTCAAAATAATTAGTAACATTCATAACAAGTTTATTATATTTTGATAAAAGCCATTTATCTATTTCTTCTAAAGTAGAATATTCTATTTCATAAGTTCTAGGATCTATTTTATCAATATTAGCATACAAACTAAAGAATGAATATGTATTTTTTAATGTATTATAAAATTTCGAATGTACTTCTCTCAAACCATCATAATCGAATTTTAAAGGTGTCCATACAGGAGATACATAAAGCATATACCATCTTATAATATCTGCACCATATTCTTCCATAATTTCTGTTGGATTAATGATATTACCAACTGATTTTGACATCTTTTTACCATGAGCATCAAGCATCATATCATTTACTACAACATTTTTAAAACTAGACTCACCTGATAATAAAACTGATATTACTAATAATACATAAAACCATCCACGAGTTTGATCTACTCCTTCAGCAATAAAATCTGCAGGAAATTGTTTTTCAAATAATTCTTTATTTTCAAATGGATAATGATATTGTGCATAAGGCATAGAACCCGCATCAAACCAAACATCCATTACATCTAAAACTCTGTTCATTGTCTTACCACATTTTGGACATTTCATATGTAAATCATCCACATATGGTCTATGAAGTTCTATTTTTCTAACATCGACATCATCAATTATTTTTTCTTGTAATTCATCAAGTGAACCAACTGATTCAAAATGACCACAACTACATTCCCAAATAGGAAGTGGACATCCCCAATATCTATTTCTGCTTATACCCCAATCTATCATATTTTCTAACCAGTTATTAAAACGTTTTTCTCCAACATAACTAGGTACCCAATTTATTTTATTATTAGCAGCTATTATTTCATCTTTATATTTTGTATTATTTAAATACCAAGCTGGTTTTGCATAATATATAAGAGGATTTTTACATCTCCAACAATGTGGATAATCATGAACCATTTTTATTTTCTTAAACAATTTATCATTAGCTTTTAAATATTTAATAATATCTATTTCAAGTTCTGGATCAGTAACAAGTCTACCTTCCCAAGGACCATCTGTATATTTACCATCAGGTCCTACTGGATTTACCATAGTAATTCCATTTTTAACACATACACGATTATCATCATCCCCAAAAGCAGGTGCAACATGTACTATACCTGTACCATCATCTGCAGTAACATATGAATCAGCAACAATTACAAATGCTTTACCAGTTACTTTAAGTTCTGGTATTAATTGTTCATATTCTAATCCTTCCAAAGACTTACCTTTAAATTTTTCAAGAATAGTATAATCTTCACCAAGAACAGAATCTGCTAAAGAAGCTGCTACTATAAACTTATATCCTTTAGATTCTACTTTTACATAATCAAATTTTGGATTAACACAAAGAGCAAGATTAGCAAGAAGAGTCCAAGGAGTTGTAGTCCAAGCAAGAACATAAGTATCTTCATTTTTTAATTTAAATGGTACTATAACTGTATTAACAGAAACTTCTTTATATCCTTGAGCAACTTCGTGAGAAGCAAGTTCAGTACCACATCTAGGACAATATGGAAGAACCTTAGAGCCATGATATATTAATCCTTTCTTATTAAATTCGTTTATAATCCACCACTCAGATTCAATATATTCATTGCTACAAGTAACATAAGGTCTTTCATGATCTATTAATTGACCCATCATATCTGTAACTTTTCTAACTTCATCGATATTAGTATCAGTTTCTTTATTACATTCACGGCAGAAGTTTTCAATACCAAATGATTCAATATCAGATTTTGATTTAAAACCAAGTTTCTTTTCAACATTAACTTCAATAGGAAGTCCATGTGTATCAAGTCCTATTTTTCTAAGAACCTTATATCCTTTCATAGTTTTATATTTACAAAAACTATCTTTTATAGTCTTAGCAAAAACATGATGAATACCAGGTTTCGCATTAGCGTATATTGGTCCATCATAAAAAACAAAATAATCTTTTCCTTGGTCTATACTTTTTTCTAAAATTTTTTCTTTCTTCCAAAATTCTATAAATTTTTTATCCACTA
>JAEEGL013374784.1_pt1 | contig 65031 bp, 45 predicted proteins | sample 9134231 | NCBI WGS metagenome assembly JAEEGL01 (sample SAMN16246548, study PRJNA631951) | gut metagenome | biome: gut microbiome; feature: rumen; material: fiber-attached | host: Bos | place: Iran: Karaj | collected 2018-10
GGCTTGTCTTGAACGGTAATATTTATAGATTCTGTTTTTGAGCAACCATTTACCTCGTAAGTATAAGAAACTGTGTGCGTTCCCGCTCCCGCCGTGGCAGGTGAGAACGTCGAACCTGAAACGCCCGTGCCGCTGAATGAACCTGTTCCGCCCGCTGGAGTGGCAGTAACGGTCAGTGTTACGTCATTGCCGTCAACACATTGGTTGGCAACTGCATCGATGTTAACGGAAGGAATAGCATTTACCACGACAGTGGCTGTTCCTGCCTCGCTCGTACAATTACCGACTTTCACCACCAACGAATATTCTCCTGCGGCATCAGCCGTAACACTTGCTATTTCAGGATTTTTATCCGTCGAGGTAAAGTTGTTTGGTCCTGACCACGTGTATGTTCCTTCCGATTCTGTTCCCAATGTAAGTGCTTCGCCTACACAAATAGGTGAATTTGAAGTAATTACAGGTTTCGTAGGTGGTTCAAGAGTCTTTACTTCCAAATCGGCACGCGGACTTTCACAACCATTAACCGTTTGCGATACATAATAATGTACGCTTCCTACAGTTGCTGTTGTCGGTACCAACGACGAGTATTTCACGTTTCCGTCAGCGGTAGTGTACCAAGAGAGAGATTCTCCTTCGGCAGTAACCTCGGCAGAAACCGCTTCGTTCTGACAATATTGGATTGGTGTTGTCACCATTGGAGCGTCTGGAATTGCGTTCACTACGACGGTTGTCGTTCCTGCCTCGCTCGTACAGCCGGCAACGGTAACTGTCACGCTATATTCTCCCGCAACAGTTGTTGTCGGATTTTGGTCTGTTTTTGAATAGTTGTCAGGTCCAGTCCAAGAATAAGTTGCATTTGCAACAGCCGATACCGACAATGTTATATCTTCTCCGGCACATTTTGGTCCGTTATTCGATGGAGAAGGAGTTGCAGGAATTTCGTTAACCACAACCGTTGCCGTTCCTGCTTCGCTCGTACAGTTGCCAACTTTCACAACCAACGTGTATTCGCCTGCCGCAGCTGTTGTCGCACTTGCTATTTCAGGATTCTGGTCGGTCGAAGTGAAATTGTTCGGTCCTGTCCACGTGTATGTTCCGTCAGCCGAAGTTGACAATTCAATTTTTGAGCCGACACACACTGGAGAATTAGTCGTTATTGCAGGTGTTTCAGGTGGAGCAAGTGTCTGCACTTCCAAATCGGCACGTTCGCTTTCGCACCCGTCAACCGATTGTGATACATAATAATGTACGCTTCCGACAGTCGAGGTTGACGGAACTAACGAAGAGAACTCTGTCGTTCCCGTTGCCGAAGTGTACCATTTCAAGGATGTTCCTGTTGCGGTAACTTCGTCGGACACAGTTTCTCCTTTACAATATTGTATTGGAGAGGTAACCGTCGGAGCATCGGGAACTGCATTTACGGCAATCGTAGCCGTTCCCGCATCACTTTCACAACTATATTGACTTGTAACTACAACGCTATATTCGCCTGCGTGGGAAGTCGTTGCCGATGAAGTTACGGTAACTTCTCTGTCGGTTGAAGTGAAGCTATTCGGTCCTGTCCATTTGTATGTTGCATTTTGCATCAACGGAGCCGAAAGCGTTATTTCTTCACCTTCGCACACGGCAGTTGGTGCCGTTACCGTCGGAGTAGAAGGTTTTGGATTAACAACCACGTCGATTGCCGCACGTGGACTTTCGCAGTCGTTTTCTGTCTGCGAAACGTAATAGGTAGTTGTACCGGCGGCACTTGTTGATGGCGTAATTGAATTTTGAGCCGTTCCGCCAGTTTCCGATGTGTACCATTTCAGAGCCGTACCAGTTGCGGTAAGTGCCGTTGCGGTTGCTCCCTGGCAATACGTTACAGGACTTGAAACCGTTGGTTTAGGCGGACAACCGGCACCACATTCCACAGTAGCTTGTGCACGGATTTCGTTTTCATCGTGACCGAGAAGGTTGACGTGGGCTGTGTTTATAATCTTTTGGTTGCAAGCGTTGACTGTTGCCTTCACCGTAACTGTGTATTTTTTACCGAATGGAATAGGATTATTTATTCCTTGCTCGAATGTCCACGTAACTTTGTCGCCCGATTTCACACCACTATTTGAACTTGAGACATATGTCAAATCACTTGGTAATTCATCTACAATAGACAAGTTGTAGGCATTATCGGTGTGAACATGAATCTTTGAATATTTATGATTTCCGTGTGCATTGTTGATGAAACCAAAGTAGCCAGCCGTTGTAGATACATTTTCTGCCGTAAATGCAGCATTTTCTGATGTATCGACTGATGTTGCACCAACCCACATACGCAAGATATCGTCTTGAACCTGAACCGCCACGTGGAGGTCACCCGATGAAGCAACCAAATCGGCTGCTTTTATTCTTGTGTTACCGTTGTAGCATTCAACTTTCAGAACGCCATAGTCAACTTTCAGATATAGTCTTACGTTATCGCGGAAATACCAATACGTTTCAGCATATTGTGCAAATTGACAATCTGCCTCGACGAAAATATTCTTTGAATAAGAATAGTTATATTTCACATTACTGTTGGAATTGGCATTTACCGAGACTGTTCCATTGCTGACGCTACCGCCCGAAACAGTCCAATCGTTTGCATTTTGACCCGCATTGTTCGTAACGAAACCATGAGTTTGCTCATATTCCAACGTATAGGTGATTTCGTCGCCAACCGAAACAATGTCAACACTTGGCGTTTTTGTCAACGTAGTTGGTTCTATTGGTTCTGGAACTTTTGCACACGTAACCGTAACGGAAGCTGTGTCACCCACAGGAGAGTTCATGTCAGCATAAATCCATGCTACATTGTCAATAACTTCATCGCTTGTCTCGCACGAGCGTCCCGAAGGGAAATTTGCAAGAGCCGTGTATTTGATTGTTCCCTTTTGTTTGATTTGCATTGTCGGAATTCGCCAAATGATGATGTCACGACCATCGGAAGTCTTTGCCGTCGTCATTGTTGCTCCAAAAGATTCAAGAGGACAAGAATTCTTAAATTCAACGAATGTCAAACCCTTCGGCAACGTATCGCGAACCACCACATTATACATATCGCGGCCTGCCATAGGTCCCGTACCCAAAATACGACGCCATACATAACCGTCATATTCTTCTACAAGAATGTTCGACACGGTATGTGTAGGCACATCGCAGACAGATGGAATATATTCATTTACAGGTGTTTCTATTGATTGACCTGTTGTTTGGTCGATTCGCTGCCAACTTGGCGTCACTGGATAATATGCTCCGTCTTCGGCTCCTTCTGCCGCAGCGTCCCAAGACCAGTCGTCGGAGAAATCTGTATTAACCCACGGATTCGGATGAATGTATCCCGCAACACGTAGTGGTTCCGTTCCACCTCGGTGAATACGAGAGCCCATTCCGTAATAGTTGCTCAAATGTCCCGTTGTTGTAACCAACAATGGTGCAAATTGAAGAATCATTCTCTGATTCCATTTCCCGTATGCGTCTTCTCCTTCCACAACTGTTTCGTGAGAAACCGATATTGCATCGGCAGACGAGCGTTTCCCTTCGTAAATTGCCGTGTACCAGCCCCATCCCGGATCTCCTAAACTTTTGCGTGCCGCATCATACATATAGTACGAAACTCGGTAATTTCCATAATTGATATATGGTTCAATCGCATCGTTGTACAAACGGAAACGCAACCATTCTTGCTGCGTTGCCAAACCGCCGTTTGAAAAAGCTATGTTTACACGAGGACGACCACCATCAAGCCAACCGGCCTCCGAAGAGTTCTCGAAATTTATAGTGTATGTCACAAGCTGATTTGGATTGGTTTCTTCCAAATTCGCTTCTTTGTCAATAATCAACGAACGTTTTATGACATCTACACAGTTTCGTTGCATTGTTGCCGTAACATAATTCGGATATTCGTTGCTTGTCCAGCCCAAACCGTTGGAACAAGAGATTTCTGCCGTGGTACAATATCTGCCAAATGCATTCGGACCAACTTTCACGTTGTACGAGACCTGACCTTTGGTCACATCAAGCGAACCAGTCTTGAATCCCGGAACGGTTCCGATATTCCACGTAACAGTGTGTGTGGCAGCATCGTAAACACCTCCACGTTCGGCACTTACAAAGATAAAATCGTCAGGAACGTGTTCTACAATTGTTACATTTTGTGCATCAACAGAACCATAATTTCGGTAATCCAACAAATATGTGAATGTATCGCCAGTATATGCAAACGACAAACTATCTTTTAATGCCCGATAAATTTTCATGTTCGGTTGGGCAATCATTTTTGCCGGAGCAATGTGGTTACCTGTTGCCGTCAACATACCGAGCAAGCGGAACCACCCGTGGAAATAATGAGGAACAGATGACAGATAGCCATCTCCACCTGTCGTGATATCCCATTCAATGTTACACGTTCTGTACAAAACGCCCAATAATTCCAAGTCTTCTGCTGAAATAGCCGACATTGTACCACAACCTGCAATCCAGTTGAAGATAAATTCGCTTGAAGGGAAACCACCATCAGGTTCAATATCCCAGTGCAATGTAGCAGGACCTTTATACGTTACCTTCGGACCACCGCCGAATTTCGTACAATTTGCATGGTCCCAACCTTGCGGGTCATTCATGAAATTCGAATAGCGCACAGCACCGTCGTGCTCGTACGTATTGCTTGTTTCCGAAACGGTATGTGTTGAAGGATTCCACGTATATGTAGGGTTTCCGTGCCAGACATAGTTCAACGCCGTACGCCAAACCGAACGGAAACGACCACCTTGGTTTCCTGCGTGCATCGTAACGCTTGTTCCGTTGACCGTAGCTTCCTCACCCACAAAAATGTTTTTTGCATTTTGCGAAATCCAATTGCCCACCATCCAGTCGCACGAAGCGGCACAACGTTTAAACTGATTTTTCTCGAATTCCGAAACATCGCTTGGATTTTCTTTCTCCAACAATTCATAAAATTCGTGGAAATATGCCGGTGCAAGGTAATCGGTATGCACATTGCAAGGACCGGCAAATTCAGGTCTCATACTCACTCCATCAACGGTGATAGGATTCTGCGAAACATAATTTGTCGCTTCCGCCCACGTGTTACCGTTCTTCAAATATCCGTCCAAGCCAATTTCACCCGACAAATATCGACGAGGTTCGCCATCGTCAGGAAAACGTGTCTGCAAGTGAATGAAACCTTTCAGCACGTCCATCAATTCTTTTTTATATGAGATTGGATTTCCACGAGCATCGTTTATTCCCATATAGTCGCCCCATTGCATCCAAGCGACGTACAACGCCAAAGCTATATCAACGTCACCGTCAGTTGCGGCATCTTGGTTATCCTTTATTGAATAATCGCCATAGGCATAGTTTGGCTGAAACATTGCACCATCAATATAACGATATTGTTTTACGCGAGATTTGTCGTGAACGCACATCCACAAACCGTCAAAAGACGTTTTGTCTCCCATAATTGCCGCAGCCAAAAGCGAATATCCGTCACCTTCACGACAATCGTACGGACATCCCAAGTTACCACGAATATATTTCACGCCATTCAGCTGGTCGCCCGTGTAAGTCCATTCGTTTGCAAAGATTTGATACGCATCGCGAATATCCTGCTCCATTTCTGCATGGACAACACCTTCCGGGTTTTTTGTACCAAGATTTTCCAAATGGTGAGATGTTCCGTATTCATACGCAAGAAATTGAGGGAACGGAAATCTTGGATTTCCAGAATTGATATGTACAGTTACCTCGTTCTGTGCACAGACATTCCCAATAAAAGATAAGAATATCAGTATAAATGATACGTAGTTACGAAAATTGCCCATAGTTTTAAAATTTCTCTCGTCCATAAGACTACATTAATTTGAAAAAGGTTACAAATTGCCTTTTTACAAAAGTGGTTCAAAAGTATGAAAATTATTTTTAACATGGTCGATAATTGTTGTTAATATTTGACCTGACGAAAAAAAAATCTACATGTTAATTTGTAAGAAAATTGTTTTGTACATTTGAATCAAAATTTTGACAATGAAACATCTACTTGCTTTTACAACACTTGTATTTTCTGCAATCTTCGGTTTTGCTCAAACTGTGGAGATTTGTAATTGGGATTACAACAAAAAAAGTGCGGTAGCTCTTACATTCGACGACTGGTTGTCGACACATCCGACGGTGGTCGTACCTGCGTTGCAAGAGCGCGACATGGTTGCTACATTTTATTTTATTGCAAAAGACTTGAATGCGTCAAAAATTTCTCAAATCAATACTGCCGCTGATTTGGGAAACGAAATTGGAAATCATTCGATGACACATTCATCGGTTGATTCGATAATAGCCGCCGAAGCACGTCCGTCGAAAGAAAAACTTGATGCCGCACTTGTTTCGCAAAAGGCACTGACTTACGACTATCCGTTTGGAACCTTTTCTGATGCCACAATTGATTCCGTCAGAAATGCGGGACACATTGCCGCACGTGGTGTCTGGCCACCGACAAATTATCGTTACAATTTTGCATCGTCCGACAACGACTACTACAATCTGCGTACAGTAGGCGTAGGCGGCGATGGAGTAAAAACGACAAAAGATTTTGCGAAATATCTTACAAAAGTCATCAACGGAGGGGGCTTTATAACCTATCTCTATCATGGTGTCGCAAAATCGGGCGATTACGCAAATATTCCCAAGGATTCGCTTTATGCCCAATTAGACACTCTCAACAGCTTGCGCGACAAAATTTGGATAACAACTGTTGCCAATGCAGTAAAATACCACCGCGAAGCTAAATGTATCACTATTGCACAACCCGACATAGAAACTCCTGGTTACTATTGTTTTTCAATAGAAGACACTCTGCCAGATTCTATTTATAACCAACCACTTACATTAAAGGTTTACAACGAAGGAAAGACATTCTGCGAAGTCACGCAAAATGGAGAGAATTGCCCAATATTGTATCAGACAATCGAATACGTGTTGTTTCGTGCCCTACCCGACGGCAACATTTCTTTGAAATACGGGGAATGGGACTTGAATACCGTAAATGATTTATCCGACATCGCAACGGTAACTGTAAATCGTCACACTGTTTCAGTTTCGACCGATGAAACATCTTCGGTTGCAGTATATTCTCCACAAGGACAGACAATTTTTAAGCACAAAGGTTCTTGCTCATACACTGTTCCGCAAAGTGGTATCTACATTATCTCAGTCAATGGTTTAACTCAAAAATTCTACATTCATTAGTTATGAAAAAATTCCTCGCCACATGTCTTGTGTGTTTAATCGGATTACATTGCTTTCCGCAGAAAATGAGCAAGTTATATGCAACCTATAACAAACAAGATTATGCAAAATGTATTCAACAGTGTGATGCTGCTCTTAAGAAAAAGCCCGAAATGCTCGAGGCATACTATGTAAAAGCAATTGCATATTTCGAAATGGCGCAATCACCATCGAACTATAAGGAGATTTCAAAAAATCCATTGCTCGACTGCCTTTCAAACTTGAGCATTCTCAGTTCCAAAGACGAAGACCGAGAAATTCTTGACGAACACAACGATACGTTGCTTATAATCAAACAATTTGCCGAAGCACGGGCACAGAAGATTAAAACGGCAAACACCTCTGAAGCACAGGCAATTAACCAACGTCTTTCGAGTATTTTCAGAACAAAAAAAGCCGACGGACTCGAATATGCCCGTCTTGACGCCGAAGCAGGGCGCTACGACAAATGCTATGCGAAAGTTGAAAAATTATATGCCCGCTCTTCTGCCGAATCGGCAGGTGGAAGCGAAAATTATACTGCACTCACGCAAGGTGCCATATTATTAGCGGAAAATTGGATGTTCAGCGACTTGTTCACTCTAATTAGAAACTACAAAGTCAAATTTGCAGGGAACTACGGCATCAGCGAAGGATTCAAAAAAGCCTTGCTCATAAGTGTTGACACGGCGCGAACTGACGACGACAAAACTCTGTTTTATGATTTCTCAAAAAAAGGTTTGGAACTGTATCCCGAAGACAAAGGAATATACAGCCACATTGAAAAACGGTGGATTGAACTCATAAATTCGCAAGCCAGCGCCTACCGAGCAACGGCATCACACGAAAGGACTTGGAAAGACAGCGTTCTGCTCCGAAACGCCTATCGCTATCTTGCTCTTGCTCAGGAAGTTTTCCCGAACAACAGAAAATTCCAAGACATTGAAGTTCGACTTAATCGGGAATTTCACACAATTCCGCTGGATTATGAAAAAGATTTATTCAGAAAATATGCCCTCGAGGCAGTAAACACATGGCGTACAAAAGGTTGCGAATGCGACACAAGTGAAATTGTCTACGTGGCTCCTGTCCCTACCATTGAATGGGACACAACGCTCGAACGACTGGCAAACGAACACGCAAAGGAAATGTTTTTCGAAAACCATAGCGAGGATGTGAACATCAACGGAGAAACTCCTTGGGACAGAATAAACAAAACGCAATACAAAGGTGTGACGTACGAAAACGAAAACGGCTTGAATTTCGTACAGGCAATGAAAATGGCATTCTGCGTTGGCTACGGACAATCGTTCAACGGCGTAAGCGACACCGAAGAAATGAAAGCCGTAATAGACACCGTGGTTACGCATTGGATTACCGAAAAACGTTCTCAGAACTGCATGAAAGTTATGACTCCCGACGTCACACACATGGCTCTCGGTATGTACGGCGACAAATGGGTTTTCTGGGCAATAACAAAATACGATATTTTACTTCGTCAAAAGAAAAAATAATGCTTAAACCGTTCCATACACCCAATTGCATAGAAGCCGGCTGCGACGAAGCGGGACGGGGTTGTCTTGCTGGTCCGGTATATGCCGCTGCGGTTATCTTCCCTCCCGATTATCACAACAAGGAACTGAACGATTCCAAGCAACTCAGCGACAAAAAAAGAAAAATCCTTCGGGAACAAATTATAAAAGATGCAACATGTTGGGCTGTCGGCATTGTCGATAATCACGAAATCGACAAGATTAACATTTTGAATGCCTCGATTCTCGCCATGCACAGGGCAATTGAGCAACTCTCAACACTTCCCGAACATCTCATTATTGACGGAAATAAATTCAAAAAATACAAACAAATTCCGTATGACTGCATCGTAAAAGGCGACGGTAAATTTCTATCAATTGCAGCAGCATCAATCCTGGCAAAAACATTTCGTGACGACTTTATGGACGAACTCCACCAACAGTTCCCTATGTACGACTGGCTTTCAAACAAAGGCTATCCGACCCAAAAACACAAATTGGCAATTCAAGAATACGGACTGACAGATTTTCACAGAGTTACATTCAATTATAAAATGCCACAGCAACTTTCGTTGGAATTATAAATTTGTTTATTTTTATACAAATTTTTCAAAGTGTAAATGATACAAGAACTACGGACAAAATTTATTGATTTATATTCGGTTACGCCTCGAATGTTTCGTTCGCCGGGGCGAATTAACATCATTGGCGAACATACCGACTACAACGATGGCTTTGTGTTGCCGGCGGCAATCGACAAGGAAATTGCGTTTGCCGTTGCTCCAAATACTACGGGAACATTTCGTTTCTATGCCGCTGATTTAAACGACTTTGGCGAATTCCCCGACATTGTTCCGCAAACCGATAAAAAATGGGCGAATTACTTGCTCGGCGTGGTTGCACAAATGCAGAAAAAAGGATTTCACGTGCCTTCCGTCGATGTTGTATTTGGCGGAAACGTGCCGTTGGGAGCGGGTTTGTCGTCATCAGCCGCACTTGAATGTGGTTTTGCATACGCCTTGAATGCTATTTTTGAATTTGGATTTTCAACCATTGAGTTGGTGAAAATGTCGCAACTAACTGAACATGAATTTGTTGGACTCCGTTGTGGCATAATGGACCAGTTTGCAGTGATGTTCGGCAAAAAGGATTCTGTGGTTCGACTTGATTGCCGTTCGCTGGAATATCAGCATTTTCCGTTCATTCTCAACGATTATGCTATTGTATTGTGTAACAGCAATGTAAAACACGAACTTGCATCGTCGGAATACAATGTTCGTCGGCACGAAGGCGAAGAAGGCGTACGTGTGCTGTCGTCGCATTACCTAGAAATCCGTTCGTTGCGCGATGCTACATTGGAGCAGTTGGAATGTTGCAAATCGGAAATGTCTGAAAAATCATATATGCGTTGCAAATACGTGATAGAGGAAAACCAACGTGTGCTTACGGCGTGCGAAGCCATGCTGCGTGGCGATATTGAAACGGTCGGGAAAATGATGTACGCCACCCACGAAGGAATGAGCAAATTGTACGAAGCAAGTTGCAAAGAGATTGACGAAATGGTTGATATTGCACGCACTTCGAGCGACATTGTCGGTTCACGGATAATGGGCGGCGGATTCGGCGGATGCACAATTTCTGTGGTGAAAAAGTCTGCCGTTGAGGATTTTAAGCAAATAATGAACGAACAATATTATAAGAAATACAACACTCCGTCGGTGATTTACGATATAGTGGTGAACGACGGAACAAACGAGATAATGCTATGAGCGGGTTTGATATGAAAAATGACACGCACCGTCGTTACAATCCGTTGACGGGCGAATGGATGCTGGTTTCGCCCCATCGGGGAAAACGGCCGTGGCAAGGGCAGCAGGAAACGCCTGTCAGTTTGAATTTGCCTGAATATGACGAAACCTGTTATCTCTGTCCGGGAAATTCCCGTGCCGGCGGCGTCCAAAATCCGAAATACAACGGTCCATTTGTGTTTACAAACGATTTCAGCGCCATAACTCCAAATATATCCGACGGAGCAGTTGACGATGACTTGTTCCAAGCGAAAAGCGAAAAGGGCATTTGCCGTGTGATTTGTTTTTCGCCGTATCATAATAAAACCGTTCCGCAACTGTCGTCCAACGAAATGTTTGCCGTGGCGAAAGTTTGGCAACGGGAATATGTGGAACTTGGTTCGAAGGAATTCATCAATCACATTCAAATTTTCGAAAACAAAGGTGCGGCAATGGGATGCAGCAATCCACATCCGCATTGTCAAATTTGGGCTCAACAGTCGATTCCTGAAATTGTTTCGAAAGAGAATTTTCGACAAAAAACATATTTTGAACAGCATACAAAACCACTTTTGCAGGAATACGTGGAGCAAGAACTGCAAAGAAACGAGCGAGTGATTGCCGAAAACGACAGTTTTGTTGCATTGGTTCCATTTTGGGCTACATGGCCGTTCGAGGTTATGGTGCTGCCCAAAATTTCAAAGCCGTCAATTGCCGCTTTGAACGATATGGAACTCCGCAATTTTTCTGATATGTACAGAATTGTGACGTGTAAATACGATAATCTGTTCAAAACCTCATTCCCGTATTCCGCAGGCGTTCATCAGGCGCCGACTGATGGTGGAAATTATGATTATTGGACAATGCACATGCACTTTTATCCACCGCTGTTCCGTTCGGCTACTGTAAAAAAATTCATGGTCGGTTACGAAATGATGGCGGAGCCACAGCGCGACATTACCGCCGAACAAGGTGCCGCTATATTGAAAGATTTATCGGCGGAACACTATCTTCACAAATAATTGTATTTAGTTCTCAATATCAATAAAACGATTTAACAAAAACTTAACATTGATTAATATTCTCATAACAAAACGAAAATACTTTTGCTGTGAAAAAAATTAAGAGATGGAAACAGTATTGTCGGTATTGAAAATCTTGTTAGTCGCCGTTGGAGCCTTGGGCGTATTTCTGTACGGAATGAAACTGATGAGTGACAGTTTACAGAAAATGGCGGGAAACAAAATGCGTACTATTTTGGCGAAAATGACCGACAGTCCTGTTCGGGGCATTTTGACGGGAGCAGTTGTAACGGCTGCTGTACAATCTTCGTCGGCTACGACAGTGATGGTCGTAAGTTTTGTAAACGCAGGCTTAATGTCGCTTGCAGGCGCAATAGCCGTAATCATGGGAGCAAATATCGGAACGACAATCACGGCATGGATTATTTCATTGTTCGGTTTAGGCGATTCGGGCGGAGCGCTTACGTTCCCGCTTATGGCCGTTGCAGTGGCATTGCCGTTCATGTTTATGAAAAACGACAAACGGAAATCAATACACGAATTCATTATCGGTTTGGCATTGTTGCTTATAGGACTCCACTTTATGCAGGAAGCCATGCCTGACTTGAGTAATTATCCCCGATTGCTGGAAACTCTCGGAAAAATGTCGGATTACGGATATTTGTCCATTTTCCTATTCATTATTATTGGAGCAATTCTCACGTGCATCGTTCAGGCAAGTGCGGCAATGATGGCAATCACATTGGTGATGTGTTACAAAGGCTGGATTGGTTTTGATGTGGCTGTGGCATTGGTTATGGGACAAAATATTGGAACAACAATTACAGCGAACTTGGCGGCAATGGTTGCCAACACCATGGCGAAAAAAGCGGCTCTTGCCCATTTGGTGTTCAACGTACTGGGTGTGTTGATTTCACTAGTTGTATTTTATCCGCTTATGAGCTTGATTGCCAAGATGACGGTGTTCTTCATCGGTTCCGACCCGTATACTCTACCTGGGGGCGAAGGCTATAGTCCCGAGGCAATGCCGTTGGCGTTGTCTATATTCCACACAGTTTTCAACGTGATTAACACGCTCATTTTGGTGAATTTTATTCCACAGATTATAAGAATCGTAAACTGGGCTTTGCCTGTTAAAGAAACCGAAGAAGAAATCTTCAAACTAAAATATATTCCAAGTCATTTCGTCAATACGTCGGAATTGGACATTGAAAGTGCACAGCAGGAAATTCAGCTGTTTTCGAGCAGAGTTTTGAAAATGTACGATTACTTGTTGGAAATGACGAACACAAAATCCGAAGAAGCCTTTAACGATTATTTAGAAAAGATTGCGAAATACGAAGAAGTGACCGATATGATGGAACGCGAAATTGCCCGCTTCCTGACTCACATTTCCGAATCTTCAATGAGTACGGAAGGTTCCAAGAAAATCAGTGCCATGCTACGTATTATCGACAATTTGGAAAGCATCGGCGACGGCATTTATCATATTTCAATCACCAAAAAGGCTCAACGGGAACAAAACATTAAATTCGGACCTGTGAACGATGCTCATTTGGTAAAAATGTTCGGCTTCGTGAAAAATGCACTCGACATTATGCACTCCAACTTGAGTCATGATTACGAGGCAGTGAATATTTCCGCAGCATATCAGGCTGAAGATAAGATAAATGAATATCGTAATTTATTACGCGACGTGCATGTCGAAGCAGTAAAATCGGGAGATTATTCGTTTGAAGTCGGGACAATATACAGCAGTATGTACGCGCTGTACGAAAAAATCGGCGACTATGTCATTAACATTTCGCAGGCAATAGAATCGTCGCACGTTGCGACACATGCGCCAAACTTACAAGGAATTTAATTCAACTTTTCAAAAAGTTTAACAACTTCCTTGGCTTCCTTTACATCGTGCACCCTGAGAATGTTTGCACCTTTTGTGAGAGCAAAGGTGTTAAGCACAGTTGTTCCATTCAGTGCTTCGTCAGCCGTACAATTCAGCACTTTCTGAATCATTGATTTTCTTGAAATTCCTACTAATAGCGGAAAACCCAACGAAACAAACGTGTCAAGACGATTCATCAGTTCATAATTCTGTTCTACAGTTTTTCCGAAACCGAATCCTGGGTCAATGACAAAATGTTTATGGTTAAATTTGTTCGCTTCCTCAATTTTTTTCTTGAAAAAAGCCAAAATTTCCTCAACAACATTCTGATAATGAGGATTCTGCTGCATGGTTTGCGGCATACCCTGCATGTGCATACAAACGTATGGGAGACAGTTTTTTGCCGTAAATTCTATCATTTTCTGGTCGAAATTGCCGCCAGAAATATCGTTGACCATAACCTGTCCGAATCTGTCAAAAACCTTTTGAATGACGCTCAATCTAAACGTATCGATGGAAACAAGCACTTCGGGATAATCCCGTTTAATGATTTGCAAGACTTTCCAAAGACGGTTCAATTCTTCATCTTCGGGCACATCGGCAGCTCCAGAACGCGATGAGTATGCTCCAATGTCGACAATATCGGCACCTTCGTCGAGCATTTTCTCAAGACGCTGTTGTATTGCATTTTCTGTCGTGTAAGAACCGCCATCGTAGAACGAATCAGGCGTCACATTGAGAATTCCCATTACTTTGGGAGAAGAATAGTCTATGGAATTCCAGTCCATCGTCAGCAATTTTTTTTCGTTTTTCAAATTTAAGCAATATTTCCATTATCTTTGTCATGTAAAATCAAAAACGATGAATACAAACGAAGAATTCGACGAAGTTAAAAAGATGTGTCTGAGCATCTTTGAGAAAAAATACGACGATTACGGCACGGCATGGCGAATTATGCGTCCCGAGTCGGTGACGGACCAAATTTTTATTAAGGCAAGCCGGATTAGAAGTTTGGAAGAAAAAGGTGTTTCAAAAGTTGGCGAAGGCATTGTTCCCGAATTTATCGCAATAGTGAATTATGGCATTATGGCATTGATTCAGTTAGAGTTACAAGGGACTGACGCACCGATAGAATTGCCAAAGGACATGGCAATGGCGCTCTACAATAAATATTATGATGCAACAAAAGAACTCATGACGAACAAAAACCACGACTACGGCGAGGCATGGCGTTCCATGCGCGTGAGCTCCTTTACCGATGTGATTCTCCAAAAACTTCATCGAACAAAGCAAATCGAAGATAATAAAGGAATTACAAAGATTTCCGAAGGCGTCGACGCCAATTATCAGGATATGATTAATTATTCTATTTTTGCCCTTATAAAATTAGTAATTGAAAAAGATAAATAATATGGATGCTAAACGAAGACTATTGTTTTTTGCTGGCTTGATAGCCATGTTTTTCTCGTTGACGCTTTTTGCGAACTTTGGATATTTAGAAGATGCTTCGTGGACAAAATTGTGGGTACTCGTTGCAATGATTGCCGTTGCTTCTTTGGGCTTGGCATTAGTGTTTAATCCCGAACAGATTTGGCTGAACGTATGCCGCTATTTTTCGGGTATTCTATTTGTATTTTCAGGTTTTGTAAAGGCCGACGACCCACTTGGCTCAAAATACAAATTCATTGATTATTTCGAAGCATGGGGAATTGACGATATTTTTGCCCCAGCGGCACTGACGTTTGGTATAATTCTAAGTACCATTGAATTACTTGTCGGATTGGCATTGTTGTTCAAACTATTCCCGAAATGGTCGTCGCTCTGCGCATTGATATTTATGATTGTGTTTATTCCAATCACATTCTATTTGGCAATGCAGGAAAATGTTTCCGGAAAAGAATTGGTACACGACTGCGGATGTTTCGGCGACGCATTGGTATTGACAAACTGGCAGACGTTTGTAAAAAATCTTGTAATTGTCATTCCTGTCATCATCACGTTCATTTTTAGCAACAGGTTTACAGACTTGATTTCAAACAAGAAATCTATCATTCTTTTATCTTGTTTGACTGTGGTTATAGTGGGAATCTCGTTCTATGCACTCCGCCATCTTCCGCCGATAGATTTCCGTCCGTACAAGATTGGCGTGACACTGAAAGGCGAAAAATGTGGCGACGTGACCATATCTAATAACGACAAAGTATTTCAATACGCAGATTTCATAAACTTGCAGACAGGCGAACACAAAGAATTCGACATAGTGAATAATTATCCAGATTACACGATTTGGGAATACAATCCTGACGTTCCTGTCCGCGAAGTACGCGAAAAATCAGAGCCTGTACAAAGCGACACGTTACAAACCGAAAATATTTACATGGTCGAAAGTCTCATGTTCTCCGATGGCGACCGCGACGCAACCTGCGACATCATTACAGATACTTCGTATGTACTGATGGCTATTCACTATGATTTGAAGCAGTCAAATCCTAAAAACCAATCTAAAGTGAATGCAGTGTACGATTGGGCTAAATCGAAAGGCTACGTATTCTATGGTGCAACATCGAGTCTCGACGATGTAATTGAAGACTATTCGGCAAAAACTGGTGCAGCATATCCATACGTTTCTGCTGACGACATTCTACTTAAAACAATTGTCCGTTCCAACCCTGGTTTGGTTTTATTGAAAAACGGAAAAATCATCAACAAATGGCATCACAACGACATTCCATCAGTTGAAGAATTTGAACAAATGTGTAATTAATACTATCGAAAAGAGATTTCTCGGCAACAGGGAAATCTCTTTTTAGGCCGCAATAAAAAATTTATAACCTCAAACAAAATGAAAAAATTTCTGTCTTTACTCCTAATTATAGGACTATGTACTTCGTGTAAACAAAACATGTTTATAACAAATGATGTTAATGTTCAAGAAATCAATGATGTTGTTCTTATAGAACCTCAAACTGAAATTGGACTGATTACTAAAGGTAACAATGTATTTGCCAATGACTCTCTATCGGATGTGGCAAGTAGAAATCTCGAAAAAATATTGACATATAGTGTTCGTCACACACATGTTACAAGTATTGAACACATCGGTCAAAATCAAGAAATCAATAATTTTATTGTTCATTTGTCTCACATGCAAAAAAATGAGATAGAATATGTTACTATCCCGTCTTTTATTGATTCATTGATAGAATCCAGCGGGAAAAGATATGGCCTGATAGCGCGTCAGAGTGGATTTACTCGGACACGATGGAATAGAACAGCACAAGTCACAAAAGCTGTTTCGCTATCGGTATTATCGGCCGTTTTAACACTTGGAATGGCCTACGTCTACGTTGATCCAATTGTGGCTGTTTCTGAAATATCACTTGCTATTATTGATTCTCATGAAAACAAAATGGTATTTTTTAATATGGTAAGTACAGAAAATGAACCATTAGACGAAACAAAAACATCAAAACTGATTTTTAATTTGTTCGAGATGGCTGGCATAGGGAAAAACTAATTTTGTTTTAGTACAATCTCTCCCCCATTCGGAATTGCACGGAATTGAACATACGTATCGGTTTGTTTGTCAATGGGGATTGACATGCCATTTTGCTCAACCGACGACCATTTCTTGTCGGTGTATATTTTTATCGTAAGTGGAACCATCAAGGTTTGAGGAACTAAATCACGGAATTCCAAATTCGTAATGGTGAGTTTTGCTTCTATAAAGCCAGCCCGTTCTTGTACTCGAAGTTTTGCACAATTTGCTTCGCGATGATAAAGAATTGCATTACCAAACGTGGTCACCCAAACTTCATCTTGATGCTTTTTTAGAAAGCGTAATTGTTCCTTCAACGAATCAAGTTTTACTTGAGCATACCAACTGTCGTGATAGGAATTCAAATCATCATCGACGCTATGATACAAAAACGTGAGCAGACCGCCGCCTTTTATAACAGATTCAACCTCAGCGTTAAACTGCGAATTTTTCGTACTCTCGTTCATGCCATAGCAATGAATTTTGTAATAATCATCGTCTTCTTTGACAAAATTGTAGGAATAGTCCGACATGCCCCATACGCTCCGTGCACCCACAAATCCTTTGGAACGAAGGAAGTCTATTGAATGTTGGTCATCAGCCCCGGCTCCGTATGGATACGCAAAGGAAATGACGGCGTTGTTAGGAACATTTTTCTCAATCTGAGAGACTGGTTCCATCACTTCTTTTTCCAATGTTTCATCAGTCAATTTTGTAATATCGGGATGCGTAAGCGTGTGATTTCCAAGCTCGTTGCCGTTTTTCGCTGTCGCTTGTGCCGCCTTCCAGCCAATATCGGTCTTTTCAATATTACTCGTCAACGGGAAAAAAGTCGCAACCATTTTGAATTGCTTCAATGTCGGCACTACAAGTGGATATTGTCCAGGCGTCCAATCGTCAAATGTGAGGACTACCGCCGCCTTTTTGTTGTAGTCCCAATGACAAATTTCTCCTCTGACTTGAAATTTCTCCTCACTCATATTGATAGATTGAGCATATACAAAGGCGTTCATAAGGCAAATTAGAATAATGCACCAAAATTTTTTATTCGTCGTCGTAGTCATCATAATCGTCATCGTAGTCATCTTTCGATTTTTTTTGCTTCTTCTCTTTTGGAGCCTTTGCCTGTGGCTGTTTTTTAGACTTCTCCTTTTTTGATGGCTTCACACTTACTTCCTCATCATCTTCATCGTCGTAATCGTCAATTATTTCGTCATCTTCTGCTTTCGGTGATGGTTCTTCTACACTTGGAACAGTGGGTGCAACAACCTCTTCACTTCCCGAATCCACATCTTCATAGTCTTCTTCGTCATCGTATTCATCTTTAGTTTTCTCTTTTTTTCGTTCTTTTTCTGCTGCGGCCGCAGCTGCAGCAGCGGCGGCGGCTCTCTCTGCCTCAATATCTTCCGGCCATTTATCGTAGTCGGCATATTTTCCTTCGGTGTCTTTCAAGAGATAATTATCCAAATTAAGAAACTCCTCTGGATCGTCTTCTGGTCTCGTTTTAGGCGGAACAAGTTCTTTCTCTTCAACAACTTTGAACGTTCGTTTACGAATAAGAGTTGAAGGAATCATACGTTTTGCACGAGTTTTGGTTTCATAAACCGACCACTCCTTCATGTCCGCCCATACGGCATTACACCATTCTTCAACCTCCATACATTTTCCCGAAGGTACCTTCTCATAATCCATGAGCCGACCGAACGATGAAGTTCCGTATTCCGTAAAGCGAGCTTCGTGCAGGAAATTCCAAAATTTCACAACAATGATGGAATCTTCTATTGAAACATCCACATTGAATATAATGCTACCCTTTGTTTTTTCCGCAGCGTGCGACGACAAATAAATATCGGGGATTTGGACATAGTTTGCATATGGGAAATAGCCCTTCCCTTTGAGTTTCCGCTCTTTCCAGTTTTTCCCGAGAAGTTTCATTCCCTTTTCGGTCTTAAACCATTTTTCAGCTTTTTTGTAGAGACGGAGTTTGCTTGTTCTGTGACGAATCGGAATAGTGTCGTATACAACAAACGGCTGCGCTATCGTACTAAAAGACAGAACGATACAGAAAAAGAAAAACAGTATGAAACATTTCTTTTGCATTACTTGCCGTTGCTGAATTGTTTTAGACGAAACGTCGAAATCGTGCCTTTTGTTATGCGTTCTTCAATATCTTTCGTCAAATCAATTTTTGCGTGATTCGGCTGCGATTCCACGTCAATCGTCTTTTTATATAACATTCCGACGTTTTTCCCATACTGCTCCACGGCATACTGATAGGTATATAGCGATTTAAAATCACTTTGCGTCACCTCTAATGTTGAATCGCTCCATAGTACATCGGCTGCGTCATCGTTAATATAATTGATGGCCGAATATGAAATTCGTTGTTCGTCAAACGTGTTGAATTCATTCAAATCCCACGTAAAACCCATTTTTGCAGGAAATTTCAACACTTGCAAAGGCACATTGTCTTTTACACGGACAACCGCATGGTCATATTGCTGTACGCTGAGCGAAAAATACGGTTTCCACTCGCTACTACCCACCTCTTTTATTTCACAATTTTCGGCAAATGTCCTACAATTTTTAGTTTCCGAAATAAGCGACTTTACCGTTTCTCGAAGCAAGAACGTTGCCGTATCGCGAATATCGGCAGGCACATCGATGGTGATTTTTGTACACTCGTATATACGAGTCGTTCCAATTGCAAGCGGATAATATTCAGTCCAATCGACAGGTTTTGCATCCTCCTTTTTACACGAAGGCACAAAACACAACAATACAAGAACTATATGAAGATATTTTCGCATAACAAAAATTATTCGTTTCCAAAAATACAAAGAATGTTTTGAATTTTTACGAAATTTTCCTTCAATCGCTTTGTATTTCCCTAAAAATCCGTACTTTTCATCATCAATACAGAAAAGACATGAATCAGGAAGAATTGGTTCGGGAAAATGAGAATTTACGCGACGAAATCGCTCATCTGCAACGACTGCTCGACGAGGCCAATGCACAGTTGGCTCAGTTGAAAAATGCAGAAAACGATGTCGTTCACACATTTGCCGATTTGGAAACGCGCCGTTTTAAAATGGTTACGGTGCTCTATTCCGACATTGTAGGATTCGACAAACTACAAAATTCCGACAACGCCCAGTCCCTTGTCGACGAACTCGACACAATCTGGATGAAATTCGACGAAATTGTTTCAAAATATAAGATTAAGAAAGTCAAGTCAATTGGCGACTCTTACGTGTGTGCAGGCGGAATACCAACGAAAAATAGGACTAACCCTATTGAAACCGTCTTGGCAGCAATGGAAATCAATCATTTTCTCCGCTCAGAAAAAAACATCTGGAATATCCACATTGGAATACATACAGGTCCCGTGGTAGCAACAATCTCGGGCAAAAAGAAAAACACGTACGAACTGAAAGGCGACGCCGCCAACATTGCCTACCGAATTGAATCGTATGCACAAACGGGCAAAATCCTCGTTTCGGAAATGACATATAGTTTCTTGCGTGATATGTTCGACTGCGAACAAGCGGGAACTTTGCCAGTAAAATATACTGGAGCCATCAATATGTACGAAGTTAAAGGGTTTAAGCCCAAATACGCTGTGGATACGAGTTTACAAGTGCCGAGCCACGACTTTATCGTTAAATTTCTGCGTGTGCAGTTTCCCGATTTGGAAGAATATATTCTCGACCGTCTTGAACGGGAATTGCCGTCATATCTGCATTACCACAACGTGAAACACACTATGGACGTGCTTGTCGGTGTTGAAGTGATTGCAACCGCCGAAAATGTGACAGACAAAGAAGATTTGTTGCTTTTACGGACAGCGGCTCTGTTCCACGATATGGGACAAATTGTACAGTCGAAAGGACACGAAAAAATCAGTTGCGACTACGCTCGCGAAATACTTCCGTCGTATCATTACTCGCAAGAGCAAATCGACAAAATTTGCACGCTGATTATGGCGACACAACTGCCGCCTCATCCACATTCCCTCTTGGAATGCATCATGTGTGATGCCGATTTGGACTATCTCGGACGCTCTGATTTTATTCCCGTTTCCGACACACTGTATGACGAACTACACGTACAAAATCTTGTGACAGACAAGAATACATGGAATAAACAACAGATAAAATTCATCTCGGGACACACCTATTTCACCGAATTTGCAAAAAACAACCGTGAGGTGAACAAACAAAAACAAATAAAACGATTACAAAGTCTGATAAAAGAATAAATCAATGAATCAAAATAATCCAGAAGATGTATTGCTTGCCGTAATCAACAAAGTGTTGGAATTTTCAGGCGAAGGCAAACAGGCAAAGGCTCAACATATATTACCCTTCGTGTATGAATCAGTTATGCAATATCCACAATTGCTTTGGGACAACAAAGAAATTTGGAAAATTGCCAAGGCTCTCCTTGTGATGCACCATTACGATATGATTGACGACGAAGATGAGGAAATAAAAATGCTCCAAATGGCATTTGTGTTCTCGCAACGGGCTATTGAACTCTCCGCGCCAAACGAAGGCGACGCTGCCGACGAAGACTATTTTCACGCACTACACACGCAGATTATGCTTTTGTCGTCGTGTCAGGATTATTACACAACAACCATTGCCGACTTATGTTCCAAGCCAGAAATGACCGACGAAGAACGCCTAATAGCGAACCGCATCGCAAACAGAATTATCCCTGTGATTGCATACAATATGATTGTGAAAGTTGACGACACATTCGAGGATTTCCACAACGATTCACTATTGGCGGAAATGTGCAATAAGTTTGAACTTGAAAATCCTGACATTACCCCAAAACAATTGGACGATGCGATAAAAATCCATAAAATGCTGATTCGTACGTATTTGGAACATTTCAAGAAATAACAGATTTGTTAAGGATTTTCGGGAGAAAAATTATACTTTTGTACGAATTTCTCAGAACATGAAACGATTATACACATATATCTTATTTATTCTTCTCGGTCTGAGTACGTTTGCACAGACGCGCGAATTGACGGGAAAGGTTGTTTCCGCCCAGACGAAAGAGCCTCTTATAGCTGCAATGGTTGCGGCAATGACCAAAGACAACAACGGTGAATATCAATCAACGACTTACGGTGCATATACCGATTTAAACGGCTCCTTCTCTATTGACGTTCCCGAAAACGCAGCAGGACTTGAGTTCAGTTATATCGGTATGGAAACAAAGATAGTACCGATTACATCGGCTACGGAATACAACGTCGAACTTGGTGTTGACGCATTGATGATAGAAACTGTGGTGGTAACTGTACCATACGGCCGACAAAACCGTGAATCGTATACCGGTTCTTTGTCTGCCCTGAAAGCCGACGATATTGTGGCTTCGCAGACGTCGAGTTTCGAAAAATCGTTGCAAGGACAAGTGCCGGGTGTTGTCTTAACCTCAACTTCGGGACAACCAGGTTCTTCTTCGGAAATTCAATTACGTGGTGCCGGTTCAATTTCGGCCGGAAGCTCTCCCCTGATTGTCATAGACGGTGTTGCCATGTATTCAGGCGAAACGTCTCAAAATTCCGACGCTTCGTCAATTTTAACATCGCTTAACCCGAACGATATAGAAAGTATTTCCATCTTGAAAGATGCCGCTGCTACTTCGTTGTACGGCTCCCGTGCGTCGAACGGCGTCATTATGGTGACAACAAAGGCAGGAAAATCAGGCAAGACAGTTTATTCTTTTTCAACTTCACAAGGTGTGGGAATAATTGCTAAAAACGGTTTTTCGTTAATGAATAACGAAGAATACAAAACTTGGCTGACCGACGCAATGCGAAATGCAGGTAAAACCAACGCTCAAATCGCCGAAGAACTGCTCGACGACACATCGCACACCGACTGGTTCGACGAAGTCTATCGCCCAGCATGGACGCAATCATACGAATTTTCGGCACAAGGCGGAACCGACAACACTGTGTTCTTCGCTTCAGGACAATACAAAAACGAAGAGGGTATCGTTTCGGGAACAGACTTGGAACGTATGTCGGTTCGCTTGAACTTGAGTCACAAAGCATCGGACAAATGTACGTTCGGATTCAAATTCAATCCGTCGTATACAACCCAGCATAGTACAGAAGAACCTGGCTACACGTCAAGTCCAGTGACAACAGCATATACCGCAAAACCGACTATCTCTATGATGAATGACGGCAAATACAATTTTGTGAACAAATTCTATAACCCAGTCGGTATCCTTAACCTAAACGAAAATTACAATAAGACAAAACGACTGTTGGGAAATGCTTCGCTTGAGTATAAATTTCCATTAAATCTTGAATTTAAGACAATTGCAAACATTGACTACATCAATGTTGACGAATATGCGTATCTGCATCCCGAAACGCCAAATGGAATTGATAAAAACGGTGTTGCATCGTATTATTCAACCAATGTAACAACCTGGACGTCGTCATCGACATTGAAGTGGGAATACCGTCAACTTCGCCATTCGTTGCAGTTGATGGCAGGTGCGGAAATCGAGGCAAATTCTCTGAACTACTCCAACATGATTGCCTCGAACTTTGCTTCGGAAGATTTGTCGAGCATTGCAAATGCTTCACAGATGGAACAAATGAACGAGTTTGGCAAGGAATCATCGCTACTTTCGGGAATTTCGAGTTTGAACTATAATTATGGTGCAAAATATTTCTTGACTTTGAGTTTCCGTGTCGACGGTTCTTCGAAATTCAGTCCTTCAAACCGTTGGGCACCATTCTGGTCGGTCGGCGGCTCGTGGATTATTTCCGACGAATCGTTCATGAAACCTGTCTCATGGATAAATCTACTGAAACTGCGCGGCAGCTACGGAACTTCGGGTAATTCCGACATCGATGATTATCTGTACATGCAGTTGTATTCGTTCGGTAGAAACTATATGGACGAACCTGGAAGTACGCTGTCAACTATGGGAAATGAAGATTTAACATGGGAAAAGAACCATAATGCCGACTTGGGAATTGAAATGAAATTCTTCAAACGATTCAATCTCAGCGTAGATGTGTATAACAGAAAAACATTTGATTTGCTGCTTGCCGTACCAGTTTCTATGACAACTGGTTACGAAAACCAAATGCGAAACGTCGGTTCCATGGTGAACCGCGGTGTTGAACTTTCGTTGGCGACAACAGTAATAAATAGCGATAAATTCAATTGGGTTTCAACATTGACGTTCGCCCGTAACCACAACGAAATCTTAGATTTATACGGAAGCGATACAATTATAGTCAGCACAAAAATCCGTACGGTCGGTCAGGCCTTGCAGACGTTCTATCTGGCGGAATGGGCAGGCGTAAACTCAGCCGACGGTTCCCCGATGTGGTACGATGAAAACGGAAACTTGACAAAAGATTACAACCAAGCACGGAAAGTAATCGCTGGCAATGCCGACCCGAAATTCACCGCAGGATGGACCAACAACCTGACTTATGGCAACTGGGCACTGAACTTTATGTTCTATTGCAGTTATGGAAATTTAATTTTCAACCAGTTGAACAATGAATTAATCTCTGACGGTGCGACAACCGAATTGAACCAGTCAGCAACTGCAATGGATTATTGGAAACAGCCTGGCGATAACGCTTCGAATCCGAAAGTGGTACAAAATAATGGTAGTAACAGTAATAGATTTTCTACCCGTTATTTGGAAGATGGCTCATATATTCGTCTGAAAAACATTCAATTAAGTTATACTCTGCCGTCGCAGGCATGCGAAAAAATCAAATTGAGCAGATGTATGATTTACGCACAAGTTCAGAATCCGTTTGTATGGACGAAATTCACCGGTCTTGACCCAGAAACACGTTCTAATGGTATTTATTACTACGATTATCCCAAACAACGATTGTTCTTGATGGGATTAAATCTTTCGTTCTAATAAATCAAGGATTCGACACGCGTCCATGTCATCCGCGATTAACAAAGCGTTTCTGCAATTTTGCAAATTTATTTATTACATTATCGTATCAATGTAATATATCCTTTTACAAAAATGTCTTCGCCTTTCATATTTACGGCTGAAATTGTATAGGCGAACGTGTCCATACCCTGCGGCTCACCTTTGAAAGTTCCGTCCCAGCCTTTACTCATATCGTCGCTTTCGAATACGAGCTGTCCCCATCGGTTGTAGATTTTAACTTCCACAAATTCACGGATTCCCCACCCCCGAACGAGAGCTATGTCGTTGATACCGTCGCCGTTTGGAGTAAATGCCTCGGGCATCCCAATTTTGGTGTCAATCAAAATGTTGAAACGAATAGTTGTATCGCTTGTAAAGCACCCGAGCGAATCTTCCATTGCAATGGTATATTCTATAAATTCAGGAAATGTCAAGCAATCTTCGAATGATTCTTTGCCACAGCTAAGGTCTAAATCGGGACTTGGGCAATCCGTACACGACAGATATGTCGCAGGTTGCCACGTATAGCTCATGCCCTGTATCATCGTCGTATTCACATTGTAAACCTGCCCAGCAATTATGTTGTTGGTAATTTCCGACGCACGATGTTGTTTGCCGTCACTGCCATAGAATATCAAAACCGAATCGGGTGCACCAAAATAACGCGGTTTTTGCTGTACATAAATAAATGTACTGTCGATGTGCGAACATGCCTGAGTACTATTCGTTTTTATGAAAACATATTGTGACTGTTTTACCGAAATGTCGGTTTCGGAACTATATGGATTAGACACGATTTTATGTGGCAACCATTCTATGCTGGTGAAATCGCCCGTAGCCTTTGCCGAAATATTTTCGCCATAACAGATAGTTGAATCAATCTCTAAATTCAACGAAGCAGTAGGATACGAAATTAGCCGTTTGGTCTTCTTGTCATTACAAATGTTCGACGTCACTAGAAGCGAGACCGAAATGGTATCGTTCGGATTTTTGATTTTTATAGTTGGACTTTCTTCGTCGGTTGTTGTACCATCACCTAAATCCCATAGATACGACGCTTTGTTTCCTCCAGTCTGCGACGTGTTATAAAGTTTCACAGAATATGGTGCGCAAGCAAGCGTGTCAAGGTCGAGAGGACCACGCGTAAAGTCCGCCATGACTGGATAAATGGTAACATTTGCCGAAATATCACGTGGTTTACAACCTTCGGCATCGACAATAAATTGAACTTTATAAGTATTGTCGTCGGTTCCAGCGAGAGCCTCGTAGAAATGCGTCTCTGTCAATTCCGCCAACGGAACCGACACACCATCTCCAAATTCCCAATATGCGTTGTAGCGATACAGATTAAACGTATCGGACAAGACAAACGGTATTTCTTCGTGGACACACGCATCAGTTTTAAGTGCCTGCATTGTTGCTTCGTAGCCAGGAACCATAATCGGAATAGTTGTCATAGTCTCTTCGCACCCGAAATATTTACTTTTTGTACGCAAATGCAACGACTGTTCTCCATAGTTGTCGAACGTAATAACTTGCAGTGTACGTTTATTACCGACATATATGGAATCGCCGTTTTCAGTTTTCCACCAATCAAAATTTGTTATGTTCGAGGTGTAGGAAGAAATATCAAGATAGACAATAAACTTTTGTCCTGGTTCCTTGCATTTGTCTGAATTTCTGATGGTTATCTTTGCCTTCACATCTTTTACATCAATTTCGTTCGTGGCTGTATCAACGCATTCATGACCTTCGGGACTGATGCAGTATGCAATCAATTTTACGTCGTATTTATTTTTCGATGGAGCGCTATATAAATATGTTGTTGTTTCAGGAGCATTGCCATTGAATTCTTGTATTGTTTCGTCACCAAAATCCCACGTGTAATGAGTAAGGGTATTAGCATATCCGCCAGCACTCAAGTTGCGTTTGAATACGGCTTCGGTACCAAGACACAGCTTTTCGTTTGTAACAGTAAATTGAGCATTCGGAACAACAGGCTTGATGTAATCTCCCATTGTTGCCTTGTCGGTACAGCCATGGTCGTCGACAATTGTCAGAACGACGTGCTTATTACCTTTTGTATTGTATTCCGTCTGCACCGTTGTTTCATTTCCCGTAATTTTTTCATTGTTCCCCAATTCCCACGTTCGCTGAACAATTTCATTCTCAGAGCGGGAGGTGTCTGTAAAATTGGTGATGAACGGAAGACAGTCGGAAAGTACGTCACCATAAAATCCAGCACGGCTTCTATATACTTTTACAGGCTTTTGCACAAGTGCTTCGCATCCCATGATGTCTTTCACCAAAACGGTTACATGGTCAATATCTTCGTAATCGAAAATATATTTTCTCACAGTATCGGAGTCATCTAATCTCTGCAAATCCTCTGTCCACGGATTATACGTAGCAAAAAGCAATGAATCCTTTTTCCCATGCCAATCGTAAATCCACGTCCACGAAACAATGTCCTGCCCCATTTCGGGACTTACGACAAATACAGCTTGGTCTCCATAGCAAGGTTCGTATGTTTTTAATCCAAAATCGGCTTGCAAATCGGTCACCTGAACCACCAAACTATCGCTCATGTTACATCCAGTTTCCGAATTATGTGCTGTTACTTTTACAATATAATTTCCTCTTCCTCCATAATTGGCATAATCAATGTCAATATAATCCACATCGTTGGCAATCAACGTGTAATCACCCTCGCTATACTTTTTGAGATACCATTCCCACGAAGTCGACCCATAATTTTTCTTGAAAGAATATTGATGTTTGAGCGAATGTTCGCACGATGTTTTCAATGTATCTAATTCGATGTACGGCCCCTTAAACAAAATAGTTTTATCACTTGTGAAATTTTGTTTGCAACCATTGTCTGAAATGACATACGAAACATTATGGACTCCAATCGTGTCGGTTATCGTGACGGAAGTTCGCGAAGAAATAGGGAACTCTGTAGTTGAAGAACTATTATTTAATATGGTGAAATAAACATTCAACGTGTCATATATGCTCTTATATTTATTTGCGTCGTCGAGAGAGATATCAACCTGGATTTTTTCGCTTGAACAAATTTCGTCGGGGAAATCAATGGTTCCGAAAGGCACGTCGCCAACACTCACTGAATCATAAACAGTTGGATAATTCGTTTGTTTCTTGTGATGGACGAAGAAATTTCGCACCACACAACCTTTTTTGGTTTGAAGAGAAACCTCGTAAGCATAAACGCCCACATTGTTATATGTCCAATTTACACCGACACTGCCAGATTTCTTTTTACTATCAAAATATGTCTTCTCGTCCACAATTCCGTCATTGTCGAAATCCCACATGAAAAAATCTATGGAATCGCTGTCGGTATTATACTTGTAATTAGCGGTAAACCTCACGTCGAGTGGTACACAACCGCTTCGTGGCGATGGATAGGTTGCATCTGCAATGTGATTGATTGTCGGGACAGACGTTTCCACGTTGTTCGGCAACGAAAGTTCCGCAGAACAGTAATTCGGACTGATTGCAAACAACTTCGAAGAATAAATATCTTCGTGAGTGAAATTTTTAGTAAACGATTGCTTTTGATAAAATGAAGAATCGCTGATAGCCCAATAGAACTGAGTTCCGTCAATATTACTATTTGCAACAAAATCGACCTCGGCTGGCAGTTTACAATAAAAATCCTTTGTCGGCGTTGCCGTAATTGTCAACGGCGGTTCAACTTCGAACGTCTTGACCAAATCTTTTGTACAAATTCCATTACTGACGGTCAATTTAATTGTATACGTACCGCCTTCGTCTATATCAACTTCATAGGTATCTGCCTCAGAATCAATAATTCCGTCGTTTTCAAAATCCCATTCATACGTCCATTCATAATCGGAGTTGGGCACCCAAAACGTAATTGTCCCTGGACAATATTTTGTTTTTGATTCTCCGTTCGAAATTTCCATAAACGGAGTTGGGGTATTCATATTTCTTTTAATTTCTGTCGTATTGAAAGTAACAGCTTTCTGATTATCGTCGAAGTTGATTTCCGGCTGAAAATTGACAAGTTGAATGTTCTTTGCAGAATAACTGATACAATCATTTTTTGAAGTCGCCTGCAAAGTTGCACGATATGTCCCAAAACCAGAATAATGGTGTGTTGGCGGAGTTTTTCCCGTGTATGTCGTTCCGTCGCCGAAGTCCCAGAAAAACGAAACCACATTCTCGTCTTCGGTATAATTCGAAAATTTCACATCAAGTTGCGGATCACAACTTCGGCTTCGATCCGACGACATCATGACTTCTGGATAATCGTTGTATGTTTTGACAGAAATCGTTTTTCGTTCACGGTTTGTACAGCCATGGTCGTCGCGGACAGATAAAAACACCGTAAAATCTTCGGCAAAACCGAAAATATGTGCTGGCGGAATTTCCGACTGATAAATCGTTCCATCTGAAAGAATCCATGAGTACGAACTAATAGTTGTATCTGCCGTAAGTGAAACAATGGAAAAATTAAATTCCTTGTCTTCGCAGGTAGATGTTTTGTCACTGGTGATTATCACATCAGGGTCGTTGTAAACCGTAATGTAGTCTTTTTTCGTAATGGTGGAAACCAATTTTTTCGAGACATCGTACACCTTCATTGTTGCTGTGTACCTGCCAGGCATCAAGTATGTATTCTGAACGCTGTCGGTCTGCGTGGAGAATTTTCCTGTTTCCACTATCCATTCATACGAATAATTATTTTTAATAGAATCGGGAGTTGTATTTATATATGTGGTTTTGAGCGGAGCACAACCTTTTGTGGTGTCTGCCTCAAAATCAAATGCCTGGGCATAACACATAAAATTGAGAATCAAAAAAAGTATGCTAAATGTGGCTATTTTCATGTTTTTTTTATTTTTGTACTGCAAAACTACAAATTTCTTGAAACCAAATAGAAAAAAAGTGGTCATAATGAATAAATGATGAAAAAAAAGATAACAATATTATTTTTCATTAAGACTCTATTTGTGTACCATTTGGTTGCACAAGAAATACACTTTTCTCAATTTTATGAAAATCCATTGACAATGAATCCTGCCCAAACTGCGTGGTACGACGGGAATCTACGAGTGAATTGCATGTACAGAACTCAGTGGCGGGCGGTCGACAAACAACCATATCAAACAATCAGTCTCAGTGTGGAAAAACAATTACATTTATACGACCACACGTATGGATTTGGTGCACAAATCATGCGCGACGAATCGGGTTATGTCGGACTGATTCAAAATAAATGTATTGTGTCGGGAGCATTTGCATTGCACGTAAATGGACATAGATTGAGTGGCGGCGTGGAACTCGGACTGGTTAATAAATCTACTGATATTCAAAAATACACCTACGACCAGCAATACGATATGGGCGGCGACAACGTGTTCAACAGAGATTACGCAACGGGCGAAGTCGACGGCAAACAGTTGTTTCATGCTTCGGTCAATGCCGGTGTGATGTGGAAAAAAAGACTCTTTTATAATTATGTAGCTGAAGCCGGCGTAAGCCTATTCAATATAAATACACCGTATGAGTCTCTATATGGCATGAAGCTGGAAAACACAAAACAGCCGCTCCGCATAGCCGTACAAATGGGCGGAACGCTCGAGACAGGGAAAAAGATTCATCTCCGCCCCAATATATTATATATGAGACAGAAAAAAGCGACCGACTTTCTTGTCGGAGCAAATGTTAACTACCTGTATGATAAAAACTTGACTTTGTTCGGAGGAACCTTATTCCGTTACGGAATGGAGAAAAACTACGACGCATCTGTTTGGATATTGGGTGCGACATACAAACGCATCAGCGTTTCGGCAAGTTACGATATAAATGTATCGAGTTTGAGAACTGCCACTCACAATCGAGGTGCATTTGAAGTCTCGCTCACCTATCTGTCTCCTACATGGAAAAGTTCAAAAGTACAAATCCCATGCGAAAGAATATAGTTTATTCAATATTGATAGTGCTGTTGAGTTGGGCAAACAATTGTTTTTCGCAGGATTTGAAGGATTATTCTCCCCGAAAATTAAAAGCATTGGGCGACAATGCATTAGAAATCGGCGACACATATTCGGCACGAGATTACTATAAAGCCTATTGCGACAAGAAGAAAGACCCGAAAGTAATGTTCCTATTGGCGGAATGCTATCGTGCGGCAAGAGAATATATGTATGCGGCAAATTACTACGACAAAACATTTCGGGCAGATAAAAAGAATTTGTTGGCACTGTACCATTATGGCGAAATGCTGAAAGTCTACGGCTATTACGACGAAGCAAAAAAGTGTTTCCAGCAGTTCAAGCAAAATTATAAAGGGGGCGACGAAATTGATTACAAGCGTTTGGTTACATATCAGATAATTTCCTGCGACTCGGCACAAAAAATGATGGACACCACACAAAAAGTTGAAATTCGCAGGTTGAATGGGTCAATCAATAAACAGTCGGTAGAGTTTTCGCCAATGTATTTAAGCGATACAATGATGGTGTACGGTTCGCTGAGAACCGATACTGAATTATATGTAATAAAAAACGACGAGTCGTCGGAAATGCCTTACCGACATTTTTACGTGGCAAAAAAGAAGAAAGGAGAATGGCAGTTTGGAAACGAATGGCTTGAAGGTGAATTTAATCAAGACGCCGTTCACAGCGGAAACGGAGCACTGTCGCCAGATGGAAAACGTTTTTATTTTACACGGTGTGAAACAGACTGGCGCTATAAAACAAATTGTAAAATATATGTAAGCACCAAAGGCAAAGACCGTTGGGGCGCACCCGAGGAATTGCCCGAAACTATAAACATGAAAAAATATTCCAACACGCAGCCTGCCGTCGGCATTGATTCTAAAAGAGGTGACGAAATCCTGTATTTTGTCAGCGACAGACCCGATGGCAAAGGCGGATTGGATATTTGGTACAGCATTCATCTATCGAAGAAAAATGAATGGAAAGCACCCAAGAATTGCGGAAATAAAATAAATACGGCAGGTGACGAGGTTTCCCCCTTCTATTATAATAGGAACAAAACATTATATTTTAGTTCCGACGGCTGGCCAGGATTGGGAGAATTGGACGTATTCAGTTCCACTGGAGAAATGACGAAATGGACTGTTGCCCAAAATCTTGGAAGCCCGATAAATTCTGGCTTTGACGATTTGTATTATACGACAAATTCATTGAATGACGAAGGCTTTTTTACGTCGAACCGACAATCCGAGCCACAGAAATCAACTTGCTGCGACGATATTTTTTCATTTAAGTATGTCGACAAGATATACATAGGTGTTGACGGATCAATTTACTTGTTGCCTAACGAAGTAGTAGAAACAGTACTAAACGGCGACGAAGTCGAATCTACAGTCAAAAAAGCTTCAGACGATTCGGTGCAATATATACAAGGTACAACCGTGTCGCTGTTCTTGATTGACGATGAAAGCGGCGAACGATACTATATAGCAACAGACACGACAGACGAAAATGGACAATATTTTTTCGATTTACAGGAAAACCACGACTATGTCCTTCAATACGAAAGTAGCAAAATTGCACCTCCTGAACGAACAATTTCTACGAAAGGAATGACGTATTCTGACACTTTGCACCTCGAAGACGTCGGAATAGACTATCTTCCGAGAGATATTTTTGTAATAAAAAACATTTATTACGATTTTGACAAGTCAAATTTGACAGAACAGGCACAAAAAAGAATTACAAAAACTGTGCTGGCAATTATGAAAGAATATCCGCAAATTATTGTCGAAATCGGTAGTCACACCGATAGTAAAGGAACGGATAATTATAACATAAAATTGTCTCAGCGAAGAGCCGAAAGCGTTGTTAATTTCTTGATACGCAATGGAATAGATAAAAGCCGCCTACATGCTAAGGGTTATGGAGAGACCATGCCAATTGCTCCGAATGAGTTTGAAGACGGAACAGATAATCCGGTCGGTAGAGCTAAAAATAGAAGGACTGAATTTCGTGTGATTGGAACAATAAATCAATATTTTGAAATAATTTACGAAGAATAAAAACCAAGATTTGAAATTGTTTCGTATATTTGGAGCGTTTTATGTAGAATAATGTAAATATATACTTTATGAAGTACAAATATTTGATATCATGTATCTTCCTGATTCTCGGGATGGGGATTTCATCGTATAGTCAGGTTGATTTGTCCTCGTTGGGCGCGTCGAAGTTGAAGAAACTTGGCTCAAAAGCACAGGATCAAGGAGATTATTTCTCTGCAGCTCGCTATTATGAAGCGTATTGCAAATCAAAAGAGGACTACAAAATAATGTTTGAACTTGCAGAATGTTACAGACTTTCTCGTAACTATGCTTCTGCAGAGTTTTGGTACGACAAGGCTTACAAAGCAAATCCGCAGAAAAACGTAAAGGCGTTGTATTACTATGCAACGATGTTGAAAACGTCTGAACGCTATCAGGACGCAAAAGGACATTTCAAATCGTTCAAGAAAGAATATGCCGGAGCAAAAGACTTCAGCTTGTATTCTGCATTGGTAAAACAGCAGTTGATTGCTTGCGACTCTGCTCCGTCGTACATTGCAAATCCATTGAACATGGCAGTTACTCCACTTGACAATTCTACGAACACGGAAGCAATGGAATATATGCCAATTTTCTTGGACAATATGTCATTTGCTTACGCAAGTGAACCTCTTGATTCTCTTGGCGCTTCTGCATCGTTGGACACATTGACTCCTCCGAAATTCTTCGAGGCAACGTTTGCAAATGGCAAATGGATGACAAAGGACGATTGGAATCTTAATGTGCAAGAAACTCCAAATTTGAACGCAATGCACGGAGCTTTCTCTCCAGATATGCAACGTTTCTATTTCGTTCGTTGTGAAAAAGGGAAAAAGAAATTCCTTTCTTCAAAGTATAAACCAGACATCTGCAAGGTTTATAGAACAAAGAATACGTATGGAACATGGCAGGCTCCAGAAGAATTGCCAGAAATCATCAACGCAAAGAAAACATCCAATATCCAAGTCGCTGTTGGTAACGAGTCTAAGAAAAACGATGAAGTATTGTACTTCGTTTCTGACCGTGAAGGCGGACGTGGCGGATATGACCTTTGGTATTCAATCTTCGTTTCAAAGAAAAACGAATGGAGAGTACCAAAGAACTGTGGTAATAAAGTAAACTCTGCGGGTGATGAAATATCTCCATACTACGACGCTGTTACAAGAACATTGTACTTCTCTTCTAACGGTTTTGCAGGCATAGGTGAATTTGATATTTTCAAAGCAAATGGTGAATTGGCAAAATGGACTCCAGCAGAAAATATGGGATATCCAATCAACTCTCCATACGACGACTACTATTTCGCATTGAATCCAAACGGCAAAAAGGCATTCTTCGCTACAAACCGTGTGGGAACAATGACAGGTGGCCAAGAAACTTGCTGCGACGACATTTACTTGGTTGACTACGAAGATGTTAAATTCGATATTCCTGTAACTGGTCGTGTTTATGAACTTGTAGACAACAAATTGAATGAGATGATTAGTGCAAACTTTGAAACTACTGGCAACGAACAAGAAATCGAAATTGACAATGTTTCTGCTGATTCTGTTCAAGTTGCTACAGAACCTGAAAGAGAAATTAAATACGTGGCAGGTAGCCGAGTTGCATTATATATAGGTAACTCAAACGACAAAGTTTTCATTGCAAGCACTGAAACTGACTCTACAGGTCGCTACTATTTCACGGTTGAACCAAATCACCAATATGTACTTCAATTCGAAAATGTTCGTTCTGGTTCGGCTTTCATTCCATTCTCTACAAGAGGAATCATGGAACCCGATACGCTTCATTTGAAAGATTATGGTATTAACACTATCACAAAAGAAGGTTTGGTTGTAAAGAATATTTACTATGAATATGGTAAGTTCCGACTCAAAAAAGAACAAAAACAAATTATCGACGAATCTGTTGTTTCTTTGATGAGAGAAGCTCCTGAAATCGTGGTAGAATTGAGCAGTCACACAGATGACCACGGAGGCGAGGCATTCAACATGAAATTGTCTCAACGTCGTGCCGACGACATTGTAAACTATGTAATTAAACAAGGCATAGATAAAAACAGAATTATCGGTAAAGGTTATGGTTACACCGCACCTGTAGCTCCAAACAAATTCGACGACGGAACTGACAACCCTGACGGTCGTGCAATGAACCGTAGAACTGAATTCAAAGTTATCGGAACAGTTTCGGAATACGATGATTTTATTTTGGATGACTAATTGAAAATCTCCTTAGATATAAAACTCCCATAGAAAAAATTCTATGGGAGTTTTTTTTTACTTATTGTATTTTGCAGTGTTTTGCCATATTTTGTTCTATCTTTTAGTAATCACAATAAAGTTGTATTCTTTTTTGGTACTTAGTGTAAAAACAAATATATTTGTGTAGAAAATTTAAGTATGAAAAAACTTATACTAATACCATTTATTGTCTTGTTGCTTTGCACATCCTTTGCGTATTCCCAGAAAGCAGAAGGTTTGGCACAGACACCTCCCATGGGATGGAATAGTTGGAACACGTTTGCTACGAATATCAGCGAGGAATTGGTTATAGGCGTGGTTGATAGTATGGTGACTATGGGATTACGCGATGCCGGATATAATTATATTGTAATTGACGACGGCTGGATGATGAGAGAACGCGATGCGGCAGGCAATCTCGTCGCTGACCCTGAAAAATTCCCTCACGGAATAAAATATCTTGCCGATTATGTACATTCCAAAGGAATGAAATTTGGCATATATAATTGTGCCGGCACACATACCTGTGGCGGTTATCCCGGTGGACGAGGACACGAATACCAAGATGCTCTTTTGTATGCTTCGTGGGGTGTAGACTTCTTAAAATATGACTGGTGCTCGCACGGCAATCTTACATCAGACGCTGCGTACACAACCATGCGTGATGCCCTACATGAAACTGGACGTCCAATATTATTCAGCATTTGCGAATGGGGCGATACCGAACCTTGGTTATGGGCAGAAGACATCGGTCACATGTGGAGAATTTCAGGCGACATATACCCTTGCTTTGACTGCGAAGACCGACACGATGACGGATTACCTACGCAATGGTCTGCTTGGGGAGTGATGCGAATACTCAATATGCGCAACAACGACACTCTTCGCCGTCATGCGCATCCAGGAGCATGGAACGATTTTGATATGATGGAGGTTGGGAACGGAATGTCGCTCGCCGAAGACAGGACTCATTTCGCTCTTTGGTCAATGTTGGCTTCGCCATTAATGCTTGGCAACGACGTGAGAAAAACATCAAAACAAACATTGGAAATTCTAAAAAACAAGGAAATTATAGCGGTAAATCAAGACAAATTAGGTATTCAGGCCTTCCGCTATATGAAAGATGGTGCTTTGGAAGTATGGGCAAAACCACTCCACGATGGCTCGTGGGCTCTCTGTTTTATGAACACGGGCAGTTCTCCGTATAACCTCAACTTTCATTGGAACAAACAAACTATTCGTGATACGGAATTCAACAAGGAAATTTCTTTTGCAAAGTCGATATATAAAGTACGTGACTTGTATGCAAAAAAAGATATCGGAACAACCAAAGGAATACTTTCAGCAACTATTGCAAGCCATGATGTACTGATGGTAACCCTAAAACCTAAAAAATAATTTAATGGCAGAAAGAATTGAAATTGACAATTTTTCTATTGATTGCGTAATTTTCGGCTTTGACGAAGGTAAGTTGAAAGCCTTATTCATAAAAAGAAATACTGAACCTGATTTTGGACGCATGGCTTTGCCTGGCGGATTCGTCTATCTTGACGAAGACTTGGAAGCCGCTCCTATGCGAAGACTCTACGATTTGACAGGTTTGAAAAACATTTTTTTGCAACAAGTCGGTACATTTGGCAAAACCGACCGATATCCACTACGACGAGTTATAACAGTGGTGTACTATGCTTTGGTACGTGTTGCCGATTATTCCATGAGAGTCGGCGACGACGCTTTGGAACTACATTGGATTCCTGTGAATGAAGTACCACAAATGGCATTCGACCACAATGAATTGTTCGAGGCAGCATTAACAAACTTGCAGGAACAAGTACATACGACACCGATTATTTTCAATCTACTACCCAAATATTTCTCACTGTCGGAATTGCAGGAGGTATACGAAGCAGTTACCATGCAAAAGTTCGACAAACGTAATTTCCGTAAAAAGATTTTAAAATCAACGATTGTGAAAGATTCCGGCAAAGTACAAAGCAACGTTGACCACAGAGCTGCAAAATTGTACAAATTCGATATTGCGGCATACAATAAATTGCTACGAAAGGGGTTGTTTTTCTCTGTGTAGAATAAAAAAAGCCATAACTATTCGTTATGGCTTTTTTCTTCTCTGGTGCTAAGGTGATTTTAGTCCAAACTATCAATCACAACAACCTTAAAATATAGTTCATCACCCATTTCGTCGGGAAGAATGCCATCCAAGTCTTCTACAATAAAACTCACGCGGCCTGTTTCGTACTCCAGACGGATGTTTTCTCCTACTACAGCAGTCTCCTTCTGGTCATTTTCATACAAATACGGATATACATAAGGAAGTAGATTCCATGAACTTGAGTTTGTTTTTGCATCGTAGGTAAACCAGAAATAACCCAACACAGCGCCAGTCTCCATTACATTTTCAGTAACATCGGGATTGTCGAACTCCGCATATAGGTATTTGCGACCATCGGCATATTCGGCACTTTTCCAATCTTCTTTTACAATGGTATATTCCCTCGTGTACACTTTGGAACCATAGTATTCGTTGTAATGCTTTTCTGTAACATACTCTTCAGTGATATACTGCTTTTCGCAACTTGTTATCATCAGCGCAGTTATAACTGTGATTGACCCGATAAATATTGTACGTAACCGTTTCATAACTCTAAATTTTTCTCTTACACAAACAAATATAATGCCATAATTCACATTTTCGACGATAAAAACAAGAAACGTGCACGACACACTATCATAATATAATAAATACATTCTTTTCGTAGGAGAAATACAAATTTATTGTATATTTGGCACAACAAGATTTAATTTTATAATAAATGATACGAGATATTTGGTATAAAATCGAAGATTTATGGTATGATACAATGGAATTTAGAGAATTTCTGGGAAAAATACCTTATCTGCCTATTATTTTGATTTCAATTTTATGTTTTAATTTTTTTACGGAAGAATATCAATTTAAAGAAAACAGACCTGAAATCACTATAGACAAAACCATTTCACTGAAAACAGGCAAAGATACCACCGAACACAAAATCACACTACACAAAGGAGATGTGGTTTCATTATTGGGATACGAAAACACGTCAAGCATGGAATTGGGACGTTTGTTCGTGGAAACCCAAGAAGGATTAAGAGGTTATTGCTATAGTTATGAATTAGGTTATCCTGTCGTAAGGGAAGAAGAAAACGACACCGTTACTATAATAAACCGCAAGCCAGAAGCAACAAGCATGAAAGCACTTATTCGTCTTGCGGACGGACAAGAGGAAACATACTCCAATAAGAACTTGAATGTTATTTTACCCGATGAATTCTATCCTTTTGAACTTGGAGACGAACGCGATTGCTATTTGTCGGAAAACAAATTTAAAACTCTCTTTCTTGGGAAAACAATACAAGAATGCGACAGTCTTATTACACCATCAATGTTTGTTGATAGAAAAAAAGACGGAACGTATGAGTCCTATTTTCATAATTTAAACGTATTCAATCCAGAAGACGGGCTATTTTATATGCCTATAGTTTTTGCGGATGAAAATATGATTGTGCAAGATTATAAGTTTGCAAATAGTTATGGTAACAATTCATTTCTCCTAAAGCACTTACCTTATGCCGAACAATTAATTGACTGCGATTTTTTCGCAAGAATAATTGCTTCGCCTCTCTATGCCCACCAATTACCAAAGGAAATCAACAAATATGGGACAAAAACAGAAGATGCAAGAAAAGTTCTTGGATGGGTTCTAACAGGATTCTACATACTCTTTGGCTTGCTGTGGTTGTTCTGTACTGAGGCACTGATTATTCTACTTATGCGATTTGCAATGCAATGGCGCTATAGTTTCTATATCTTTAACAATGATATGATGAAAATACTTTTTGCCATAGTTGCAATTGTATGTACATACGTATGGTTTGTACTTCTTCTAACCTATGGTTTGGTTTGGATTGTGGCATGGACTCTATTCCTTGTTGCATATTTCTTCTATCGATATGCCACCAATCAACTCAATGACACTATACCACATCGTCGTTGCGTAAGTTGTAAACGAACCGACATGATTTATTTGATACAAACGAATCTCTTAAAAGAGTATCAAGAATGGGTTACAGAAGAAGAAAGAGATTATTTGGGAAGTGGAGAAAATCTAATTAAGAAAGAATGGAATGAAAAAACGTATGGGGATGGTCGTAAAGAAATAAGCGATACAAAATCAACGTATAGGGTTACCAACAACTATAGGATAACATATTACAAAGTTTTATATAATGTAAAAGTTTTTGAAGATATATATCGTTGTGTCTGTAGTCTGACGGAACGTTCAGAACGCACAGAGAGAAAGGAACTTGACAGAAAAAAATTAGGTTCTGAACTAACATCTGATTCATACACCACAACTCGCAATTATTAATCAATTTTTGAATATGAACGCAGAAGAACTAAAAACACTTATAGGGAGCAAAGACATCAACTCAATCGATTTGAGCGGTCAGATATTAGAAGACGTTGACTTTAGCGGATGCACGCTTACCAATGTAAATTTCAAAAATGCAACCTTGCGACATTGTAAATTCGACGAGGCAACACTCACCGATTGCGACTTCGACCACAAAGGTGCAAGCGAAGAACCGACAATCGCCAGTGTATCGTTTAGAAAAACGACATTGGATAATTGTCGCTTCCGCTATGCTAACATTGCATGGTGTGATTTCAGATATGCCGGCATCAATAATGCGACATTCGAAGATTCAAAAATCGATTTCTGCGATTTCTATCGTTGCTTTTTTGAAGGTGTGGTGCTTTTCAAACACGCAAAAATAAGCAATTCCAGTCTGTATAACACCTATTTTGGCGATGCGGCAAACATTCGTCGCGAAAATCTTCTGAATGACAAAATAATTCAACAAGATAAGAAAGCATACAAAAATTTCATTGTTGATTGGCACGACTTTGGCACTGGTGTTCGTACTAACAACCGTAGCGAGATTTCCGACTGGAGTCCCGAAGCTGCAATCAAATCACGATGGGCAGATGCCGAAGATATATATAAGACACTCAACGGATTATGGGCAGGCAGGGGCTTTTTCGCCGATGCAAACTGGGCATACGTTCAAGGGAGAAAGGCAGAACGACATCGTATGATAACAGAGTTAAGCGAAAGTAATGTAAAAACATCCACAAAATTGGTAAATCTATGGCGAATTGTAACTAACAGTCTTTCGGATTTATTTTTTGGCTTTGGCGAAAGCATGACAAAAATGATAATAACGTATATCGTAACGGTGTTGTTATTTGCATATATCTACAATTCGGAAGTAACTTTATTGGAGTATTTCGATGCATTGGCTGTAAGTCTGAAGAATATGGCAGGAATGGATTCCGAAGAACTTCAGAATGTATCACCACTTGTGGATATGCTCAACCTTGTACAAACCACAATAGGCATATTACTGACAGGTATTTTTGGATTCATATTGGGTAATAAAATCCGTAACCAATAGTTTTTAGAATGAGAACAAATGGCATTTGACCTTATCCCATCGGCGATTGCGTAAATCGTCAGATGAGATGAGGAAATTGAGCATTCCGCAATCATAAAATCTCAAGTTCCAACGGTCGGATTCGTCAATTTGCAACAACGAAATCAATTGAGGATAATATTGACGAACATCGTCTATATATGATTGTCCCAATAATCGAATACCGTCATCTGCTTCACAACAAGAAGAGAACGTAAGTTTTTCTGCAGGAAGATGCGCAGGAGAACCATCTTCGTAAATAATTTGGTGTGTATGGAGATTTTCGCAGGATTCAGAATAGAGTACCTTAAAATATTGTGGTTCCCACATTCCCAAACCTGGACAAGTAGGATTTTCGATGTCTCCTAAGAAATAATCAAGAGCGGCAAAGAAATAGAGCATGCCTTTGTGTGGCAGCTGGTTATCGGTATCAAACGGAGCAATATCTTCGCAACAAATTTGGCAGACAAAAGTCAACGTTTCTTGATATGATTGTCCATCTAAATCAATCACTGTCATTTCCGGAAATTCCAATTCCTCAGGCATATCGGGCTGTCCCCACCACTTACTTTGACCAGTCAATGGATTGTCGGAAGGTATGGTTTCTATTTTTATCATCTTTTTTCTTAATCAAACATAACTCTTGGATTCAATTCTTTGGGCGACTGCCATTCTATGCCCCGCTTGGCGAGGACATTTTGTAACGTATGCCAATATCCATAGCAGAAGCCCATTCCACGAGGGATATCGCCGAGTTCTTTATCACATTCCACTTCCACATCATAATAGATTTCTTCCCATATCGGTGTCCGTTCAACAGATGAGAATTTCAAATGACGATGATATTTCTCCATAAATTCATCCATACTAACGTGCTCTATATCAATAAAATCCTCAAGGCGTTGAATTTCGTAGCGAACAAAATCTTTCGACAACGGTCCCTCTTTCTTTTCTTCGTCGGACAACTCTAGTTGGGCCAATTCATAGCGTAAAAGTTCAAGAGCAAAACGTGGAACATTATGTTCGGATAGCTCTTCATAAATAGCATTACAAGCCATTGCCCTTCCCATAGGAGTTTCCTCCGAGGATTCAAGTTGTTTAACCAGACAGAAACCTTCTTTTGCCAATGGAATATTTCTGAACATATATCTTTCGCGTGTATTCTCACGCATTTCGTTTACAATTGCAACTATACGTTCGCAAATTTCTTCTTGTGTCATACTTGTATCTTTTAGTTAAACATACGCATCAAATCGACCGTCGTCTTCGTCATCATCGTTCTTCCAATGGTCGAAGAAATCATCCCGCGGATTATACCAACTATCTTCATCTGGATTGTTACCTTTGTCGTCAGAATCTTCTTCAGTTTCAAATAGTTCAAAAAATCTCGGTTCCCAGTATTTTTTTATTTCATTCTTGTGTTTGCTCATAAATAAATCATCGGTAACCTCATTCAATTCGATGATTGCTTCCGAATCAATATCGTATCGAGCAGCTTGAAGCCATAATTCACCTATTTCACAAGGAGAAAGAGACATATTTTCTGGCAGACCACCATATTGTGCCGCGATTGCCATTTGAGTGATACAGAACGTGTTGCCCAATTCTATCCCCCGTTTTAGATATGAAAAAGCTTTATCTTCATTTTTGGGGTAACCAAGATTTCCATTTTTATAATGCATCCACAGATAATATGCACAGTAACCTTCTCCCATTTGCAAGCCACGACGGAGACGTTCATCTATGTTTTGATGTATTTGAAACTGTGTCGATTCGTTCAAAGACTCATACTCTTCTGCATCCATGTCAGACTGATACAACAAACACATAGTACAACCTTTTGAGCAACCATCTTCGAAATACTCTTCTGCAAGTGCTGTATGACCTTTCTTTTGATAAATATTTGCCAAATAAAAATAGGAATCCAATTCTCCTAATTCAAGAGCCCTTTCATACATTTTCTCAGCGTCTTCTGGTCTGTTGGTCGCTTCGTAAGCAAACGCCAACAGCAAATACCAAAACGAATCTGAATTTGGATTTTCAGACAATAGTTTTTCAATTTCTTCTGTGACTTTTATCGGTTCAGCTTCACAAAACGTACCATATATACGGTCTCGGGCATATTGAACGGATGCAAGTAGACTGCCTTGTTCCTTTGCTTGAAGAAGTAACTTTTGATACTCTTCAATATCCATTTCCGACGGGCGAGTAGAAACAGTTTCGCCATACCGAATCATTAAAGCATAGGCAGCCATACTATCAGGCAGAACATCTTTCGTCTTGAAAAAAAGTTCCTCGGCATCTTTCATAGCTCCCTGATACGGATTGAGATAATAGAGCCATCGTCCATAGCCATATTGGGCAAAAGCATCATCTTGTCGGGATGCCTGACGCAACTGATTGACTTCTTCGTCAGTCAAATGCTGTATACGATCCTTTATCAGGAACTTTTGAAGTAATTGATTCATTCTTTTCTAAAACATTAATGTCAAAAGTATGGTTTTTTCGGGATAAAACCATACTTTTTCAACTATATTACACGAAGAATATAGATTCCTAAAATTAAAGACAAACAATATCTTTCTGACAGTTTTTCTTATACCTTTGCGACCGCAATGAAGAAAATTATACCATTCATATTCCTCTGTCTTTGCAGTTTGTGCACCGAAGCACAGAAGTATCTGCTGTCGGGAATTGTGAAGGACGCAAGCACGGGAAAACCCTTGGTTTCGGCTTCTGTTGGTGTTGAGGGAACAACAAAAGGAACGTATACCGATGCAACAGGGTATTACAAAATCGAATTAGAAAAAGGAAACTACGTTGTTGAATATTGGTATTTGGGCTACAAATCTTTTAAATACTCTGTTTCATTGCAGAGCAATCAAAAAAAAGATGTCGCATTGCAGACCGAGTACCTCGAAATAGAGAAGGTTAGCGTTGTCGGTCAACGGCCAGATTTTAATGTTACTTCGACAAATGTCGGGGTGCAGACGCTCAACATGCAAGAAATTAAGCAGACACCCGTTCTGTTCGGTGAAAACGACCCACTTAAAACGCTGCAATTGATGCCCGGTGTGAAAAGCGCCGGCGAGGGCGGCAGCGGTTTCTACGTGCGAGGTGGCGGAGCAGATCAAAATCTTATTCTGCTTGATGAAGCTCCTGTTTTTAATGCTTCGCACATGATGGGTATGTTTTCGGTCTTTAACGCCGATGCATTGGAAGATGTGAAAATCTACACGGGAAGCATGTCGTCGCAATACGGCGGACGCTTGTCGTCGGTGCTCGATGTCTCTATGCGCGAAGGCGGTCAAGAAGGAATTCACGGACAGACCGGCATTGGACTTATTTCGTCACGGTTCGAAGTCGACGGGCCAATACAGAAAGGTAAAAGCTCATTCCTCGTGGCAGGTCGGCGGACGTATGCCGATTTGTTCCTGAAACTATCTGGCGATGAAGAACTACGCAAAACAAAACTCCATTTTTATGATGTCAATTATAAACTCACGCAGTTGTTCGGAACGAAGGACAGACTAACTCTGTCGGGCTATATCGGCCGCGATGTCTTTAAATTCCGCGACATGTTCGAAATGGACGGAGGCAATGTCACATCGACGCTGGCGTGGATACATTTAGGAAAACAAAGAATTGTGTCGTCGCTGGTGTTCAGTCATTTTAACTCGCTCATGTCGATGGATTTATCGATGATGGACGCATCGCTCAAATCGGGCATAACAAATTTTAATTGGAAAGAGGATTTTGAATATCGTTGGGAAACAAATACACTCCGATACGGCGGCAATGTGGCGTTGCAATCATTTTCTCCCGGAAAACTCAAAACGTCAATGTTGGAGAAAGAAGTGGAATTGGAACGACGTACGGCTGTTGAAGCGAGCGTGTATATTGACGATACTCAAAACATCCGCGATGTGCTGACAATTCAATCGGGACTACGTTTTTCAAACTATTTCGGAATTGGTGCCGCAACGTATTATGACTACAACGACGAGCACGAAGTTATTGACAGCACGCTGTTCGGCAAGGGGGAATTGATAAACCACTACCCTTTCTTGGAACCCCGTTTAAGCATACGCTATAGACTCAACGAAACAAGTTCGCTCAAAGCCTCGTATACACGCACGACGCAATACGTCCACCTTATTCAAAGCTCAACTGTTGCAATGCCCACGGACTATTGGATGCCAAGTACGAACAAGACAAAACCACAGACCTGTTCGCAGATCTCGTGCGGATATTTCCGTAATTTCAAGGATAATATGTACGAATCTTCCGTGGAATTGTATTATAAGAAATTGAACAACCAAACAGATTACGAAAACGGAACAAATTTGTTCCTGAACGCACACTTGGAAGCCTATTTGCTGTACGGTCACGGCCGTTCTTACGGAGCTGAATTTTTCCTAAAGAAACGCAAAGGTGCATTGACTGGCTGGATTTCGTATTGTCTGTCTAAGTCCGAGAAACAATTTCAGGGAATCAATAGCGGGAAGTGGTATCCTGTCCGCTACGACAGGACTCACGATATTTCAATCGTGGCAATGTACAATTTCTCGGAACGCTGGCAGGCCTCCGCCTCGTGGGTGTATTCAACGGGCGACGCGGTGACGTACCCGTCGGGAAAATACTATATTGACGGCGAAATTGTGTCGTACTACACCGAGCGCAACGGCTACAGAATGCCCGCATACCACAGAATGGACGTAGGTGTGACGTATAATGTGCCGAAAAAGAAACGGATTGAATCGCAGTGGTCGGCATCAATTTACAATGTCTACAACAGAAAAAATGCATATATGATTTATTTCGAGCCAGTCGACGAGGAAAATCCCGACGTGTTGCAGGCTGTAAAAGTGACGCTGTTCCCGATTATCCCGTCGGTTTCGTGGAATTGTAAGTTTTGAAAATGAAGTGGAAATTTGACATATTGTTTTTATTGATGGTGCTTTGTTGCTCGTGTACCGAAGTGATTGACGATTTCTCTCTCAACACAGCTGATGAGCGAATTGTAGTCGATGCGACCATTTCGCCCGACAAGGCGATTGTTATTTTGTCGAAAACGACCAGTTACCTCGATGCGACAGAGATTCCGTATCTGTCTGGGGCTCAGGTAACTATTTCGTTCAACGATAAAATCGTGACCTTAACGGAAGATTCTGTCGGACATTATTCCAAAACTATGGATTTTCCTACGGCAACCAACTACGAACTGGTTGTTACCATTGGCGACGAACATGTTTCCGCCCGCACCTATATGCCGGAACCAGTTTTGTGGGATAGTGCCTCGGTTGCCGTTTCACAATATGCAGAACTGATTCCAAACAAAGATACGACTAAAATGTTGTATGAAGTTTTTGCCTATATGACCGACCCCAAATCCGAAGCAAATTATTATAGAGTCGAAACATTTATCAACGATACACTTGAAGCTACAGAAACAACCGACGATGCGTTTTTTAACGGCCAGTCGGTGCAATTGTTGACGATGCTGTATTTCTTTGACAAGGACGATACCCTAACTGTCAGTATGAAGTCTATCGACAAGGCGGCATACGAATTCTTCAACACACTGGCGCTGTCGAATTCCAGCAGTGCAATGTTTTCCGCACCCGATAACCCCAAATCAAATCTACAAGGAAATGCCCTTGGCAGATTCTATGCGTATTCTATTGACACGCTGATGTTTACATTTAAATAAATAGGAACGCCGCCACTGCCCCGCCCTACCCTTGTTCGTATGGATTTCCCTTGCTCGGGCGGATTTGTAATCCGGCCCAACAGCCAAACAGATTCCTCGCTTCGCTCGGAATGACCATGCAAAGAAGTGGAATAAAAGGGAAGAAGATTGCCGAACTAACAGTTTTTCATTTTTCTCTTTTAAATTTCAACTCTTCTGCTATTTTTGCGTCGAAGAAAAAGGATGAAATGAATAGAGTCTCTGACATACAAAATCAAGTTGTGATTGTGTCTCCACTGGATTGGGGACTCGGTCATGCTACGCGCTGCATACCTATCATACAGGAACTTCTACGGAACAACAACACCTGTATAATTGCCTCTTCGGGACGTTCGTCGGAACTGCTCCGACAGGAATTTCCGAATGTGATTCACGAACAGATTCCCGGCTATGGAATTTCGTACAGCACAAATGCGTTTTCAACATTTTTGAAGCTTGTCACGCAGATACCCAAGGCGTTTGGAACCAAGGAGAAAGAGGAACAGATAGCCGACGAACTGGTGAAAAAATATTCCGCCACCTACCTCATTTCCGACAATCGTTTCGGCATGCACAGCAAATTGTGCCGTTCCATTTTTATCACTCACCAAATTCGCATTCGATTGCCGTGGGCATTACGTTGGTTGGAATATCCGTGTTACCGTGTGAATAAGTCAATCATCGGCAGATTCGACGAATGCTGGATTCCCGACCACAAAGGCAGCAAAAACTTATCGGGTGTCTTGTCGCACAGCTGGAGAATTCCCAACAGTTATTATATCGGACCGCTGTCGGGACGGAAACCTATTTCGTGCAGAAAAGAATACGATGTTCTTGCAATCTTGTCTGGTCCGGAACCTCAACGTGGTATTTTCGAGACAAAACTACGGGAGATTCTACCCAATCTGCCCTACAAATCGTGCATAATCCGCGGCGTGGTGGCACACAGAAACAGTTCTACGAAAATTGGTAACTGCAAAATACAGACTTTTGCTACAAACGACGAAATCACCCGGCTGATATGCAGCAGCAGGTTGGTCATTTCGCGGGCGGGCTACAGTTCCATTATGGACTACGAAAATCTCGGCTGCAAAGCAATCCTAATTCCTACTCCGGGACAAAGCGAACAGGTGTACCTCGGACACTATCTCGAGCCTAAAGAACGCTACTGGTACGTAAAACAGAGACAGTTAAAGAAAAAATTGCCTGAATATATTGACGAAATTTTTGAAGAAGAGAAATCAAAAGATACTATATTTGTACAGGTTTAATTAAAATTTAAAGTTATGAAAAAATATTTAGCAGAAATGATAGGAACCATGGTTCTTGTCTTGTTAGGATGTGGAAGTGCCATATTCAACGGTGGTTGCGGAACTACGGCACAGGTATTGACAGTTGCCAGCGCGTTTGGTTTGTCGGTTGTGGCTATGGCGTACGCAATTGGAGGCGTTTCGGGCTGCCATATCAACCCAGCCATTACATTGGGCGTGCTTGCAAGCGGTAAAATGAGTGCAAAAGATGCGGCAATGTACATCTTGTTTCAAATTATTGGTGCATTCATAGCATCGGGACTGCTTTGGGTGATTACACAAGGCGTTGAAATGGATTATGCCACTACGACGGGAGCAAACGCGTGTGCACCGGGCGTTTCGGTTTACGCAGCGTTCTTGGCTGAAATGATTGGCACATTCATTTTCGTTTTGGTAGTTCTCGGTGTGACTGATTCCGAGAAAGGAAACAGCAGCCTTGCCGGTCTGGCAATCGGTCTTTCGTTGATATTGATTCACATTGTGTTGATTCCTCTTACAGGAACAAGCGTAAATCCTGCACGAAGCATCGCCCCTGCCGTGTTCGAAGGCGGTCAGGCATTGAGCGACTTGTGGATATTCATCTGTGCCCCATTGGTTGGCGGCATACTCAGCGCCTTGGTTTGGAAAGGCTTGAACGATTCAAAACAAGAAGATTAGAATGTTACTGTGTAGAGACGCAATCGCATCTCTACACGACATATTTTTTCAAAGCCGAATACATTTCGGCTTTTTTTGTTAATGCCAATGGGTACGCCCGCGACGACGACGGCATTCTGTAGAAATCGTACGTTTTCCCCTCTATGCTGATTGTTTCGCTTGTGCCGATTTTGGGCTTGGGACAATTGTATTTTCCCGTCAGCACGTCGGTGGCTTTTTCGCCTGTGGTTACTATCGCCTTGCAATGAGGAATGCGTGCCAGCAACGCCCCTATGTCGGTCTCCTCAACCACTTCGAGAAACTTGTCGGAAGCATTGTCCTGCAACCGTCTGACAGCCGAAGCCGTATCGTAAAATGCAAAACCGTATTTCGTGCAGAAATCCACTATCTTGTCGTAGCAGAACCTCTTTTCTTCCTTGATAACAAAGTAATCTTTGTCGGCGAACATATTTAGTCCCCAAATCCGCCACATGTCGTTTTGAAAATTCGGATAAAAAAAGTCCATGCACCACCGTTTCTTCTGAGGAGGGAAACTTCCAAGAAACAGTATCGCCGCATTCGGCGGCAGAAAAGGACGCAACGGATGATGTTCTGTCTGTATCATATCGCAAAGTTACAGCATTAACCACAAATTTTTCTTTTTTCTGTTACTTTCTGTTCCATTTCTTTTTGTCTGTTCGGTAACGGAAAATTCCTATCTTTGTTAGAACTTTAAAAGAATAAAATGAACATATTAAAAAAATCATATTTGCTCGCTGCACTTGCCATGAGCGTGTGCAGCGCACTTTCGCAGACAACGGCCACCAAAAGCGGATATTCAAATCCAGTCGGCGACGAAACGAATAAAACCAACGGCGCGTATTACACTGGCGAATACCGAAACCTATTCGTCGACGTGCTGGGAAAAACCGAAGCAGAGGTCAATGCGAAAATTGAAAAAGCCTGGAAACATTTCTTTACGCCCGGAGCGCCCACGGCTGTGTATTACGAAGTTGGCGACGACATGGCATATATTCTCGACGTGGGAAACAACGACGTGCGTACCGAAGGTCAGTCTTACGGAATGATGATTTCCGTGCAGCTGGATAAGAAGACGGAATTTGACAAACTCTGGCGCTGGGCAAAAAAATATATGCAGCATAAGACAGGCAACTGGAAAGGATATTTCGCCTGGCAATGCAGACCCGACGGAACAATCATAGACAACACCTGCGCCCCCGACGGCGAGGAATACTTCATAACTGCCCTGTTCTTTGCATCGAACCGCTGGGGCAACGACGGCGAGATAGACTACAATGCCGAAGCGCAGTACATATTAAGAAGTATTATGAGCAAAACGGGCGACGGCGAAATTCACAATATGTACAGAAGCGACAACCACCTTGTCGTATTCGCTCCGAATTACGACAACATATCGTTCAGCGACCCGTCGTACTGCCTGCCGGGATTTTTGGAACTGTGGGCAATATGGGCAGACGGCAACAACGAATTTTGGAAAAAAGCCGCCGAAGCCGCACGCGGTCTATTACAAAAATCATGTCACGAGAAAACTGGACTATTCCCCGACTACAGCCAGTTTGACGGAACTCCCCACAACCCCCACTGGCCAAATATGTCGTACGACACACGTCAATATAAATTCGACGCCATCCGTTGTGCAATGAATGTCGGGATGGACTACAACTGGTTCCGCTCCGATAGCGCGAACCAGGTACAGATGATGACACGGCTGATGAACTTCTTTAAAACCGACAACTTCCAACATTCCTATTTTGACTGCGACGGCGGAAATCCCGAAGGGAATTTCAACGAAGGCATGGCCGGGGCAAACGGAGCCGGCTGTCTTGCCGTAAACGACGACGAGCTGGCAAAAGTCGTCCTCCAAAAACTTTGGGACACAAATCCGCCCTCGGGTCAATGGCGCTATTTCAACGGAATGGTTTACTTTCTCGGATTGCTCAACGCCTCGGGACAATTCAAAGTCTACAAGCCTATGTAGATTAAGACCTGAGCCGCAGATGTTGTAATAATTGTAACTTTTCCCATTTTTCTAAATAAAGTTGATATATTTGTAGTTGCTAAAATGATTGACTGTGGGTCAGTTTCACAGTAAATGTAAATGCGAATATGAATAAGACACAGATATCGGTTGTAATTTCTCTTTTGAACGAACAGGATTCTTTGAAAGAACTTATGGACTGGATTCACAAGGTGATGACGGAACATAACTTTTCGTACGAAGTGATTTTTGTTGACGACGGAAGTACCGACAATTCCTGGCAGATTATCAATGAATTGTCGCAGCAATATGAACAAGTCAAGGCGATTAAATTCCGTAGGAATTATGGAAAATCTGCTGGTTTGTACAAAGGTTTCGAAAAAGCCCAAGGCGACGTGGTCATTACTATGGACGCCGACTTGCAGGATTCTCCCGACGAAATCCCTGAACTATACCGAATGATTACCGAAGAAGGCTACGACCTTGTTTCGGGCTGGAAAAAGAAACGCTACGACCCTGTTCTGACGAAAAATCTCCCGAGCAAACTCTATAACGCCACGGTTAGAATGATGACAGGCATAAAGCTGCACGACTTCAACTGCGGCCTCAAAGCCTACCGCAAACAGGTGGTGAAAAGCGTGGAGGTTTACGGCGAAATGCACCGCTACATTCCCGTACTGGCAAAATGGGCGGGATTCAAGAAAATCGGCGAAAAGGTCGTTTTGCATCAGGAACGAAAATACGGCGTGTCGAAATTCGGAATAGAACGGTTTATCAGAGGCCCTCTGGACCTGCTTTCGGTTATGTTCATGTCGAGATTCAGCAAACGACCGATGCACTTCTTCGGCTCCATGGGGACAATCTGTTTTTTGATAGGTTTCGTCATACTCATTTATTTGTCGTATATGAAACTTGTTGAATTACAATATAATATGACGCAGCGACCATTGTTCTACCTTGGTATTGTCTGTCTCATTTTGGGAGTACAGCTGTTCCTGGCCGGCTTCCTTGCCGAAATGATTTCGCGCTCTTCGTCGAGCAGAAACGAATATTTAGTTGACGAGATTATAAAATAACATTGTATGGATTTCACTATCAAAACATTAGGAGCATGTAAAATCAAGTCTCCGCTGAAATTGTCAAAAGTTAAAGGCGACGGAATTTACGACTACGTTGAAGACGGCGCGCGGGTGCTGTATTCTTCGTCGTTGGCGGAAGTTCAGAATGCCATAAAGAATAATTTGCCACTGCACTCCTTTGAAAAACCGGGGCCAAAAGAATATATTTATTTCGACCCGTCGAAGACAAAAGTGGCAATAATCACCTGCGGCGGTCTTTGCCCGGGACTTAACAACGTCATCCGCGGCCTTGTGACACATTTGTGGAATCGCTACGGTGTGACGAACATTGTTGGTATTCAGTATGGCTACGCAGGTCTGAATCCCGACAACGGCCTTCCGTTTATCACGCTGACTCCCGACCTGGTCGACGACATTCATAAGGACGGCGGCTCAATGCTGGGCTCGTCACGTGGCGAACAACCGATAGAAACCGTGGTCGACACGTTGGAACGGAACAACATCAACATATTGTTCTGCGTCGGCGGCGACGGCACACTCCGCGGCGCTCACGCTATTCAACAGGAAATTGAGAAACGTAATCTGAAAATTGCTGTTGCCGGCGTTCCCAAAACGATTGACAACGACATAAACTATATAGAGAAATCCTTCGGCTTTGAGTCGGCGTTTGCCGCCGCACAACCAATCATTCTGAATGCCCACTACGAGGCAAAAGGCGCACAAAACGGCGTGGCTCTCGTAAAACTGATGGGTCGCGATTCGGGATTCATTGCAGCAAGCACGGCACTGGCTGTTCCCGACGTGAACTTCTGCCTGATACCCGAAATGGACTTTGATTTGGATAACGAAAAAGGCACGGGCTTTTTGAATGTTTTGGAAAAACGTCTGGTACGCAAGCACCACGCCGTGGTTGTAGTTGCCGAAGGCGCAGGTCAGAAATTCTTCAAGGGCGAACGGAAAAAAGACGCTTCGGGCAACGTGCTGCACGAAGACATAGGCGTTTTCTTGAAGAATCAGGTTACCGACTATTTCAAGAAAAAAAGTATCCCCATCAGTGTGAAATATATCGACCCGAGTTACATTATCCGCAGTATTCCTGCCAACGCCAACGACAGCAAGTTCTGCGAACAGCTGACGCATTGCGCGGTGCACGCCGCCATGGCAGGCCGTACGGATTTCGTGGTGGGCAACTGGAACGGCTCGTTTACGCTTCTGCCAATAGAAGTGGCAACGTCGCAACGTAAAAAAGTAGGGCTCGAAAGCGAATTCTGGTGGAGCGTCGTCGAGGCGACAGGACAACCTATGGAAATGAAGTAAATGGCAGACTGTCAATACAATATAGGTGTTTTTGATTCAGGATTCGGCGGATTGTCAATCTTAAAGGAAATCCGCACGCTTTTACCGCAATATTCCTATATGTATCTGGGCGACAATGCCCGTGCGCCATACGGTACCCGTTCGTTTGAAACCGTGTACCGCTACACGCTCGAAGCCGTCACAAAATTGTTCGAGATGAACTGCAATCTTGTGATAATTGCCTGCAATACGGCTTCGGCAAAGGCGTTGAGAAACATTCAGCAATGTGATTTGCAGCAGTTTGGAAACGACAAACGGGTGTTGGGAATCATCCGTCCGTGTACCGAAATTGCCAACACGTTTACCCAAAACAACAACCTTGGAATCGTTGCCACCAAAGGAACGGTCACCTCGAAATCGTATGAAATAGAAATCAAGAAATTTTTCCCCGAAATCACCATCACGTCGCACGCCTGCCCTATGTGGGTGCCGATTGTAGAGAACGGCGAATACAATTCCGACGGTGCCGATTACTTTGTGAAAAAAGAATTAGATGCACTTTTACACGAAAATCCCAATATAGACGCGCTGCTGCTCGGCTGTACGCATTATCCACTGCTGCTGCAAAAAATACGGAAACATCTTCCCGAACATATAAGGATTATTCAGCAAGGCGAAATCGTCGCCCACAGTTTACAGGCGTATCTCCAGAAACATTCGGCGCTGGAATCTACACTGAAACGCACCAACGAGATTCAATTTTTCACCACCGATTCACGTGAGTCATTCAACGCCATAGGCAGCCATTTCCTTGGTCAGGAAATCTCGTCACAGCAAATAACTTTGTAGTTTTTCAGAAACTGTTTTCTGTTTGAGCGGATTTGTAACCTTGTTCGGCCTTGTTCGGTCGGATTTGTAATCCGACCGACCGCAACGAATATCATTTTTTTTGTTTCACCAAACGAAAACATTGGTCAGCACGACACCCCGACTGAGCCGGGCGGCGTGAAAAAATCAATGGAGAGAACGTTAAAAAGGCGTTGGTGCCTTGGTACGCTATGGGTTGTCTAACGATGGCGTGGCACTTCAACGCCTTTAGTGAACGACATTGATTTTTAGCCGAGCGGGTCCGTCGGTGGCTTTTCTTTGGGTTCCGTTTCTTTTTCCACAAAAAGAAATGGAACAGAATAAATATGCTATATCTGTCGCTGTAGACAGAAAGTAACAGAACAAAATTAATTTGTATCTTTACCAAAAAAATAATATATGCTTCATTCGGATTTCTCATTGCTACAATACAACACGTTCGGCATCGACGAACAAGCCAAGTTTTTCTTCTCCTTTTCCGACAAACAGGAACTTGCGGCGTTTCTTAAAAACGAATTCCGAAAAGACTTGCCGTATTTCGTGCTGGGAGGCGGAAGCAATGTCCTGCTGACAAAGCCCTTCGAGGGAACGGTCATTCACCCCGAAAACAAAGGCATCAGCATTACGGAGGAACGAGGCAACGATGTGTTCGTTGCCGTTGCCGCCGGCGAAGTGTGGGACGATTTTGTGCAATGGGCTGTTTCCAACAACCTGCACGGGGTGGAAAACCTGTCGTATATTCCCGGCTGCGTTGGTGCAAGTCCGGTGCAAAACATCGGCGCTTACGGTTCCGAGGCGAAAGATGCGATTTATAGGGTCGTGTGCATGGCTGTTGAAGACCAGCAAGAGCGTGTCTTCTCCAACGAGGAATGTCGGTTCGGCTACCGCGACAGTATTTTTAAGCACGAAGAAGCGGGAAAATATATAGTTACTGAAGTTGTATTTAAATTGCAGAAAAACGCTCCGTTCAATCTCGGTTACGGCAGCCTGCGGAACAGCATAGATGAATCGACGGCGACATTGCAAATTGTACGCGACACGATTATCGCCATTCGTAAGGAAAAACTTCCCGACCCCAAAGAAATCGGCAGCGCAGGCAGTTTTTTCAAAAATCCTGTCGTCCCGACCGAACAGGCGGAACAGTTGAAACAATCGTTCCCCGACATGGTCACCTACCCCGCTCCCGACGGCAAGACGAAAATCGCCGCCGGCTGGCTCATCGATTCTCTCGGACTGAAAGGATTCCGAATCGGCGGCGCACAAGTCCACCCCAAACAGGCCCTGGTGCTTACAAACACAGGCGGCGCCACCGCAACCGACGTTACTAACCTTGCATCGCACGTGAGAACTAAAGTCAACGACACCTATGGCTTGACGATAGAGCCGGAGGTGATATATCTTTGAATGCTCAATGCGTAATGCTCAATTCACAATGCATAATTCATAATTCATAATTCATAATGCACAACTCTCATCTCTCAACTTTCCTCTCTCGTCTCTCAACTTTCATCTCTCGACTCTCATCTCTCCTCTCTCAACTCTCATTGCCGATAGCAATGCTGGCGGGGGTGCTGTCGTATGTTGTGTATCGTCAGTTCAACGTATCTCCGCACGTGCGCGAAATGGTGTACGACACGGTTGCCATTGTTCAGCCGCTTCTTTTGTTCGTCATGTTGTTTCTTTCGTTCTGCAAGATAAATCCCGTGCATCTTAGGATTCGTCCGTGGCACGTATGGCTTGCACTGATTCAGGCGGGAAGTTTCGTGGCTCTTGCCTGCATAGCACGACAGACCACGTCGTTCACATCGCAGGTGGTTTTGGAATGCGCCATGTGCTGCATGATTTGTCCCACGGCAACCGCGGCGGTGGTCATTACCGACAGGCTTGGCGGAAACAAGCTGTCGCTGGTGACGTACACTATTATCTCGAACCTTGTCACGTCTATAGCCGTTCCGCTTATTGTCCCCATGCTGAACACCAATCTTGAATTATCATTCTGGACATCGTTTTTAGCCATTATTAAAAAGGTATTCCCGTTGCTGGTATTTCCTTTCCTTCTGGCCTGGGGCGTCCGCGTATTCTTCCCTCGCCTGCTTACGGCGTTGTTGCAGATACGAGACCTGGCGTTTTACTTTTGGATAGTGGCGCTTGCATTGGCAATGGCGGTAACGGCCCAGGCTGTCGCACACAGCAATGTTTCGGTGCTTTGTCTTGTAGAAATGCTGATTGTCACAATGGTCTGCTGCCTGCTTCAGTTCCTGTTAGGAAAGAAAATCGGCGGGATTTACAACGACAGAATCAGCGGCGGCCAGGCACTCGGGCAGAAAAACACGGTGTTTATGATTTGGATGGGCGCATCGTTTTTGAATCCTGTAACGGCCATATCTGGCGGATTTTACAGCATTTGGCACAATACTGTGAATTCGTACCAGTTGTACAAAAACCGAAAAAAGAGGTGAGATAGAATCTGTTGGGGCGGATCCTGTTGGGGCGGATTGCAAATCCGCCCCAACAGGAAAATGTTGATGCTTGTTGCGTTCGGTCGGATTACAAATCCGACCGAACAGGGATTTTTAACTTCTCAATAACGATTACGAATTTCTCGTAATTTTACATATTTAGTTGCATTTTCTAACTATCCTTTTGTTTAGTATTTTAATTTATTATAGTTTTGCATTGTTTTAATTAAAGAATGTAAGAATAACAATGTAAATTATTACGAAATGGAAAAAAGATGGTATGTTTTTATGGGTATTTTGTTGGCAATCACAGTGGTTGGCTGTTTTGTGCCATCGCAACCAGAGATTTGGACATTGAGCGACAATATCAATCTTGCCGATGTGGCATGGCTACTGACGGCCACAATTTTCGTGCTGATGATGACTCCGGGACTATCATTGTTCTACGGTGGCATGGTTCGCAAGAAAAACATCATTTCAACAATTCTGCAAAGTATTGTGGCAATGGGACTTATCAGCGTAATTTGGGTGTTCTGCGGATTTAGTCTTGCGTTTGGAGACGATGTTGCCGGTGTGGTTGGAAATCCCGCAACGTATTTCTTCATGCACAACGTGGGCGGTCAGGCGACCGACAAACTATCAACGCAGTTGGGATTGACGATACCGCTTGCTCTGTACGCTCTGTTCCAGATGAAGTTTGCCATCATCACGCCGTCGCTTATCACGGGCTCGTTTGCCGAACGCGTACGTTTTTCGGGCTATATGGTGTTTATGGCATTGTTCTGTTTGTTCATTTATTGTCCACTCGCCCACTGCACATGGCATCCCGACGGCTTGTTCGCTCAAATGCACGTAAAGGATTTTGCAGGCGGAATAGTAGTTCACGCCTCTTCGGGTGTGGCTGCCCTTGTGGGTGCATTGTTCTTGGGGAAACGTCGTAATTTGGAATCACAGCCGGCAAATATTCCGTATGTGGTTTTAGGTGCGTCGATGTTGTGGCTTGGTTGGTTCGGCTTCAACGCGGGTTCAAGTCTTGCCGCAAACGAAGTTGCCGTTAAAGCATTCCTAAACACGAACACTGCCGCGGCAACGGCAATGCTTACGTGGCTGTTCTTCGACGGAATCCGTGGCAGAAAACCGTCGGCTATGGGTGCGTCGGTCGGCGGCGTCGTGGGCTTGGTTGCCATCACTCCTTCGGCTGGCTGGGTAAGCACTTCGGAAAGCGTACTGATAGCGTTTGTCACCACACTTATCTGCAACATGGCATGCTACATTAAAAACAAGAAAACTGCCGTTGACGACGCTCTCGACGTATTCCCTACCCACGGTTTGGGCGGAATTGTAGGCACACTACTGACAGGAATTTTTGTCTATAAATACGAACCCGAACTTGCCGAGGAAGGCGTAACACATCTGCAATTCTTTGTAAACCATTTGATTGCAGTCGTAATTGTGTTTGTATATACCTTTGGTGTATCGTATGGATTGTATTGGATTACCAACAAAATGATTCCGATGCGTGTGGGTGCCGATTGCGAGGAAATCGGTCTCGACCGTAGCCAGCACAACGAACATTACGGCCGTCTTCGCGAAATTGCCGAATACGACGAGAAGAATTTGGAGATATAATCCTATTCAGTTGATTTTAAATGTAGTGCCGAAATCTATCGACACTACATTTTCTAATTCATATTTGCCGCATTGAATGCGTATGCAGGAATCTGCCCAAGTGCAAGCGCAAGATTATCAACAAACTCCTGTAACTTCACTTTTTTAAGCATTGGACGGGCAATCAGCGGCACATTGGCACGAAGCGTCACTCTAATTCGCGTATCGTATGGTGCTATTTGTTTGAGCTGAATCCATATTCTGAACATATCGTTCCCTTCCGTACCAATTTTGAGCGTTTTGTAGGGCTCTTTTTCGAGAATGGAAAGAGTAAGGCTCATTGCCTGCATTGCCTGAATAGTAATGGTTTCGCTCGTTACGGAAACCTTGTCTTTTACTTCGGCGGGAAGCATTGTACCAAGGTTTCTGAAATCAGACACAAAATCGAACAGTTGCTGGTCTTGGCAACTGTTCTTTGTGATTTTGCTTACGTATTCTAATTCTTTTCCCATTAAAATTCAGCAGATTTTGGATAGCGTGGGAAAGGAATCACGTCGCGGATGTTCGTCATACCTGTCACGAACAACATAAGACGTTCAAAGCCAAGACCGAAGCCCGAATGAGGTACCGCACCAAAACGACGGGTGTCCAAATACCACCACATATCTTTCATTGGAATATGAAGTTCTTCGATACGTTTGTTCAACTTATCGAAATCGGCTTCACGTTCCGAACCACCGATAATTTCGCCAATGCCAGGGAACAAAATGTCCATTGCGGCAACGGTTTTTCCATCAGGGTTTTGTTTCATATAGAACGCTTTGATTTCCTTCGGATAGCCAGTCAAAATAACAGGTTTTTTGAAGTGTTTCTCAACCAAATAGCGTTCGTGTTCGCTTTGCAAATCGGCACCGAAACCTTCAATTTTGTATTTGAACTGACCTTTCTGGTTCGGTTTTGAGTTCTTTAAGATTTCAATAGCTTCGGTATAGGTTAGTCTTTGGAAATCATTTGCAAGCACAAATTGCAATTTCTCAATCAACGGCATTGTGCGTTCCGATTCCGGTTTAGATTTTTCTTCCTGAATCAGACGTTCCTGCAAGAATTCCAAGTCTTCGCGACAGTGGTCGAGTGCATATTGAATCAAATATTTGAGGAATTCTTCTGCAATATCCATATCGTCGTTGATGTCGGCAAATGCGATTTCCGGTTCTATCATCCAAAACTCAGCCAAGTGGCGGGTTGTGTTGGAGTTCTCAGCACGGAATGTTGGTCCGAACGTATAAACCTTCGACAACGCCATACACGCAAGTTCCACTTCCAACTGTCCAGAAACAGTAAGGTTCGCCATTTTTCCGAAGAAATCTTCGCTGTAATCCACTGTACCATCTTCGGTTTTTGGCAAATTATTCAAATCCAACGTAGTAACTTGAAACATTTCGCCAGCGCCTTCGCAGTCAGAAGCCGTGATAATCGGCGTATGAATGTTGTAGAATCCACGTTCGGTGAAGAACGTATGGATTGCATAAATCATATTGTGGCGGACGCGCATAATGGCACCGAACAAATTTGTACGGAAACGCAAGTGGGCATTTTCACGAAGGAACTCCAACGAGTGTTTTTTCGGTTGGATAGGATATTTGTCGGGATCGCAGGCACCAAGAACCTCGAACGATTCGGCAACAACCTCAACGCGTTGTCCCTTACCTTCGGAAGCCTTCAGTGTTCCATTCACGCTCAACGAGCATCCAACGGTGATTTTCTTCAAATCGTTTTCGTTGAATTTAGCCGTATCGAATACTATTTGTATATTTTGCAACGAAGAACCGTCGTTCACTGCGGCAAACATCACGTAACTGTTTCCTCTAAAATTTTTCACCCAACCTTTTACGGTCACTTGTGTATCTAATTCCGTAGCTTGTAATAAAGCTTTTATTTCTGTTTTTTGAGACATAGTCTTTTATCTTAATTCTTTAAATATACATCTAATCCATAGCCAACAGCTTCAGTCCATCTTAAATCCAACTGTTTGCACAAATCCTTTTGCCCGAATTGTTCTCCAATATGATAAATCTGCAAAATAGTTTTTGTGTAATCTATCATATCGGATTCAACCTGCTTATAGAAGTCTTTTTGAGATTGCAACGAAGAGAACCACTCTATTTCATCGATAAGATTTTCGGCATAAGTCGTAAGAAGTTCATTTCCCTTTTCGAATTCTTTCGCCTGATAGTGTGCAATCGCAGTAGTGATAACAGATTCGTCGAAATATGGGAATTGCCAATCTGGCATTATTTGGTCAAGTTTGTTCAAAACCTGTTTTGCCGAATCGACCTTATTTTCTGCCAAAAGTTCAAATGCAAGAGAGTTAAACATTTGACGGATGCCAATAACCTTCGATGTTCTTTCGTGGAAGTGGTCAATATAGACATTCTTCTCACCCATTCCACCCCATCTGTATACGTTCATAAGTTTATCGTACAACACATCGGTGTCGAGGTAAGGTATACGAGGGTCGTCGTTTTTTACAGGAACAAACTTGAATGCAAATCCGTCATAGCGAAGATAATTTTCGAGACCGACTTCGTCTGCCGACGACTGGCTTGTGAAATACAATGGTCTATCCCACTGGAATCCATCAAGACAGTCATAAATTATCAATTTGTTCTTGTAGACATTGTTGTCTTTTATTGTGAACTGAACGAGCGAATCAATCAAATCGGCATCTTTCCGCGAAACTGCATTGTTCTTCAGAGCCAATTCTTTGTCGACTCTAAACTTGAGATTTTTTGCAGGGAAATAATTGTATTTATCGCCGTAGTAATCAATTAGCATATTATCGTCGCGGACCACGTCCATTGCTTGGGCAATGTCAATCACCTTTCCTTTGACAGCACCAAATTCTCTCACGGGAACCATATCGCGAATTCCCTTTCCGACTTGTTCACTTGTCAACTTCATAGGAAGCGGAGCAGATTCATACGCCCGACATTTCATTTGCTGTGCATACCAATCCGTTGCCAACAACGGTGTACACAACACACGAACGTCGGTACGTACACCTTCGATTTCCTGAATGTACCACAATGGGAAGGTATCGTTGTCGCCAGCGGTTACAATCATTGCGTTCGGGTCGCAACTTTGTAGATAGTTGTATGCAAAATCATGAGCCGTATATCGGTTTGAACGGTCGTGGTCGTCCCAGTTCTGAGTAGCCAACAAAACAGGAGCTGGCACAGTTATGAGCAATGCTGCCAAAATAGCTACAAGCGTTCCTGTTTTCTGCGAATTTTTCAAAGCGTTTTTAACTATGTCGAAAACCGCCATGACACTCAAGCCAATCCAAATACAATATGCATAGAACGAACCTGCATACGCATAGTCACGTTCACGAGGCTCATACGGTTTTTGATTCAAATAGACAATAATTGCCAGACCAGTCATCAAGAAAAGCAGAATAACCACAAACGAGTCGTTTCTTTTTCTTGAAAGATGGTACACAAAACCAATTAAACCTAAAATGAACGGCAACATATAGTACACGTTACGCGAAGGAATATTCTTTGCTTTTTCGGAAATCTGCGACTGGTCACCGACCAAATGTTTGTCTATCGCATTGAAGCCTGTAATCCAGTTACCGTTTTGAATGCCGCCATGTCCCTGAATGTCGTTCTGTCTTCCGCAGAAATTCCACATAAAGTAGCGCATGTACATAAATCCAACTTGATACGAGAAGAAATAGCGGAGATTCTGACCGAATGTCGGGACATCATAGTCTTTATTTTCTCTTGCATAATGAACTCGTTTGGTATTTCTGCCGTCCTTTATGCCCGCCCAGTCTTTGTAACCACGCACATGATGAGCCTCGCGGCTATACATACGTGGGAAAAACGTACACATTTCGGAATGCCATACATATTCAATACCATTGCTTACCTTGACGTATTTACCGTCACGTGGTGTGTAGGTGAATTTTTCCTTAACTTCGGCACTGCCGTCAGGTTTCCACTCTGGAGAAGCATTGTAATACGGACCGTAAATAATTGGCGTTGAACCATATTGCTCACGGTTTAGATATGACAACAACGAAAACGCATCTTTCGGAGCATTTTCGTTCATCGGCGTTCCCGCATTCGAACGGATGATAATCATAGCATACGAAGAATATCCTATTACAATGACCATCAGCACGTTGACGATAGTATTGAGAACATATTTATTCTTATTGTTGATGTAATACAAACCGCCGACAATTCCCGCGAAAATTATCAACCACACAAGCGGACTTTCCGTCAACGTAGGAATACCCAACAACATTGTAATGAATGTTACAACACCGACTTTCACCCACTTATTTACGCCATCGTTTTTCGTCACAATAATTCCTGCGACAAACGCAAGCGTAAGCACTATCAACCATGCAAGCAAGCCCGACTGGAACGGCATTCCCAACGTGTTTACACAGAAAAGTTCGAAAGACGATGCAACGTCGATGGAACCTGCAATGATTCCCCACATCATAAATGCGATGAACAAAAATGAAAGGAGGCACGTAAATATGATTCCTTTGATTGTCGGTTGGAATTTCTTGAAATAATAAACGAATACTATTGCTGTGATTGTCAACAAGTTCAGCAAGTGAACACCGATTGACAAGCCCATAATGTATGCGATAAAGATAATCCATCGGTCGCTACCAGGTTCGTCGAAATGGTCTTCCCACTTCAAGATTGCCCAGAACACCACAGCGGTAAGCAACGACGACATACCATAAACTTCGCCTTCGACAGCCGAAAACCAGAATGTATCGGTAAACGTGTATGCTCCAGCCCCAATGAGGCCGCATGACAGAATCACAATAATATTGTCGAGAGACAATTCATTACCTTCGAAGAATTTCTTTGCAAGGTGAGTGATTGTCCAGAACAAGAACATGATCGTTGCACCGCTCGCCAAAGCCGACATGGCATTCACGCATGCCGCAATTTGTTCGGGCGACGAAGCGAACAAGGCAAAAAATCTACCTAAAAGAAGGAAAAACGGCGCCCCCGGTGGATGACCGACTTCCAACTTGCCCGCTGTTGCAATAAATTCTCCACAATCCCAAAGGCTTACCGTAGGTTCAATGGTCAGCAAATATACCATCGAAGCGCCGAAAAATGCGATAAAGCCGAGGATGTTATTCCAAAGTTTGTATGTTTTTTCCATCCGTATGATTTTTGTGCAAAATTAGTAAAACAAAATATCTATACAATTGTTTGTTTCTATCTTTTTTCGGAAGTATTCCAACCTTGTGCTTTTATATGTATGAAATCTCCCGAACGCGAAATCATACCGAGTCCTTTTTCTTTTTCGACAACATTGCCGATGACCGCCACGTCTTTTATTTTTTTTATGGCTTCATAGGCTGACAGCGGCACCGTAAACAACAGCTCGTAATCTTCGCCTCCGTGCAGAGCTGGAATTATCGGTTCCAAATTAAACTCGGCACAGACCGTTCCCGTTTCTTCGTTTATTGGCACTCTTTCTTCGTAAATCTTACAGCCCACGCCCGAATCAAAACAAATGTGGAACAATTCAGACGAAAGTCCATCGGTAATGTCTATCATCGACGTAGGAACGATGTTGTTTTCTTTCAGTTTTTCAACAATGTCGAAGCGTGCTTCGGGCTTTAAGATTCGCTGAAGTACATATTCGTATCCGGCAAGTTTCGGCTGAGAATCTTTATTTTGATTGTAAACCGCTTTTTCGCGCTGCAAGACTTGCAGTCCGGCGTACGCTCCGCCCAAATCGCCCGAAACGCAAATTAAATCAGTGACTTTCGCCCCTGAACGATACGTAATTCTATCTTTTCCGACGGTTCCCATTGCCGTAATATTGATGGCAAGTCCCGTCATCGAAGCGGACGTATCGCCACCGATAAGTTCAATTTTGTAGTTTTGGCAGGCCGTGCGGATTCCATCGTACAACTGTTCCAACGCATTAACAGAAAACTTTGCCGACACAGCAATAGAGACCATTATCTGTTTCGGAGTCCCATTCATGGCATAAATATCGGAAATCCCCGCCACGACAGCCTTGTAGCCGATATGTTTGAGAGGGGTGTACACAAGGTCAAAATGAATTCCTTCCAAAAGGAAATCGGTAGTGACCAACTGATATTCGTCAGCCGAATATTCAAGCACGGCACAATCGTCACCAATACCTTTTATGGTCGATTTTGTCGTATTAAAATTCTTTGTAAGAATATCGATAAGGCCAAATTCGCCTACTTCGTCAAGTGTTCTTTGTTTATCCATAAATAATTTTTTTCAAAAATACATTTTTTATAGATTTTTCATTTACTTTGTTCTTAAAACGTGGGACAATGAGAAAAATAGTATCTGTATTTTTTTTGTTTTGTACTGTTACAGCAATGGCACAGCAATTCACGTTGGAAGACATTTACAAAAATTACACGTACTACCACTATCCGTTTTTCGACGCATGCCAAATCTACGGAAACACTATCTATTGCGGAGAATACACAATTCCGTTTGAGTCGGAGGAATGGCGATTTCCTGCTTCTATGGTGAAGGCGATTCCCAACATCCCGAAAAACAGCGATATTCTTGCTAATAAGCAAGGAACAAAATTGTTATACAGCGAAGATAAAAAATCGTTCCGCCGAAATTCCACCATCGGTTCGTATATGTACTACGAAATGTCGGAAAATGCTGATTCCACACTGCCTAAGCCGTTGTTCTCCGACGAAAACATTCAAATTCTTAATCCAGTGTTTTCGCCCGATGGAAAGAAACTCTGTTTTGTTTATAATAACGACTTGTGTATCACCACATTTGACGGAACGTTCCAGAAAATAACCGAAGACGGCGAAGAGGGGAAAGTCAGGAATGGCTCGCCAAATTTGGTCTATGAAGAGGAATTTGACATGTCAACGGCATATTGGTGGTCGCCCGATTCAAAGAAAATTTGCTTCCTGAGCTTTGACGAATCGTCAATCGAAAACCAGCCAATCCTGCATTACGAAAGCATTCCAACGGATTCGGAAGGTTGGTTTGAAAAAGAAGTTTTTGAAGGTGACACCATAACAAGCTATCTGCCCGAAAAGGCGTCGGCATATTCCTCGATTGAAAAATACAGTTTTGCCGGACAGGCAAATTGTA
>JAEEGL016343600.1_pt1 | contig 65025 bp, 49 predicted proteins | sample 9134231 | NCBI WGS metagenome assembly JAEEGL01 (sample SAMN16246548, study PRJNA631951) | gut metagenome | biome: gut microbiome; feature: rumen; material: fiber-attached | host: Bos | place: Iran: Karaj | collected 2018-10
CAGGTACCGCCCCATTCTTCCCCCTCACTGGTGTAGGTGGTGACAATCTATATGCCAGACGGCGTATCGTAAAGACTCCACTTCACTTGATGGCCGTATATGGTTCCCGTTCCTTCTTTTGCCAGCTTTCGTCCATTCAAAAGATCTTTTCCGTCTGCCGTTTTCTTCATTTTCTCTCCTCATGACACCACAGTCATCATTTTTTTGCTTTTTCCCGTTTTCAATCCCCCTCATATCTTTATGGCATAGAGGTTTTTCATTCCTGATTTCTACCTCCATGGATGTTTGTTTCTTGAGCTCATTACTACCATAATCCCTACCATAACGTGAGAGTCAATAGTTTTTTTAAAAAAGGGACAGCTCGCTCCGCCGTATGCATTCTTTTCGCTCATAAATCTTCCCCTTTTATATCGATACGGGATTCGCAGGGCTGCGCCCTTGCTCATCTCGCAATATTCGCCGAATAAAGAAGCTCACGCTTCTTTATTTACGCCCAAAACAAAAAACGCATTCCTCTGTGCAAGCACAGGAATGCGTTTCTCATTTTGGGCAAGCAAAAAGCAGAGCTTTTTGCTCTGCTCATTATAATGCGGAAGATGGGACTTGAACCCACACGGTGTAACCACCACAAGATCCTTAGTCTTGCTCGTCTGCCAGTTCCGACACTTCCGCTCAGCGCACCGCGCAAATAGTATATTATCATCTTAGGTGCCGAATGTCAACACCTAAAACAACTTTTTTTGAAGCTTTTTTTGTTAGAACTCAAATGCCTTCAAAAGCCCTTCCAAACCGCCTTCTTTGTAGATTTTCTTGTAGTAGTTTACTTCGTCGGCAATCATCTCGTCAATGACGCGCATTCCAAGGAGTTCCACGGGTGCCTGGTCATCCGTCATCACGTGGTAATTTGCGTCTGCAACACCCGTGGAAGACGTGGGCATGACCTTTGTATAGGGAATTAATTGCTCTGCCACGACCTGCATCATATACTGCAGTTCGGCGTTGTCTTCCTTCCCGACGTTACGGGCCATAACGTCAAGCATTTCCGGATTCTCGGAAGCAAAAAACTCGCGGTTGGAAGTTCCCCGTACGTTCACCTGGTAGCAGTTTGGGAAAACGGTACTGATGGTCTGGGAAAGATAATGGGTAATGCCCTCATCATCGTTCTGTCCGCGCATGTTCATGTTAACCACCATTACGCCGCCGGGATTCAGATGATCCTTCACAAGCGCGAAAAACTCCACGGAAGACATTTGAAAGGGAATGGTGATGTCCTGATAAGCATCGACCATGATCACGTCGTATTTGCGGTCTACGGCGTTCAGGAAGGCCCTTCCGTCATAGGTATGGACCGGAATCTCTTCCGACAGGTGAAAGTACTCTCTCGCCAGCTTCGTGATGTCCTCGTCGATCTCCACGCCCTCCACGCTGATGCCGTCGAAGAAACAATTGCACTGCGTCGCGTAGGTGCCGGTTCCCATGCCAAGGATCAGCATGTCCATGCTCTCCCTCTCCATGATCCCCGCCATGTAAGGCGCTGCCATGGCATAATCGTAATACATGCCCGTCAACTTTCCGTCCTTCTCATATACGGACTGTACGCCAAAAAGAACGTTGGTGGACAGATAGGTTCTCTTTTCGTCCTCCCGGACCTGAAGGTAATTATATACAGATTCGCCCTCATAGGTCAGATTGGACTCCCAAAAGGCGAAGCTGTCGGACTTCCCGGTAAAACATGCAACAATAAAGACAATGACCCCTGCGGTCACTTTCACCGCATTCTTTTTGTCCGCCTTCTTTCCTTCTGCCGCATCTTTTTCCTCTGACTCTTTTCCTTCTCCTGTGCCTGGTTCCTTACCACTCACGAAATACAACACAGAAAGAGCCAGCAGGATTCCCGCAAAGATCAGGAAGGTGATGGACGTTCCAACGGCCGGAATGGTCAAGAAGGTGGGGACAAAGGTTCCGATGATGCTTCCGATGGTGTTAAACGCATTCAGCGTACCAACGGTCTTTCCACTGTCGCCGAGATCGTCGATGGTAAACTTCACCAGTGACGGCGTCACGGTTCCAAGAAGAAACAGCGGGAACACAAAGACCACCATGCAGGCGGCGAAGGCGGCCCAAATCAGGAACATGTGGTTGACCGAAAAAATCATCACGGCAGAGATGCCAATAATGATATATTTCCCGAGCACGGGGATCAACGCGATCCAAATGGCCGCCAGAATGATCCGCCCGTAGAGTCTGTCAGGATCCGGACGCTTATCCGCAGCGCGTCCTCCGTAAATGTTACCCAGCGCCATGGCGATCATGATCGTACCTATGATGATCGTCCAGACAATCTGTGAGGAACTAAAATAGGGGGCAAGCAACCTGCTTGCCCCTAATTCCACCGCCATGACCGACATGCCGGCGAAGAACTCCGTCAAATACAAATAAGTCTTATTTCCTAAAATCTTTCTTTTTCCACTGCGCATGATACGTCGTACACTCCTGCCTACTGTGTTAAGCCTGCTTGTTCCCATAGTCCGCGCGGCCTGCCGCATCCCTGAATTCTATCTTACGATGATGGTCACGTCCAGATGGATGTTCGGAAGCGGAATCCGGTATTTCTCAGATAATGCCGGTCCGCAGCTTGCGGAACCTATGCCCGTCATGGCAGCGTCGATGCAAACGACCGTACTGCCACTCTTCTCCAGCTCGTAATTATGGCGCTTTTGCGCTAATTCTTCCTGGGCATACTCGGACACGTTAAAGGAGAAAGGTCTGGCGCCCTCGAAACGAATTCGGTTTTCCTTGCCCTTTAATTCCAGATATTTGCAGCCATAATGAGATCCGTTCTCCTGAGGCTTTACGTAGTCAACGTGCATCTCGGAAACCCTTGCGTTAAAAAGTCCCAGCCAGGAAGCCCTGCGCTTGTCGATATAGCTCTCTTCCGGTCCAAAGCCATAGTATCTTACGCGCTCAAATTCTTTATTCACAAAGAGTCTAAGACCAAATCTGGGAAGGAAGGTCACTTTGTTGCTGACCTCGCCGTCGGTGATGATCCGAAGCGATCCATCCTTGCCAAAGAGCATCTCAGTCTCTGCCCTTGCGAAGGGCTGATACATGCTCCAGCCAAAGGAGTGCTTGATATTGATGGCCACCTCGCCGTCTCTCTTCTCTGCGTTGATCTCGTATACCTTCGTCACGTAATCATGAAGATGCGCGCGATACCACTCATCCTTCAGATTGTCATTGTCCGTAGGCGCACGGAAGAAATTATGCTGAATGGGACGATCCAGCAATTCCCTTCCCTGCCATTTGATCGAGGATATCTCACCCGTTCTGCGGTTCATGACATATTCCACGTCCGCCGCAGTGATCACGTAGGTCAGTGCCGTCTCTTCCAGTTCCAGTTCGGAGGTGATGGGCTTTCTCTTCTCGTGAGGCTCAAGTTCCGAAAGGATCAGCTGGTCAAAGCAAACTTCGTGACCCTTCTTGCACCACAGGGTGTCTGCCTTTGCCGTGAAGAGGAAACGGATCGCGAGTTCCTTTCCGCAAAGGAGCTTCAGTTCGGGGATCACAACCTTCTGCTGACCCATGGGCAAAATGGAATAATCAAATTTACCTTCTGCAATCTTTCTGCCATGATCCGTGATCTCGTAGCTTGCGTCATACAGATCCCCTGCGTCTTCGAACGCAAGGAAGCTCTTTAAGATCACTTCACCGGCCTGTTCTCCTAAGGAAACCCTGACGGGACGATATACCTGCTTGGCCTCCTTTAATCCGGGGTGTGGCGTTCTGTCAGGCGCCACAAGACCATCCAGGCAGCTGTTGCCGTCATGATGTCTTTCCTTCGGTCCAAAATCACCGCCATAGCCATACATGACGCGTCCGTCCTCGGTCTTTCCGAGAATGACGGAATGGTCACACCATTCCCAGATAAATCCGCCGGCGTATCGCTCGTTGGAATAAAATACCTTACGGTAATTCTCTAAGTCTCCGGGGCCATTACCCATTGCATGGCAGTACTCACAAAGTACGTAAGGCCTCGTTTCGTTTCTCTCCATGACGAAGCGCTTTACCTCCTGAACGGAAGGGAACATCTTGGATACCACGTCCAGAATGGCCGTAGGCGTTTCATCCAAGGCATGCGTGCTCTCATAGTGAAGGAGCCTGGTCTTATCTAATTTCTTTACCAGCTTCGCGGCATTCAGCAGATTCTCGCCCCAGCCGCTCTCATTTCCCAGGGACCACGTGATAATGCTGGGACGGTTATAATGCTGGGTCACCAAACGCTCGGATCTGTCCGCGATGGCATCCCTAAACTGGGGATCAATGGCGATCAGCGCCATGCCGCCGTTTCCTTCCTTCCTGGTCCAGCGAATGTTCTGGAATACCTCCGCGCAGCCATGGCATTCGAAATCAGCCTCTGCTATCACGTAGAAGCCATATTCGTCGCAAAGCTTATAGAACAAAGGTGCATTGGGATAATGGGAACTTCTGATGGCATTAATGTTATGCTGTTTCATCAGTTCCAGATCCTTGCGCATCTGCTTTTCAGAAGCATAATATCCCGTGTCAGGGTATGAGTCATGGCGGTTAACGCCGCGGAACTTAATGGGGGAACCATTCATCTTGATCACGCCGCCCACGACTTCAATGGTGCGGAAACCAACCTTCTCCGCAAAAACTTCCCCTTCCGAAACTATGATCAGGCGATACAGTACAGGCTTTTCGGGCGTCCACGGAACGATGCGTTCCAGATTGGTTTCAAACTGCTCTCCGTCCTTCACCTTCCCCTTTAGGAGGATCTTACCGCTGGGAGCCTGGAGCGTGAAGGTCGCATTGGCACCCTTGACGGATAAACCGAAGTTGCCCTTGGCGCCAGCCAGAACATGGTAATCCGTAAGACGCTTAGCCGGTCTGGATACCATGTAAACGTCCCGGAAAATACCGGAAAGACGGAACTTATCCTGATCTTCCAGATACGTGCCGTCGCACCACTTCAACACGGCACAGATAATGCTATTTCTCCCCTTTTTCAGATAAGGGGTCACGTTAAACTCAGAAAACGAATGGGAAACCTGCGTGTAACCTGCCAACTTCCCGTTGATAAACAGATAGAGGCAACTGTCAACGCCCTCAAACGTAAGGATCCTGTCCATGCCGTCCGGCACGTAGGAATAGCTTCTCTGATAGATGCCTACGGGATCCTCGTCCGGCACAAACGGCGGATCAAACGGAATCGGATAACTGATGCTCGTGTACTGGGGTACGTCGTAACCAAAGAGCTGCCAGTTGGAGGGCACGGGAATCTTGTCCGTAAACTTTATTTTGGTAAAATCATCCTCAAGGTCGATCACACTGTCATAGTAACGGAAATTCCAAGTACCGTTCAGCATCTCAACCCGGGTTGAGGTATCCTTATTGCCGAAGGGATCCTGTCCCTCGGCCACCTTTTTCTCATCGAAGGGTACAAACCAGGCATGACTGGGCAAGGTGCCTACGTGAAGCACGGAAGGATCTTCATGGTAGATCATCTTGCTCTTTGGACTGCCTTCATTTGAAATCAACGATAAATTCATATTGAATCCCTTTCCATCCAATTGTACGTGAAAGCGCATGCGCTCCTTCGTAAAATCGCAGCTTTCTTTGTCAGTTCCACAGACCTGAGACAAAGGTCATCAATGCGATCCAGGTATATACGGAATAATAAATCCCGCATTCGTCGGTGCCCTTTTTCAAAAGCTCCTCTGCTTCTTTCCTGGTGTAGAAGCAAAATCCTCCGATGCATTCTCCTCCAACATTTCCTTCCCTGGTAACCGAAGGCATTTCCTCACGGTAAAGGGTCATCTGCACCATGGCGTTGCTCTCGTCCGTTATGCCGGGAGAGCTAAATAAAAACGGATTGACGAGCTTGATCTCGTCACCTTCCTGAAACTCAATTCCCGTCTCCTCGGAGAGTTCACGGATCGCCGTGACGTACAACGGGTTCTCTTCCTCCAGATCCTCAGGATCGATGAGTCCCGCGGGCACGCCCAATAGGAATTGACCAGTGGGAAAACGCATCTCTCGAAGAAGCATCAGAAGCGGTTCCCTGTCCTTGCATTTCAGGATCACGACGCAGCCAACGGCATCCGGCTGCATGGCCTTGAATTCCTGATCACGCTTCAGCGCCACCAAATCCTCCGTCGCATGGCGGGAGGTCACAAAATAATGACGCCCCGGGTAAAAATGAAAGTCATACGTGCGAAGGAATCTCTTATCCAAAAGCACGTCCACGTTCTCTTTTTTGAGTATGGGCTTGTTAACTGACGTGACCAGCTGGTCTCCCTTGTATGTAAGCTCCATGTCAATCTCAGGAGTCCCGGCGATCAGCTCCTTTAGGAACAGGCGATCACCCTCCCAAAGATTGAGCTCCGGGATCTCATCAAAGCTCACCCAACGAAGTTCGCCCTCGCTGCAGGCCTTATCAATCTCACCCTTGAATCCCGTTGCAGTATAGAGATAAGTGATCTCATCCTCCCAGGGATCCAGCCAGAAAACGATCTTGCCGCGATAGGCGTATTCCGTGAGTTCCAGTCCCGTCTCCTCGCGCACCTCGCGAAGAAGACATTGCTCCGGGGTCTCCCCCGCCTCAAGCTTTCCGCCCACGCCGATCCACTTTCCCGCATTTGGGTCCTGTTCTTTTTTATTCCGGTAAAGCATTAGGTACTTACCGTCCTGCTCTAGGTAACAAAGCGTTGATTCAATCATGTTCTAACTCCGGTCCTTACAGTTTATCAACGGTCAGGAATGGCGTAAAATCCTCCGTATCGGATCCAATCTTTCCGCCAAACGCCTTAAGGAAAGCGTCCATCACCTTCCGCACCGTCTCCGCATCCGTCGACTCATAATCGCAGGAAATGACTTGCTTTACGCGAAGGTCATTTAACGTCTTCTCGTCTTCCTTCTCAAGACTGTCGCGAATGTCCTCAAAAGTGATCACTCCGTCCTTGGTTGTGATTTCCAGGACACATTCATCCTCCCAGACCTCAATGGCTTTCCTGTCCAGAAAATCCAAGGTCTTCGCAAGGTTTTTCGCAGTCGTCTTCTTCGGAAGAAGATACAGGAAATCACGGAATTCCTTGACGGGTTTCTTTGGTGCGGAAGCGTCAGACTTCGTGGCAATCTTTCCCTTGCCGTTCGCGCCCGTTTTTCCGTTCGCCGCCTTATTCGCATACATCTTTTCCCAAGGCTTGTTATTCGAAGCATTCTTCTTCGATGCGGCATTGCCAGGTTTCTTAGGAGTCGCAGAAGCACTCTCCTTCTTTGGCGCAGCCTTGCCGGCCGCAGCAGTCGTCTTCTTCGGTGCTTCCTTACCGTCTGCGGTGCCAACTTTCTTCTTTACCTTCATGTCCGCGATATTCTTGCGCTCTGCCATATTCTTTCCTCGTTTCTTATCCTACCAGCTTTTCCATTTCGTCAAGGATTTCTTCAAACGCCTTCATGGCTGCTTCAATGGGAGCCGCCGTCTCCATGTTCACGCCCGCGATTTTAAGAAGCTCCACGGGAGACTTGGTGCAGCCGCTGGAGAGGAACTTCTTGTACCGTTCAACGGCAGGCGCACCCTCTTTCAAAATGCTCTTCGCGATCGCAACGGATGCGGAGAAGGAAGTCGCATACTGATAAACGTAGAAGTTGTAGTAGAAATGCGGGATTCTTGCCCACTCATATGCGATCTGGTCATCCGATATCATGTCGGGGCCATAGTATTTCTTGTTCAGTTCCAGATACATGGCGTTTAAGTTCTCTGCGTTCAGGCTCTCGCCGGACTCGCAGAGGGCATTGCTGCGCATCTCAAACTCTGCAAACTGGGTCTGGCGGAATACGGTTCCCTTAAAGCTGTCAAGATAGTGATTCAGGAGATATGCCCTCTCCTTCTTGTCCTCCGTGTTCTTCAGGAGATACTCCATGAGGAGAATCTCGTTCGTCGTGGAGGCAACCTCCGCAACAAAGATCTTGTAATTGGCATAGATAAACGGCTGGTTCTCGTTGGAATAGCAACTGTGGAGCGCGTGGCCCATCTCATGAGCCAAGGTGAACATATTGTCCAGCGTTCCATTGTAATTGAGAAGAACGTAAGGGTGGGTTCCATAAGCGCCGGCAGAATATGCCCCGCTTCTCTTTCCCTCGTTCTCATATACGTCGATCCAACGGTTTGCAAAACCCTCGCGAAGCTTTGCAAGATAATCCTCGCCGAGAGGTGCCAGTGCCTTCAGCACGGTAGCCTTTGCCTCGTCGTAGGAAATCTCCTTTGCAACGCCTTCGATCATGGGTGCGTAAACGTCATACATGTGAAGCTCGTCCACGCCAAGACACTTCTTGCGAAGGCGTACGTAACGATGCAACAGCTCTACGTTTGCATCTATGGTGTCCACCAGGTTCTTGTATACTTCGGGGGACACGTTGTTGTGATCCACTGCCGCTTCCAGCGTGGAATCGTATTTTCTTGCCTGCGCGTTGAAGATCAGCGTTTTCACCTGGCCGTTGTAAAGACTTGCAAGCGTATTATTATACTGCTTGTATACGGAATACATCTTTTCGAAGGCATCCTTCCGGACATTCCTGTCAGGGCTCTCCATCAGGGCACCGTAGGAACCATGGGAAAGGCGAACGGATTCTCCCTTCTCATTTGTCACCTCGGGGAACTGGAAATCCGCATTGTTGAGGATGGAGAACGTATCAGAAGCCACCTGACTCATCTCCGTCGTCATGGCCATCAGCTTTTCCATCTCAGCAGAAAGCACGTGTGCCTTTATGCGGCGGATCTCATCGATATAGCCGCGATATAATTCCAGGCCGGGCTCAGCCTTGTAAAATCCCTCCAGCACTTCATCATCCATTGCAAGAAGCTCGGGCTCCAAGAATGCCATCATGCCCGCGCCCTGTGCGTAAAGGTTCATCACCTTAGCAGTCATGGCCTGGTGCTTCGTATTCTTTTGATCCTGATCGAACAGTCTCTCGGCATAGTTATATGCAAGATCCAGCTTCTCACCGTACTTTGCGCTCCACTCCAGCGCCTTTAAGAGATTGTCCGTGCTCTCCGCAAGCTTTCCTTCCAGGCTTGCGATCTTTCCGGTCAACTCCGTCAATTCTTTTAAGTCACTCTCCCAATCTTCCGCGGTGGCGTACATGTCTTCAACCTTCCACGTATCCTCCACCCGCACGTCTTCTCTCTTCAACAATTCCTTAGCCACGTTTTTATTTCCTTTCGCTAAATCTAAATTAATTCTGACCGCCCAGTCCGCCCAACGTCTTCAGCAGTTCAAGATCACTTGCCTGAATCTTCAGGCTTGTCTCAATGCGCTCGTTTTCCGGCGTGGTCACTATGATCTCAATGACGGAATCCTCCTTTAACCCCTTCTCGTGAACCGCCTGACAAAAAGCGGGAAACTTAGGGTGATTTGCCTTAAACGTATTCCAGGCACCGACGAATTTCATCATAATTCCAAAATCCATTGTTTCTCTTCCTCCATAGTTATCTCAGGATACACTACAACAATCCTATTATACTCGCTTTCTCCTTATATTTCAACTAAAAAAGTGTGTCACGGAGCCTCCCTGACACACTTTTTTCTAACCTTTACGTTCTTCTTCCCCTTCTTCCGCCACGGTACCCGTAAACCGATAGAGTACAATCTCTTCTGCCAGCGGATCCGCACCCGGGATCAGGGAGGAAAGTCCGTCCTTTCCCGTATTCTCAAAGGACAGCATCAACATCAGTTCCCCGTCCTTTTGAACGGCCCTCACGCGATAGTCCCCAACCTTACGGACCAGCTTGGGATAGTAGCGCGTAAAGAGCTCCAAAGTTTCTTCATCCGTTGATTTCAGCTTGATCACGTCCGGCGGATCAGAACGCGTATCCACGTAGAGCCTGTCATAGCCGGCGATTTCCATCTTGTAGGTTTCCACAACGGTTTTCAGCGTAACGTCGCCCTTGGTCGTAAACTCCAAGGCTGCCGTGTATTCACCCATGGTGCTGTCATAAAACAGCCAAGTGCCTTCCAGAAGCCTTAGCAACTCAGCTTCACTGTGATACTCCGGTCCCCTGCGTTCTCCCGCCAGATCCCGTCCCATCACGTAAGTCGGAAGGGGAACGCCTTCCTTCGTCTTTCTCTTCAGCCAGTTTTCCGAACCAAACGCATAATCACCGTAGTAGTTTCCCGAAGTCACCTTGATCCGCAGCTTCGGAAGATCCTCAAGCGTTACGTTAATGCCTATCTTTTCACCCTTTTGGAGCGTTACGGTCGCCAGATTTTCTCCTGGGACGTAGGAGCGTTTCTTCGCCAGTTCCAGGCAAATCTCATCTCCGGTATATACGCGGTCGACGCTAATCTTACAATTATCCTGCTCAGCCGTGATCACAGCCACGTAGGGAACCGGTTCGTCCTTGGTCTTTTTCTTGGAGGAAGTCTGTTCCTCTTCGAATTCCTCCTCTTTGGGCAGCTCGGGAATCTCTATCCATTCCCTGGGCCAATTGACCAAAGCGTCTGTTCTCGAGAGATAAAAATCAATTGTGGCGAGGGTTTGCGGCTGCGCCTCGTCTATTGGCAGATTGGAGATAAATTTCCACTTTCCCTTTTCCACCTCAGCCCGCATAACGTATTCCGGCTTTTTCTCCTTGCTCCATACGGCTTTCCGCCAATAAATCTCATAGACGTTGCCACATACGGTTGCCTTCATGAATTCCACGCGGACCGTATTGATTTCCCCAGGCACGTAATAATATAAGTTTTTCGCGATGATCGGCCATTCCAAAGGCTTTCTCGCTTCGGAATACTCCAATCCCGTTCTGGATTTCACAAAGTTCTGAATGGATCTAAGGGTGAGCGCGGTTACGTTGCTGCTCGACAAAGCAAGTTCCTCTTCCGTAAACGGCTCTTCAGGATCATATCCCCCGTCCTCCGGCACGTCATCTATTTCCCCTCGCATCAAAGCCTTTCCCCTGGCTTCAAGCACGCGGTCTGCGCGCATTCCTTCCCGGATCTGCGCGATCTGGTCGTCACTTAAGGTCACGCCCATTCCGACGCCGCCCTGCAACACCGTCTGCCAGTCAATCTCCTCCGGACGATAATAGGTGCAGACAAAAAAGCCATTGTCCGTCGCACGGACGGAATACTGAAGCCTTTTGAGCTCCTGTTCCGTCAGTTCCCTCACCTCTGGCTCAGCATCTGCCGCCCCGTCCGAAATGGTGATTCCCATCGTTTCGGCATAGGCCTGTTGCTTTTCCGTCAACTCCCGGGCAAGATCATCGAGGGATTTGATCAGCTTCATCTGGGTAACTTGTTCCTCCGCCGGGCGGAGTTCCTTTGCCTCCCTGCCCTGCGTCTGATAGGCGTAGGCAGTACGGCTTCCATATTCTTGTTTTTCCATTTCCTGGGTCTGCCGTGCCTCATCCGCACTCTGGAGTTCATCCGCCAAAAAAGCGTTACTCTCCATAACTGCGCCGCTATTTCCGCAACCGGACAATAGCGTCACGCAGGCACATAATCCCAGGGCCATCCTTAGCTTTTTCATGAAAGTCCGAATACTCCCTGCAAACGTTTACGTTCCACGCGCATAAAAACGCGTAATCTTATTTTAACCGAAAACACCCGTTTTTGTCAAATTTAGGCGTAACGACAATACGGGCAGGGTTCCGTCAAACCCTGCCCGCTCCTTATCAAAAAACAAGAGAAATCCTATCTCTGGACGCGTCCGGAAGCATCGCCGCCAGCCAGCGTCTCCACTTCTTTTCTGGATACCATGTTGAAATCTCCGGGAATCGTGTGCTTCAATGCGGAAGCTGCCACGCCAAACTCCAATGCAGCCTTAAAATCTTTGCCGTCCAGCATGCCGCAGATCACGCCGCCCGCGAAGGAATCACCGCCGCCCACGCGGTCAACAATGGGATGGATGCTGTATTCCTTGGAATGATAAAATTCCTTGGTGTCTCTAGAGTAAATGCATGCGGACCAGCCATTGTCGGATGCGGAATGGCTCACGCGCAGCGAGGAGATGCAATACTCAAAATTGTAATCCGCAACCATCTGCTCGAAAATGGACTTGTATCCCGCGAGTTCGAGGTCACCGCTGGTAACGTCCGTGTTGCCGGGCTTATAGCCAAGCACCAGTTCAGCATCTTCTTCGTTTCCGATGCATACGTCAACGTACTTCATCAGATTCTTCATGACTCTCTGTGCCTTCTCGGAGGTCCAGAGCTTCTTACGGAAATTCAGGTCAACGGACACCTTTACGCCTGCCTTCTTTGCCGCGATCAGGGCCTTCTCGGTCAGCTCTGCCGCTGCGTCGGAAATGGCGGGCGTGATTCCGGTAAAGTGGAACCAGTCTGCATCCTTGAAAATATCTTCGAAATCAAAATCTGCTTCCGTAGCGGTTGAAATGGAGGAATGTGCCCTGTCATAAACGACCTTGGAAGGTCTCATGGAGCAACCGCTCTCCAGATAATAGATGCCAAGTCTTTCTCCGCATCTTGCCACGTGCTTCGTGCAAACGCCGTACTTTCTGAGTGCTGCCACTGCACACTCACCGATCTCATTGTTCGGAACGGCAGTCACGAACTCGGCGTCATGGCCGTAATTTGCCAGGGAAACCGCAACGTTTGCCTCGCCTCCGCCATAATTTACGTCAAACTCGTCCGCCTGGATAAACTTCTCAAAATTCGGGGTGGACAGTCTAAGCATGATCTCACCCATCGTAATAACCTTTGCCATCTTTCTTTCCTCCTGTTACTTTTGTACTAGATGAACTGCGAATCCGCCAATCTGCTCCTTCAGGTAGATCGCTTTGTACTTACCCTTCTCATCTTTCTTGGGCTCCTCAAACTCCACGCCCAGCACGCTTTCCATGTAGTTCACGGCGCGCTCGATATAGTTGGTGCGGATCGCGATATGTCCGTTGGCACCCTTGAACGGGGTCTTCATCACTTCCACTGCCGTACCAGCAAAGATGGAGCTGTTGCCGATCTTCGCGGGCATGCCAAAAAGAAATGCAAAACGATTGGCAACCTTCAGCGCCTCTTCCTCGTTCGCGCCGTTGATGCCCACGTGTGCCAGTTCAAAGCCCAGCATCGTCTGAACCGCCTCGCGGGTCAGCTGCTCGATCTTATCCCACTCTCCCGCATTGATCAAATCTCCGGGAACCATCCAGGATCCGCCGCAGGCAATGATCTTCGGGAAATCCAGATACGAGGTCAGATTCTTCGCGTTAATGCCGCCAGTGGGCATGAATTTCATGTTCACGTAAGGCGCTGCCATCGCCTTGATCTTTGCCAGTCCGCCGGACTGCTCCGCGGGGAAAAATTTAACAACTTCGAGGCCAAGCTCTATTGCCTGCTCAATGTCACTGGGGCTTGAAGTACCGGGCGTAATGGGCACGCCCTTCTCCTGACAATATTTCACGGTTCTGGGATTGAGTCCGGGACTTACGATAAACTTCGCGCCTGCAGCCACTGCCGCATCCACCTGCGCCGCATTTAATACCGTTCCCGCTCCAACGCACATGTTCGGGAAATTCTCCGTCATAATCTTGATTGCCTCTGCCGCCGCATCCGTTCTGAAGGTCACCTCCGCACAGGGAAGGCCTCCCGCACACAATGCCTTTGCCAATGGCAATGCATCCTCTGCCCGATCGATCTTAACAACGGGCACAATCCCAATTTTACTGATCTGTTCCAAAACCGCTTCCATGATCTTTTTCCTTTCTTGAAACCCATATGGTTCCATTCCCTATTTGGGGAGATCGTAGTATAAATCTAATGGTTTGTCCATGCCTTTTGCAAAAGTGAGTGATTTTTACAAAATGTAAGGGCTTACATTTTTCATTATAGCATACTTTTTGGGAATTACAAGAGGTTACTTTAATTATTTTTGGCGTCTGATTCCGATTGCCCTTCCATTTCCGGTTCAGTCATCTCTTCCTCTTCAGCCGTCATTTCTTCGTCGTTCGTCAATTCTGCTTCGGCCATCACGTTCCCTTCATCCGTCATATCCTCTTTGGCCGTCACGTCCTCTTCCTTCATCAATTCTGCTTCAAACGCTTTTTTTCTGCGCGCCAGTCCCTTGGGCAGAACAATAAAAAACAGCGCAAAAATACAAAGGCTAATCACAGTGATCAAGATTCCAAGCTTTTTCCCCACGGGTTCATAACTAAGCTCAATCTCATAGTCACCCGCGTCAAGATCCAGTGCAATAAAGGCGTCCCCAAACGTTGCAGGTTCCTTCTCCTGCCCGTTGACCAACACCGTCCATCCCTTCTCATAGGGAATGGACAAAATCAGTCTTCCTTCTTCTTCGAGATGCAGATTTCCCGAAACTTCGTTGCTGCCGACCTTTACGTCCGTCATATGGCGTTCACGAAGGATCTCTAACGCCTCTTTCACGGCGGAAACGTTCAACTGATACATGGTCACTGGAATCTTTTTCGTATCATCGGAGGAATCCCCGTTAGTCATCGTAACCCTTTGTCCTTCTTCCAGAAATCCCACGTAGAAAAGCCCGTTTTTCTTCAGATCCTTAAGGTTTACCTCCGACGGATTTCCGCCCGTCATTTTGATCTTCGTCGTACCGTAATCCGTAACGCATCCGTAATAGATTCCATCTTCTGAAGGCGTAAAAATAACGTCGTCCCCGTCCTTTTCGCTTGTTACCTTCGTCAGGATGCTTTCCTCGATCCCCAGGTCATTCAGCAATCCGTTTTGCGTGAGTATACCCTTCTGTCTTGCATCCTCAGGGAGATCAAAGCCTTTGGGTGCTACGTAGCCAAAGGGCAGGGATTCCACTGCCTCATACAGGTAAATGCCATTCTGTTCATCCTTGATCTTGAAGAGTTCATTCTCCCATTTATCGGAATCAGAAAAATAATAATTTACGTTTATCAAGGCCGCCGAAAATGGCGTTGCACCTTCAAAGCCATAGTATACCTTGCTGTGCTGCATTCCCATCTTGGTATAAAAATCCATCACGTAGGAATTCATGGTCGAGGAAAAGACCGACGCGGACGGGAAGCCTGCCAGCGTGGCATCATTCTTTGTCTTTCTTTCAAATTTCTCAAAGCGGGAAAATCCATTTCCGTCGTCCTTGTTTCTCTCATACAGTGCCTGATAATCCTCCAAATGGCTTAAATAAGCCTTTCTGTCGGTCGTTCCCACGCTCGAGAATGCCATGTTGACGGCCGTTTCAGCCAGGACTGCCACCATTGCAGCCACTACCATGAAGATTTTTACCCACCGTTTCTTCTGAGTCAAATAAAGATAGAGACATGCTGCGTAAGAAACGACCAAAGCAAGATTCAAAAGCCAGATCCAGGTCTTAAAATATGAGAGGTCTATGAATTTCTCGATATATAGCATAAAGACGGCGGCGCCCAAGGTTGCCTTAATGATCGATGCCGGCTTAATGCCGTCCAAGTGTGTCAGGCAGTCATGGCATGCCGTCAAAATGAGCAATACGTAAATAAATGATTGTCTGGCCGGTAGAGAATCCGGGTAATTTAAGCCGTGCCAGATAAAATCCAACCCGTTTGTGGAAAAACTGATCAAAAAAATGCCGGCAAGCGTCATAAAGCCCAATCTTTTGCGGGCAGGAATCTTTTCATTGATTACGTAGAGCGGAATCATAAAAAACACCATGGCTCCACAATAAATATTAGGCCAATGCGCCAACGCACGCTCCGTATAGATACCCATGCAATGTCTTGCCAACACGTCGAGGATCGGAAAATAGGAATTCCACTCCTTCGGGAAATCCATGTCTCCGAAATCCGTTTCCATTAGTGCCCGTACCTCCGGAACCAGGATAATGGCTGCGAGGCCACCAGCAAGAAGGGACCCTGCGGCAAATTTCCATACCATCGAAAAACTTCTCTTTTCGGCCAAAAACAGATATATAAAATAAAAGACCAAGAACAGACATATCATGATGGAAATATAGAAATTCGTATAAATGCATAGTCCCAGCGCGACAACGTAGAGTCCCATTTTTCCTTTATGGACTAATCTCTCAAGCCCCATCAGGATCAATGGCAGAAGTACCACGCAGTCCATCCACATGACGTTCCAGTTATATGCCGCCACAAAACCACTCATGGCATAAAACGTCGAGAAGAAAAGGGCCGTAAGCCACCCATTCTTCTTGTCCCCCGTGCGTGATCTCAAATAAATCCAGGAAGTGAGTCCCGCAAGTCCGATCTTGCACACAACGGCATAACTCATGAATTCCATTAGATATTTTTGGGGAAATAAAAAAGCAAGCCAGTTAAACGGACTGGCCAGATAATAGCCGTAAAGCGCCAGGAAATTTGATCCCATCCCCACGTTCCAAGAGTAGCTGAGATCTTCTCCCGCCTTTATTTTTCTCATCATTTCCTGGAAAAAGGGCATGTACTGATGATACATGTCGGAAACCAAAAAGCTTTTCTTTCCAAAAGGGAAAATCCCATTGCCAATAAAGATCGCCAACATCAGGAAAAACGGCAACAAAAACGCTACCAGCCACGTAAGCCGGGACAGACCTCCATTTTTTTGTTGCACTTTCGTCTCTTCCATGTCTTGTCACTCCTTTTTTAGTTCACTTTCCAGCCTTCTGATCAGGTGATCGATCTTATCCAGGGCATTTAGGCCAGCCATTTCAAACAGGCGCTTTATCCCGTTAAGCAATCGTCTTCTTTCTTCCGCGTCCAGCTTTTTTATCGCCAGAGCCATCTCCAGAATGCTCTCTTTTTTATCCTCACTGATCTGGATCAAATCTTCCTTCTGCGGAGCTTCCAAAACGGAAAATGCCACGCGGATAAACTCCCTGATCTGATCCCCGTTAAACGTCAAAATCCATTGATTCACGGTTTCATCAATAAATTTCCTGCCACTGCTCACGTCTTCGGCTTCCACAAACTTCCCATCCTTAACCACCCAGGAAAAAGGATCATGCTGCAGCAGGCCGATATTATTGCTCTCCGTCACCTTATAGGAATTCTCTTGTTCAAACATCATGCCTATGAAAGAGGAACGGGGAAGGATCTTAACGATCCTTTCCGCGATCTCGTCATAGGCACTCTCTTCCCGGACCTCTGGCCAAAAGCCCGGGCCATCCATATTGTAAATTCTCCGTATCCTGCCTCGAATCGCCGCATCACAGTTCATGGCCGCATAAACGGCCAAATTCCCGCCCTTGGAATGGCCCCCCAGAAAAAAGGAATCTTCCAACTCTGCGGCGATTTCTCCAAGATATTTTAACGCACATAGTTGCGCTGGAATCGGACTTTGGAAGGTCATGTTGAAATCTTCCTTCCATGCGATCAAAGTTTCATCCGTTCCTCGAAAAGCAACGAATGGGCTTTCCCCTTCCAAAAGGATCGTAATGGCAGAAAACTGCGTCTCCCAATCCTTTTCCACCAAATTAACGTAGGCGCAAAGCCTTAGTCCTCCAAAGCGCCGGCTTTCCGCCATCCTTTGAAATAACTCGCGATTTGCTTCCTCATATCTTTCGTCCAAAAACAGCCCTTCCCGATTGGGATGCATGATTAATTCCTTCAGCGAAGTGACGTCACCCATCTGGTCCACGCTTGGCACAAGACCATCAAATTTTAGGTAACTGAACTGGCAGAGAACCAGGGCGTCAACCTCTCCCAAAGGCTTTTCAGAAAAGGGAACGTCGCCCTTTTCCCTGAGGTACGAAAGGATAGAGTCATTCACGTTTTATACCTCTTTCTGCGCCTTGTCCGCTCCCACGCGCTCTTCCATTGGAACGTAGTCGCGTTCTTTCATGACGCTTAGGTATGCAGGGCGAATGATCTTGTCCATGTTGATCAGTTCCTCGATCCTGTGTGCGCTCCAGCCTACGATCCTGGCGATCGCAAAGATCGGCGTATACATCTCCAGAGGGATCTCTAACATACTGTAAACAAATCCGCTGTAAAAGTCAACGTTTGCGCTAACGCCCTTGTAAATTCTGGCTTTCTGGCTGATCACCTCGGGAGCCAGTCTCTCGATCATGGAATACAGGGCGAAATCCTTTTCCCTGCCCTTCTCCTCCGCGAGCTGTTCCACAAATGCCTTAAATACCTTGGCTCTTGGATCGGAAAGGGAATAAACCGCATGTCCCATGCCATAGATCAGGCCCTTCTTATCGAAGGCTTCCTTATTTAGAATCTTTCGAAGATAATCCCTCACCTCGTCCTCGTTGGTCCAGTCGGATACGTGCTTTTCAATGTCGCGCATCATCTCCACGACCTTAATGTTGGCACCGCCGTGCTTGGGACCCTTTAAGGAAGACAGGGCTGCTGCCACCACGGAATAGGTATCCGATCCGGAAGAGGTGACAACGCGGGTCGTAAACGTAGAATTGTTGCCGCCGCCGTGCTCCATGTGAAGCACCAGCGCAATGTCCAGTACTGCTGCTTCCAGCTTCGTATATTTCTTGTCAGGACGAAGCATCATCAGAAGGTTTTCCGCCGTGGACAGCTTCTTCTGCGGGCGATGAATGTACATGCTGTCGTCATTGGAATAATGATTATAGGCATGATAACCGTATACCGCCAGCATAGGAAAAATACTGATCAGCTGGAGGCTTTGACGAAGCACGTTCTCCACACTGTTGTCTATGCAGTTTTTATCATAAGAAGCCAGGGTAAGTACGCTTCTGGTCAGGGAATTCATAATGTCCCCGGAGGGCGCTTTCATGATGACGTCCCTGGTAAAGTTCCTTGGCAGGGTACGCCCGGACGCAAGAACGTCGCAAAACTCCGCGAGTTCCGTCTCATTCGGCAGTCTTCCCAGAAGAAGCAGGTATGCGATCTCTTCAAAACCGTAGCGCTTCCCCTTAAATCCATTGACCAATTCGATACAATCATAACCGCGGTACCAAAGCTTTCCGTCACATGGTTTTTTCACCCCATCCACAATCTGGAACGCCTCAATCCTGGAAATATTCGTCAGTCCCGAAAGGACGCCGTTTCCATTTTTATCCCGGAGACCGCGCTTTACGCCATACTCATCAAAAAGCGCAACGTCGATGTCATCCTCCTGGTGGCAGATCTTCGAATATTCCGATAAATATTCTTCATTTTTCTTCATCATGGGCATTTCCCCCTTTACTTATTATGCCTTCTTTAACCCTACCTTTTTAGAGTACCTTGTCTGCCGCCTTTACGTCAATGAATTTTCTATTAAATTTTTCGCACAAAAAAAGTGGGCCATTCCCATGACCCACTCTAAGTCAATTTATTTCTGAGTTTCCAAAACGATCTTCTTAAGGAAACCTTCCACGTAAGTGCAATACTCTTTGTCATTCGTTACGCTCATCAGGTCGTTTCCCTTGATTACGTAATGGTCATCCGAATCCCTGATCCAAAACTCCGCATTACTGCTTGACTGCTGTAAGAGGTAAGTATTTTCAATGGATATGACAGGGTCGCGCAGAGAGGAGATCACCAGCACGGGCCTCTTCCCCGTTTTCTTGATCGTTTCCTTCGGAACCACGTTATCAGCCGCGTCAGAACCGTAGATCCAGCGAAATGCCTGATGCGTAAATGGGCGCTGTGCATCCCGAAGGAATCCCGGAATGCCATGCTCCTTCAAATAAAAATACCACTGGTCGTCAGGGGAGGCAAACGGCGACATTGCAATGCATCCGCTGATCTCTGGAATCGCTGCCGTTGCATTGATGGCAATGGAACCACCCAAGGAAACGCCTTGTACGACAATGGGAAGATCCTTATACTTATCAACGCTCTTAATATAATCAACGACCGCCCTGACGTCTTCAACTTCCGTAAATCCAAGACCCAGCTTCTTTCCGGAACTTTCGCCGTGCGCCCGGACTTCCAAAAGGAAGGACGCATATCCAACCTTTTTCATCCATGCGGCATGAGCGTAAAAATACGTAACCGAAGGCTCCTTCTGGGCCCCGAGGTAAATGATCACGCACTGGGGTTTGTCCGCTTCCACCTCTGAACACCAAAGCACTTCACCGTCAGAAGTTTTTAAGGTGTGCGTAACACTGTCTAGTTTCACCCTCGAGGATTTATATACCGCCTGAAGGGGATGCAGGTCATCCTCTACGTTCAAATATTTCACGTGGCGGAATACGTAGAACATGGTTATGATCGTCGGAATCAAAAGGATAAAAACAATGATCAAAATCCATAAAATGATTCTCTTTTTTCTCCAACTGTAATCCGTGATAACTCCCTTTTTCACGTCGCTAACCCTCCCGTCATTTTAGCATGAAATTCATGCTTCCTCACTCATCAGTTTCTCTTTCCGTTCTATCATCTCATCGATCTTCTCGAGATATAGGGAAACGTCCTTCACGCTGTCGCTCCGTTCGATCCTCCCGTCCGGATACACCCTCTTGCTAATACATCCCGCCCCCAAGGCGATGATGGTCTGAACCTCCTCCATGATCAAAATGTTATAAATCCCATACTTCCCGGGAAGGGCATAACCCACGTTCTCAAAATTCCCGGACATGTTTTTTTGCCGATACAAATAATAAGGATTCATCCCGAGGCGTCTGGCACCTTCCGCCGCGATCTTCATCGTCTCGTCCGTGTTGCTGAGCGTCTGTATCCCATGTTCCAATATCCAATCACTCAGCTTGGACGCCCGCTTGATCGCCAGGGAATGCACCGTCAGGCTGTCTGGCGCAAGTCTCACCACTTCGTCAATGGTGTTTTGTACGTCACTTGCCGTTTCCCCCGGAAGCCCCAGGATCAGGTCCATGTTAATATTGTCAAAGCCCTCCTCGCGAGCCAGGCGATACGCCTCCAAAACCTGTGCAACGGAAGCTTTTCTTCCGATGACGTCCAGCGTCTCCTGCTTCATGGTCTGAGGATTCACGGAAATGCGGCTCACGCCATGTTTCTTAAGCACCTTAAGCTTTTCCCGCGTGATGCTGTCCGCGCGTCCTGCCTCCACGGTAAATTCCTTCACCTGTGAAAAGTCGAAATACTTTTTCAGATTGGACAAAAGTTTTTCGAGTTGCTCCGGTTCAAGCGTTGTCGGCGTTCCGCCTCCTACGTAAACTGTGTCGAGGATCTTGTCCCGATATTTTTCAGAGACAAACTGCATCTCCCTGACAAGACAGTCCAGATAAGCATCTACCTTTTTGCGGTATGCCGCAATGGGAAACGACGTAAAAGAACAATAGAGACAGGTGGTCGGGCAAAAAGGAATGCCCACGTAGAGGCTGTAACCGCCTTGATAATGGATCTTGGAAAGGATCTCCCTCTCCCTTTGCGCCACGTCCATGCTAAGGAGTGCTTTTTCGTCACTGACAAAATACTTCTGTTTCAGATAGGCCAAGATCTCCTCTTGGGTTTTTCCTTCCTCAAAAAGGCCATAGGCTATCTTGGTTGGACGAATGCCCGTAAGACTCCCCCAAGGCAAGCTTCTTCCCGCATGTCGTTCCAGAGTCTGATAAAAAAATGCCTTGAATCCGGTCTTATAGCCCTCATAACCTTCCGAAAGGGTTCCGTCGGTGCTCTGCCATTCGTACGTCACCTCTTCAGGTTCTGACGAGGCATCCTTAGGTGCTGTCTTTCCCTCAGCCTTCACGGTCATAACCGCACCGGTTTCCTGCAGGTCGATCAAGATCTCTTCCAGGGAAGCCTCCCCGTCCGCCTTTACTTCCTGCCATTCCTGCAAAAGGCTTGTGCTCTCCGGCGTGATCACCTTGACCTGCCGGTCTGGATAAAATGCTTTTGCAATGGAATTTACGTCATATTCAAAGCTTGGATGGTTTACGTTAACAAACAAAAATTTCTTATACACAGAATGGATTGTTCTCCTTTTCGTAGCCGATGGTGGTGGCACCGCCGTGTCCCGGATAGACCTTGGTCTCCTCCGGCAGACAAAACAGCTTGTCTTTGATGGAACGCACCAAACTGCTCATGCTTCCCGTCGGGAAATCCGTTCTTCCCACGCTCTCCTGGAACAGCGTGTCTCCGCTGATCAGAAAACCTGCCTCCGGAACGTAATAACAGCAGCTTCCTCCAGTGTGTCCGGGCGTTGCGATCACTTGGAACGTGATCCCGGCGATGTTGATTTCCTCGCCATCCCTTACGTACTTGTCCGCTTCCGCAACACAAGCCCTTCCTGCCATTTCAGACACGTTCATCTCCGCATTCCCCAGGAGCTCTTTTTCCTCGTTAAGCGCATAGACAAGAATGGGATCCAACCCCTTCTCTGCCCGCTCGCGGTTTACGGCACCCTTGAGCGCCGAGAGTCCCCAAATATGATCAAAATGGCCATGGGTCAACAAAATCCCTTCGACCTTCAGATCATTCTTGAACAGGCTGGCGTATATGGAAGTCCCCTGATCTGCCGGATCCACTGCAATGGCCTTATTCTCGCCTTCCCGATAAATAAAATAGGTATTGGTGGCGCAACTTCCCAGCACCATCTTGCCAATCTTGATCTCACCCATAAAATTATACCCTTTATCCAATGCTTCTCTCGATGTCGATCACGCTCTCGATTCCGTGCAGTCTTTCCATGATGTTGTTTAGCGCATCCCTGCCGCTCACTTCAAAACCAAGCTGCATGGTGACCATGCCCTGCTTGTTCGTTCTAGTGTTTAAGGACATGATGCTGATGTTCTTCTCGGTAAACACCTTTGAAATGTCTGCCAAAAGTCCATTTCTGTCACGCGCAAACAGATTGATCTCGCACACGTAGGAACCCGTGGGCTGGTCATCGGTGGACTCCCAGTCCGCTTCCATGATCCGGATCCGCTCATCCTCCGGAAGATTCAGGATGTTGACGCAGTCCGTGCGGTGAATGCTGATGCCCCTGCCCCTCGTGACAAAACCAACGATCTCATCTCCGGGCACGGGAGAACAACACTTCGAAAACCGGACGGAAAGATCCGCGATTCCCTTGACGAGGATGCCGCCCTTTGAACGCATGCGAACGGGATGCCCCGCCGCCTGGCCATTCTCGGCTATGGTCGCCAGTACTTCCTCGTTGGTCAGTTCTTTCTTGTGGTCTCTGTCGTAATACTCCTGAAGGCGTCCAATGATCTGGCCTTCCTTGAGGGCTCCGTGACCAATGGCCGCAAGCACGCTGTCCCAATCACGGAAACCATATTTATGCATGATGGCGTCCATGTATTCCGTAGAAAGGAGGCTCGCCATGTTAATGCCCTTTGTCTTACAATATGCGTTTAAGAGATCCTTTCCCCTGGAAACGTTCTCTTCTTTTCCCTGGCTCTTAAACCACTGATTGATCTTGTTCTTCGCCTGGGTACTCTTTACGACGCTAAGCCAGTCACGGCTGGGTCCCTTCGAGTTCCCGGAAGTGATGATCTCAATGCGGTCGCCGTTCTTGATCTGGTAGTCGATGGTCACCAGCTTGCCGTTGACCCGGGCGCCCACCATCTTGTTGCCCACGGCCGAATGAATGCTGTACGCAAAGTCAATGGGCGTGGAACCGGCGGGAAGGTTCTTGACTTCACCGGTCGGCGTAAAGCAATAAACCTGATCCGAGAACAGATCCAGGTCATTCTTCAGCAGGTTCATGAACTCGCGGTTGTCCGACATGTCCTGCTGCCATTCAAGGATCTGACGCAACCAAACCAGCTTCTCCTCTTCCTGCGTTTCCACCTTCTTGCCGTCGGAAGCTTCCTTGTATTTCCAGTGTGCCGCGATACCATATTCCGCAGCCTTATGCATTTCAAAGGTACGGATCTGGATCTCGAAGGGCTGGCCGCTGGTTCCGATCAGTGTCGTGTGGAGAGACTGATACATGTTTGCCTTCGGGATCGCGATGTAATCCTTAAAGCGTCCGGGAACAGGCTTGTAATGCGCATGGATCTCTCCCAGCGCCGCATAGCAGTCCTTGACGGAATCCACAATGATCCTGACGGCAAACAGGTCATAAATCTGATCCAGAGTTTTATTCTGGTTCTTCATTTTCTTATAAATGCTGAAGAAGTGCTTCACGCGCCCTTCCACCTTAGCCTTGATGCCCGCCGCGTCAATAATGTTGCGCACTTCATCCACAATGCCCTGGATGTATTGCTCACGGGCGCTTCGCTTCATGGCGATCTGGTTTACCAGATCCCGGTATGCTTCCGGCTCCAAATATTTTAAGGACAGGTCGTCCAGTTCGATCTTAATTTTGCTGATGCCCAGTCTCTGGGCGATGGGACTGTAAATCTCCAGCGTTTCCCTCGCAATGCGCTGCTGGCTTTCAGGCTTTTGGTGCTGAAGCGTGCGCATGTTATGGAGTCTGTCCGCCAGCTTGATCAGGATAACTCTAATGTCCTTCGCCATGGCAAGGAACATTTTACGGAGATTCTCCGCCTGCATCTCTAATTTGGCTTCCGACTGATCCACGTCAGAGCTAAGAGGGATCTTTTCCAGTTTGGTAACGCCGTCCACCAGAAGCGCAACGTCCTCACCGAATTCCCGCACCAGATCCTCCTGCGTCATCGCCGTGTCTTCCACCACGTCATGTAAAATGCCTGCGATGATGGTTTCCTTGTCCATCTCCAACTCTGCGAGAATAATGGCTACGTTCAACGGATGGATGATGTAAGGTTCTCCGGATTTTCTGGTCTGGCCTTCATGCGCCTTGCTGGCAGTTTCATAGGCTTTTGCGATGGCGGTAATGTCGTCACTGGGATGGTACGTTTTGACACGCGAAATAAGCTCCTGATACAACTGCTCGGGAGTTTCAAATTCCTGTGGTCTTGCCAACGGACCATCGCTATATTTGACGTCATTCATCTCTTCCGTCATCCGTCACCACTCCTACGTCATCAAAATACTTTTTATTTTCCGGGATAAACAATCGCGGAATCCAAACGGTAATCAGCGATCTTCTCGCGTCCCTTTAACCCTGCCAGTTCCATGAGCACCACAACGCCAACCACTTCGCCGCCAAGACTTTCGATCAGCTTGATCATGGCTTCCGTCGTGCCGCCGGTTGCGATCAGGTCATCCACGATCAGAACCTTCTGGCCGGGCTTGATGCTGTCCTTGTGCATCTCGATGGTAGCCTTGCCATATTCCAGGTCATAATCAATGCTCACCGTTTCGCAGGGAAGCTTGCCCTTCTTTCTGATCAAAACAAAGGGCTTATGCAGATTATATGCAATGGGAGTGCCAAAAATAAAACCTCTGGATTCCGGTCCCACAACCACGTCGAAGTCCAAATCCTTCACCAGATCCTGCATGGTACTGATGGCCAGATGAAGGCCCTCCGCATCCTGCAACACGCTGGTTACGTCGCGAAAAATGATCCCTTTCTCAGGGAAATCAGGTATTGACCTTACGTATTCTTCCAGTTTTTTCATGTTCGTTCTCCCCTTCTTGCTTTTGACTTTTAACAAGAACGAGCCTCCCCCCTAAGGGAAAAGCTCTATTCCATCGTTCCTTATTTCTTACCGCAACACTTCTTGTATTTCTTGCCGGATCCGCAGGGGCAGGGATCATTGGGATAGATCTTGTCTCCCTTGATCACGGTCGTAGAGGATTTCTGCTCCTTGTAGAGACGCTTTCTGGTATCGTCGTCAAAGATATCCTTCCATGCATCAAGCTTGTAAAGCCACTCTGCGTCTGCTGCCACCATGTTCTTGTAAAGGAGCGCCTTGTCAAATCCAAGATTTACCTCGGTGTCCTCTTCCATCTCCTCGATGGGGTTCTTCTCGACCAGGCTGTCGTTGATGCCATCCAGGAAACCAGTCATAGTCATTACGTCCACGTTATAACGCTCTGCAAGCTCCTTAACGGTACCCTTCACAACTTCATCGGGATTCTTTAAGAGCTCTGCATAGATATCCTGCTCTCTCTTAAAATATGCGCCCCAAATTCTCTGAAGCTCGTCCTTGCCCAGTCTCTCGTTATATGCTACGCTGCGCCATTTCTCTAAAAGTGCCATAATTTTCTACCATCCTTACTTATTTACAGGCCTATTGCCTGCCATTTTCCTTATAACTTATACTAGTATATAACAAAAGAGCCCTTAAATCAATAAAAACTTACGTATTCCCTTGCGGTTCCCCGTATTTTGGGTATACAATGAGAATGTTCTCAGAATAGATTTCGCACGTGGAGAATATAAATGATGAGAAAAAGATTTCGATGGGCCTTGCCCCTCCTCGCCTGTCTTTTCCTTTCCGGATGCGATGACGGTTCCGCTGAAGCGGCGACGGTCACCATCGCGGAAAGTTCAATTGAAGCAATGACAACCGTTCCCGGCGACGCCGTCTCCCTTGACGCAAGTTCCCAAACGGATCCGGGTGACGCGGAAGTATCGCAAGGCGACCAAGAGGAACCGGAATTGCACGGTTTGGAATATTTTCTGAAAACAGCCCTGTTACCCGTCGGAGAAACCGCCTACGTATGGGGCGGCGGCTGGAATGAAGAAGACACGGGGGCCGGCACCGAAGCCCGAACCCTTGGGTTAAGCCCCAGATGGAAGGAATTTGCAAAAGATCTTCCATCAAACTATAACTACAAAAAGACCCGCTATCAGATCCACGACGGATTGGACTGCTCCGGCTTCGTCGGTTGGGCCGTGTACAACACCTTGGAAACGGAAGATGGTAACGAAGGTTACGTGTATACTTCTACCGACGTAGCCCAAAACCTAGCCTCCCTGGGGTTGGGAGAATTCACGGCCGCGAAATCCGTGACGGAATGGAAACCTGGTGACGTTGCAAGCATGAACGGTCACGTCTGGATCAGTCTTGGCACCTGCGAAGACGGCAGCGTCCTGCTAGTGCATTCCAGTCCTCCCGGAGTACGTCTCTGCGGGATCGCCAAGTCATCCAAGGCCAAGGCTGCCGTTAAGCTGGCAGAGAATTACATGCAAACCTATTATCCCGAATGGTATTCCCGTTTTCCCGATTGCGAATCACCTAAGTCCTATCTGAAAAAGACCGCGCAATTCCGTTGGAACGAGGAGACCTTCCCGGACGCGGCGCAGATCCAGTCCATGACGCCCGAAGCACTGTTAAAACTGCTTTACAATGAATAATGAAAAATAGAATGAGAGGTATCCCATGTCCGCAAACACAAATGACAAGACTAACGCAAATGCTTCCGGCAAGAATAACAAGTCAAACAAAATGACGGCGAAACGCATCGCCGCCATCATTGGCATTATTCTGTTACTTGCCTTATACGTAACGACTCTCTTTGTCGCGATCTTCGACAGAAGCTCCTCCGGGCAATGGTTTATGCTCTGTCTGATCGGCACCGTGACCATTCCCCTCCTCATTTGGGTTTATACCTGGATGTACGGAGTGCTCGCGCAAAAGCACACCATAGCATCCTTTGATTTGGAAAAGAATACCTCAGAAAATGAAACGGAAGAAGCCTCCGATCAGGAATGACCTCTCCCGGTGATTCTTATGAATTTAATGCTTCAAGCTCTTTCCAAACCTGCTCCGGCGTTTCAAAAACGATCCCATGGATCCCGAGTTTTTTGCCAGCCTCAATGTTTGCGGGCAGGTCATCCACAAAGACACTCTCCTCCGGGATTAGGGAATATTTGTCGAGCAAAAGCTGATAGAAAGCCGGATCCGGTTTGATCAACTTTACGTTCCAGGACAGAAGTCCTCCATCCATGAATTCCCGAAAGACTAGGCCTTTCTTGCATTCCCTCTCGATCTTTTCCGAAAAATTTGAGAGGCAATAGACGGAAAAGCCTTTTTCTTTGAGCTTTTTTATCCAATCCACCGCATAGTCCCGGATCGTGACTATGTCAGTCATATCGTCAAACGCCTTGTGAAGCTTCTCTTCGATCTCCGGATCATTCTTGATAAATCCAGCCATCACTTCATCAAAGCTCCAGACGCCGCGGTCAAGTTCTGCCCAGACCGGCGTGAGCACGCTGGCTTTCGCGATGCGGGCAACCTCTTCCTCCGAGAAGCCCTTGTCCGCAAGGAACTCCGCCCACCGGAAGTCTGTCAGCACGTTTCCAATGTCAAAAATTACGTTTTTGATCACGCTCTCCCGTCGTCCTTTCCCAGTCAATCCCTTTTACGCCTTTTTCAAAGGGCTCTCCCTGTAAATAATGTCCTGTCTTCTAGGGCCATTGCTGATCATGGTGATGGGATAACCGATCTGCTTTTCAATAAACTCAATATAGTTTCTGCAGTTCTCAGGAAGATCCTCATACTTGTCAATGCCGCGGATGTCGCACTTCCATCCGGGAAGCGTTCTAAGCACGGGCTTTGCCTTCTCAAGAAGGTGCGTTACGGGGAAATCCGTCGTCACCTTTCCGTCAATCTCATATCCAACGCAAACGGGGATCTCGTCCAGGTAGCCAAGCACGTCCAGCACCGTGAAGGCAACGTCCGTGGTTCCCTGCAGACGGCAGCCATACTTGGAAGCAACGCAGTCAAACCAACCCATTCTTCTGGGTCTTCCGGTGGTAGCGCCGTACTCACCGCCGTCTCCGCCGCGACGACGAAGCTCATCCGCCTCATCCCCAAAGATCTCGGAAACAAACGCACCTGCACCTACTGCGGAAGAATATGCCTTACATACCGTCACAACCTGCTTGATCTCATAGGGCGGAATGCCTGCGCCTACCGCACCGTATGCAGCGAGCGTGGAGGAACTCGTAACCATGGGATAGATGCCGTGATCAGGATCCTTTAAGGTTCCAAGCTGACCCTCTAACAGAACAGTCTTGCCATCCTTCAGCGCGCGGTCCAGGAATGCGGAAACGTCGCAAACGTAAGGTGCAACCATCTCTTTATACTCATGCAGCGTCTTTAACAGCTCTTCCGGATCGATCTCAGGCTTATTGTAGAGGTGCTTTAAGAGAACGTTCTTTACGGCGCATACGCTTTTCACCTTTTCAGCCAAGCCTTCCTCGTCAAACAGCTCGTTGACCTGGAAACCGATCTTAGCATACTTGTCAGAATAAAAAGGTGCGATGCCGGACTTGGTAGATCCAAAGGATTTACCGCCAAGGCGCTCCTCCTCATACTGATCAAAGAGAATGTGATAAGGCATCACGATCTGTGCGCGATCGGAAACCAAGATTTTGGGCATGGGCACGTTTCTCTCTACGATGGACTGAATTTCCTTGAACAACAGGGGAATGTTCAGTGCCACGCCATTGCCGATCACGCTGGTGGTATGACCGTAAAACACGCCGGAAGGCAGAGTGTGCAATGCAAATTTGCCATAGCAGTTCACGATCGTGTGTCCTGCATTTGCGCCGCCCTGAAAACGTACGATAACGTCCGCCTTCTCAGCCAGCATGTCCGTGATCTTGCCTTTTCCTTCGTCGCCCCAGTTTGCTCCTACAACTGCTTTAACCATATGTTTCTTCCTTTCTTTCCGTGAATTCCTCAAGTTTCGAATTCATCTAGTTTTGCGTTCTGATTACTCCCTGCCGTCCCAGCAGTAAGTACAAAGCTTTTCCTTGTCAATGCCAACGGAGTTGATCATGTCGTCCAGTCTGTGGAAATGCAAAGTGGTGAAATTAAGCTGCTTTCCAATGCGCGACACCATGTCATTGTATTCGTTCGTGTTGGGATCCACGTACTTCTTTAAGTCAATCTGCAGGCCTTCCTGCTCCATGTCTTTCAGTACTCTTCTCGCGATCAAGTCCATCTCGGACGTGGATCTGGAGAAATTCAAGTACTTACAGCCAAACAAAAGCGGCGGGCACGCAGGACGGATGTGAACCTCTTTCGCACCGCTCTGGTACAGGAATTCCGTCGTCTCGCGAAGCTGCGTTCCACGCACGATGGAATCGTCGATCAGAAGAAGCTTCTTGTCCTGGATCAGGTCATGCACGGGAATCAGCTTCATCTTCGCGATCAGGTTTCTCTGTGTCTGCATCGTCGGCATGAAGGATCTCGGCCAGGTCGGCGTGTACTTGATAAACGGTCTGGAGAACGGAATGCCGGACTCATTTGCGTATCCGATGGCATGTGCCGTTCCGGAATCCGGTACGCCGGCAACGATGTCCGGTTTTACGTGATCCCTGCCTGCATCTCTCTTTGCCAGGGCAGCGCCGCAGTTATAACGCATCTGCTCTACGCTGATCCCCTCGTAGGACGAGGAAGGATAACCATAATAGATCCAAAGGAACGTACAGATTTTCATGTCCTTACCGGGATTCACAAGCGTCTTCACGCCATCAGGCGTAACCACCGCGATTTCTCCAGGTCCTAATTCCTTGCAATCTTCATATCCAAGGTTCAAATAAGCAAAACTCTCAAAGGAAACGCAGTAGGCGTCTTTCTTCTTTCCGATCACCACCGGCGTTCTTCCAAGCCGGTCTCTTGCGGCATACAGACCAAGGGGCGTCAGGATCAGAATGCTCATGGATCCGTCGATGACCTCCTGCGCATAGCGGATGCCGTCCACCATGTTGTCCTTCTGATTGATCAGCGCCGCAACCAGTTCCGTTGCGTTGATCTCGCCGCTGCTCATCTCCATAAAGTGAGACAGGCCGTTGTCAAAGATCTGTTTTGTCAAGGCTTCTGCATTGTTGATCTTGCCCACGGTGGTGATGGCGTAGGTGCCGTGATGCGATCTCATAAGCAGGGGCTGTGGTTCATAATCGGAAATACATCCGATTCCCAGATTTCCCTCCATGGAATTCACGTCACCGTCAAATTTCGTACGAAAGGGTGCGTTTTCGATGTTGTGGATCGCACGGTCAAAGCCTTTCTTGCCGTATACCACCATTCCCGCGCGGCGCGTTCCCAAGTGAGAATGATAGTCCGTACCAAAGAACAGGTCAAACGTACAATCCTCTTTTGATGCAACTCCAAAAAATCCGCCCATGTCATTTCTCCTTACTGTATATTTTGAAGAACTCGGGGCTTTGTTTGAATAGGCTCTCTCAGGCACGCTCGCGCTATGAGTGCAGCGTATCGGTACTAATTCCCCTCGCGTGCCGCTTGCGACAAGCACAATCGTCACGCGATACGCGGAATAAGTACCGACGCTTGGCACACATGCCTGAGAGAGCCTATTTCAAACATCCCCTCGAGATTGTTTCAAGCCATTAACTTTCATTAATCAGTTAAATGACATTATAAATTATGAATCATTAATTTCCTACACGTTGATCTCGGCTTTGACGCCAAGGAGGTCGGCGTTGGCAGCGAGGATGGGGCGGATGACGCCAGTGAGGAAGGCGTCAACCTGAACAACGCTGCGGCCAACGTATTTCGAAGGATCCATGCATTTCTGAAGGTCTTCGAGAGAGAGGCCAAAGGCGGGATCTGCGGCAATGAGCTCCAGGAGGTTATTGTCCTTACCCTCAACCTTAACGTTGCGTCCCGCTTCCATGGAAAGCTCACGGATGCGCTCATGAAGCTCCTGACGGTTGCCGCCATTCTTTACGGCATCCATCATGATGTTCTCCGTTGCCATGAAAGGAAGCTCACTGCGGAGTCTCTTTTCAATCACCTTGGGATATACTACCAAGCCGTCCACCACGTTCAGGCAAAGATCCAGGATGCCGTCAATGGCAAGGAAGCCTTCGGGAATGGAAAGTCTCTTGTTAGCAGAATCATCGAGCGTTCTCTCAAACCACTGGGTTGCCGAGGTGATGGCAGGGTTCAGCGCGTCGATCATAACGTATCTGGACAGGGAAGCAATTCTCTCGCTTCTCATGGGATTTCTCTTGTATGCCATTGCGGAGGAACCGATCTGCGTCTTCTCGAAGGGCTCTTCCACTTCCTTCAGATGCTGGAGCAGACGGATGTCATTGCTCATCTTGTGCGCGCTGGCTGCAATGCCTGCAAGCACGTTGGCCACTCTGGTGTCAACCTTTCTGGAATAGGTCTGGCCGGATACGGGATAGCACTCCTTAAAGCCCATTTTTGCAGCGATCATGGGATCGATCTTGTCGATGGTCTCCTGATCCCCGTTAAAGAGCTCGAGGAAGGATGCCTGGGTACCCGTGGTTCCCTTGGAGCCCAAAAGCTTCATGGTAGAAAGTACGTGATCCAGGTCCTCCAGATCCAGTGAAAACTCCTGAAGCCACAGGGTTGCGCGCTTGCCAACGGTCGTGGGCTGTGCAGGCTGGAAGTGGGTGAAGGCAAGCGTGGGCTGTGCCTTATACTTATCAGCGAAATCAGCCAGCTCCTTCATCACGTTGATCAGCTTCTTGCGGACGAGCTTTAAAGCCTCGGTCATTACGATAATGTCCGTATTGTCGCCAACGTAGCAGGACGTAGCGCCAAGATGGATGATGCCTGCCGCCTTGGGGCACTGCTGGCCATACGCATATACGTGGCTCATCACGTCGTGGCGTACCACCTTTTCCCTGGCCTGTGCCACGTCATAGTTGATATCCTCGGCATGTGCCTTTAACTCATCGATCTGCTCCTGCGTGATGACGGGCTTTCCGTTCTGGGAAAGACCAAGCTCCTTCTCCGTCTCGGCAAGGGCGATCCAAAGCTTTCTCCAGGTGCGGAACTTCATGTCGGGGGAAAAGATAAACTGCATTTCCTTGCTGGCATATCTCTCTGATAATGGACTCTGATATCTGTCAGTACTCATTTACGTTCTCCTTATGTTTTAAACTTCGATAGCCCAAGGTGCTTACGCCGTCGAAAGCATAGCCTTGGGCCATGATATGGTTATACTAATTTTTTACCTGTCAGCAGTTCATATCCCTGAAGGTACTTGTCGATCGTCTTCTGCACGATCTCGTCCGGCAAGGTCCAGTCATGCTCGTTTGCCTTCAGCCAGTCTCTTGCGAACTGCTTGTCGAAGGAAGGCTGCGCATGTCCGGGCTCATACCCTTCGGCAGGCCAGAAACGGGAGCTGTCAGGGGTAAGCATCTCGTCGCCCAAAACAATGTTTCCGTTCTCGTCGAGACCGAATTCAAATTTCGTGTCAGCGATGATGATGCCTCTGGTCAGTGCATAGTCTGCGCACTTTTTATATAAAGCGATGGTATAGTCACGGAGCTTGGAAGCATATTCTTCGCCTTTACCGGGGAAACGCTTCTCAAGATATTCCACGCTCTGCTCGTAGGAGATGTTCTCGTCGTGATCTCCGATCTCAGCCTTCGTGGAAGGGGTATAGATAGGCTCAGGTAACTTGTCAGACTCCTTCAGTCCCTCAGGAAGCTTGATGCCGCAAACCGTGCCGTTCTTAACGTAACTAGCCCAGCCGCTTCCGGTGATATAGCCGCGAACGATGCACTCCACGGGAAGCATCTCCAGTTTCTTACACATCATGCTGTTGCCGTCGAACTTCGGCTGCTGAAAGAACTCAGGCATGTCCTTTACGTCAACGGAAATCATGTGGTTGGGAATGATGTCCTTCGTCATGTCAAACCAAAACTTAGACATCTGCGTAAGTACGGTACCCTTCTTCGTAACCACGTTGTGAAGGATCACGTCAAAGCAACTGATGCGGTCCGTGGCAACCATGATCAGGCTGTCGCCGTTGTCATAGATCTCGCGCACTTTACCCTCTTTGATGGGTTTCAGCTCCTGCATACTCAATTTACCTCGCTCTCTTGTCATACTGAATAATTATTTCAAAAGAAATCACTTTAATAGATAAACACGTTTATCGAAAATTTTCAATAGAAAAAATCAAGAAAATATGAAAAAATTCGATGGTTTTTTTGTATAAATCGAGAATCACTCCCCAACGCTAAACCGGTACTGGTTTTTGAGCGATTCGCAGAGTTTCGCCCCTTCTTCCTGATAGTATCGCTCGTCGCCAGATTCCTTAGCTTCCCTGCGTTCCCTGAGCATCAGTTCCGCCGGCTGAAGCCGGAAATCGAGCCGGAGCTCCTCCATCTTCTTCTCGAGTTCCAAAGTAAGCTCATAATGCTCCATCTCCCCTGCCGCAAACCCGACGTACTGGCTTTCCGACAGTTCCATGCGTTTTGTGGCCAGGAAGCAAAGGTACTCGTCCTCGTTACCCGTGATCCGGTACGCGGAAAGGAAGCTGTCACCAGCCTGTCCGTACAGCATCAGCCTCGCGTAGGCCACGCCCTTGTTGTGGCAGATGTTGGCCTTAAGCTTGTCTCCGGGAACGGAAAGTCCCATCTCTCCAAACTCCTCCCATTTCAGGAGCAGTCCGTCATAGCCGCGGATGGCTGCCACGTATTTCTTCTTTTTTGCCAGATAATCCACCTGCTCCTTCCGCTTTTCCAGACTCGAAAGACCGGCGCCCTTCTTGAGGATCTGCTCAACCTGGCGGATGGTTTCCGCGTCATACAGTCCCACGTACTGCAAAATGGCTGAGACGAAGGTGCTCAAGGATCCCTGCCGGTGCACCATGGGATACAGGAAATCTGCCAGTTCATCCAGCCCGCAGCGCTCGCGGATCCAACGGAGCAGCGTATCGCTCATGATGGAGCTGTCGAGAAGAAATGCATTTTCCTTAAGTCCGTAACAGAGCTCCTCCATGCAATATACCCGCATTTCCAGGCCCTGGATCAAATATGGTACGGAAGAATACTCTCCCACGCAAAGATATGCCTGCATAAATGCCTCCTAGTCTAACGTGACGTCTTTTTCCCAAACCCTTGTCTCCGCGGAACGGAATTCTCCAAAGCCCAGATCCGAGAACCGCGCGTGAAGCAATTTCTCTCCCTTCATGTATAGCATCATGCGGATGCGCGCCATGTCTCCAGAGAATCCCTCCAGTTCTATGGGCAAGACCATTTTCCCGCCGCCTACAAGGCTTGTTGCCGTCAATTCCACCACGTTCTCGCCCTTTAGATAAAATTCCAGGCTTGTCGTCGCCTTCTTCCAGTTCGTTCCCGCATCCAAGAGGGGAAGATAGGTGCTGCTCCCCTGCCGGAAGACGTTCATGCCTATGTTGCTCTTTAGCTTGTCTTCTCCAAGGAATACGTACTCGCTTGCCACGTCGCTGGGATGAAAATGTTCGAGCATGCCGTGACAGGCACCCTTGCAAAAGAGGTTATTCCCAAGGAATATCCGTCTCCTGTCACACAGGAACTTCAAGGATTCCTTGAGCCAATCCTCCGAAAAATCATCTCCGATCAGATAGACGGAAGCGATCCTTCCGTTTCCGATCTTCTCCTGAACCAATTCCAAGAAGGTGCGGTCCAGGATCTGGTTGCCTTCCTGTTCCTTGCCCGACAGGGATGCCTTAGATGGAAATTCTTCCTCTTCCCTGTGAATAAACGTAACGACGGGCTTTGTCTTCCGGTTGCATTCCATCCGATAACAGATCATGCGGTTTCCCTGATAGTGAAAGAGAATGGAAGGCTCCTTCCACAGCTCGCCCTGCTGATGGATCAGATAATCATAATAGCTCTCCTGATGGGATTGCCATGCGATCCTCTCCGTCTTAAGCCGGAGATTTGCGGATAGTTTTTCCAGAACCGCGATCACGGTGGCGTCCAACCGGTCGCAGGTGATCATCAGCGCTTCGATCTTTTCCGTGCCGGCTGCGCTGGATAACATGCCAAGACTCCGCTTGAAAAACAGCGTCAGCAGTGCGACGGGATCATATTCTCCGCCGTCGATCTGGACGGACTCCCCGTCCACTGCAAGCTGAAGCAGGTTCTCCACCAGGATCCCCTGATTCTCCTGCGCGTACTGCAGAGCCTCTTTCCCATAAAACCATTGGTTGACGCCTGGACGCTTGCAGAGCACCGTCGGTATGCTGAAATATTCCGAACCCGCAACGGAAGACACCGTCTCCACGGCACTGCCCGCCGCATTGCAGTAGCTAATCTGGGCATAATCCCAACCGAGGTCATAACCCACGATCAATTTTTGATTACCGCCAATTTTAAGCATTTTCCGTCCTCCCCGGGAGCCCTATCGCAAAGTGAACAGGCTCTCGCCGCAAAACTCCTTAAAATAATAGTGTTCCAACGCTTCATCCAGCGCATCTCCGTCCTGCATGCCCTGACTCATGACCATGTCATTGATCATGCCGTACATGGTTCCCGCGGCATCCGCATCCGTCTCACGGCACTGAAGCGTTCCCGAAACCGTCATGGTCTCTTCCCCGCCGATTTCTTCCGTCACGTAATACTGCAGCGTCTCGCCAAAGAATAACACAAATTCCCGGCAGCAGATCCCGCAGAATACGTCTCTCATGTTTTCTGACAGGTATTCCTGACCTTTTTCTCCATCCTTCGTGATCACGTAATGGATCCGGGCGCGGCCGCCGGGTTTCGTGCGGTATTCCACAAGACACTTGTCCGCCAGTTCACCCAAAAGATGCCTTTGATGTCTAAGCTTGTGATAAAACTCGAAATGGATCTTCTCCGCCATCATTTCCCGAAGGAACGCATCCAGCGCGCCGTCCACTTCCCTGGATACCTCGGAAGGGTTCTCCGCGTAGTGCTTTAAGAATGCCAGCTTACATACCTTTGGCAGGTTCGACTCCCACCGCGCGCCGTCCAGCATGACGCGGAAACAAATGGAATCCGCCGTCCGCTCCTTGACAAAATAATCATAACTGCTCTGAATGACGTAAGCCTTGATCACGGAGGATTCCCCCGCGTTTTTGTAGTATTCTTCAAAAATCTCAGACCGTTCGGCAACGTAGGCACCCGAGAAGATCATCTGGATCAGGATCCTCTCTTCCAGCGCCGTAACGTCAAGGGAATTCTCCCGCATCTCCTTCCAAAGGTCCCTGAGATCCTTCAGATGCCCCTCACCGTATTTGCTCAGGTAATCCAAGGCCAACGCGCTCGCCTTTCCCCTGCGGAAAAGATACGTCACTGCCGACGTGATGCTAGGCTCCTCGCTGCATCCGCCCGCCAAAAGATTTCCCAAAAGCCTTGCCAGCGTATTGCCATCCATAAAATATGGACCAAATTCCCGCATCCATGCGTAGGGAACTTCATAATCGCCTCGAAGAACGGCGTACTTAGCCGCTTCCATGCGCTGCGTGAGCGTGAGCGGCAGAGCTTTCATGATTCCGAAAAGCTCATCCATTCTCTCAGGCTGTGCCCCTTCAAAGAATTGCTTTAACAGCCGCAGGCAGATCTGAGTTTTCTTTCCCGTCTCCAATCCTTCCCAGGAACAAAGACCGATCGCCTTCTCGGCCAACTCATCCCCTAAAGGTTCTTCCCCGGCTTTATTTAGCAGGTACAAGTCAAACTCAGGGGACTGCATGTTCTTGTTTTCCAGTCCCTGCAGGAAAAGATCCGGCTTCAGGTAGCGCTCCGTCTCAAAAGAGATTTCATCCGCAAACCGGTTTCCAAAGGCATCCTCAAAAATCAGCGTACTGTCTTCTCCATAGATCGGTGCGAGAGTCTCTCCTCCGATCAGCGGGTACTCCATGCCGATCATGCTTCCCTTCGCAAAGACGATCAGTTTCTTCATCCGTTCATCCTTCACGCGGATCTTTGCGGTAAACAGGAGCCTGATCAGTACGTCTGGATTCTGTTCGCTGATCATCTCCGGCGTCAGCATCCGGGAATAAATCCTTGCCAAATGACGGTTGATCCGTCCCTTCGCGATCTGGTCATTCACAAAATCCCTGCATCGCAGCACATACTTGTCATAGACGTCTGCATACAGTACCTTGTTATCCAGCACGTAATCATACAAAAACGCCGTGCGGTCCTGATCCAGTTTATTTTGGTAAGAGAAATACAATACTGCTGCCTTGGGCAGGCTCTTTCTCTCCTCCGGATCAATGGATGACATAAAGGATTCGTACAGGTTCGTAATGCGAAGCTGTTCCTCCACACCCTTTTCGTACCAAGGCAAAGCCTTTGGTCCAAGTATGCCGCCCCGGACGAAAAGCTCGCACAGATGCTGGACGATGCGCGCGTCCTTCCGTTTGCGATAGAGTCTTTCCAAGATTCTGCAAAGGAGCGGCGAATAGTCCTTGTCCTTCGCCAGCAAGCCTAAAAAGCGTTCTGAGAGGTCCGGACTGAAATAATCCTTGCGGATGCCATAGTAAAGCACCTGTCTTTCAAACTCGCCAAGCTTTCTCAAAAGCGCCGGATTGCTAAGATATGCCTGCAATGCCTCGACGTAAATGACAAAACTGCGGCATCCACGCTCAAACTGCTTTTCCATGAAACGGAGTTTTTCCGCGGGCTTATCCATAAACTCTGCCGAAAGGTAAAGCAAAAGCCATGCGATCCTCCAGGATTCCGGATTCTTGCGGTAGAGTTGTTCCACCTCATCCGTCACCCTTAAAATTTCTTCCTCGTCCCTGCTAAGCAACGTGGTGAGATAAAGGTAATATGCCCAAAGCTCCTCATCAATGTCAGGCTGCCTCTCCATCAGGTCCACGGCGTGCGAAAGAAGCCACTGCGCCTCATTCTGGCTGTCCTGCGTGATCAGGATCTGTGCCTTGAACAGACAAGGCATGGGATCCTCCTCGTTCATGGCGATCAGCTTGTCCACCTGCTCCCGCGTCTGGTCCAGCCAGTTTGCCAGTCCCATCTTGCGGGTGCGGAAACGCTCATAGGTCCGCATGATCTTCACGATCGCCTGATCCCAGTGAAGTCTCGCCTGATTCACCAGGTGCGCCATGCCATTTTTTACGGTCACGCTGACCTCAAAACTCGTAAAGGAATTATAGAATACAAGTTTCCCGTGATTAATCCCCTGCTTTAACTTTATCGGATCCACGTAAAAGGGAAGTCTTGCGTAATTTCCCAGAAAATCTTCTTCCACTAGAAGCGCCTTCTCCAGCACAAGAAACTCTCCGTCCGCCTCCACGTTGAGTGCCACGTAGCCCCAACCGCTCCTCGTCACCGAAAGCTCCTGCTCCATGAGATGCCACTCTCCTTCAGCCTGTTGCATTTCCAGCGTGATCTGCGGCGTCTCGGTCAAAAACTCCACGCATTGCTTCTTTCCTGCGTGGATCAGGAATTCTTCCATGTTCTGCTCCCGTCCCGGATAAGCTGCCAGGCCATAATATATGGGAATGCTTTGTGAATTGCCATTCTCAAGGATCTTAAGAAATGAATCTGAATAAAAAAGAGACACTGCCTCCTGCCAATTTCCCTTGGCAAGATTTATAAAATCCGACAGGTTTTGAATCGTACCCAAAGAGGTCTCCGGCCATCCGTCCTCACACGTCACCTCGTAAGGCAGGGAATATTCTCCCAGATTACTGACCACGCGAAAAGCGCCCTTGACCACCTCTCCCGTTTCCAGGCATGAGCCGTGAAGGACGTATGAAATCTCGGCATCCCTGCCGACAAATTCCGGGGTGAGGCATTCCACGCGGTAATCCGTGGAGAAAACACGCCCTTTGATCAAAGCATCGTTTTCCCCATAGATCTGGAAGCTTCCCTCGTATTCTTCTCCCGGATAGACGGATAGTTCCATGGTTGCCTGCGAAAAATCAAGGGATCCCGTTTCGCTGCCAAAGTTCCCGCTAAGGACCTCATCTATGACTTCTCTCATTTTTCAAGCCCTCCCAAATCAACGTTACGTCAAAATCCTACTCCATGTTCAATCGGTCGCTCACCACGTGAATGGACCAGAAAAACAGAAGACATGCAAAAATAATTTGGGCTAAAAGATTGACTAAATACTTGTCATTTGCCAGCATAAACATGAGTTCAGGATCGTTTCCCGCATTCGTGCGAAACATGGTAATGCCAAGGCTCAGTATGCCGCTAAAGATTGACATTGCGATCCTCACGCCAATGAATGCCAAAATTCCCATAAGTCCTTTATTCTTCCACGAATACTGTCCCAAAGTAAGCGCACCAAACAAAATGCTTAAGGTAGCAAACGGGGAGATGATCGTCATGCAAATCAATAAAATCCATGACGTGGAAAAGTCATAGTCTGCGACTTCTTTCACAAGTTCAACAAACGTATTAAGCGCTTCCCTAAAGAAGGTTATCACGTCGAAGAGACCAATTCCCCTCATCTGTGAATAGCCAACAATGACCAAGAAGCCCACAAAAACATATAATGCCAGCGTCATGATCAGCATCCAGATACCGCCCGCAGCAATCTTTGCGATGATAAGATGGGAAGATTTCACCGGAAGGGTATTCGTCAGATATCCCTCATCGGAATACATGCTGCGATAGAAACGGAATCCAAGATAAATGATAAATCCAAAACTCAGTCCAACCAACATGAGCATATAGGAAAGAAGGCCAAGCAGGGCTATAATTCCACTCACTGCGGTTAACGCCATGCTGGAATTGTTGCCGGCATCAATAATGCTGTGAAATAGCGGAGATACAAGATAAATTGCACCAAAAACGGTAACTCCAAAGAATACCGCCAAAAGCAGGCTGGCCATCTTGCCAATGCGTCGGAATTCATGTTTAAATAATTTTCCTAACATGCGAACACCTCCCTAAAGTATGCATCCACGGACTTACCCTGTTGCTCCCGGATCTGCGGTGCGGAACCATACAGGATCAACCGTCCGTCGCGCATAAAGATTACCTCGTCCAATACCTGTTCAATGTCGCTGATCAGATGCGTGGAGATCAAGATGGAAGCATTCTGATGGTAATTATTTAATATAGTTCGCAAAATGTAATCTCTGGCTGCCGGATCCACGCCTGCAATGGGCTCGTCCAGCACGTAAAGATCCGCCTCCCGGCTCATGACCAAAATGAGCTGCACCTTCTCCTTGGTACCCTTGGAAAGCGTTTTCATCTTGGCACGTGGATCAATCTGAAGGTCTTCCAGCATCTTTACGGCTCTCTCTCGTGAGAAATCCTCATAGAAGTCCTCAAAATAATCCAAAATGCTCGAGATGGTGTCGCTGGGAGAAAGATATGTGCGGTCCGGAAGATAAGAAATCCTTGCCTTGCTTTCCGGTCCGATTTTCTCTCCCAAAAAACGGATTTCGCCCTCCGTTGGCTGGAGCAATCCGTTGATCATCTTGATCATCGTTGTCTTACCGCTGCCATTTGGCCCCAAAAGTCCAATAATCTTGCCTCTCGGAAGGGTAATGGAAACGTTGTTTACAGCCAGTTTCCCATATCCGTAATTCTTCGACACATTGCTAAGCACTAACAGATCGTTCATGGTTTTCCTCCTTATCCGTCCGTCAAAATCCCTAAATACTATACTAATATAATCTTGTCATTTTTTCAATCCTTTTCCCATCGTCACGCATCTGGAAAATCTGCATAAAGTAACGAAAAAGGCTCTGTGAGAAAATCTTATGACCAACCTTGAAATTCCTGACGTCCCCCTGGCTCCGGGTTTTCCCGCCGCGGCGTCTGTCGGGACGCTAAAAATCATGATCACTTCCTCCTTGGGGCTATTGCCCATTCAAGGTGCGCTTGTCCGCGTTTCTTTTACGGGAGATTCCGGGCAAACCATTGATACCCTGACCACGGATGAATCCGGTCAGACTAAAGTCATTTCCATTCCGGCGCCAAACGTTTCCCTCTCGCTCGCTCCTGACCAGCCACAGCCCTATGCGCAGGTAAGCGTTTCCGTCACGGTGCCGGATTATGAAACGGCGCTCGTCGACGGCATCCAGATTCTTCCGGGGGAACTGGCCCTCCAAACAATCCGCCTTCGCCCTCTTTTCCTGCCCGAAACGTCAGGCGGGGAAGAAATCTACGTCATTCCAGCCCACACACTGTATGGAGAGTATCCCCCAAAGCTCCCCGAAGAAGAAATCAAACCTTTGCCGGATACCGGTGAGATTGTCCTGAGCCGCGTCGTGATTCCGGAATATGTCATCGTTCACGACGGCGTCCCCGCAGACTCAACTGCCCCCAATTATTACGTGCGCTACAAAGATTATATTAAAAACGTGGCTGCAAACGAGATCTATTCCACCTGGCCGGAAGCCGCAATTCTCGCAAACGTGCTTGCCATCCAATCCTTTACGCTAAACCGCGTCTACGTAGAATGGTACCGGTCTAAGGGCTATAATTTCACCATCACTTCTTCCACTGCGTATGACCAGAAATGGGTCAAGGGAAGAAACACCTTCGAGAACGTGGACCAACTCGTAGATAACGTCTTTGCCAACTACCTCTCCCGTCCTGGCGTGCGCCAGCCAATCTTTACCGCATACTGTGACGGCAAAAACACCACCTGCCGAGGCCTAAGTCAATGGGGCTCCCGGTACTTGGCCGATGAGGGCTACAGTGCCATCGAGATCCTGCGGTATTATTTTGGCAATGACCTATATTTAAATTCTGCACAGCAAATCTCCGGCGTGCCCTCCTCTTATCCCGGATATGCGCTTCAAAACGGATCCCGCGGTGATAAGGTCCGCCAGCTTCAAAACCAGCTAAACCGCATCGCGCAAAACTATCCTGCCGTACCGACGCTTTCAGAGGACGGGATTTACGGTCCCCTCACTGCCAACAGCGTCCGGATTTTCCAGCGAATCTTCGGTCTGCCTGCAACTGGCGTCACGGATTACGCCACCTGGTATAAGGTCTCAGAAATCTATACCGGCATCACCCGCATCTCCGAACCCGGCGCCTACTAACGTGTCACGGGGACGTGTCTGCCGTCACGTTTCGCACGGCGCGTCTGCCGTTTCGTTTCTGGGCAATGGCTAGCTGCGATACTTGCTTGGCGATATGCCAAAGGCATCCCGGAAATTTCTCAGAAAAACGGAATAGTCTCCAAAACCAGCTTTCTGGTATGCCGTTGTCACGCTCTCACCCTTTTGTAACAATTCACAGGCGCGGATCAGCCTCTTGTTCATGACGAAGGCATGTGCCGTCACGCCAGTCAGTTCCTTAAACTTCCGCAGGAAATGATACTTGCTTACGTGCACGCATTCCGCAAGCTGCTCCAGGGTAATGCTCTCCTCCAGATGCGCTTCCACGTAGGCGTTCACCTGCTCAACCAGCGGATGCTCCGCAACGTACTCCCCAGAGAGCAGCGATTCCTTCCTGCCGCACAAAAGATTCAAATGGGCAAAAAACAGCGTCAGATATCCCCTGTCCATGGCGCGGCGGATCCCCGTGGATGCGCCGTCCATGGCAAGCTTTAGGAGATACCCGCGAAGCATTTCCTCATAGTAAACGGGAAAGTGCCATGCCCTGGAATCTTGCAAGCGGAAGCATTCCGTCAGATCCAGTTCCCCGTCTGAAAGACTTTTCAGGAAGGCTCCCGTCACCCACAATATGATGCGCCTGGAATTCTCATTTTTTCCCTCCGTGGGCTGATACTTGTGCATGACGTTCTGATCGATCAGCAAAAAATCGCCCTTGTGTAGATGGTAGCTTTGATTTTCCACCATGGAGGAATATTCGCCCTCCAGCACGTAAAGGATCTCATAAAAATTATGATAATGAAAGGCCATGGCTCCCGTCGGCACGCCTTCCTTCTCATAGGCTTCATAATCCCCATCAATCAGATACTGTCGTTCTTCCGTCGCCGGTAATCGCCGTATTTTCCCCTTTGTCCGTCTGTCATTTTCCATTCTGCATCCTCACTTCATGAAATCATTCCATCCACGCCATCTCCCAGAGTAGCAATTTTTACATGATTTCCAGCAATATATATTCTTTTCTTGCATTTATGGTTTGATTATACTAAGAACAAAAGCTGGACGCAAGTGTTTTTCGCTTACGAACCAAGAACGTATAATCATTGATCAGGAGGATAAAAACATGCAGATGACTTTGCGCTGGTATGGCAGCAAGTACGACACGGTTACTTTGAAACAGATCCGTCAGATCCCCGGGGTGACCGGAGTGATCTCCACCCTTTATGGCACGGCGCCTGGTGAGGTTTGGGAGATGGAGGACATTCTCGCCCTCAAGAAGGAAATTGAGGACGCAGGCCTTCAGCTCGTCGGCATTGAGAGCGTGAACGTTCATGACGCCATCAAGGTTGGTACGCCTGACCGCGACAAATACATCGACAATTATATCACCACGCTGGAGCGTCTTGGACAGGCAGGCATCCACATGGTATGCTACAATTTCATGCCCGTCTTCGACTGGACCAGAACGGAGCTTGCCCGGGTTCGTCCCGACGGTTCCACGGTTCTCGCCTACACGCAGGAAGCCGTAGACGCCTTAAATCCCGAGGACATGTTCGCTTCCATCAGCGGCGACTCCAACGGTGCCATCCTTCCCGGCTGGGAGCCAGAACGCATGGCACACATCAAGGAGCTCTTCGAAATGTATAAGGACGTGGATGACGAGAAGCTCTTCGCAAACTTGAAGTATTTCCTTGAGCGTATCATGCCCGTCTGTGACAAGTATGACATCAACATGGCGATCCATCCGGACGATCCCGCCTGGAGCGTCTTCGGTCTTCCCCGCATCATCATCAACAAGCAGAACATTCTCCGGATGATGAAGATGGTGGACAATCCGCACAATGGCGTGACTTTCTGTTCCGGCTCCTACGGCACCAACCTGGAAAACGATCTTCCCGACATGATCCGTTCCCTGAAAGGCCGTATCCACTTTGCACACGTTCGTAACCTGAAGTTTAACTCTCCCACTGATTTCGAGGAGTCCGCACATCTTTCCAGCGACGGCACGTTTGACATGTACGAGATCATGCTCGCCCTTTACGACATCGGTTTCGAAGGACCCATCCGTCCTGATCACGGACGCATGATCTGGGACGAGGTGGCAATGCCTGGCTATGGTCTTTACGACAGGGCACTCGGCGCCACCTACCTCAACGGACTCTGGGAGGCGATCTGCAAGTCCCATAAGTAAGTTTGTCGGGGACTAATCTTAGTCACGGTTGGCGCATGCCGGCGAGTCCGCAAGACACGCTGCGTTTTCTACTCGGGCCGCGCAGCTTTAAGCTGCCAGTCGCCCTATCCGCCCGCAAGCGGGCACGGGCTCGGTGGCGACAAATAAGGCGCGCGGCCCGAGTAGAAAACGAAGCGTGTCTTGCGCGGCGGGCCATGCCGCCCAGCCGAAATCCATGATACCATAACCATGGCCAGGATCCTGGCAGAAAGAGTGATGAGATGAAACTAACGTTAGAAGGAATCAGGGAAGGGAAGGCCGAGTACCTTGCAAAGGGATACCGGCTGCCCGAGTTTGATTATGAGAAAGTAAAGAAAAATACACATGAGAGACCCACGTGGATCCACTTCGGCGCGGGCAATATCTTTAGGGCATTCCAGGCAAACGTAATGCAAAACCTCCTGAATCAGGGAATCACCGACGTTGGCCTGATTGCTGCGGAAGGATATGATTACGAGATCATCGAAAAAAGCAACCGCCCCCACGACAACCTAAGCCTCCTGGCTACGCTAAAGGCTGCAGGAACCGTTGAAAAGACCGTGGTTGGCTCCATCATGGAGTCCTTGATCCTTGATTCCGAGAATGATATTGAATACGGCAGACTAAAAGAAATTTTTCAGAATCCCAGCCTCCAAATGGCCAGCTTCACGATCACCGAAAAAGGCTACAGCCTTGCAGACGGCAAGGGTGAACTGCTTCCCAGCGTTGCGCAGGATTACGAAAACGGCCCCGAAAAGCCATGCAGCTACCTTGGAAAAGTCGTATCCCTCCTCTACGCAAGATTTCAGGCCGGCAAGCTTCCCATTGCCATGGTCAGCATGGACAACTGCTCCCATAATGGCGATAAGCTCTACGCTGCAGTCAATGCCTTCGCGGAAAAATGGGCGGAAAAAGGACTTGCCGACAAAGAATTCCTTGCTTACGTCAATGACAAGACTAAGGTTTCCTTCCCCTGGAGCATGATCGACAAGATCACCCCCAGACCGGATGCCAAGGTGGAAAAAATGCTCTTGGATGACGGCATGGAGAATCTGGAGCCCGTCATCACCTCCAAGAACACATACATCGCTCCCTTCGTCAACGCTGAGGAATGCGAATATCTTGTGATCGAGGATGCCTTCCCGAATGGAAAGCCTCCCATCGATAAAGGCGGCATTATCTTCACGGACCGCGAAACCGTTGACAAAGTTGAGAAAATGAAGGTTTGTACCTGCTTAAATCCTTTACACACCACGCTTGCCATTTACGGTTGCCTTCTTGGATACACTTTGATCGCTGATGAGATGAAAAATCCCCTGCTGAAGAAATTCGTGGAAACCATCGGCTACGTGGAGGGACTTCCCGTTGTCGTTGATCCCGGAATCATTGCTCCGAAGGACTTCATTGACGCAGTCGTAAACGTCAGAATCCCTAACCCTTTCATGCCTGACACGCCTCAAAGAATTGCAACGGATACCTCCCAAAAGCTTGCGATCCGCTTCGGCGAGACCATAAAGGCTTATCAAAAACGCTCTGACCTTAGCGTTAATGACTTAAAGTTCATCCCCTTGGTATTTGCCGGCTGGCTTCGATACCTGATGGCCGTGGATGATCAGGGAAATGCTTTCACGCTTAGCCCCGATCCCCTGCTTGACATTGCCACTCCCTACGTCGCTGGCTTTGAATTGAACGGGAAGGAAAAAGACCTCTCCTGTCTTGACGAGCTCCTTCGCAATGAAAAAATCTTCGGCGTCGACCTGATCAAGATTGGCATGTCAGACCTTGTAAAGAAATACTTTGCAGAGCTTTCCTCCGGAATTGGTGCCGTTGAAAAGACATTACAAAACTATTTTGCATGATTTAGTTTTACTACCTTTAAGATTATTTGGCAAAATCTGATTTAGTTTTATCAAATTTTGGGCAGTAGCATTACAATATAGGTAACCTTTCATGAAAAGTGAGGACGTTACCTTGAAAAATCTGCTGATGCTTCGCAAAAATGCAGGTTTGACGCAACAGGCCTTGGCTGATGAATTTCATCTTAGTCAACAGACGATTTACAAGTATGAGCGTGGTCATGCCGAACCTGACATCAAAACCTTAAAACAATTTGCCGACTTCTTCGGCGTTACCGTTGACTTTCTGATCGGCAACGAGAAACCCGTGGAAGAATTGCAACTCGACTTTACCACGGGTGAGAAGGAGCTGATCACAAAGATCCGCAAGCTCACTCCCGAAGTAAAGATCGCGTTGAACGCATTCATCAATTATCTGACCGAAAATAAGTAAAAAGGCCAAAAACGTCCATGGAAACGTTTCGGCCTTTTTTATGTTGACGTGATATTTATCTCAATAATCTTCTATTCTGAGCCAATCTCTTGACGCGAATCCTTCCGGCAGAGCACGGCGATCACCTCATGTGCGATCAGCGGCATGGCTGCCAAACCGCACAAAATCCCCCACTCACCAACGCTTAACGGCACCGTTCCAAAGGTCTTGACCAAAAATGGCAACTCCGTAACCACAAGCTGTAGGGCGAAACCAATGGCAACCGCGAACAGCATGAGCTTGTTCACCAGCGGACGCATGCAAAATACGGAGCGGTTAACGTCCCGCATGCCAATGGCATGAAAGAGCTGGCTCATTCCCAATACGGTAAATGCGTACGTTTGTCTTCTTGCAAGCAAGGACTCCTCCGCCTGCCATAGCCCAGGTAAGGCGAATGCAGCCAAACTGATCCCTGCGATCAAAATTCCGTAGAAGCAGGTACATCCCCATCCGCCTCTGGAAAACAGACTCTCTCCCGCCTTTCTCGGCGAACACCGCATCAGTGCCTTCCCGTCATTTTGATCAACGCCCAGCGCCAGGGCCGGCAGGGAATCCGTGATCAGATTGATCCAAAGGACGTGACTGCTCTTAAGCGGCGAGGCGAATCCAAAAACCACTGCCACAAACATGGTAAGAAGCTCCCCAAAGTTGGAAGAAAGCAGAAAGATCACCGTCTTCCGTATGTTTTCGTAAACGCCCCTGCCCTCTTCCACCGCGCGCTCGATGGTTGCAATGTTGTCATCCGTCAGCACTATGTCCGCTGCCTCCCTTGCCACGTCCGTGCCATTCTTCCCCATGGCAATCCCAACGTCTGCTGCCTTTAGCGAAGGAGCGTCATTTACGCCGTCCCCCGTCATGGCGACAATCTTTCCCTGACTTTGCAATGCCTTTACGATCTTCCTCTTTTGTGCCGGCGTTACCCTGGCAAAAATGCGTATCTTCCTTCGTTCCATCTCGCCGGTAAGCCTTTCTTCCGACAGACGTTCCAATTCCTCTCCCGTCATACACTGCTCCGCATTTTTTGCGATCTCCAGCTCTTTTCCGATAGCAAGCGCCGTCGCCGCATGGTCCCCCGTGATCATGACGGTTTCCACGCCGGCCTCCCGCAATTCCCTTACGGCCCCTTTGGCTTCGGGGCGCGGCGGATCCCCAAGGGCGATCAATCCCAGAAACGTCCATGATTCCTTCTCTGACCTTCTCTTCCCATCTTCCATCATGCGCCCCTGCCCTCCCGGCACCGTCACTCCTTCATTCATGGCAACGGCCAGCGTGCGGTAGGCCATGCGGGCCAGGTCCTCGGCACCCTTTTGAATCTCTTTTCTCATCCGCGGCGTCATGTTTTCCCTTCTGCCCCCAAGCAGGATCTCCCGGCATTCCGGAAGAATCTCGTCCAATGCCCCTTTGCGATAACCAATCCGTCTGCCGCCACTCAAGTGATAAGTCGTCATCTTCCGGGTTTCTGAGGAAAAGGGAATTTCTTTGATCCTGGGTACAAAGCGCTCTAATTCCTCCCGTTCCATCCCAAACCGTCTACCCAATTCCAAAAGCGCAAGTTCCGTGGGATCTCCAATCTGCGCATCCAAAGCGGCATTATTACACAACGTAAAGCCCTGCAGAAATTCCTTGGGCGGCGCGCCGTAAGCTTCTTCCTTTCCGTCCCTCGCATGTTTGCCGGCGCCAGAAAGGCTCCATAACCTTTGATCCCAAAATCCCATCTGGGCATGCATTTGATTTTGCGTAAGCGTTCCCGTCTTATCGGAACATACGACGTTTACCGCACCCAGTGTCTCCACGCTCGGAAGTCTTCGAACGATGGATCCCGCTTTGACAAGACGCGTAACAGACAAAGCAAGACAGATCGTCACCACGGCCGGCAGGCCCTCGGGCACGGCAGCGACTGCCAGGGAAATTGCCGTAAGGAGCATCTGTAAAACGTCTCTTCTTTGCCATACGGCAATCCCGAACAGCACCGCGCACAGCAATAGCGATAACAGGCTCAGCACGAATCCCAATTCTCCCAAGCGCTTTTGCAGAGGTGTCGGCTCTTCTTTTTCCTGTCCTATCATGTCCGCAATCTTGCCAAGCTCCGTTTGCATGCCAACTGCCGTGACCACGCCCCGCCCTTTTCCGCTGACCACCATGGTCGAGGCGAAAGCCATTTCCCCGTGATCCGATGCATGACTGCAATCCCCGGGAATCAGCCCTCCCTTCGCGACGCGTTTTTCCACTGGAAGGGATTCTCCCGTGAGCGCCGATTCCTCCGTCATGAGCTCTGTGGATTCCGTTAGCATGACGTCCGCCGGAACCCGGTCGCCCGCCTCCAGGCAGACAACGTCTCCCAAAACAACACAGGCCGCCGGGATCCGTTTTTCTTTTCCGTCCCGGAGCACCGTCGCCGCAGGACTTTGTAAATCTTCCAATGCCTCCAGCGCCTTTCTCGCCTTGCCTTCCTGCACCAAACCCACGCATGCGTTTAGAAGGACGACCGCCGCAATGATCCCTGCGTCACTGAATTCCCCCAGCACGACTGATACAAACGCAGCCACCATTAACACGTAGATCAACGGATCTTGAAGTTGCTCCAAAAATCTATGGATAAGGCTCTTTCCTTTAGGCCTCCGAAGTTCATTTCTTCCGTCTCTTGCCAATCTTCTCGCCGCTTCTGCCTCCGACAGTCCTTGCACTCCCACACGCGTTCTCCGTCATATTTCCAATCACTTTCATGTATATGCAAAAAAAGACTGGCAATGCACTTGCCAGTCTCCCTCTTATGATTCCCCTCCACTCGAGATTACCAAAGGCTCCACGCCCTTCTTTTGGGGCGTCGCCACCAACTTCGTGCTTCTTGCCTGCACGTCTACGATAATCTCAAGCTTCTCCAGCGTTCCGTATGCCCTGCTGTCCAATTCTTCATTGACCGTTTCCAAACTGCCGGCTGCGTCATCCGTCAACGCCATAAACGTCTCGATGAAGTCGCGTGCTTCCTCTTCCGTTAAATCCTTGTCTGAGCCCTCAATCCGCAATCTGTCTTTCTCAATAACAATGGTAAACTTTTCCATGGAATCATCGTTCAAATCGTGAAGCGAGCATAACGCAGCCGTATTTATTCCGGAAAGAAAACTAACGTCTCTGTCCTTAACGCTGCGATCCACGTAATTCGCCATGGATTGGACCATGCCCATCCAGCATGCTGACGCTATTGCAAAAAACAAGACAAACGCCAAAAACGAAAAGAAAGATGCCCTTGGTTTTCTTGTTGGATCAGGATTGGTTTCGTCCTTATACTTTCTTTCGGAGCAATGCAGAACTGTTTGAAGGATTACAAAGGCCCAAAAAAGAAAGACCGGAATGGTTAACGGGATCACTTCTGCGGAATACTCTAACGTCAAATAAGCTCCCCATGCCAAAAAGCAAACCGCCGGCACAACTGAAATTGCAACTTTCCAAATTGCAGTGCCGTTCTCGCGTTCAAGCTCCCTTGTATCCTCCGTTACCAGTTCAGTCAGATTGCAATGAAAGTCCTCTTTTCTTTCCGGAATCTGCATCTTCCGCATTTTTAGCTTAGCAAGATAATTACGGCAATTGCCCCATTTTACCAAATATTTCAAAAAAAACAGCCCCCACACGGGAAGCGCATATAAGCTGCCCACCCCTATTGCGATCTGATAATCCTTTATGCCCGAACTCGTTCCCCAAATCCCAAATGACATTAGAATAACTGCCGCCAGAATTCCCACCGGAATCCCAAGGATCACAACGTGTTTTTTCAGGCTGTTCAGGTCTGTCCCGTCAAAGCGTATGGTATTGTTATCGTTACCATAAGGACTCGCGCTCATTTTAACCTCCACCTTCCTATCCATCATCTTTATCATATCTCAATTTACAATTTACCTCTTTAATCATAATTTATCATTTCGAATCTCTTATGTCAATAATATTTTATTGTGGCGCGATAATTTATTGCCGCATTACATATACATATGCAAAAAGAGACTGGCCTTTGGGTCAGTCCCTTTCCATTATCGTATTTCTTATCTCAGTAATTCTTTTGTGTAGGGATCCTTGGGATTTCGGAAGATCTCCTCCGTATCGCCGATCTCCAAAATCTTTCCGTCCTTCATGACCATGATCCTGTCGCTCACCTGATAGATCACGTTGATGTCATGGGAGATAAACAAAAACGCCGTTTTCAGTTCTTCCTGCAGGCTTCTGATCAGATCCAGGATCTGCGCCTGAATGGTCACGTCCAAGGCGGATACGGGCTCATCCGCGATGACAAGACCTGGTCTTGTGATCAGCGCCTGTCCGATGCTGATGCGCTGACGCTGGCCGCCGGAAAGCTGGGACGGCCTTCTCGTAAAGTATTTATCCTTAAGGCCCACCTTGTGAAGCATGTCATAGGCTGCTGCCACGCGGTCCTTCTCCGTCATCGCCTTGGAGGGATCCAGAATGCCCTGTGCCCGAAGCGGTTCCTGTAAGAGCCATCCGATCGTCTTACTCGGATTGAGACTACTATAGGGATCCTGGAATACCATCTGCGGACTGTTGGAGTGATGGACAATGCTTCCCTCCACCATTTTATTCAGTCCGAGGATCGCCTTGGAAAGCGTGGTCTTTCCGCATCCGCTCTCCCCGACAAGTCCAAGGATCTCTCCTTCATACAGGTCAAACGTGGCATTTTGCACCACGGTCTTCTTGATCGTCTTTCCGAACAGGGAATTGGCGTTCTCGCGGTAAGAAACGCTAAGGTCCCGTACCTCCACCAAGGGCTTAAGCTCTTGTTTCTTCCCATCACCCTTTTTCCCCTGGGCTTCCTTGAGCTTTTGATGAGCAGATTTTTTCTTGCCCGTGCGCCCCGGAACGGCACTGATCAGTTTCTTTGTATAGTCACCTCTGGGATCACTAAAGATTTCCTCCGTGATCCCTTCCTCAACAATGCAGCCGTCCTGCATCACGAGAATTCTGTCGCAGAGTCTCCTTGCAAGGTTTAAGTCATGCGTGATAAAGAGCAAGGAGTTCTTCTGCTCCTGATTGATCTTTTTTAACAGGTCAATGATCTGGTTCTGAACGGTTACGTCCAGCGCCGTCGTAGGCTCATCTGCAATGATCAGGCCGGGATGCAGTATTACCGCCATTGCGATCATCACGCGCTGCCTCATGCCTCCGGAAAGCTGATGGGGATAGCAATCGTAGACTCTTTCCACGTCGCGGAGGCCAACGCCGCGGAGCGCGTCCAAAACGCGTGCCCTGCGTCTCTCCTTCTCTTCCATGCGGCGCTGATGCCAACCGGCAAGGCCGTTTTTAGCTTCCGGAGTCTTTGCTTCCTTTTTCGTCTCATAACTGCTGCCCTGTCTGTCATGAAGGATCAGGACTTCCTCCACCTGCGCCCCCACCTTCATGGTCGGGTTCAGGGACGTCATGGGTTCCTGGAATACCATGGACATTTTCTGCCCCTGATACTCGCGATACAGCACAGTATTCCGCGGCACGCCCGCCTCCAAAAGAAGCTGATCGTCATAATAGATTTCACCTGAGGTGACGCGTGCCGTCTCAGCGACAAGCCCCATCAGCGTCAGAGCCGTCACGGACTTTCCGGAACCGGACTCACCCACCACGCCAAGGATCTCGCCGTCGCCGATCTCAAATGAAACGTCCTTTACGACTTCCGGTCCGTCGAACGCCACGGACAAATGCTTGATCTTGATCATCTCTTTCCCGCCTCCTTTCGCCGAATTCCTTCGCTCAGAAGGGAGAATCCAAGTACGATCCACACGATGGTAAGTCCAGGCGCCAGTGCATACCAGGGCGCACGGCCAAGGTATCCCTGCGCATCCGAAAGCATCTTTCCAAGACTTGCATCCGGCGGCTGAACGCCAATGCCAAGATAACTCATGCCAGACTCCGCGAGGATCGCGTTATTAAAGCCTATGGTCACGCTAACCCAGAACACGGACCATATGTTAGGCAAAATGTGTACAAACAGAATGCGCAGTTTCTTTACGCCCATTAGTCTCGCGCGGCAGACAAAATCCGCGTCGCGCAGGCGTATGAATTCGCTTCGCACGATCCTGACGTAGGAGGGCGCAAACACGATGCCCAAAGAAAAAATCACGTTCTGCTTTCCGCTCCCCAAAATGCTGATCACGACAAGCGCCAAGAGAATGCTTGGAAAAGCATTGACGGCATCCGTGATGCGCATGATGATCTCGTCCAAAATCCCGCCAAAATATCCGGTAATCGCACCGATCAGAATGCCTGCGCCTGCAGAGATCACGACGATCAGACTGCTGACGATCACGGTGGTTCCGATGCCCTGCATCACTCTGGAAAAAATGTCCCTGCCGAAATTGTCCGTTCCAAAGAGATGACGAAGGCTGGGCCCGTGAAAACGCTCCGCCGCAGACATGGCCGTGGTACTAAAGGGCGTCCAGAAGAAGCTAAGAATTCCGAGCGCGACTGCAAGACCGGTCATCACCAGTCCCACCAGGAAGTACGCATTCTGTTTTTTGAACCACGCTCCCACTTTCTTCAAGGTTACGTTTCCTCCTCACGCAAGAATCCCCGGCATTGCGCCTTCTGCATGCCGCTTCTCCCGCTAATGAACACTGCCAAGATCATTTATTGCTGATTCTTGGATCGATCACCCGGTATAAAACGTCCACCAGGAAATAAACCACGATTACGACAAAAGTAATGTATAAAATCAAGATCTCCACTACGGGGAAGTCTCTTGTTGATATCGAACTGATCAGTAGTTTGCCGATGCCCGGAAGGCTGAAAACCTGCTCCACGACAATACTTCCGGCAACAATCTCGGCCACGATCATGCCAAGGAAGGTCACAACCGGCATCATGGCGTTACGAAGCACGTGAAAATAGGCAACACGGCGTTCGGAAGCACCTTTACTGTAGGCGGTACGCACGTAATCACTTCCGCTCTCGGTCAACATGGAATTACGAAGGAATCTTGCCGTCATGGCAATCTTGGGAATGGCCACGGAGATAGCAGGAAAAACCAGATAGCGAACACAGCCCCAAAAGCTTTCCTTGTAGCTGACGTAACCGCCGGGGGAAAACCATTTGAGTAAAATGCCAAAGAGATACGTCACAAGGACGCCTAAGAAAAAAGACGGAACGGCCATGGCCGTCTGCGTTCCCATGTTCAGGACCACGTCCAGAAAACGATTCTTGCTTCTGGCCCAAAACACTCCTAAGGGAATGGCGATCACGGCAATCAAAATCATGGAGAGCGCTGCCAGCAAAAGCGTCACCGGAAGCTTATCGCCAATCAGTTCCTTTACGGGCATCATCTGATTCATGTTTTTGGAATAGCGATAGCTCTCGCCAAAATCACCCCTGATTACGTCTCCCGCCCAACGGAAATAACGCACAACGGGCGGCTTGTCCAGACCAAGTTCTTTTCGAAGCGCTTCTTCCCTCTCCGGCGTGGCCTCCGTCCCAAGGATGGAGGTCACTACGTCGCCGGGAATGATCTGAAACGCAAGGAAGGCCAGCACGGATACCAGGAACAATGTCATAATGAGAGTTACGATTTTTTTCACCAGGTATTTCATGCCAGCCCTCCTGAATTGAAATCGCTTCGCGATTGTTCTTGCTTCATTTGCCCCATCCCCATTTAGGCGATGAAAATTCTTCCGCAAAACCGGCGTCAGATTTTCATCGGGGGACGTCGCTTCATTCCGCATTTTTAGGGGTTCTTATTTGTTTGTAAAGTATACGGTACTCATGTCTTGCACGTAGATGGGATAAAACTTATAACCGGCAAGATCCTTATTCAGTGCAATGGTAATGGGCGGATCCTGAATGAATGCCGTTCCAGCCTCTTCCACAAAGATCTTCTCTGCCTGCTTGTAGAATCCCGCCTTTTCATCAAGCTTCATGCTCTTCTCAGCCTTTTGATACGCTTCATCATATGCAGTACTTGCAAAGTTGATGAAGTTCTTGCCATGGCCGCTCTGGAAACGAACCATTAAATAGCTGGGAGTCATGTCACTGGTGATGGCGCAAAGGGTAGCAACATACTTTCTGCCCTTATATACGTCCTCCAACCAAGTATTCCAATCTACCAATTCAATCTTTAAATTGATGTTCGCAGCCTTCATCTGATCAGCCAGAACCTCAGCGGTCTGCACGTGCGCTTCATAGTTGGAAGGAACCTTCACGGAAAACTCGATTCCGTCAGGATACCCTGCCTCTGTCAGAAGCTGCTTTGCCTTCTCCACGTTGGCGCCGGTTCCGTAGATGCCATTTAAGTCCTCATAGTAATCCTTTAGGGTTGGCAACATGGGGGCGCTGATGATGGCACTGTTGCCACCGGTAACAAACTCATTTGCCAGATCTCTGTCCATTGCATAGCATACGGCCTGGCGAACGCGAACGTCGGTGAAGGGTGCCTCGGCATTGTTCAGAAACAGTGCCTGTAACGCATCAGACGGTGCCGCGAGAATCTGATAATCATTTGCGAGTTCTGCTGCCTGGGAATCGGTCAAATAGGAATACAGATCAATGCTGTGACCCTTGAGCTCCAAAAGTGCGGAGTCAGCGCCGCTCACGATCTTAAAGTTAACCTCATCCAGGTAAGGCAAGCCTTCCTGCCAATAGTACGGATTCTTCTTTACTACCAGTCCCTCTTGGGGCTTGTAGGATACAAAAGAAAAAGGTCCGGTACCGATGGGGTTGCTGCCTTCCGCCTCTCCGCTTCCTTTGGGAATGATGGCGGTGGTGAAGCTATAGATCAGCTCCAAATTTGCACTTTCCGTCGTTACCTGGACCGTATGCTCGTCTACGATATCTACGCTCTTCAGCGTCTTAAGACTCGAGATCAGTGGCGTGCCATCAAGTAATCCGGATGCCCTCTCCAGGGAATATTTCACGTCCTCAGCCGTTACGTTGTTGCCATTGTGAAACTTTACGTTGTCACGCAGGGTAAACGTATAGGTGAGCCCATCCTCCGAAACGGAGTAATCACTTGCCACTGCACAGATCAAAGAGCCATTTTCATTGACCTTTAAAAGACCTTCAAAAATGTTGAACAGAATTTCCTTAGTTCCTGCCGCAGTTGCTTTGTGTGGGTCAAGACTGTCAATATCCTGTTGTACTCCAACCACTACCTTACCGCCATACTTGGCATCCTTACTTGCGTTAGGATCCACGCTTTGCTGGCTGGGGGCGGAACTCTCCGCCGTAGTGTTTGAAGCTTCAGAGGACTTATCCTCCGGATTCTTGCCACCTGCGCATCCGCCCAGTGCAGCGACCAAAAGAAGTGCCATGAGGGTAATGCCAAATTTTTTCTTCATAATGCTCTCCCTTTCTTCCAGAAAATAAATCTCTCACTATTCAATTGTCACCCTCATTGTAACATAGAAATTTGGAAAAGCAAGTTTTTTTCTAAGTACAAAGAGATCATAAAAGTTATTTCCCAAAATAACGCTCTCTGGGAATCACAACACAGTACTCCCCGTTTCCTTTTGTTTTCTTTACGACGAAACCTTTCTCCTCCAACAATTCCGTTCCCTGGTCACCCAAATACGCCGTTCTGATCACGTATGCGACCGGCAGGCTTGAATCCATGCCTTCCGGCAAAACATTCACGTATTGGAATTTTTCATGATAAGACTGCCCATATTGATCCACGGCCTTTCCCTGGAAAAACTCTGCATCCACGGAAAGCGCAAACAAAGTCAGGATTTCCGAGACTCTCGCCGAACCGGCATATTGCGTGTCCGGAGTAATCACAAGTTGCTCGCAGTCCGTTTGCTTCTCATCTCCCGCAATCCGTACTGCTTCCAGAAACTCTGCATAGAAATTGCTTCGCAACGTCTTGGAATGTTCCGTAAAATACGCGTTGACAAACAATACGCTCATGATTCCATAGGCCAAAAGAATCAGCAGCGCCCGTTTGTTTAGGTACGAAACGGTAAAGCTAATGCCAAGACCAGCCATGAGCAGCAATGCATAATGCAGTACGTTCACCCGGTTTACGTTAACGTTAGCCGTGATAAGGCCCGAAAGATTTCCGATCGCAAAGAAAAACAATGCGGCTGCATAACCTGCTTTTTTGATGGAATTCTCCTCGCTTCGCATCAGCCGGAGGCAGGCATACGTACCCACCAAAACAAACGGAAGAAAACATTTTGTGATAACCCCAAAGCCCGGCACCGTGTTCCACGGCAACGCGTCGCCCGATACGTAGACATTTTTCAGGCTCTGGAAGTTTTTTATAAGCTGTGCAAGCTTATCGTCACTAAAAAAGAGAATGTCCCGAGATCTCACGCTTTCAGGAAAATATGGCATGGTACAAAAGAAAGTCTTGATGGTATTCCACTTGAAGGCATTGATCATCATGGTAAGATAAATTGGCCATGCGACGAAAGCATAAACGGCAACGCAGATCAGAACCTCATGCCATTTTAGGATTCTCTTGATCAATAGATATCCAGCCATTCCAAGCAAAAATACCGGTACGGTGTAAAATGCAATGCCATAGCAATACATGCAAAGTGCGAACGCAACCATGGAGAAATACAGCCATCTCTTTTTTCCGTCAAGTCCCTTGATCAGAAACCAGATACCGATCAGCAGAACGTGCGGAAAAAGATTGCAATCCAACGCCCATCTGCTCTGCATAAAATGCCAGGGATTGCATACGGCAAAGGCAAGCGTGACGTACGCCGCCCTTGTTCCGCAAAGCTTTTTTGCAATGCCGTAAAGAGCCGCGAGGCCAAGCATGCTCGCGATCAGTATGGGAATCCTTGCCGTGATCACGTTCAAACCGAACAGTTTGATAAATGGAACCATGCAATAGGATAAGAGCACGCTCATTTGCCCATATCCCCATGCCGTAAAATGCGTCGGAAGGAACGTTCCAAAACGATCCGTCGCGTAATCTGCCAATGCTTTCGCGTCCACGGCCGCCATGGCGCCGTCCTGGTTCATTCCTTCGGGAATTGCGCCAAATTTCCACACACGAAGAATAAATGCCACAAACAGCATCCCCAAAAATACGTAAATCTCCCGCGAATCCTTTTTCTGACCGGAAGTAATTTCATCCACCGTTTTCGCAGCATTTTCCTCTTTTGCCGGCTTTTTGACGCGATCCAGTGCGATCACCGCTCCGGCCATTAGCATAAAAAGGATGGTAAACAGCTCATTGTAGAACAAAACAACGTTCATCCTTCCAGACTCCATTCTTAAAGCTCGTGCTTCTTCTTGTCAGAAACACTGATATCAACTCCCAGCTGCACTTCAATGATCTGAAGCTCCGTCTCCGCATAAACCGTATGCTTGCAGCCTGCCGGCATGCGGATCACGTCACCAACGTTCACCTTCTGCTCCACGCCGTCCAACATGGCTTTGCCCTTACCGGCGATCACCGTCCAAACTTCGTCGCGCCTCTCGTGGCTGTGATAGTTCATGCCATGTCCGGGATTCAAGGTCACCTGAATGGTCAAGCTCTCCGGCTTTACGTCGAGCACGCGGAAGCTTCCCCAGCTCTTTTCCGCAAACATGATCTGCTGATCAATGGCATCGACGTAGGGTTTGATATAGGAACTCTGCTCCTTGTCACTGACAAGGATGCCGTCCGGACTGGCTGCGATCACCAAATTTTTAAGACCCATGCCCAAAATTGGAATCCCCAGTTCATTAATGGCGTGTACGTCCTTGCAGGTTTCATTCAGTCGCACGTCACCGATGCAGCTTTCTTCCATGGCTTCCGTTAAGGTATTCCAGGTTCCCAGATCCTTCCACTGCCCTTGAAACCGCAGCACGGCAATGTCCTTTTCATGCTCAACCACGGCATAGTCGAAACTAATCTTTGTGAGCGTGTCATACTTATGGAACAGATCCTGATAATCCGTAAAATCGATCAGTTCATGCGCCCTCTCCAGCACGTACTTTAATTTATAGGCAAACACGCCGCCATTCCAAAGGCCGCCGGCATCAATGTATTTTTGCGCCGTGGCAGCGTCAGGCTTTTCCTTAAAGGTATCCACCTTGGCGACCTGCTCCTTGCCCGTCGGAATGATATATCCATATTTTTCTGACGGATAGGTGGGATCGATGCCCATCAGCGTTAAGTTGGCCGTTCCCGCCTGCGCAAGCTCCCAAAGTTTTTTGAGGGACTCAAAATAATCCTTCTCCACGTAAGGATCCACGGGGCATACGACAACGGCCTCCTCCTCAGGAACTCCCATCATGTCGTGCAAATATGCAGTCGCAAGCGCGATCGCGGGGAACGTGTCTCTTCTGCAGGGTTCAACGGAAATGCCAACGTTCTCTCCAAGCTGGTTATGAATTGCGCTAACCTGTGATTTCGACGTGGCGATCGTCACCGTAGCCGTTGGATCCACGGCCTTGATCTGACGGTATACGCGCTGCACCATGGATTCATAGGCTTCCTCCATGGCATTGTTTGCCAGCTCCTGCGTCCCGTCAGCGGGCTTATGGAATATTTTTATGAATTGCTTTGACCGGACGTCATTGGAAAGGGGCCAAAGACGCTTTCCCGATCCTCCTGAAAGTAATACGATGTTCATGCTCTATCTCTCCGCCCTCATGGGATTGTTCAAAAAGTCCTCGTACGCAAGCCGGATGCCGTCCTCCAGCTCCGTCTTGTAGGTCCAACCCAGCTTCGTTGCCTTGCTGACGTCGAGAAGCTTTCTCGGCGTGCCGTTTGGCTTGGACGGATCCCAGAGGATCTCTCCCTCGTATCCCACAACCTTTGCCACGAGTTCCGTCAGTTCCTTGATCGTCAGTTCTTTTCCCGTACCTGCGTTCACGGTCTCATCACCGCTGTAATTATTCATCAGGAATACGCAAAGGTTTGCAAGGTCATCCACATACAGGAATTCTCTTAAAGGACTTCCGTCACCCCAACAGGTTACGGTCTTTGCGCCTGCCAATTTTGCCTCATGGAATCTTCTGATCAGTGCGGGAAGCACGTGACTGTGTTCCGGATGATAATTGTCGTTAGGTCCGTAGAGGTTCGTTGGCATTACGGAAATGTAATCCGTGCCATATTGTCCGTTCAAGTATTCACAATATTTTAAGCCACTGATCTTCGCCAGGGCATAGGCCTCATTGGTCTGCTCAAGGGAAGAGGTCAGAAGACAGCTCTCCGGCATGGGCTGAGGTGCCATGCGGGGATAAATGCAGGAACTCCCAAGGAACTCCAGCTTCTTACAACCGTTCTTCCATGCGGAATGGATAACGTTCATCTCAAGGATCATGTTATCATACATGAAGTCAGCCTTGGCCGTGGCATTACCCATGATGCCGCCAACCTTAGCGGCAGCAAGGAAAACATACTCTGGCTTCTCTTCCTCAAAAAACTTCTCTACCTGATCCTGCCTCGTCAGGTCCAGTTCCTTATGGGTTCTAAGAACAAGATTGTGATATCCTTGTCTTTCCAATTCCCTTACGATTGCAGAGCCCACCATTCCGCGATGCCCTGCAACGTAAATCTTTGCATTTTTCTCCATCATTTTATTTACTCTTTCCCGCCATTTCACGGCGCATCATTTATCTTTTTCCTTATTTCACAACGCCTTTTTTCAAATACTCGGCAAGGTTCGTCTTAATGTGCTCCTCAGCGCGCTCCACGGCTACTTTCTGCATGTCATGCTCCGTCATGATCCGCACAAGCTCCTCAAAACTGGTCTTCGTCGGATTCCAGCCAAGCTCGCGCTTAGCCTTGGAAGGATCTCCCCAAAGGTTGACCACGTCCGTCGGGCGGTAAAAGTCGGGGGACACTTCCACAAGCACCTTTCCGGTTGCCTTGTCAATACCCTTCTCGTCCATGCCCTCTCCCTGCCATTCCAGTTCAATTCCGGCATGATGGAAGGCCAAAGTTGCAAATTCACGCACGGAGTGCTGTACGCCCGTCGCAATGACGAAATCCTCCGGCTTGTCGTTTTGCAGGATCAGCCACATGCATTCCACGTAATCCTTGGCATAGCCCCAATCGCGAAGGCTGGAAAGGTTACCAAGATAGAGCTTGTCCTGTTTTCCCTGGGCAATGCGGGCCGCTGCAAGCGTGATCTTTCTCGTAACAAAGGTCTCTCCGCGGCGCTCAGATTCATGATTGAAAAGAATTCCTGAGCAGCAGAACATGTTGTACGCTTCCCTGTATTCTTTTGTGATCCAGAATCCATATTGTTTTGCCACGGCATAGGGGCTGTAGGGATGGAACGGGGTGTTCTCGTTCTGGGGAACCTCTTCCACCTTGCCGTAAAGCTCCGAAGTGGATGCCTGATAGATGCGGCAAGTCTCTGCAAGACCGCAAACGCGCACGGCCTCTAACACGCGAAGCACGCCAGTCGCATCCACGTCAGCCGTGAACTCCGGCACGTCAAAGCTTACCTGTACGTGGCTCTGCGCAGCAAGGTTATAAATTTCATCCGGTCTTACGCTTCCGATCACCTTCACAAGGCTCATGGAATCTGCAAGATCCCCATAGTGCAGGTGGAATCTGGGATTTCCCTCCAGATGTGTGATTCTCTCCCTAAAATCTACGCTGGAACGTCTAATGATTCCATGTACGTCATAGCCCTTCTCCAACAAAAACTCTGACAAATACGATCCATCCTGTCCCGTTACTCCCGTGATCAATGCTTTCTTCATGTCAATCCTCCACTTTTTATTATTCGTCATACGACATAATGTTTTTGATATAATCCTTCTTGTGCCATATACCAAGGTCTCGCGGGCCGGCGTCTGCCGCATCCCTCTCTTGGGAACGGCACGGACTGCACTAAGCTCACCAGCCGTCTTCATAGAGTGGAAAATTTTGAGAAAAACTCGGAGCTAAAGCTCCTCAAACATTTCTCAAAATTATCCATTCAGGCGACTGGTTTGCTAAGTGCTGCCGGCTAATTGTTCCCAAGAGAGGGATGCGGCAGACGCCCTGGCCCGAGTCCTTCGACGCTCACAAAAAGGATTATAACAAAAAAAAGCCAACATCTGAATTCAGAAAGTTGGCTTTCATTTACATTATATTGACTTTTTACCACTGTTCTCGATATTTGCTTGGCGGCATGCCCTCAATCTCTTTGAATACTCGTGAAAAATAGTGCAATGCGCCAAGGCCGCAATCCAAACCGATTTCCTCAATGGATTTGTTTGTAAAGCGCAAGAGCTGCTTTGCCTTAGTAATGCGGACGTTGAGCAAATATGCGTTGATGGATTGACCGTATTGCTCTTTAAATACTCTCGTCAAATAGTATTTGTTAATATAAAATCTGGCGCTGAGATCATCTAGGGTGATCTTTTCAGCATAGTGGGCATCGAGCCAGGCTTTCACGGGAACCACGGATTTTTTCTTGGCGGGCATGTCCGTGGCATCCTCCGGATGCCAGGATTCCACCATAAGGAGCGTTAGGAGTTCGCCCAGGCATTCGTTGATCTTCATGTCCTTTACGTAATCAGATCCCTTGGCGATCTCAAAAAGTTTTTGCCATACGTCCCGGAATGCCTTCTCTTCCTTTGGTTCAAAGGCTGGTCTTCCACCGCGTTCCACGTATTTATCGTAAACGTAAGCAAGCGTCGGGCCGTTAAAGTGGCACCATTCCAACGTCCAAAGCTTCTGTGGGCTCGTGGCATGAGAATATGCCTTGTGGCAATCCACGAAGACGCAGGTGCCTGTCGTCAAAGAATACGTCTTACCCTCGTAGGTAAGGATCCCTTCGCCTTCCCTTACGCGAAAGAAAAGATAGGATGCGAGCGCCTGTCTGGAGCTTACGTGCGGTTTCCGCGCGGTAAGGCTTCCAATCTCCTGCAGATGCAGGAGACTGTCTCTTGCGAACCCAGACGGGGTATACAAAATACGGTCTGAAGTTACCACTGCTGATTTTACGTCTGAGAAAAACTCCATTGCGCCCCATCCTCTCTCGTTTTGGTGCTTATCTGTTGATCTCAATGTCACCGCTTGCGGTGCTCACTTTGATCTTCAAGTACGGTTCCTCACCGATGGTACCTACGGCACGTTTTCCGGTCTTTACGTATTTCACGTTCTCATCTGTTGAGATGCAGTCGCAGAAGGTGTCGATGTCACCACTGGCCGTGTTCAGAGTCATCTGAACGCCAATGCCGTCCGGAATTGCCAGTTCCACGTCGCCGCTGGCGGTACTAACCTCAAGCTTTTCTCCTGCCTGCGTCAAATTACATTCCACGTCGCCGCTGGCCGTGCGGATCACTGCATCGCCCTGACAATCCTTAACCTTTACGTCACCGCTGGCGGTACCAACATTCGTCTTGCCAACCGCCTTCTGGATCTTCACGTCACCGCTCACCGTCTTAACCTGCACCTCGCCCTCAACGGCTTCAAATGCAATGTCGCCGCTCACGGTTCCAATGCTTACGTCACCAATGGCACATGCTCCGCATACGTCACCGCTCATGGTCTTATAAACCTGCTTTGCCGCACCAATGTCCTCCAGCTTTATGTCACCGGATGCCGTCAAAATCTTTAACTCTTCCAAGCTTCCGGCGAATCCTTCCGGAAGGAATACTCTGACGGTACCTCTTCTGGGGAAGCCGATCATGTTGGAACCATACTGGATTTTCAGATTCTTTCCATTCACTGCATACTGCAGAAGCTGATCCTCCTTGGGATCCTTATTATATAACTCTTGAATGAAAATCTCCGGATCCGTCGTCAGCTGAACGTCAACGTCGATGGGAGAACTCTGCACTTCCATAACGATGCTGGTAATGCCGTCCGTAGTGAACTTTCTCTCGTTGCAGATCTCCATGTCCTTATACTTTCCGTCATCATTCTGCAGATTAATTCCTGCGTCGCTGATGATCTGCTTAATGCTGGAACTAATGTTATCAATGATGCCGGCGGACAGGAACGCGTTCAGCGCTTCCTTAGCCTGTTGTCCAAGGTCACCTGCCGACTGTTCCATCTGCTGGCCAAAGTTCTTTGCGTGCTGGCCCAGATTCTTCGCCTGCTTCTCCAGGTTCTCGCCCTGCCATTTCCAATATTCGCACTGTTTCTCCCAGTACTCGCTCTGCTTCTCCCAGTACTCGCTCTTCGCCTTCTTTCCATCATCGGACTGAGCGCCAAGATCTGCCAGAAGTTCCTCAACGTCACCGATGGAACCCATCACCATGGTGTATGACTGCTCCTCGGTGAAACCTCTCTGGATCAGATCCTCATATTTCTCCTCTGCATTGGAGATCATTTCTTCCTGCAGCTCTTTTGCTTCCTGCGATTCCGGTACGTTCTCAAAAAGATCCATGATCGCTGATTTGATCTTGTCTTTCATTTATTTATGCCTCTCTTTCCGTCGCCTCGCGACAATCCACTTCAAATCTTTCCCTTATACCAAAAGGCTGTCGATCATCTGTTTTGCCTTCTGCCATTCCGCCTTATTCTGTCCGTAAGCCTCACGACCCTTTTCCGTGATGGAGTAATAGCGCCTGCGGGCACCTACCTCTTCATCACCCCAGTAAGTCGTTACCAGGCCTTCCTTCTCCAAACGACGGAACGCGGAGTACAAGGTTGCGTCCTTCAGCTCAATCTGAGCCTCCGTCTTCGCCATGATCTCCTTGTTGATCAAATATCCATAGCTGTCATGCTCTGCCAGACTCGCCAGGATAATGGTGTCCGTGTTTCCTCTTAACAGATCTGATGCAATTGACATTATGCCACCATCCTTTCCAAATATATTTTTACGGATAATATAATCGAATTATCTTACCTCGATGTTTATAAGTTATCACAAGATACCTCGCCTGTCAAGGTATCTTTTCTAAATTTTCTATTAATTTAGAATTGGCCATAATTTGCACGAAAAAAGGGATGGCTCTTTCGAACCATCCCTTGGAATATCCTTTATGAATTACTTCTGGGCAACGTCCTTCATGGAGAAGCTGATTCTGCCCATCTTGTCCTTGCCAAGGCAAACAACGGTAACCACGTCGCCGAGGGTCAGGTAATCCTCTACGCGCTCCACTCTCTCCTTCGCGATCTTGGAGATGTGAACCATGCCTTCCTTGCCAGGTGCGAACTCGATGAATGCGCCGAACTCCTTGATGCTGACAACCTTGCCCTTGAAGATCTGACCTTCTTC
>JAEEGL013414756.1_pt1 | contig 65012 bp, 101 predicted proteins | sample 9134231 | NCBI WGS metagenome assembly JAEEGL01 (sample SAMN16246548, study PRJNA631951) | gut metagenome | biome: gut microbiome; feature: rumen; material: fiber-attached | host: Bos | place: Iran: Karaj | collected 2018-10
ACTGATTTTGGGTTAAACCCGGACGGGACAGCGCGTGACATTGGTGATTTGCCTATGGACGACGCCCGTGCATTTAGGCGGCAAGTTTTGGGCAAATAAACACAACTTGCTATAATTTATCGAGGAATAATTATGATTTTTAAACCGATGAATTATGCTCCGAAAGAGCTTCTTAAACTATGGGAGGAAAGGGAAGTGAATTTTTATTCTTTCCTTCCAAGTAATCAAAAAAATATAACTTTTTCAGAATTTGACGGCGGTTATATTTTAAAGGCACCAGCGCCACACGCTTCACTTTTTATGTTTTTAGGTAAAATTAAAAATTTTGGTGAGCTTGAAAATCTTAATGGGGGCTGTCGTTTCATTCTTGACGGTCCAAAAAATAATCTTAATTCCCCGATGCATTTGATAGATTTTAAAATGCTATGGGATGAAAAACGTTTACATAAATTTATAGTAAAGAATAGCACTAAACGCCGTGTGATTGAGGACGAAATAACAATTCAACATTTTACAAATGTTGAAGACGTTCCGATTAATGAATTTTTACAACTGATTGAAATTTGGAAAACAAAAACACAAGACAGTCTTCGCAATGCAACAAAACATATTATTGATTTATTGTACGCACCAAATACGGAAATAATTACTTACAGAAGCAAAGGCGCCCTTGCTTGTTTTCAAGCATTTGAAAAACATGGAAATCAAATTTATATTCAAGTTAATGTATCTGATTATGATACATTGGGTAAATCGGGGATAAACGTTGTTCATCCGTTGCAGCATTTTTCCGGAAAACCTTTACACTTTTTGGGCGCAAGCACCGGGGATAGAAGACTTTATGATTATAAAGTTAGAATGTGTCATGGTGAATGCTGGACGTTTAATCAAGTTTGTTTTAATACACAAACTAAAAATAAAAAGGAATTGATTCAAAAAATTCATGATTTATATTATACAAATGTGCTATAATATGACAACCTAAAACAACCAAAAGGAAAATAAAATGGTACAGACAGAAAAAACAAAAATGGTTGACGCTATGCGTGCAGTAATGCCGGGCGTTGAAAAGGGAACAAGCGGCATTGAAGGGGCAAACCTTTTCCTCTTTAAGGACAACCGACTTTTTACTTATAACGGCGTTACTTCCGTGAGTGTGCCGTTTGAAATGGGTGGCGCAAAGTTTGGCGTGAAGGCGGTGGACATTTTTGCGTTTGTGAGCAAGTTGGATAATTTGCTTGTGAACATTGACCTTGTTATGGACAAGGAAGACCCGGCAAAGGTGAAATCCATTAAGGTGACAAGCGGCAAGGCAAAGGCGAATTTTGCTTTGGCGGACACCAGTGAAATCGAAAAGTACCTTGAGGGCATTGCCTTTGAAGTTGGCAAGCCTTGCCCGGAAAACTTTGCCGAAGCGTTTGCGCTTACAACAATCAAGAACAACATTCACGCCGAAATGAAGGGCGTTGTAACTACAAAAATCGGCGACAAAACTTTCCTTGCAGCAAGCGACAAGCGCCGAATTTCGGTGCATGAACTGAACGGCGAAATGGAAGAATTTAAGGTTGATGACGATGTGCTTGCGGATGCCTTGAAGTTGGGCAACCCCAAGACTTACGCCATTGTTGGACCGTGGTTGCATTTGGGTTTTGACGGCGACGTGACCTTTAGCTGCATCCGACAGGACCTTTCCCAGTTTAACGCGCCGCAAATGTTGGCAGCAATGGACAGACTTTACACCATTGCCCCGGCGGTTGAAGGCAAGCTCCCGAAGGCTTTGCCGGAAGCCATTGCACGCGTTTCCGCACTTGCAGACGTTGCAAATGCAAACACGGGTTTGACGGCTCGCCTTACGTTTACGCCGGAAGGAATTACCGCTTACACCGAAAAGAGCGGGAGCGGCAACGCCGAGGAACTTGTGCCGTGGGATGCCGACGTTAAGTTTGCAAACGATGGCGAAGCGGTTTGCGCTTGGGTTTCGATTAACATTTTGCTTGAAGCTGGTAACAAGGTGACCGACTTTAAGGTTGTTTGCACCAACACGGAACGAAAGAGTTACGCCTTTTTGTTTACTGGTGAAAATTATAAGGCGTTGGTCGGCGGCATTACGCTGAAGGACGAACAAAAGTAAAAAACGGCTTTGGTTGCCATAAGACCAAAGGGCGCCAAATTGCTATAATAAGGCAACGCGGCGCCCTTATTTTTTGGAGTAAGCATTAGCAATGATTAACACGAAAAAACGAATAACTTTTGATATTGAAACATACAAAGCGGCGTTTATTGTAACGGCTTTAAAAGACGGGCAAGAGTGGCAAGAATATGTCGTTTGCCCCAGTGTGCAGGGATACCCGGCGGAAGTTGATTGCTCCGTGATACGCGGTTGGCTTGGGTGCCTTAAAGATGGCGGCTGGACGGTTACATATAACGGCAAAAGTTTTGACCTTCGTGTGCTTGCATGGATTGCAAATTGCGGGCGCCAAACGTTAAGCGTTGCGGAAGTTGCAGATGCAGCCGGAAAGCTAATTGCGGACCAAAATGCAAAATTTGGCAGACCAAAAACTTCGCCATGCTGGGACGTTAAATGGCGCGAAATTGAAAAATTGCGCAAACAACATTTCGACGTTTTAAAGTGCTACACCGGGGAACACTCCTTGAAGTGGTGGGAATTGCGCCGTGGCTGGTGTGTAAAGGAAAGTTCGGTGCCGTGGGATAAGCCAACCTTTACCGAAAAAGAATTGCTTGACGCCCGCCGCTATTGCCGACATGACGTTTACTGCACCGACCGGCTTTACATGGAAAAGAATTGCCAGGAACTAATCGAAGCGCGTCAATGGGTAATAGATAACGCGCCTTGCGAAGTTTTGCCGGACGTAACAGATGCGGAGCTTGCTGAAATTTATTGCTATGGCGACGGCGAAGTTGCCGATGAAATTGAAACCGCTTTTGAACTGGTGCCGTGGGACACGTTTAAGGTTCCCGAAGATTTTTTGTACAAAATGCAGCAAATAGCACGCCATGAAATTGAAAGTTTTGAATGGCGTGGCATTACATACGGCGCGGGCGGCGCACACTATGCAAAGCCGGGGCGGAACAAGGGAACTAAAATTTTTGACGTTGCCAGCCTTTATCCTCATATTATATGGTTTATTACAAAGTTAAAAACGCCGGAAGCGCTGGAGCGATATGTTGGTTGCATTTTAAAGCGTTTGGAAAACAAGCGCAAAAAGGGAACGCCGGAATATAGCAAGAGCGCGGACAAGGGTTTAAAACTGGTGCTTAATAGCTTGAGCGGAAAGTTTGGGCAAAAGGGCTCCAAGGCATACGCGCCGGAACACCGCCTCGCAATGTGCATTATTGGGCAAACGCTAATCACTGAAGCGGCTTGTTACGCTTGCGGCGAAAACTTTGACAACCTTATTGAAATAAATACGGACTCCTTTGCAGTTGTGGGCGACGCACAAATTACACGCGCCCGCGAATATTGCGAAACAAAGCCTCACAAATTTACCTTTGAGGAAGATGATTTTGTGGACAGCTATTGGAAGGACGTGAACAATTACTTTGTTTACAAGTTTAGCGACACGGGTGCAATGGGGCTAAAGGAAGCGCACGGGGCGGTCGGCACAAACCTTGATGAAGACCATTCGGAAACTATTGTGACCGAAAGCCTTGCTTTAGCTTTGCGCATGGAACCGGGTGCAGAGCTTACCCTTGCAGAAATTAAGGACGCCGCGCCGCGTTTGACCGTTGAAAATTGCGTGGTTAAATATTCCAAGGCTGCAAGCGCCGTAAACGCCGCCATTGACGGCGAACAAATGCGCTTTAAACATTATTACTTTATGTGGGTGACGCCGGATTGCCCTAATTGCCATCATGTGCAGTTTGCCGCCGATAAAATTGACAAATACGGAACTATTGCGGTAAGAAATGGTGTTTACGGCTTTAGCCTTGAAGAGCTGAAGCAGTATGAGCAATATATTGACCCGGCGCAATATATGGAAGATTTGAAAAAACAACTTGCAGTATGGAGGCGCCCGGAAATGTTTGCCCCAGTGCGTGCGCGTAATGTGCCGGAGCACTGCAAAACATTCCACGAAGTGCAGCAAGCGGCGAGCGGCTTTTTTGCCATGCCCGACGACTTGTTTTAGCCAGCAACCCCGGCAAGTTTGCCGGGGTTTTATGTAACTAACTTTTTACACAATTTGGCAAAAAAATCGGTTGCCAATCTAGCAAACAAAAGCTATATTAAAGCCATAAACAATTAACAATGAGGTTTTAACATGGCAAATCAAAATTTGGAAGTTAAGTTTGAAAAGACATTTGATACTGGTGATTTTAAAACTTACACTAGCACGAAAATAAATGGCGTTTACGCCCGCATAACTTACCGCTTTAAGGGTTATCACATTGACATTTATAACGAAAATATTCAATTTGGACCCCGCGCACAAAACAACGCCAAAACCTTGAAGGAGGCGAAAAGCGTTGCCGTTACCATGATGAGGGAGGAAATGTAATGCCAGTTGCAATCGCGCCAAACGGCGAACCGATTTTTGCTTGCTACAAGTGCGGAAATCGTGGAACAAGTGCCGGAACAAAACTTGTTCAAATTGACGGTTTTAAAAACCCAAATGATTTTCACGCGGTTAGGCTTTGCGAACATTGCCGCGCATACCTTAAAGACCACAAATTTCCGATGAAGGAGGTGAAATAATGTTGCAGTTTAACGAATATATCCCGGCGGGCGGCTGGATTAAAGAAAACAAGCGCCGGGCGCTTAAAAGGCGCTTTTGCCGCCTTTTTGCTTGCGCCCTTGCTTGCGCCTTGCTGGTCGCATCTTACGCCTTTGTGGGCTTTGTTGAAAGGGGGTTTTAGGGTGACAAACTTGGAACACTTTAAGCGCGGCATTACCGCCGAAAACCTTTGCGATAAAATTATGTGCAGTGAATGCCCGTTCTTTGGAACAACTGGAGATAAAACCCCATGCACAACCCGGCTCACTGAATGGGCAAGGCAGGAACACAAACCAGCAACGGAGGGAAAATAAAATGGCAGCTAAAACCCAAAAGGAAAAAATCCGCGAATACCTTGTAAACGGCGGCACGCTTACCCCGTTGGATGCCCTTGAAAAATTTGGTTGCTTTAGGCTTGCAACACGAATTTTCGAACTTAAAAAGGAAGGCTTGGACATTAGAACGGAAATGGTTGAAAACGAAGCAACCGGGAAACGTTATGCAAAGTATTTTATTCCAAAGAATGCGACGCTTCCTAAATTTAAGCCAGCGCCGCTCCCGTTGTGCCAGCCAGTTGATGACGAATTGTTTTAGCGGGGTAAACTATGAAAATTTTACTTGAACTTCCCGACGCCTTTGCCGAACATTTTGCAATGGATAAATTCAAGGATAGCCTCATGCGCATTTGCGCCGATATTTTGGAAGTGCAAAAGCGCCGTAAAATTGGACATCAAAACCTTCCATTTATTAGCGGCAATTATGAACGCGAGCTGGTGGACGTGCTTGCCCCGGCATTTGCAAAAGCAAGCGTTTTGCAGCAAGAACAAGCAAGCCCGGCACAAGTGGCAAGGCTAAAACGTGCGCTTTACAAGGCGTGTGAAAATTGGGCTATGTGCCAAACGGCGCTTTCCGACATTTGGGAGCAGGGCGAGCCGGGTGCATGGTTGAAAATGCGTGACCATTGCCAAAAGTTGCGGGAGGAAGCAAAATGAACAAAACGAAAAAGGTTTACCCGCTTTTTGCAGAAGACCCAAATTTGCAAAAGCACGTTTTGGCAGAAAATGCTCAGCTAAAGGAGCGGGTGAAGGAGCTTTTACATAAACTTGAATTAGAGCATATCAAGCGCGGAAAGCAAGTTTTAAAGGCTGAATTTGACCGGGCGTTTGCAGAAGCGGATTGGTGGGAAAACTTTTTGCACTTTTGCCCGGAATACAAAGACAGATATTTTGACCGGCTGCATTCATTGCAGTATTGCCGAAGCTACAAGGGGCGCACCGCTTTAGAATGGAAAACTTACTGGGAGCAAAGGGTTGAACGAATTTTAAATTACCGCCGCAACTTTAATAAAAAATGTGTAAATAACTTTTTACACAAAAAGGCAAAAAATCGGTTGCCAGTCTAGCAAACAAAAGCTATATTAAGGGCATAAGCAATTAACAATTAGCATTAAGGAGCTAGACCATGAATAACAAAGCACTCAACAAGGTATTTTCGAACGCCGTTGCAGCAAAGCTCGCCGAAGGTTTTACAATTTGTACGCAAACGATGGGCGGCACACAAGGCGAAAGAGCAAAAGTAAACTTTACGGACGAAGCCGGAAACCATTACTCGCTTTACATGGAAAAGACCCATGTTTACGGCGATTTTGAACGTGAAGAACGCCGTAACAACCGCCGTTATAGTTATGACAAAATGATTATTTACTTTGTAAGAAGTAACGAACTTCACGGAGACCTTTATGGGCGCTTTGATACCACTCTTTGGCTCGGCGAAAAGCACTGCACAACACTTGAAAAGCGTGAATTTTGGGTTGTTGGTGACGGCTGGTTTGTTGAAAGCGATGAAGAAGCTGAAGCAGCCGCGCAAAAACATTTTAAACGCCTTATGAACGAAAGCGTTTTTGAAAAACAAGAAAACCCCGTTGCAGTTACAAAGAAGAGCGCGGCGGTGGTTTGCAGCCTTTACAAGAAGAATAAAAAGCGCAACGAAAAGGCAATCAAGCCGGGCGAAATTACTGGCATTACCCTTGAGCATGATTCGAAATACGGGCTGCACGTTACAATCAACGGCACTTTTGAAAATGGTAGAAAAGGCTTTTGGGCAAATTTTAAGAAGGGGGTTTAAAATGAAGCCAGTTTGCCGCAACCGCTTAAACAACGATTACACCGCCCGCGACGCCGTGGAAGATTTGCAACTTGCAATTCAAGGCGCCGAGGCGCAACGCAACAAAGAACCCGCCCGCAACGGCGCCCGCATTTGGAGGAAATGGTAATGGCTGAAAAACTTGTAGCAACGGATGAATTATACTTGCAAAACAAGGCAACAATCGAAAAGGCGTGCATCAGCGCATGGCGCAAAAATCCGCTTGTTAGCCTTGACGATTATCGCTCCTATGCCGATGAAGTTTTTATGGATGCCGTTAATTCCTACAACCCGGCGGCGGGCGCAAAGTTTAACTCGTGGCTAACGACGCAACTTTTGCGATTGAAGCCGTATGCAAACCGGGGCGGCGCAATGACTACCGATAGCCGTGGCACCGCCGAGAGCCTTGTTATGAGCCTCGATATGGTTTGCAGCGTGGAGGGAAAGCCTTGCACCTTGCTTGACAAAAAGCAGCCCACAAACGACACGTATTCCGCCGAAATAGGCGTGCCAACGTGGGCGACTAGCTGGGAGCAGCGTATGGAAGAATTAAAGCCGTACATGGGCAATTTAAGCGACGACGCCCGCGTGCTGGTGGACGATATACTTGATGGCAATGCCTCCAAGCGTGATGAACATGGCGTGCCGCAACTGGAACACGGAAGAAGGCTTTACACAAAGCTCACCCCGCGACAACTTTATGTAAGGCTTTACAGAAAAAGGGGTTGGGCATTTGAACGCGTGCGCGATGCACGAATTGAAATTGAAAATATGTTGCGCAAGTGGGCGCCGTGCAAGTTGCCGCCGCCGGGTGAGCTGGTGCAAGTGCAAGACGAACTTTTTTAGTTTTGCTATAATAAGCCATGGAAAATAAATTGCAGCATTACCGAACGACCAGTTCTTTTGATGCCCATGAAGGGAAAACCCATGTGGAAGGGCGCCTTCATGTTGAACTGGCTGCAAGCCCGGAAGAGGCTATTGCAAAAACAACGGCATATTTGGAAAGTTGGCACTATACGAATATAAAGGTTACGGAGTGCCATGCCGAAACAGAGCTTGAAAAGTACAACAAGAAATTTGCACTTTGGAACGGCGGTGGTGTGGACATTGCAGCCGGGGAGGACAAGTTTGTTGTAAATGAATTGAAGCAGTTGCCAAAGGCTGCACCGCATAAAGAAAAAGATGCGGTCGCGCAAGTTGCAGCGGCACACGCCGCCCAAGTTTATAGTGATGATTTATTTTAAGGAGTTTTGAAAATGGTTCGTTTAAGTTTTGGACCGCAAGGTGAATTTTTTATTGAAAGTTCCGAAGCGCTTACGGGCGCCGAGGTTGAAGTTGCCGAAAACCTTTACAAGCGAATAATGAATGCCCGCTCCGAACTGGACATTTTGAACGATGCACGCCGGGCAATGGGCGGGGACGGTTTGTAATGGCTGGGGAAGTTGAGCGCGTTGATATTAGCGTTGAAAGCCGCATTTTGGGCAACCTAATCACCTCCGGGGAATTGCTTGGGAAAATGCGCCAAATTATTGACCCAACGCTTTTCGAAAGCCCAATTTCCCGAATTGTTGGGCAATGGGTTTTAGACTACTTTGACCGGCTGCATGATGCACCCGGCAAGGCAATCACGGACGTTTTCATTGCACGCCGGGCGGAGCTTAACGAGGCAGACGCCGGGCTGGTGAAATTGTTTTTGCAAAATTGTTCGGTTACTTGGAAGCCGACAAACGTTGCTTTTGCCGAGGGCATGGCAACAAGATTTTTTCAAGAACGCTCGCTGGACCGCTTGATTGAAAACCTTAAAGCAAAGGCAAGCGGCGGCAACATTGACGGGGCGCAACGCCTAATCGCGGAGTATGTGCGCCCGGAATTGGTACACTCCCGCTCAATAGACCTTTTGCACTGCAAGCCGGGGATAATTCAGAATGCCTACCAAAACGAAGACGAGGAGCTTTTTGGCTTGCGCGGCGGTTTGGATAGGCTGGTGGGCGGTCCTTTGTGTCGTGGTGAACTGGTTGCGTTTTTGGCACCGCCTAAAAGCGGGAAAACGTGGTGGATGGTTGACACCGCAATAACTGCAATGACACGCGGCAAAAAGGTTCTTTTTGTTAGCCTTGAAATGACCGAAGACCAAATGATTAGGCGCTTTTGGCAATCGCTCAGCGGTTGCAGCCGTTGGGGCGAAAATTCGCCGGGAAGCCAGTTTGTACAAAATGGCAATAAATGGGATTTGGTGCAGGGCGAACGAACAACAAAGCGCGTTGACCTTGAACCGAAAAGCATTGAAGAAATTCAAAAGGTTTACGACAATTTGGGCGGCGAGTTAAAATTCCGTTGTTACCCGACCGGGACGCTTACACTGCAAAAACTGCAAAGCGAATTGAAGTTGCTTGAAGTTTTTGAGGGGTTTGTGCCGGATGTGATTGTGCTGGACTATGCCGATATTATGGCTTTGCCGCCCGGCAAGGAAAAGCGCCACCAGCTCGACGCCCTTTGGATGGGTTTAAAGGGCATTACAAACGAACGGAATATTTTGATTGTAACTGCAAGCCAAACCAACCGCGAAACGGTCGGGGGCAAGCGTGATGCAGACGAAACCAACATTGCGGAAGCGGCTTCTAAAATTAACCATGTAAACCGCATGATAACAATAAACCGCTCCCCGCGTGACAAGCGAATGGGCATTTACCGAATGTCGTGCCAAACCATGCGCGACGGGCGTGAATGTTACGAGCAGCTCGTGGTCCTTAATTGCCTAGAAATTGGGCGCCCGTGGATGGGGGACAAGTTTATGAGCGAAGTAAATTTCCCGCGTGATAACGCCGAAAACGAAGCGGCATAACCAAAAAGGAAAAACACATGGCAGACGTAAAAGTTGCAAACAACAAAAGCGCCGACGGTTCTTACTATGACGGCAAATTTGAAACCATTGAATATATCGAGTACGTGGTTGACAAAATTGTAAAAAACGGCGTTGAACCAAAACGCGCCTATTGCATTGGGCAAGCGCTTAAATACTTGTCCAGCCGCCTCGGGGCAAAGGCAGACAACCCGGTTGAGCTGGATTTGCAAAAGGCGGAAAACTACATTCACCGGGCAATTTGCGGGGAATGGATTGACCCGAGCTTTTTGCACCAGCTAACACCAAATAAAAAGGCTTGACAACATTGATTTCGGCACGCTTGCGGGCGTTTTGCAGCCGTGCCGGGTAAATACACCCGAAAAACATATAAGCGCCCACAACGCACAAAAACCGCAATTTTTGCCTCCCGGTTTTTGTGTGTTTTTATGTAAATAACTTTTTACACAAAAAGGCAAAAAATCGGTTGCCAGTCTAGCAAACAAAAGCTATATTAAGGGCATAAGCAATTAACAATTAACCAACGAGGTTTAACGTGTTTAAAATTTTTGTACGCTTTACAATGCCCACCGACGGTATCACCCGCGAACGCGAGTGGGATAACCTCGAAAAATGGGCTGCACACGCGGTTCTCGGACGCATCCACCGAATTGCGAAAGACCGCAATTACACCATCCACCACCTCACAATGACCCACGCATAAACCCGCCGAAATTGCCCGGTTGGGCAATCCGCAAGGCGGCGGCACCCCTTGCGCTGATGATGGCAAGCCAAACAAAATTAACAATTAGCAATTAACAAGGAGCTAAACCATGAACCACGAAGAAATCATTAACAAGGTAAACGAAGCCCTCGAAGCAAAATCCCTTAACTTTACCGCAAAGATGGCGGAAACGTTTGCAATGGTGGACGGCGTTTACGTGCCGACCGGAAAGTTTACCCCGGTGCGCACGGACAAAACTGGTAAGGAAAGCATTATTGGCGGCACCAGTTTTTCGAAGCAGTACACCCCAATCCAAAACGCCGACGCCTTTGCTTGCTTGGGCGAAATGGCTGACGTTGCCGACATTGAATTTGTAAACGTTGGCTCTTGGGGAAACGGCGCCGGGGTTTATGCCCAAATTAGCCTCGGCGAAATGGGTGAAATTGGTGCTGGTGCCGACCGCGTTGGCAAGTACCTCTCGCTCGTAAATAGCCACGACGGCTCCCGCTCGCTGCAACTCCTTGTAACGCCCTTCCGCTTTTGGTGCAGCAACCAAATCAGCAAGGCAATCGGCGACGCAACAAAGCACAACCGAATTATTTCAATTTACCATAACAGAACGGGCGCCGACCGCTTGCTGGAACTTGCCCAAGCAATGCACACCGCCGAAGCCGTGTTTGAAAGCACGGAGGAGGCATACAAGCGCCTCGCCGACCGCCGCATTACGTTAGACGAAGCGCGCGAAGCCATGTACCGCCTCTTCCCGGTGCCAGTTGATACGCGCACTGGCACAACCGAACGCATCCGCCGTACTTGGGAAAACCGCGTGCGCGGCATGATTGACCGCTTTAACAAGGCAGATGACGGCAGACTTGAACGCCTTACGGGCTGGAACCTTTACAACGCAATACAAGGCACCTTCCAGCACGACACAAAGAAGACCGCCATGTATGAAAAATCAATTTTGCTCGGCACCATTGCAAGCCAAAGCGAACTCTCGCTTAACGTTGTAAACGACATTTTGTTTAATGGGTACAACAAAACCAGCGACGAAAACTTTGACAAGTTGTTTGCAAGCGTTGCTTAAAACTGGCATTTAGCAAAATAGGCGCCCGGCAATAAAGCCCGGCGCCTTTTATGTAATTAACTTTTTACATAGTTAGCGCTTTTTTCGGTTGCCAATCTAGCAAACAAAAGCTATATTAAGGGCATAAGCAATTAACAATTAACAAGGAGCTTTAAAATGACGCCGATGGAAAAACTTAATGCCTACTTTCACCGCCACGATGGGGAAATTTTGGTGCCGTGTTGCGGTTGGCGCCCGGCAAAGCCCGCGAAGGACTTTAAGGCTGGGGACGTTATGGTTTGCACGGGCGGCGCAACACAAGAAATCGTAAAGGTTGCCCCGTGCGGAAAGACGATGGTTCACCTTTTTGTTAAGTGCAGCGACGGAAACATTTACGACAAGCGCTGCAAGGCTGAAACGCTTTACGCCTACAAGGCATAGGGGAGGGAATTAAAATGGATAAGCATTGCGGAAGGTACACCAGCACCCGGACGGGAATAACTATGGCTTATAAAAGATGGCTTGAGTGCATTTGCCAAACCGAATTTAAATGCGAGCTTTGCATGAAGGCGCCGAGCCAGTGGACCCCGGTAATTGCACGCTTTGACGAATACGTTGAAGCCGGAATTTTGGTGCCAGTGTAACAAAAATTTTACATAAAAAGGCAAAAAAATCGGTTGCCAATCTAGCATTTAAAAGCTATATTAAAGGCATAAGCAATTAACAATTAGCATTAAGGAGCTAAACCATGACCAACGAAGCATTTATTAACGCACTCAACGAAGCCGCCGCCCGCATTGAAAAGGACATTGCGGCACACGAAAAGTATTTGGCAGACGCCGCCAAATATCCCTCGCTGGAACATCATCATTACGTTGCAATGGTAAAGCCGGAAGATGCCATTAGCTGCAACGATTGGACCGTGCGCCTTAACGCTTACGGCGTGCAGTTGCAGAAGAACACCACCGCCGAAAATTACTGCATTTTTACCACGCGCAACGAAGCAACCGCCGCCGCAAAGAAACTCCGTTTGGTTAATGCCGAGGGAAAGCGTGTAAAGCACGTTTACAACGTTGTAACGTGCCACGAATGGCACGAGCTGATGATTGCCTTTGAACGCGAAAACCTTGCAAGCATTAAAAAGCTCGTAAGCGACGCAAGCGTTGCCGCATAGGCAAAGGGGCAAGCCCGGCACCAAAGCCGCGCCGGGCTTTTTTTAACCACCAGCAAAAGGAATTTAGAAATGGACCACCTCAAAATTTTAAAAGACTTAAATTACCGCATTGAAACCGCCGACCAAAACGACCCGGAGCGTGAAAACGCAATACGCCTCCGCGACAAACTTTTGCAGCGTTACGGGCTTAAACTGGAAGATATTGCAGACGTGCGCAAGCGCCGCGAATTTGGGCAATACACAAAGGACGAGCGGCTGATTGTTTACCAGTATTTTGTCAAGCGCCTACACACAAAGCTCGGCGAAGCCCCGTACATGGCGGGCGCCTACTCTTACGGCAAGGAAACCGCCACAAGCAAAAACAGAACGTTCGAAATTGACCTAACCGATGAAGAATACGCACGCCACGCCCCAATCGTTAAAAACCTCTTGGAAATGTATGCAAATTGCGTGAAAAAGCTCGAGGCGCAATTAAGGGAAGAAGCCAAAAAGCGCCGCGCCGCCACGCGTTACACGTTTTTTGAAAAGGTTGATTTGTTGCTGAACGAAAGCGAAATGACAACCGCCCCGCAAAAGCCCTCCTTTGGGCTTGCCGATGCGTTGCGTGCCGCCCGCGACCTTGACTGGCTGGTGTTTCCCGAAAACCACCTTGGGGAAGAACGAAAGTTGTTGCAGTAAAAAGGAGACCAAATCATGGTAAAAATGGAAATTGAAGTTGAAGAGGTTACAACGCCGCAAATTTTTGAACCGCCGGAACGAATGCTGGTGTGGAGTTACCGGGAGGGCAAGGCTTGCGACCTATGCGAGCGCGAGGTGGTTGCAATTTTGCCAAAGTTGCCAAACCATGCCCGGATAGTTTGCCTAAACGGAAATAAACTATGGTGGGCGGAACATTGCGGGCGGTTGCCCAATACACCCAACAACCAGTAAAGGGGGCGCGAAATGAGCGAAATGAGAACTTACGAATGTTGGGTTTACGATTTGGGGTGCCGGGCGGACATGGTAAGCAAGCCCGAAGCCGAGGCGGTTATTGCTGCAAAGGACACCAAAATTATTCAGCTCACGGCATTTATTGAAAATTACAACAGAATTTCCGGTGAAATTATTGACAACGCCAACCACCAAAAATATAAGCGGTGCTTGCTAATGGCGAAAATTTGCGAAAATAAACTTGGGACAGTAGTAAAACCCGGATGGTGGGATAAATGGCGCAAGCGCTGGCTCGAACTTGCAAATAGGTTTAAGGCGGTGCAAAACTCAAATTTGCAAAAGAGTTTAAGGAGGGCGCAAAAATGACGCTTTACGTTGTTGAATTTTGGGCTAACAACCCCGAACTAAAAAAGAAGCAAGTTTTCCGGCACTACTGGGAAAAGCCCGAAAGCGCCAAACGCGATAAAGAGGAAGTAATGCGCGGGCGCCATGTACACGGGGCAACAATACTCGTTTACAACTGCACTTTAGAAAAAACCATGTAAAAACAAGCCCGGCACCAAAAACCGGGCTTTTGCATACATAAAAATAAATGTAAAGTTTTAGTTACACGGCAAGCAAGCCCCGCCAATTTTATTTATATTTGTTGGCATGACGCTAAAACCGGGTAAAGAACAAAAGAAATACAAGCAACGCCGAAAAAAGTTGGGCGAAAAGCCGCTGCACATTGGCGACACGCTCCCGCTCCTTTCGGATGGCACCGGGCGCAACCCAACCGACATTTTTCCGGATTGGAAAAAGTTGGGCGCAACCCTTGATGAAGTTTACTTTGCCGCCGAGTACCTACTAAACGGGTTCAACTCAACCGAAGCCGCCCGGTATGTACACCCAAACGCCTCGCCCACCAGTTGGGGGTCATTTGGCTCCCAGTACCTTCGCCGCCCAATAGTGCAACAACTTTTGAACGACTACACTTCGGCGTGGTTGCGCGGGAAGGCTTTTGAACTGGAACACAACCTGATGGAAACGCTGGAGGCGCTGGCATTTTACGACGTGTCAAAGTTCCTAAATCCTGACGGTTCATTAGCCTTTAAGGACTGGAAAGACTTGCCCGCCCCGTTGCGCCGTTGCGTTGAGGGTGTGGAAGTGAAGTTTTTCGGTGCGCAAGCACAACGACAGACCGTTTCGCTGCAACTGGCAAAGCGTGCGGACGCCCTAAAGGCGATTGCAAACTATGTCGCAATTATGCGCAACGGACCGCTCGCCCAAGGTGCAAGCAATGGGGCAAGCGTGAGCGCCGAGGCTGAACTGGTGCTTAATGCCGTATTTAATTCCGGGCGAAAACTGGACCGCCGTACCCCGGCGCAAATAAGGGCTGACAAGGCGCGTTCGGAGCAGGATGCGGCACCAGTACCAGCCGCCGAAGAAAACGCCGTGTCGTTTACGGGCTTGGGGTAAATCATGGGATTTAAGTGGACGCCGGAACTTTTGTGCAGGGTGCGCGATTATCCGCACTTGCTGGGTCACATGGTAGGCAAAACAAAGCTCACCAGTTTACATTCCGATTGGATAAAACTAATTTGGGACACCCCGGCGGGCGAGCACGCAAGTTTAATGTCGCATCGTGGCGCCTACAAAACCACCGCTATCACTGAATGCGGAATCATTTACCATTTGCTTTTTCACCCCTCCGACCGAATTGCCTTAATTCGCGAAACATACACCGAAGCGGCGAAAACGCTGGACACCATTAAAAAGTACATGGAAAGCCCGGCAATAAAATCGCTCTTCACGTATGCCCACCAAGGCGTCGAACCAAAGGCAACCAAAAGCCCGGAGGGAAGCGTGCTTTACAACTTTAAACAAAGCATTACAAAGGAAAATTCGGTTGACGCATACGGCATCAACCAAGTCCCAACGGGTTCGCATTACGACCGCATCCTTTGCGACGACATTGTAACCATAAATTCCCGCCTTTCCCGTGCGAAGCGCGAAATGGTAAAGCAGGGCGTCCTCGAAATTGTAACAAACATTATTGACCCCGGCAAAAGTTGCTTTTTTGTTGGTACGCCGTGGCATTACGATGATGCATGGGCAATGAAAAACGACGATGGGGAACTTATTATACCCGAGCCGTGGAAGTTCCGCCCGGCTGACACTGGCATTTTAAGCCCGGAAGAACTTGCCAAAAAGCGCAAAACAACCACGGCAAGCCTCTTCGCGATTAACTATATGCTTGATACAAGCGTGCGCGATGAAGGGCAAATTTTCGACGAACCTATTTACGGCGCTTGGGACTGGACGTTGCGCCCAACCCGCATTCACGCACATTTGGACGCGGCTTGGGACGGCACTTGCACCAACGCGCTCACAATACTTGCACAACGCCCGGACGGGCTTATTCAAGCATGGGGCAAGGTTTACCCCGGCACGTTCAACGAGTGCAAAACAGATGTTGCCCGGCAATGCAGGGAACGCAACGTTCGCACGTTCCACATAGAAAAGAACCCGGACAAGGGAATGGCGGCTGGGGAATTGCGCGCCATACCGGGCTTCCCGGTTGTGCGTGCATACCAAGAAACCATGAACAAGGATATCAAAATTGTTGGTTACTTGAAAAGGTACTGGCAAAACATTATTTGGGACCCAACAACCGACCCGAACTACCTAAACCAAATTAACGACTACCGACCGGGGCAAGACCCGCGCGATGCGCCCGACAGCGCCGCTTCACTTTTGCGGCAAGCCATTTATCACGGCGGCGGGGCTGGTGCGCTTTGGACAAAGTAAAACACAAAGGAGAAAACCAAAATGGGCATGAACCTTTTTAGAATGGATGGCTGGAAGAAGCTTTTAACGGGCTTTGGAATGCTAAAAGACAAATCAATGGCAAACGGCGGCGCCCACCCGGTTTTCGACCGCCTTTTACCTTGGGCGCTTGAATTGCTTTACTATGCGGGCGGCGTTGCGAAAAATGCCGTTGACATTCCGGCGGAAAGCATGGTGCAACACGGGTTCGAAGTGACGGGCGACGATGGCACGCTTTACGCCGCGTTTGAAGAAATTCACGGCGCCGCCCAAATTGAACTCGCCCTAAAGTGGACGCGTATGCTTGGGGGCGCGCTGGTAATCATGGACGTTGCGGGCGGCGGCGATTGGGAGTTGCCGTGGTATCCCGAAAAGGGCGGCACAATACGCGGGCTCAAGGTTTACCCGTGCGAGCGAATTATGCTTGGGGAAATGATGGTTGTGCAAATGCCGGAAAGCCCGTACTTCGAAAACTATGAAATGTTTGTTGTGCGCAAAAGCGACGGCAACACGTTCAAGGTTCACGCCTCCCGGTGCCTTGTGTTTAAAAGTACGACCCGCGTTGACCCAACCTTCCCCGGCTGGCTTGAAAGCGAACGTTTTTGGGGCTTGAGCAACATTTACGAAGGCTTGGAAGACGCCCGCAACTATGGTTTAAGCAAGCAAGGCGTCTCGCACTTGATGCAGGAGTGCAGCGTTGGCAAGTTTACCCTCACAAACCTAGAGCAGCTCGTGGCGGAAAGCAACTACAAGGCAATTTATCAGCGCCTTGAAGCAATGGACGAACAAAAGAGCGTTATTAACGGAATTTTCCTTGGGGAGGGCGAAAACTACACGCGCGAAAACGTTACTTTTGCGGGTGTGCCGGAAGTGCTTGACCGCCAAATGATGAGCGTTGCCGGGTCTTACCGAATACCCGTTACAAAGTTGTTCGGGCGCTCCGCCGCCGGCATGAACGCAACGGGCGAGGGCGATGATGACAACTACAACGCATTTATCGCCGGGTTGCAAAAGGTGCAGCTCTTGCCCCAGTTGCAGCGCTTGCTCTATTGCATTAACGCAAGCACAAAAACCATAAAGGGCGAAAACGGCAAGGCGCCGAAAATTTGCATTGAATTCAACCCGTTAAGCAAGCGCGACCAGTTGAAGGACGCACAAGTGCGCGAAACCATGAGCCGCGCCGACCGCAACTATGTCGAAGCGGGCATTTTGCCGAATGAAGTGATTATTAAAAATCGCTTTGCTGGTGGTTACAACATTGACACCGCCGTGGAAAGCGATTACGTGCCGGATTTTAGCGGTGAAGAAGGGGAGTAGGCAATGGACGGGACGCGCAAGTTTGCAACCGCCCTTTCCCTTGCGGGCGGTGCAACAAAGGCGAAAATTCGCAAGCTAAAGGGGCGCCGCTGGAAGTACCCGCTGTCGCTTGAATTGCAGTACGGAACCGCCATAAACCGCTATATGACAAAGCGGTGGAAGGAATACGCCGCGCAAGCGCTGGCAATGATGGTTCCGCGAATGGATGCCGTTAGTTTGGAACCAGCGCCGGGCGAATACGGTCCGGCACTTGGGGCGATTGTAAGCATTGCCCGCAACATTGGGGAATTTAACAAGCGTGAAATGGACGCGTTCCGAAAAATTGCGGTTGGCGATGCCTTTGTGCAGGACGAGCCGTGGGTTGAAAAAACGTTGCAGGATTGGGCGCAAAACCAAGTTTCGCTTATAACAAAGGCGACGGACGATATGCGCGATGCAGTTGCCCGCCGCGTGCGTGATGGCGTTAAGCATGGCAAAATCAACCGCGAAATCGAAAGCCAAATAATGCAGGATTTGCCGGGCATTAGCAAGCGCCGCGCCCAAATCATAGCCCGTGACCAAGCAAGCAAGCTAAATGCATCGCTTTCGGAAGGGCGCATGAAGGACGCCGGGCTTGAAACCTACATTTGGGAAACCGCATACGATGAACGCGTGCGCGGGTTGCCGGGCGGCAAGTACCCAAAGGCACTTCCGAGTCATTGGGCAATGCAAGGGAAAATTTGTCGCTGGGACGACCCGACCGTTTACCGCAACGCGAAAGGCGAGTGGGAAAAGCGCCCGGCGAATTGCCCCTATACCACGCCCGGAACCGAAATTTTGTGCCGTTGCGTTGCCTTGCCAAACTGGGACGAGCTGGAAGAAGTTGAAGCAGCCGGACCGGAAGTAAAGGCGCAACGCGAAATAGAACGGGCGCAAGAGGCAATAGAAAAGGCTGCAACGGCGGCGGGGTACATTAACCCAAGCAACCCCGCCCTCGCCGCATTTGTGCAGGAAGAAGCCCGTGCCAAAACCGCTCTTGAAAACTTGCTTGCAGCGGTAACGGGTGCAGCCAAAAAGCCCGCCGCCGTTGCGGTTGCTGCAAAGCCAAAGAAAGAGGAAAAGGCACCGCCAACGCTTGAAAACTTGGAAGCCACAATTAAAAAGGCGGACAAGAACTGGAAGCACTGGAACGCCGACGAACGTGCAAGGTATGCCGAAAAACTGGTGGAGCTTTTTGAAAATTCCGACTTTGGAATGAACGTGCCGCGCACAAACGACCGGGGCGATGATGTTATTGCCGCAATTTTTGGCTCGCACTTTAAGAACCAAATGGAAACCAAAACCGGGGAGTGGCTGGTTGACGTTGCTTACCGCAAAAAGGCAAGCGAAACTTTGTTTGGAACAAAACTTGCCAAAACAAAGGACGCCGAATTTGAAAAGTACGGCTTCCTTATGGATAAAAATATGTACAAACAAGCAACCAGCGGCATCGCCGACCAGTATTGGCGATATGGTGACGGCGTGCAAGTGCGTTTTAAAAAGGACATGGTCAAAACAACGTTTACCATTGGGGACAGCCTTGGGGCGGGGCTAACTCCTAGCTACACCAGCGACCCAAAGGTTGTAAGTTCTAGAAATGTGCATATTAACCGCGTTCTAGCCCTTACCGAAACCAAAAGCGCGGCGGAGGCAACCCGTTCGCTCGGAACAAGTTACATTGAATTGCAGTACCACGGCGATTTAACGCCGGACATGGTCGAAAGCGTGTTTATCCCGGCACCAACTGCAAAGAAGCTATCGGCGGAAGCGATACAAAAAATGCGCGATAGCGGGGCGGCGCTATACACGCATGATGCAAAGGGCAATGTAATCCCGTTTTAGTATTGCTTGATTTGGTTTGCGCTTTCGTAAGGGAAAAATTTGCCGTGCCAAATATCCAAAAAGAAAATAATGGTACGCTTTTCCCTTGCAACCTTTTCGTCAACCAGCACGCCGGAGCAAGCACCAGCGGCAAGCGCTTCATCAAATTCGTTGTTTAGGCGCCCCAAGTATTCCGGGTCGCTTTGTGCATTTTCAAAAAGCACGCGTTCACCATCCCACCACATGGCAGCGTTCGCGTCCGTACCCTTGAACGGGTTTTCCTTTTCTTGCTTGTAGTATTTGAAGTTTTGCAGTAGTTTTTCCATATAAAAGCCCTCTTTTGTTATATTATAGCAAAACAAGGCAGGGAAACGAATGAAAAATGCGCCATTAACTTTTAAAGCGTTGCTTGACGAAGAAGCGTTTTGCAATGCGTGCAGCGATAACGGGTACGAGGCAGAATGGGACGCAAGCGCCCGCGCCGTGGTTTTAACGGATACAACCGGGCGGCATTACTTCAAAGCCGGGTTAAAGGCAAGGGACGTTTTGTACGTTTTGCAGCAAGACAAAAGCGCCGCAACCTTGCAAAGTATGCTTTTTGATGCCGTTGTGGTTGATGAAGCAGAATATTTTTAATTTGCCCTATTGCATTTCGCAAAAAAATTTATTTATATTTTGGGCATGGGAAGCAAAAAGGAAACAGAATTGTCGCAAAGCCGCCTCGACTGGTGGGCTGACGGCATTGATTACGAAACAAGCCCGGCGGAAAAGACCGCCGAAGGATTTTTGATTGCCCGCGCACCGCTGACCAGCGTTGGCGTTTTCACTTACCGCAACGCCGACGGAACACCGCGCCGCGAATTGCGCTTGCCGGAAGAAGTTTTTGCAGCCGAAAGCCTTGCAACGTTGCGCATGAAGCCGCTCACGCTTTTGCACCCGGAAGAAGCCGTTACCCCGGAAAACTCCGATGAACTTTCAGTTGGCAGCATTGGCAACGACATCACGACAGACCCTTATCGTGTTTACGGCTCTGTTGCAGTAACAAAGGCGGACGGAATTAAGGCGGTTGAAGAAAAGACCGCCCGTGGGCTTTCTTGCGGTTACAAATGCGACATTGAATGGACGAGCGGAACGTGGATGGGCGTGCCGTTTGATTGCATCCAGCGAAATATTCGTTATAACCATGTGGCACTCGTACCCGTGCCGCGTGCTGGTGACGGAAACGCGATACGCATGGACGGCGCTGGCACGCCGGAACCGCGTGAAAATTACACACAACCAAACGAGGAAAATATGGACCTTAAAATTTACCATATTGACGGGGCTGATTACAAGGCGGAGCCCCAAGTAATCGCCGCCTTGGATAAAGCCGTGGCACGCGCTGACGCGGCTGAAAAGGAAGTTGCTCAGCTCCGCGCCGACTCCAAGGTTGCAAGCGAAAACGCCGAAAAGGAAAAGGCAACCATCACCGCCGAACGCGACACCTACAAGGAACGCCTCGACGCCATGGAAAAGGAAATGCCGGGCAAGATTGAAGCAGCCGTAAAAGCACGCCTTGACATTGTTGGCAAGGCAACCGCCGCCGGGGTGGAAGTGCGCGACGACATGGCTGACGTTGACATTAAAAAAGCGGTTGTTAAAAAGTATTATCCGAACGCCAACCTTGACGGACAGGAAGACGCCTACATTAACGCCCGCTTTGATTGTGCTTGCGAACAAGCCGCAAAGGAAGCGGAAAACAAGAGCCGCAAGGACGCCGCTGAAACTACTCCCCATAACGTGAACCCCTCTGCCGAAGAAAAACTGAAGGCTTCCCGCGACGCTTATAACAAGCGCATGGACAGCGCTTGGCAGGATGAACCCAACAACAAGTAAGGAGGCATAAAAATGTCTGCATACGGAAATATGGATAAGGGCTTGCCGGGACTTCTTTTCGGCTTGACCGTAACGCATCAAATTGATTCCCGCCTTGCAAAAGGCGCCATCGGCTTCGGCGTGCCGTGCTTTGGCACTGGTGACGGCGAACAAGTTGAAAAGGCTGGTGAAGGCGCATTGCTCGGCATTACCGGGCGCACCGATTACGATGCACCGGGCTATCGTGACGGCGACGCCGTAAACGTTGTAAGAACTGGAAAGGTGTGGGGCGTTGCTGGTGAAGCAATTACCGCCGACACTGAAGTTTCCGTGAACGGCTCTACTGGCAAAATTATCGCAAAGACCAGCGCCGCCGCTGGTGCAAAGCGTGTTGTTACCATTACGCTCGCGGGCGCAAGTGCTGCAAGCAAGGTTGTGACGGTTTTGGTTGGCGACAAGGTTGCTCAGGTGAACACCACCGACGACGTTAAAGCCGCCGCCGATGTTGCCGCCGCCTTGAAGGTTGAACTTGAAAAACTGGACATCCCGTTTGTGCCGACCGTTTCCGGCGCCGTTGTTACCCTTACCGCAAAGGGAAAGGGCGTTGCCGAAAATAACGTGGCAATTACCGCAAGCACAACCGACAGCACTCAGACGCTGACCGTTGCTCAGAGCACCGCCGGAAGCGACGTTGTTTTGAACCCCGGTTGGTACGCACGCACCACCGCCGAAGCCGCAAACGAAATTATCCTTGTGGACTTGGGCTAATTTAAGGAGACAAAAACATGGACCCGAAAAACGAAATGCACTTGGACGCGGCGGAGCAGGTATTTTTTGACGAACAACTTGCGCTCGTAAAATCCCGCACCTATGACGTTCAGCATAAGGAACTTAAAGCCTTGATGCTTTTGCCCGTAAGCACGGAGCAGGACCCCGGCGCCGAACACATTATTTGGCGCTCCTTTGACGCCGTTGGCACGGCAAAGCTCGTTTCCGATTACGCAAACGACTATCCGCGTGTTGACATTGGCGGTGAAGAACACACCAGCCCCATCAAGGAAATCGGCGCCTCCTATGGCTACTCCATCAAGGAAATTCGCCGCGCACAGAAGGCGGGCATTTCCCTTGACGCGAAGAAGGCGGTTGCGTGCCGCCGCGCCATTGACGAAAAGCAGGACGCCATCGCTTGGAAGGGCGACGCAAAGGGCAAGCTCCCCGGCTTTATTAACCACCCCGGAATCACGGAATACGTTCCGGCTAACGGCGCGGGCGGTGGTAAGGCTTGGAGCGGCAAGACCGCCGACGAAATTGTTGCCGACTTTGCTGGCATCATTTCCGCCGCCCCGGAAAGCACCAACGGCATCGAAAACCCGGACACGGTCATCATGCCGCTGAGCCTTTACAATAAGTTGCAGAATACTCCGTATGGCAGCAACCGCGACAAGACCATCCTCGGCTTTATCCGCGAAAATTACCCGCAGATTACCCGAATTGAATGGGTGCAGGACTTGGTCGGCGCTGGTGCTGGCAACACGAACCGCGTGATGGCGTATGCCCGCGACCCGTTGAAGGTTGAAGTACAGATTCCTCAGCGCTTTGAACAGATGCCGCCTCAGCTGACCGGCAAGGTTTACGACATCATTTGCTCTCAGAGCACGGGCGGAACGCTTGTGTATTATCCTCAGAGCGTGGTGTTTGCCGACGGGCTTTAACTCCTGAAGGGTTAGCCCCGGCGGACGGGCTTGCACCGCTTGCCGGGGTTTTAAGCCAAAAAGCAAAACCGAATTTTGGGTTGTTGGGCAACGCCCGCCCGGCAACCCTTATTTTTTAGGGCGATAACGTGTCTTTGGGCTTGAATTTTTGTTTGCCGGAGTGTTTGTATGGGCAAACGTTAAAACGGGCTTAAAACGCACAAAAACAACAAATATCTTTCAGGAGATAAACCATGCTTGTAAACTACAAGAAAGAAAACGTTTTGACCGTTGAATGCGGCAAGGGTGAACCGAAACTCGTGCTTGTGCCGGGCGTTAATGTTATTCCCGACGCGCACTGGGAAAAGGCAAAGGCAAACCTCGAAAACCACATTAAGGGCGGTTCGGTTGTGCCTATTGAAAAGGTGACAAAGGACAAGGACGGCAAGGAAAAGAAAGCCTATGCAACGCCGGACGAAATCCCAAACGAACAGATTGACGACGTTGTTAATGCAATCCAAAGTGAAGCCCAAGCGGAAAAATTCGTTAAGGCAAGCGCAAAGGAAAGCGTCCGCGCAAAGGCAATGAATCGCAAAAACGACATTACAAAGGAACTCAAGGACCGCGCCGAAAAGTAAACTAAAAAGGAATGCCAAAAATGCCCACGCCGTTGACCATTGACCAGTATTTAGCAGCCATTGCGCCCGCCCTTGCAACGGACGCAAATAAGGACGTTTATATTGAAATGGCAACGGAGCGGACAAATCGGTGTTTTTACGGCGTTAAGTACAATCAAGCCGTCGCCCTTCTTGCTGCACACATTGCGTTTCTTTTGACCGCAAACGCTGGCAGCATGGGCGCCGGAAGCGGTTCAGCCGAGGGCGGGAGCGTTGGAACAATTACAAGCAAGCGCGAGGGCGACCTTGCGGTTTCTTATGGCACCAGCGCAATCGGCTCTTCGGCTGGCAGCGTAACCGATGCAGAGCTTGCACAAACTCGTTTCGGTTTGATGCTTTTGGCACTCCGCAAGGGGTGCCGCCCGTTTATGGGCGTATTAAACGGGGGACGGGGTCGTGGCGGATGTTAAGTTTAAGTCCATTGACCGGGGCGCATTGCGTATAAAACGCGAATTGCGCGTTGCGGCTGGAAAAGTTGCCCTTGTAGGCATACCCGGCGACGCCGACCCACCCGTTGATGAAAATAACAAGCCCGCTGAAATCAGCATGGCTCAATTAGCCTTTATTATGGAAAAGGGAAGCGCGGTGAACAAAATACCGCCGCGCCCGTTTATGCGTGCAACCCGCGAACGTTGCGAGGGCAAATTTGCACGCCTTGCCCGTTCATTTTACAAGGCAATTTTAAAAGGCAATGCAAGCGCAAATAAATCGCTCCTAAAACTTGGGGAAGGTTACGAGGGCGAAATGAAAAACACGTTTACGCGCGAAACGTTTGCACCTAATGCACCAATCACCATTAACGGCGGTTGGATGCGCAATAAGGTAAACGGAAAAATTTTCAAGGTAAAGGGCAAGCAAAGCTCCCATCCCCTTATTGATGGCGGGCGCTTGCGCGGTTCAATTATTCACAAGGTTGCAAAGGCATGAGCACTCTATTTCCGCATATTATCGCAATTATACGGCGCACGGGCTCCCGCGTTGGAGGGCGTTGGACAAACGCCGAAACCCATGCGAATATTACTGGCAGCGTGCAGCCGGTCAGCGGCAAGGACACGCAATTCTTGCCGGAAAACCGCCGCGACGTTGGCGTGGTGAAGGTGTATTGCAACGAAAAACTAAACGTAAGCACACAAGGCGGGGACAGCTCCGGCGATATTGTTATTTGGCACGGCAAAAAGTGGGAAGTTTTTCAGGAACTTGATTTTGCAAACGGGCTAATCAACCATTACAAGTATTTAGCCGGGTACGTTGGGGAGGCGACTTAAAATGGCAGCAACGGCAACAACAACGGCGGACGCCCTTTGGGACGTGCTTTACGCTTGGGCAAGCGGCGTTTTGCCGGGCGTGGAAGTTGTTCCAAGCCATGAGGACGCCCCAAGCCCGGAAGGAAATTTTGTTTGCATTGATTACGCCGGGACGTGGCATTTTGCAGGAACCGCCCCAAGCAAGCGAATAGAAGGGCGCCCGGACTTGCCCGCTCCGAACGTTTATGTTTACCGGGGTTCGGTGCAAGTGCGCGACGTTGATGGTAACGGCGACAACTTGATGCGGCTGGTGGAAAGCCTTGACGAATACGGCGTTTTAACTGCATTTGCAGACGCCGGAATTTCGGTGCTTAAAACAAACGGACCGGTCGCGATGCCCGCCTTGCAACAAACTAAATGGAGACGGGAAAGTGTTTTAACGCTTGAAATGACTTGGGCGCGTGCAAACGAAGGAACAACCCTTACAATCGAAAGCGTTGAAATAAACGGGGAAACCTACTCAAAGCCGGGGCAATGGGAATAAAAATGGCTTGCACGGCGGCAAAACTTATTATAAATTTAATTGTGTAACAACGGAGGCGCCACATGGCACTTAAAGACATCGTAAACGTGAACATTACAAGGCAGACGACTTCCGTGGCGGTTGCTGCATTTAACGTTCCGCTCATCCTTTCCACCTTTGCCACAAGCAAAACAGAACCAGCGTTCACCCGCGCCCGTTCCTATGGTTCGGCAAAGGCACTAATTGACGACGGCTGGGACGAAAGCGATGCCGTTTACAAAATGGCAAACGCAATTTTCTCGCAGAACCCGAGCGTTTCCCGCGTTGTGGTTGGGCGTGCCGACAGCGGCGACACAAGCATTGCCGCAAGCATTACGGCAATCCGCAACGAAGACGATTCTTGGTACGGCTTGATTGTTGACCAAGCACTTGCCGCCGATTTTGCAGATGTTGCGGCATACGTTGAAGCGAACAAAAGGTTTACAATCCTTTGGACAACCAGCGCCGACGTAATTGACGCAACCAAAACCACCGACCCGGCTTCCGTGCTGAAGGGCTTGGGCTATGACCGCTCGGCGACCGTTTGGCACCCCATGCCGATGGATGGTGCAACCGAAAAGCCGGACTATCCGGACGCCGCTTGGATGGGCGAGGGTTTCCCGTATGAACCGGGCTCCAGCACTTGGAACTTTAAAAAGTTGAAGGGCGTTACGCCGGACAACGTTTCCAGCGTTGAAACAATTTTGCAGGGCAAAAACTGCAACTATTATTCGACCGTGGGCGGCGTGAACATCATGCAGGATGGCAGGGTTGCAAGCGGCGAATGGATTGACATTATTATCGGCACGGACTGGATTGAAGCCCGCTTGCGTGAAGCCGTTTACGGCGCCTTTGTAAACAACCGCAAAATCCCGTATAATGACACGGGAATTGCAATGATTGAAGGGCTTGTAAAGGGCGTTTTGAAGGAAGCGGCTGCAAAGGGCATTTTGCAGGAAGACAGCATTGTTGTGACGGTGCCGCGCTTTGCAGACATCCCGCAAGCCGACAAGCTCGCCCGCAAGTTGCCGGACGTTAAGTTTACCGCGCTCTATCAAGGCGCAATCCACCGCACCACAATCAACGGCACAATTTCCGTTTAACCTAAAGGAGGGTTTTAAACTATGCCTAATCCAGCCGTAAAAACTTTCGACCCCAAAATGGTCGTGATTACTTGGGGCGTTATTGCGATTAGCGGTTACGCCGAAGGAAGCTTTGTGCGTGTAAACCGCTCCGGCGACGCCTTTGCAAAGAGCAAGGGCGCGGGCGGCGACATTGAACGCATTAACCGCAACCAAGGCGATTTCGACGTTTCCCTTACGTTGCAGCAAACTTCAAGCACCAACCAAGAACTCGCCGCTGCACTTGCCGCCGACATTGCGACAAATGCTGGTGTTTTCCCGCTTACAATTAAGGATTTGCTTGGAACTACCTTGTTCTTTGCGCCGCAAGCGTGGATTCGCAAGGACCCCGAATGGGAAGACGGCGACGAACTTAATTCCCGCGAATGGGCGTTTGATACTGGCATTGGTGCCAACCTTGTCGGAGGTAACTAACACATGATTTCCCCAGTCACAAAAGAAATTTCCGGATTTAGCGTGCGCTTTCGCCCGCTCCCGGCAACAAAGGCGTTCGAACTTGCCTTGCGCGTTGGCGCCATTGTTGCGCCGATTTTGAAGAGCATTGACCTTGCAAACCTTAAAGCCGATGTAAATCTTGAAAAGGTGCTTGACACAATTTCGACAACGCTGGCAACATTGCCGGGCGACGTTGCGACCGCGCTGGTGGTTGATAGCCTTAAAGGCTGCACAATTACCGCGCCGGGCGTTGCGCCGATGGAAGTTAATAGCGCCGCCGAAATTGACGCCTTGTTTGTTGGCGAGCTGGATGCAATGTACGAAATTGTGCTTGAAAGTTGGAAGTACAACAAATTAGCCCCTTTCAAGTTGGCGGCTCGCTTTGGGTTGCAAATGGCGAAAACCGATACCTCAAGCGAAGCCGCAAGCACACCGACAAAACATGGTCCGAAATTGGCAATTTAGGCGAACTTGACCCGGCGGTGGGAAGCCGCTGGGCAATTTTGCGCCTCGTTGTTGATTTACACTTGCCGCTAACCGAAATTGAAAAGTGGGACTTGGACGATATACGCCATGTAAACGCAATTTTGGACATGAGGCAAGACCACGAAGCCGCCGCCGATGCATACCACGCGGCACAAATGGCAAAGCCGGGGGAACGTAAATAATGGTTATTGAAGAACTTTTTACACGGCTTGGGTTCCAAGTTGACCCCAAGGGAATAGACAAGGCTAAAACGGCGCTTTCCGGCTTTAAAAAATGGGTCGGCGGGCTTGCCCTTGGAGCCGGGTTTGTTGCCCTTGCTAAAACCGGGGTAGAAGCGGCAATGACTATCGAAAACCTTACAACGGATTTCGAGGTTATGGCTGGCAGCGCCGAAAAGGCGAACTCCCTTTTGGCTGGCATTGCTGATTTTGCCAAAGCGACCCCGTTTGACAAAATTGGGCTTTCCGGCGCCGCAAAAACGCTCATGCAGTTCGGCATAGAAAGCGAAAAGGTTTTGCCCACGCTTAAAATGTTGGGCGACGTTAGCATGGGCGACCAAAACAAGCTAAACGGGCTCGCGCTGGTGTTTGGGCAAATCCAAAGCACCGGGCGGCTTATGGGTCAGGACTTGCTCCAGCTCATAAATCAAGGCTTTAACCCGCTAACCGAAATTTCCAAGCAAACGGGAATGTCGGTTGCAGACCTAAAGACGGCAATGGAAAAAGGCGCCATTTCCGCCGATATGGTTACTTTGGCATTCAAAAGCGCAACCAGCGCGGGCGGCTTGTTTTATGGCGGCTTGGAAAAGCGAAGCCAAACTTTAGAGGGCAAAATTAGCACACTAAAGGATAACTTTGTGACCGCATTGCAGCGCATGGCGGAAGCCTTTTTGCCGCTAATGAAAAGCGCGACCGATATGCTTATTGCGTTTGACTGGACGCCCATTGTTGACAGCGTGCGCTCCTTTGCCGTTGCAATAAGCTCCATTCCGTTTGATAGCGTTGTTACATGGGTTCGCCGCCTTTCTATTTTGGTGGTCGCCTTTGCAACCCGCGATTTGCAAAAAACGCTTTTAACGGCGTTTGCAAGGGCTTCGGAAGCCGGGCTTTCGGCATTTAGGGGCATGACGCTCTCCTTTACCAGTTTCCGCAACATTGCCGTAACTGGTGCAAAGTCAATCGGGCTCGCAATGAAAACGGCGCTTGGACCGATTGGGCTGGCACTTATGGCGATTGAAGGTTTTGTGGAGGCTTATAACTGGTTGGAAAACCGGGCGCGCAAAAAGGCAACCGAAGAACAAAAGGTGTACGCAAAGCAATTTTTAGACCAAAGTATGCGCGGCGGCAAAACCCGCGAGCAAGTTGTGCGCGAGCAAGTGGAGCAGCAAGAAGGGCGCAAGGCAAGGGTCAAGCGCTTGCAGGAAATAGCAAGCGAGGGCGGTGATGCCGGGCGCAAGGCGGCTCAAGAACTGGCAGGGGCTCAACTTGATGTAAACCGAAACGCCTCATTTGTACACGCATTGCAGGAAGTTTATAAAGACATAACCGGGATGGAATTTGAAATTAAGCCCGGCATGGTTAAAACCCCGGCAATGAATGGGAATACCGAAGATTTAAAGAAGGCTTTTGCCGAACTTGAAAAATCCATTAAGGAAAACACAAAGGCAACAACCAAAAACACAAAGGCAAAGGAAAAGCCGCCGTTTGACATTACCGCGCTTTCGCGACAAGCGTTTGACGCGGCGTTTAACGTTAAGCTCCGCGAGCTTACCTTGGGGGCGATATGATTAGCGTATTGGGTGCCATTGCAAACGCAATAATTGGCTCGAAGGATTTGCCGACCCACACTTGCCTCTTTTACCGCAAAGAGGGCTATTCCGTGGGCGCGGTAAAACTGGATTTAATTTTGAACGAAAACCATTCGCAAGACGCGGAAGTTACCGAAAACCCGTTGCAGGACGGGCGGGCGGTAAGCGATGGAATTTTTGTTGCGTTGCGCGATGGTAGCTTGACCGGGCTGGTAACAAACCATTCAATAAAGCTCGCCGAAGAGGCGGCTAAAAGCCTATCCGAACAAACTGCAAACGCGCTTTTAGACAGAGCCGAAAACTTTGTGCTTGAAAACCGCGCCCGCAAGGTTTGGGAAGAATTGCTTGCAGTGCAAAAGCGCGGCGAACTTGTTACCATTGTGACATCGCTGGAAGTTTACGACAACGTTGCAATCACGCATTTGGACACCGAACGCGATGGCGAAACCGGGGAAGCCCTTGCAATACAAATCAATTTTAAACAAGTGCAAAAGGTGCAGCTCCGGGAAGACAAAGTTACGGCACAAGTGCAGCCAAAGGACATGAATAGTGACATAAACCGCTCCGCCGCCGTTGGCGTAAACGGGGGTCAGCAAGTGGGCGCCCAACCAACGGAAGCGCAAAAACGGGAACTCGTTCAAGGGGTGCAATAGATGTTAAGAATACCTTTTAACCCGGCAACCAGTGCGGACCAAACGTTTGACGTTTTGGTGCCGGAAAAACTTGTGCTAAATTTGCGCCTTGTTTGGAACGTGCGCGCCAAACGCTGGGACGTGACGGTTGGCACTACAAACGGCGAAATTGGAATGTTGCGTTTGTTGCCCGCTTACCCGCTTTTAAGGGAGCACAAGGCTTTATCGCCAATAGAAGGGGACATTATTGCCTTGCCGCTTTCCGGCACCGCCCCAAGCATGGAAGAATATGATGCGCTGGGGAAAACTTGGGGCTTGTTTTGGCTGAGCCCGGAAGACGTTAAGGCATGGGAGGACGCGAATGGCTTGGGGTAGAGTTGTTCGTTTGGAAGCCCGTAATAGTGCCGGGTTGCAAGTGGACGTTTCTGCCTTGCGCATTGACGCCCGTTGCGTGCGTTCGCGTGTGTTTGACGATAACGAACTTGAGGCAACCATACACGGCGCAAACGATGACACCATTGCAAAGTTTTTGCAGCGAGGGGCAAACATTGCACTTTATGCCGGGTATAAAGACGAAGGCGAGCCGGGCTTAATGTACCAAGGAAACATAATTGATTCCAAAACGTACCGAGCCGGAACCGAAATTTTAACAGTCATTAGAAGCATTGCTCTTCGAAGCCTTACACGCCCGTTCACCGCGACCCCGGTTTGCCTTTCTTTTAGACCGGGCGCAACCGCCGCCGATGTGATTGACAGCATTGGGGCAATTTTGGGGCTCGTACCCATTGGAAAGGAAATGGCGGCGAATGTTGTTTTTGCCGCCGGGTGGACTTACGTTGGACCAGTTGCAGGGGCAATGAAACGCCTCGGGCAAGATATGCGTTCTAAAGGGCTGGGGCTTTATGTTGATTTGGCTCAACTCGTTGTATTTAGGTTCGAAGCGGACAGCACCTATTCAATCGCATACGTTAGCCCCGACACCGGGCTTTTAAACCTTGAAAATACAACGGATTATGTTGGCGCCGCTCATTCAAATTTGGCAAGCCTTGCGGCAAAAACGCAAAGCACGGACGTAAAGGATAAAGAAATTGTTTTAAAGGCTGGCAACACGGACGACGCCTATGCCTTGCTAGACAAAATTTTTACAAACATGAAGAAAACGTACACCGCCCGAACTATGGTGATTCCAAAGTTGCGCCCCAACAACTTAATCCATTTGGTTCAGCCGGATATGGGCGTGGACGGGCTTTTTGTTGTGGAACGAATGGAAGTTGCAGTTGGTAACGGGCGCGATAGTTCGTTTGCAATGGATTTAAATTTGGTGGAGGCTTAAATATGGGCATGGGACCAGCACTTGACACATATTTTGAAAATGCAATGTTAAGCGTTCACACCACGCTCCCCGGCGAGGTTGTAAAGTACGATGCAGGAAAGCACCGGGCGCAAGTAAAGCCCGTTTTAAACTTGCTTATGTCTAACGGCGTGCAAATTGAACTTCCCGAGTTGCTAGACGTGCCGGTCATGTTCCCTTCGGCTGCAAGTTTTGATTTGGAATTTCCGCTGGACAAGGGCGACCCGGTAATGCTTGTTTTTCAGGAGCAGGATATAAGCGCTTGGAAGGCGGGCGATAAGGCTGCAAAGGGCGTGACGTCAAGCCGTTTCAACTTGGACGCGGCGGTTGCATTGCCCGGACTTTATTCGGCGCCTACAAAGGGCAAGGCGCGGATTTATGTGGACGAAAACGGCGTTTTGCATTGGCAAGCAAAGAAAATTGTTTTTGATGGGCAACTGGTAGTTCACAACGACCTAATCGTGCGCGGTGACGTGTTTGTTGGCGTTGGCACGGGACCGGGCTTTAGTGCATTAAAGCACATACACCCATCCGGCGCTGGACCAACTTCTCAGCCCACACCAAACACACCTATTCCAGCGGAGGAAAATTAAAATGGCTTTGGTTCTAAAAACATTTGAAGAAAGTTTGACCGACAAACTGGTTGCAGCCGCAAAGAAAAACAACAAAGAAGGCGTTACACTTGAGGCGGCGATGGGCGAACTTGCAAAGGCTATCGCCGGGGAGGTGGATGCCTACATTAAGACCATGACAATCACAATCGCCTCCGGGGTGGTGCAAGTGCAGGGCTCCCCAAGCGCCCAAGCAAACGTCGTTCCCATTGTTATAGAAGGCGGCGTTTCGTAGCCTTTGGGGTTGCACCGGGCGAGCGTTGGCTTGGGTGCAGGGAACCGCCCGGCGCTAACCCTTTTAAAAGTTTTTGCCGGGTTGCAATTCAACCGAAAAATAAGTTATATTTATTTTAGGAGTACTTCTAAAAATGCAGTTTGCACTAGACAAAGACTGGGACGTTTACTTGGGCGGCGATGGCAACATTGCAGTTCTAGGCGCCAAAAATGGCGGCGACTTGCTTTGTCAGCGCATACGGCACCGCCTACAAACATTTCGCGGCGAGTGCTTTTTGGACCGCGATGTTGGCGTGCCGTACTTCGAAGAAGTTTTTAAAAAGAACCCGGATTTGGGAAGGATACGCTCGCTTTTGGCAAGCGTAATTTCCGGCGTTGAAGGCGTTGCCAAAATTTTGACGCTTGACATTTTGTTTAACCGCGCAACCCGCGAATTTTCCGTAACCTTTAGGGCGCAAGCCGCCGACGGAACCATTGCGGAAGGAAGTTTGTAAAATGGGAACTTACGTTACACCAACCGGGCTAAAACGAAAAACGTTGCAGGAAATACGCCTTGAACTTGAAACCAGTTTCAAGGAAGTTTTTGGACCGGATTTTGAAACCAGCGTGGACAGCCCAAACGGGCTATTTGTTGGGCATTGCGCCCTCGCCCTTTCGAATATTTGGGAACTTGCCTATGAAGTTTTTATTAGCCGGGACCCAAACCAAGCCGAAGGCGTTGCCCTTGATTTTGCCGCCGCATTGAACGGCATTTTGCGCAAAACCGCCCAAGCGTGCAGCGTGGAGGCGCTGGTGTTTACCGACAAGGCAAACGCAACAATTCCGGCGGGCTCCCAAGCCGTGCGCACCCGTGGCAACTTGTTTTTTAATCTTGACGTAGACGTTGCAATAAGCCGCGAAGGTTGCGAGCGCTTGCTTATTTTGGACGATGGAAGTGCCAAAAATACCGAGTACGTTTTTCACTTTACGTTCGGCGATGTTACGCTAAACAACGACACACAAGCAAGCAATATCGAAAGGCTTCGCACGCTAATTTCTTCGGCTGGTGGGCAATGCGAATTTTTGGACGGCACCGCTTCCGGCGGCTTGCTTGTTTGGGATGACGATTTGGTTGGCATTACTGGCACTTTGCCGGAAGATTGGGTTGTGCTTGCCGCAAATACTGGCAACTTTACCGCAACGGAAACCGGGGCGCAAACGTGCGAAATTGGCGAACTTGATGAAATTGCCCGCCCGGTTACTGGCTGGGAAAAGGTTTACAACATTGTGACGGGCGTACCCGGTACAAATACCGAAAGCGACAACGCGTTCCGCGTGCGCCGCGAACAAAGCGCACTAGAAATTAAAAGCACGGGAACCGACCCGGCTATTGCCGCGCACCTTATGAACGAAGTAAACGGCGTAACAAATGCCGTTGTTATAAGCAATCGCACATTAGCAACCGACGCGGACGGACGCCCCGGCAAGTGTTTTGAAACGATGGTTGTTGGCGGCTCGGACGAAGAAGTTGCTTACAAGATTTGGGAAAACTTGCCGAGCGGAATGCAGCCTTACGGAACCACGGAGGTTCCTATTGTTGACGAAAACGGCGACCAGCAAATTGTCGCTTTTAGCCGCCCGGCGCCGAAGTACCTTTGGATTAAAGTTACATATAAACTTTATAACGAAGAAATTTTCCCCGGCGCCGCCGCATTAAAGCAATCCATTTTAGAATGGGGCGAAAAGGAATACGGCATGGGCAAGGATGTAATTCGCGACCGAATTTATTCCGCGCTTTACCCGCCTTTTATTAAAGGCGTTGGGGCTGCAACGATTGAAATTGCGGTTACAAACGAAGCAAACGGAACCCCATCTTACGGAACCTCCGACATTCCTATTGCCCGCTTTGAATACGCCGCCGTTGACCTTGACCGAATTGCACTGGTGCAGCAACAAAGCTAAAGGGGGCAAACCATGACGCCGTTAATACCCTATGAAGATTTGTGCAGCAAGTACACGCCGGAGCAGTACAAACAAAGCTCCCGTCTTTTGGGCATAATTAACGCAATTTTAAAGCAATGCGATGACCTTGAAATTGCGTTTTTTGAAATTTTGCAAGCGTTAAGCCTTGCCGATGCAATGGGACCGGCGCTTGATTACTTGGGTGCTATTGTTGGCATTTCCCGCAACGTTGGGGAAGATGACGAAAGTTACCGGGTAAGAATTGGAATTGGGCGCTCCCTTGTGGGCTTGCCAACCCCGGAAGCATTGCGCCGCGTTTTGCAGTTTATAACCGGGAAGGAACGAATTGGGCTTTTCCCCGATTACCCCGCCGGGCTTTACTTTGTTGTGGACGGGTTTACCCCGGTTGATTTTACCCCGCTTGAGGGTGAAAGCATGACAAGCGGCGCGTCGCTTGCACGCGGAACGTTTTTAATTGGCGAATACACCGGGGACGAACAAATTGCCGAGGCGTATTATGTTGTTAATGAAGATAACGGAATGCCCTTTGTAATTGATTGGCACCCGGTTTTCAGCGGGTACGAACTAACCACGGAAAATGACGTTGCACTTGCAACTGAAAACGATGAAATTTTAATTGTGGAGTAAAACATGGCAGAAGAAAACAAGGTTAAAATTTCGGCGCTTATGCAAGCCCACCGAAACCAAATTGAAGGCGGGTTTGTACCCGTTGCCATTCCAAACCAGCAAACGCTCAAGGTTCCTTTAGAGGACTTTACCGACCCGCCGGAAATTTTTGTTGCAACCTATGGCACAACCACCTCCGCCCAAATTGCAACGGCGCTTGAGACTAAACTTGTTTTTGCAGCGCGTGAAATATCGGGCGGCGTTGCCATTGCGCCTCTTTCCGAAACCCTTACGGGCGGCGTTTATCACTTCATTTATAGCGCCCCGGACGGCTCCCGTGAAATTTGGGAAGTTACGAGCAACGGCTGGACGGTGGACGATTTGCCCGGCGGCATTAGCGGCGTTTTTGTTGACAGTTCCTTGACCGGCACTGGCACGCAAGATGATCCGTTGGGTGTAAACGTTGAAGAAATTGAAGAAATTGCGTTGGGCGAAGCCGAAGACGTTGTTGATGCAGTGCGTTCTAAAATTGTTTATACGCTGGATTTGGGCGCAATTACTTCCGGGCAAACAATACAAGGAAACGGAAATTTGTTTGCAAAGGCGACCTTGTTTAATCCAAACATGGACCAGCCGCTAAACACGGCACACTCTAAAATCTTATTTGCAACAAACCAAACGGACGGCAACGTAACAAGCGCGTATTTCGCTCTTTATCGCTATGATATGCTAACCAACGAAATTCATTGGGTTGCAAATACCGATAATTTTGCTTCAATGCTGGCAACAAGCGGCGTTCACATTGCGCCAATAACGCACGTTGCTTTAGACGAAGAAGAAAACCCGGTGCAGCTAAAGAGCAACAAGATGTATTATCTTGTGCTAATTTCAAACATGAACGGCGGGAAGGTTGTTGGCAATGCAACTTCCGAAAACCTAAATTCCATTCCGCGCGTTGCGTTTAGGGTTGACAACATGGACGCAAACAACTTATCCGCCGCAACAATCCAAACAAAGTTTCCAACGCTTACGCCGGAAAGCGAAATAAATTCCCGGTTGTTTGCCGCAATAACTAACGTTGCAGTAAGCGACCACAATTAAGGAGGGCTTAAACCATGCCGCAAAATTACGAACGCACAATCCCGGACGCACCGCTTCCGATTTCGATGCTCCCGCGTGCTGAACAACTGACGCTCCAGGACCTTTTCCTCCTAACCCAACCCGGCAACCCGCAAGGGCATCGCTCAAAGGCGCTCACCCTTCAGATGCTTGCCGCGTTTTTGGCAAATACAAATTTGCAGGAAATCACGCTTGCTGGACCAAACGGAAAAACGTTTGTTTTGAACGGCGAAGGTTCGACTTATACAAAGCCGCCGACCGCCGGAACGCTTGACCGCTTTACCATAACCGAAAACGACAACGGAATTGAAGTTGCAGTAAGGGGACCGCAAGTTTCCCGCGTTGTTAAAATGGCAACGGACGAAATTTCAATTAGCAGAACGCAAGGCGGGCTAGAATCTAAAGTAACGCTTACGGAATCGGGAATTGAAGTTTCTTACCAAACCCGTGTCGACGGGCAAGTTGTAACAACCACCAGCACGCTAAATTCCGGCGAGCTTGATATCTCGTTGCTTAAAGTTTTGGGCTTAAATGATAACGACTGGAACTTTAATGTTTGGAAGGGTTCGGCATCGCCTTCCGGCTCTTATGGACCGGGTGATTTAATGGTTGGTCAAAATATGGAAAACTTTATCTTCCATATTTATAGTAAATTCAGCGTATGGCGCAAAGCATACTTTGACAAGGATGTGGACATTAACGCGGATGTCACCATTGAAAAATCCCTTAAACTTGATGGTGTAGCTGCAACGCTCGAAAACAAAATGGGCGCCACAAATATAAAGTCGCTTCATTTTCAAACACAACAACGTTCCGAATATCAAGACACGCTGATTTATTGCTCCAACCTAACGATATCGGAAGGAAGTTACACGTTGCCAAATTTAGGAAGCGCAACCGCAAACATGGGACTTTTTAAAATTGTTGCAAACGATACAAACTCTAGTGTCCAAGTTTATTTCCGTGGCTCGTTAAATGTTACGCTGGCACCCGGACAAGCCGCTCAATTCCTATGGAATGGCGGGGACATTGGTTGGTTTCGTTTTTAACTAAAAATTTGGTGTAATAATTTGGTGTAATTGATGGAGTATTAACTTGTTTTATATTTCACCTTTTTGGAGGAAATTTGGTTTTGGATATAACTGGAATTGACATAGCTGCAATCGTGACCGGGTTTGGAAGCCTTGGGGGCTGCATTGCCGCCGGGGTAAAGGCAATCAAAAGCGGCAACGAGGCGCGGGCTGCAAAGGCGCAAACCGAACTAATTCAGGAGCAGCGCAAGGCGCAAACCGAACTTCGCGACGAACAAGTGCAGGAATTAAAAACCGGGCTTGCGGTTGTGCAGGAACAAATAAAAAACCATGCAACCCGCCTAAACGATGGGGACGAAAAGTTTGAAGCATTTGCAAGCGAACTAAAAGAACAAAACGGGTTGCTCCGCGAAATTTTGGTTGCGCTTAAAATAAAGTTTGACTTGCCCATTGGAAAGGAGCTTGGAAAATGAAGCGCACAAAATGCACGGTCAAGAGCGTAAAGGTTTCGCCGTTCATTACAACCGCCGGGCGCCCCTTTGTATTTTTGGGCGCCGCCCGCATTGTGCTAGAACTGGTTCGAACCTATACGGACGGCACAACTGAAAAAGCGTTGCTTACCATAAAAATTCGTCCCGGTTACAAAACGGACGGGGCAAGCACATTTTTCCCGATTTCTTTGCTGGTGCCGCAATGGGTGCCGGGCGACGACCATTACAACGCCGCCCCGGTTGCGCACGACGTTCTTTATATGCTTGGGGGCGTTATTGCCGGGGAATTTGAAGCAGTGCATTTAAGCCGCGAAGAGGTGGACGACATTTTGCGCGGCGTTTGGCGTTGCTGGGGAATGTCCCGCTTTGTTGCCGGGTGTGCGGACAAGGGCGTTGAAATTTTTGCTGGTGGAAATGACCATTGGGGAAATGATTGCTACAACGTGCGCCAATTTGTTGAAGTGAAATGGGAGGCGGCTGCATGACGATTCTAGAATACGCCTACAAGTTCATCGGGAAGCCGTATGTTTGGGGCGGCGATGGAAGCGGCAAGCATGGCGGCGGGCTGGATTGCTCCGGCTTTGTTGTTGAGTGCTTGAACGCCTTTGGAATTGTGCATGGAGATTTCACCGCGCAATCGCTTTATAAACGCCTTTTAGACCTTGGGTGGGTAAGTGTACCCCGTGGGCTTGAAACGGGCGCTGACGTTGTGTTTTGGGGCAAATCAACGGGCAACATTACGCACACCTCTTTAGCAATCGGCGACGGGCTGCAAATTGAAGCGGGTGGCGGCGGTTCAAAATGCAAAACCCCGGAAACTTCGACGGGCATGGTACGCGTTCGCCCGCTTGCCATGCGTTCCGATTGGGTTGCAGCATTGCGCAAGCCAAAATAATTTTTTGTTGACTGGGGAGTACAACAAAAGGAAGCGCTCGGGGCATTTGCCTCGGGCGCTTTTTGCCGCTTGCCGGGAGCTAGTCGGGGCGGCTGCAATTAACAAATTTACTTTTTATTTTCGGTCTTTGCCGGGCTTTTGTTTGCCGGGTTTAGGTGCTTTGGCACCAGCGCAACAAACGGGGCGCCCGGCTGGTAAACGGGTTCAAGCGGCGTTTTATTCATAGTGCCATGTCCCATTCGAAAGGCGCTGCAACCTTCCGCCCGCCCACACTTCCAAAACGCCGCTTTCCGCGTTTTCGTTTATAACGGTCCATTTTGTGTAAGTGGTGCAGCGCCCGCCGTTACAAACTACTAAAGCACTATGCCAAAGGCTGGGTCCAACCATAGGCAAAACAAGCATCAAAACTATAAACACGCAAAGGGCAATAATTTTGAGCACGTCCCAAAATCCGCTAGATTCGTCATTTTGGCTATTGTTCCACCAAATGGGCGGCGGTGTGTAGTGGGCGTCCTTGTCAACGTTCAATTTGTAACCGCCCCAAATATCGTTTTCGTCTTTAGCCATTTTTGCCCTCCTTGCTTTCGTTGCGGTGGTTTGGTTCGCCGCCTTTTGAATTTGCGTGCCAGTTGCTTTTATGGTTTTGTTCCGCGTCACGCATCCACGGAATGTCCTTAATTAGAATTTGCTTTACATTCATTTTGTTTTCTCCTTTTAAAATGTTTTTGGCTTTGAATTGAACCAAGAAAGCAATTTAGAATCACATGGTTCTAGGGGGTTATTTCGGCATATATCGTTCTTGATAGGGCATAGTTCACACCCAAGGGCAAAAGATGAGTCTTCCGAACCAATGCCTTTGATAAAGTCTTCCGGCTTTAAGGAATTGAGCCAACGTTTGAAATTTGTTGCCATTTTGTTCCTCCTATGCCGCAAAAACAAACTTGCAGCGGTTCAACCTTGTTTCCTTTAGCCCTTCGCGTTCGGTGTGCGCCTTAATGGTGCCTTTGAGCGTGAATTGCTTGCCTTCCAAAACTTTAAGCCACGCATAGTCGCCGGAGTGCGCTTGCAGCTCTTCAACGCCCGGAAACGCCTTCCAAGGGCTGCAACTACCAGTCACCCACACAAAGCAATGTCCGGCGTTGTCGCGCATTGTGTATCCGTACATTGTGCAATCGTTGCCAGTGTAATTGGTGCTGTCAAAGTGGAAGCAGCGTTGCAAGGTCACTTCGGTGCAAACCTTGTCGCCAACCTCGCCAAAAAATTCGCTAAACGTTGCAGCGTTTGCAGCCGTGCGCCTTGCCTTTAAAACGGCGTTAATTGCAGCACGCAATTCATATTTTTTGCATTCTTCGTCCCATTTGCAAACACCAGCCAACGGGTCTATTTCAAGGTAAGGCACCGCATCAATTTCAGCCGTGTCCCACCCTTCAACCGGGCTTTCAAAATACCACCAAACCCCGTTAAAACGTGCGCCCAATGCCTTGAGCTGGTCTTTATGTTCAAACGTGTTGCCCATAACTGCAAAGGCGTGTCCGTTTTCGTTGAGCCCTAAAGCGTTATAATGCTCGGCAATGTGCGCGTTAAATTCGGCTTCCTTTGCGGCGTTGCGGGCGTCGCGGCGGGCTTGCAACTTTGCTTCGTATTCCGGGGTCATTACCTTGCGATGGGTTAAATACCAGCCGGAGCCGTTGCATTGGAAACAAACGCCGCCTTCAACATGGGCGTAACAATCAATATATCCGCGCCCAAAACATTTCGGGCAAGTTGTATTTTCAAAATACTTGGTCCCGTTTTTGTCAATTCTAATTAAGCGTTCCATATTGTGCCTCCTTATGCAACCCTTACACATTCTTTAAATTTACCGGGGTAATTTGCCATAATAGTCCCCATGCTATGCAAATCGCAAACCAAAACTTCGGTAAATTCTTCGCCAATGCAAACTTCAAATTTTGAACCAGTTGCTTCGGCTGCAATTTCAAAATCGTCGTTGTCCCAAGAGCGTTCGGTTTCAAATGTAATTTTCCATTTTTCCATTGCTGGCTCCTTAATGCTAATTGTTAATTGCTTACGGCTTTAATATAGCTTTTGTTTGCTAGACTGGCAACCGATTTTTTTGCCAAATTGTGTAAAATTTTATAAACAAAAAAGCCCGGCGGCAAACGCCACCGGGTTCCCAAAAGTTGCCGGTCCACCCTTATCCGGCTCTTTAACCCCATGCGCAAAAGGGGAGGGGCTCGCGCCTTTTGGGTTTACCTTGCAATTTCCTTCACAACGCTTTGCAGTTTGGCGATAAATGCCTTGTCGCACGCCTTGGGCGCCTTGCCCATGCTTTGCAGCACTGCAAGGCGTTTTAAAAATGTTTGCCCAATGCGTGCCGTTGACGTTGCGTAAAACTTGCGCAATTTGTAACGGCGGTCGCAATTTTGCTGAGCCGTTCTGCCTTCAACCGAGCCGCCGCCAAAAACTATCATATCTTGTTCCGGCGTCCAGCCAAAAGCCTTTCCGCGTTTAGCCATTTAAGCCTCCTTTAAGAAAACGATTCAATGGTTGCAAGCGTCAAAACGTGCCACCCGTAATCAATGTTATTTGTGTCAAAATGTTTGTCGAAGTTTTGCAGCACTGAAGCGGCGGTTTGGATACGCTTTGTTCCAAGGTTTGCGCCGCCCTTGCCTAACAAAATTCCGTTTGCCCAAGCCATAGCCATCTTTCCGAGGCTCATGCTGTCTTCCTTGCCTTCGGTTTTCATTTTCTTAATGAGCGCGAGGGCGTTTGCAAGGTTTGGTTCTTGCCCGTCGCCAAAGCCGCCCATCAATGCCAAACAAAAGTTTTTAGCGTCCTCGCTTTCGGCTTCAATACAAACTTTGTTCGTAAGAATTTTAATTTGTTCTTCTTCGGTTGCAATGCCGCTCACGCTTTCCAGCGCAACCAGCAAGGCACGCGGGGAGCCTTCGCCAACTTCAATTATTTTGTTAAAAACCGGGTCGGAAATGTTAATGCCTTCTTTTGTTGCAACTTCGTCCACCAGTTGCATCGCGTCCTTTTTGCAAAGCGGTTCGACCTTCCACTGGGTCAAGCGGGTTGTAAGTGCCGAAACCTTTTCACCCTTGTCACCCTTGAAGAACTTGTCCGGGTTTGTGGTGCAGAAAAAGATGTAATTAAAGTCCGCCCCGTCTTCACATGGCTTGAGCAAAAGACTTTTTGCAGCGGGTGTGAGTTGCTGGCATTCGTCAATGATAAAAATGTTGTAGTTACCAATAAGCGGCAAGCTCTTCATCGCTTCGCTAACTTGTCGCATTGCATCCACGCCGTTCAAATCGGAGGCGTTAATTTCGTCAATGTTTGCGTCCGTTGCGCCTAAAAATTCCTTACTTACTGCACGGGCAAGCGTTGTTTTTCCGCAACCGCTGGCACCATAAAGGAGGATTGCATGGTTGTGGTCGGGCTTTGCGAAGTGCGCCTTGATTTGGCTAATAAGCGCGGCATTTCCCTTCATTTCTGCCAGTGTTTGCGGGCGGTGCTTTTTGTAAAGTGACATTTTTGTCTCCTTTTGTTTTTTTTTTTGGTTTGTATTGGGCAAAGTAGGAGTCGAACCTACAAGTTCGCAACATTTGCCCGCCGCAAAAGTGTCTAGAATTTTTGGCGGCTTCGGTTGCGCGAGTTTACCAGTTCCTCTATTCGCCCTTGCATTGTTTAGTTTGTTTATAATAAAAATTGCCGCCTTAACCCATAGCGGCACCGGGATTTTTTCGTTGTCATTCACAAGCTAGTTTTTTAGAGGCTCACAAATCCCTTATACTTGCGCCTCAAAAACTGGCTTGCTACGTGGTTTCATTTTTCAATGGCAACGAAATTAAAACCACTTCCAATGAAGTCCGCCTTTTTACCAGCATAGTAAATCAAGGTTACGCCTTGTTCATTTGGGTCGTCGCTAATGTAGCAAGGTCCGTCATAGTGAAACAAAGTATCTCCCGTAAATGCGGAAGTTACCGTCACTATTCTTTCAAGGTCGCCCCAGTTTGATTCCAAATTCTTCGTCATTTTGGTGCAGGAATTGCACCCGGCAAAGAAAGCGGAAATTAAAAGTAAAAAAATTAGGATTTTCTTCATTTGTTTTTAACTCCTTTTATTTTTGGTGTGGTATTATAGCAAAAGATGTTAAACTGCAAGGCGCGTGAGTTGCTGGTAAACGCGGTCGGTGTATTTTACGTCGCTTTCAACGTAACGCCCAATTTCTTCGAAGCGCCCTTGCTTAAAAAGTTCAAAAACTTCCGCGCCGCTGCAAGCCGCCTTCGGGTCACCCAAGCCCAACAAAAGGCAAGCAGAGCGGAGCGACATTGAGCAGTCCCCGGCAAACCGCAAAAGTTCCATCGTGTCAACGTGTACCAGCTCCCACGGCTTCTTCCCCGCCGTGCGCAAGGTATGCGGCACCGGGAGCCCGTGATACAAATAACGTTTTGCCAAAAACGGGATGTCGAAATTTTTTATGTTGTGTCCAACAAGAGCCTCTTTTTCAGCAAGCACGCTATCAAGTGCAATGAGTGCGTCTTTTTCGCTTTCAATGCTTTGCGCGATTACATGGCTTGGGGCGCCGCCGGGTTCGGCGATACCAATAGCGCACACCATACCAAATTCGCCGTGAAGTGCTGCACTTTGTTCAAGCTCTTCGTCGGTTGCGTTTGGCATCTTTTTCTTTGCCCATTCGGGAAACCAAGTTTGCATGATGCCCGGTTGCGGGACGGTTTCAATGTCAATAATTTTCATTTTTGTTTTTCCTTTATATTTCTGAAGGGTTTAAAAGTGCCTTTTCGGGAATTTCGCATTTAATGTTAATTTCTTTAATCTTTGCCGTTACAACCGGGCGCCCGTTTTTAATAAACCAGTAACGGCAAAAATTATAAACTTCGGTTTGCATTGCCCTATAATTTTCTTCCGTTGCTTGCTGGCTTTCCCATCTTTTTAAAATGGTGTAAACCCCGGCTTCGAGTGTTTCTTGTTCGGCGGCGTCCGCTGCAATAAAAATTCTTTCTTGTTCCATGCCTTATTATAGCAAATGTTAGCAAGTCGCATTCTTTGCAGCCTTGCGGGCTTCGCGGCGTGTACGCCTTATTTTATGGTCCCATGTTTCTTCTATTACCATGTGCTTATTCGCGCGGGCAACCGCTGCAATATAATCAACCCCAAGGCGCGTCCAGCAAACCTCCCGCACCCTTTCCGAATATTCAAAAATACCCTTTTTGCGCAAGCTCTCAATGACCCCGCCTTGTGCGCCGCCCCGGTAAATTGAACCGGGGTTTACGCGAAGTTTGCGGTGGTGCCATCCGTGGATATTTGGTGTCGCTATTTGGTACGCCGCCCACGCAAGCACACGAATTTCTTCAAGCGTGCATTCTACTCCGTAAAATTTCAGCCGTGGTGATTTTGCCATTTTGAAACTCCTTATAAAATGGTATGGGCGCGGGCGTTGGTATCAGTTTCCAACCAGCCGCCCGCGCCCTAACGATAGCGCTCTCGCGTTAGCCAACGCACCGTCGCTCGGTGGTGCATTCCCGCCCGGTATTTCGGACCCGGTGTCGGCTTCCTATTTGTGGGCAAGCAACGTTCCCAAGGGGTTCACCATTTGGAGGCGTTGGGTCGATGCGTCGCGCTCCAATCATTTCACCCGTAACTTTTGGCGGCTTGTTTACTTTCGGGGCAAGTATGAACCAGCCGTAAAAATATAGCCCTAATTTGTTCGCCGTACTAGGCAGCTCTTTTCCAAAGGGTTCCTTGCTGGCAGCTAACCAACAAATTTTTCACTTTTGTACTAGGAGCCGCTTTTTCGGCGCGGAGTTCCCTTGCAGCTAACAAGGCTCCAAAAACCTTTTTACACCATATTATAGCAAAGTGCGTGCAAGTGCTTTTTATACGCGCACCGCCATAAAAAATTCGCCGGGATGGTCAATGCCGTAAGTAAAGGCGCGTTGAAAATGCACCCCGTCCGGCGTTGTGCCAAATTCCCAAACCCGGCGATAAATATATTTTGCCTCGTTTAGCTTTGGGAAAAGCCCGGCGGCGATTGCACGCTGGTAAAATGTTTCTTTGTCAACAATTTGCGGTCCGATAAAATAACGCTTTGCCATTTTAATTTTCCCAAGGTTTTAAAACCCCTTCGCGCACATACTGGTCAAAGCGGTTGTTTGCCATTTCCCACGCTTCCGGGCTGCAAGTTTTTTCACCTTGCTTATATTCATTTACTGCAATAAATCGAACCCAAGCATAGCGGGATAAAATTGTGCAGTTGTCCGGCGATGCGTACAATTTAAGGCACGGGTCCAAATGGCTCGGGCATTCGGAATTTTCAAAAGTGTATGAAAATCCATCCGAGAACAAACGGTCCAAAATACCAGCAATGAGCTTCGCGGTTGTTTTACTTGCGCAAACACAAACCGGGAACTTCTTTTGTGCCTCGTTGCTTTTTGTTACTGGTGTTCGCCATACCTTGTAATGAGGGAAGTTCATCGCGTTTTCCATGCCCCCAAAACTGGCAAAACAACGGCGTCAAGTGTGTAGGCGTTTCCGTTTTCGTCAACGCTTGTTTCCGCCGTTTCCTTTGCGCACTTGTAAAGCCGCAAAACGTCTTCAAGAAAACGTTTTTGTGTGTAACTGGCATGACGCATTTCGTAGAGGCTGAAACTTTGCGCGCAACTAAATTCCATTGTTTGCTTTTTGGATTTTTTGTCCACGGCTTCGGTCATTGTGCAAGCGCAACGAATAAACACACGGATGTTCACGTTTGCGCCGTGGTAAAAACGGTCCAGCCCGGCGCCTTGTTCACGCAACTTTAATTCAACTTCATCAAAAAGTTTGTCCAGCCCTTCGCGGTATTCAAAAATCCAAGCGCAACCGCCGCAACACTTAAAGAACCCGGCGCGGCGGGTTTTGCCGCAAATGGGGCAAGCCTTGAGCGTTGGGCGCTTGCGCACTGCAAGACCCCAGTCACAAATTTCTCCGCGGTACGTTTGCACCCGAACGTCTTTTGTTTTGATTTTTGCGCCATGCCAAACCGGGCTTTTGCAAAAGTTTGTTTTGGCAATTTTCTTTTTGATTCTTTTATTTGGCATTGTTGCCTCCCTTTGTTTTGCCCATGTGCCGGGGCTTAAAAAATTCAAGCACAACGGCGGGAAATTTAAACGTGTACCCGTCCACATTGCACGCGGTTGTAGCTGCATTCGCACGCGCCCGCCTAAACGCCCCGCCCATAGCCTTAATCGCTTTTTCAAGGCGTTTGTCGGCGTTTGGCGCGTGGTGTAGTGTAATGTTTAGAGCGTGCGTGTTGTCGCACTGCAAAACCCACGAAAAACGGATGTATGCAAGCCCGCAAGATTTAAGCAATCCAACGGAGCGCTCCATAACCTTTTTCTCGTACTCCGTGGGCTTAAATGTTGCCCTCGGTTGCGTGTCGTGAATTGCTTGCATGGCACGTTCCAAAATGTTAAGCGGTTTTGTTTGCTGCATTGCCATCTTCCTATTCGAAAAACCCGGCGGCTTCAATAACGCCCAAGCAAAGTTTAATTTGATATGCGTAATTATAGCCGGAAAGGCACGCCGTAAAAGCATCTTTCCCGTCAATAACCAAAACAACGTTTCCAAATTCTTGTTTAAATTTAAAACGTTCGCTTTCCCAGTTGCAGCGCACAATCATTTCGGCGATTGTGTTTGCAACGGGCTTTATTTTTTCAACTTGGTCGCCGTTGAGGCGTTCGGTAAGTTTTTCAGCGGTTTCCTTTATTTTGCCTTCCATTTTTTACTCCTTGTAAATATGAAGTTCTTTGCAAATGGCTTCAAGTTTTGCGCTCACCATTATAGCAGCATTTGTCTCCCCGGCATTTTGCAAGTCCTTGAAAACTTCTTCAAGGATTTGGCGTTGGGCGTTAAGCGCGTCGGTTCTTGTGTTCTTTACCATTTTAAGCCCCCATCAAACAATCAAGATTTGCGATTACATTAGAACCAAGATTTTCCCTAACAGATGCCTTCTTTTCAAAATAATTGGCTACACGCTGCCAAAAGTTGATTCTTTTCAAGTAAGCAAATCCCCTTTCCTTATAGTATTCAGCCTTTTTGGCATTGCGCTTTTTAATAAATTCTTTTTCTTTATTAAGAGCGAACTTATACATATTTTGTTGATGATTTAAACAAGCCTTTGCAAATAAAAAGCGTTCGAGGTTGGTAGTAAATTTCATTTTAAAAGCTCCTTGTTAATTGTTAATTGCTTACCCCCTTAATATAGCTTTTAAATGCTAGATTGGCAACCGAAAAAAGTGCAATCTATGTAAAAAGTTATTTACATAGATTGCAGACACTAATCAAAATTGTCAAATGTTTTTTCAAAACCAACGGCGGCTTCGGCTTCAGCCTCGGAGGCTTCCCATTTTGCAATAACAAGGTCGCGCAACTTACGGCGTTCCGTTTTGTCCGCATAGCAAAGCGCACGCAATTCGTCGCGCTTCATTTTGCGCCCAAACTTTGCATCGTATTCTTCCGGGCAAGCGGGCGCAACTATTTCGTTCCCGTTGTCGTCTTTAATGCCTTGCTTTGCCCACTGGTAAACAACGTCCAAATTTACGGCGCGGCGCCCAATTACCTTGTAGGCGAATTCGTTATAGGCTTCACGCTTGTTTGTTTCCGTTATCCATGCGGTAACGCTTTTTAAATCCGGCATTACGCCGCCCCAATTAACTTCATCATTTACAAGGTTGCCGTCCTTGTCGCGCAAGTTGTAAAGATAGTCAATGTTGGAACCAACGTTGTCTATTCCGCGTGTAAAGTAAACAACGTAATAAATTTCGCGACCGGGGCGTTCCGTGCGTGCCTTGTTTTTAGTGCGCGCACGCACAACGGAACCAATCCAGCGCCCGCCAACTTCAATTTTTTTAATTAGCGTGAGGTCTAAAATTGTGTGGCAATAGTATTTAAGGGAATAGCCACCAGTTACCGTCTTTTGTCCCGGTATGGGCGAACCAATTTTGGCGCGGTACTGGCTGGTCAAAATAAGGAGGCAATTTTTGCGTTCAAGTTCGTCAACGTGGTCGGCAAAAAATGCGGAAAGCGCCTTTTGCTTGCCCATGTTGTAGGAGCCTTTATTTACAACGTCCTTCCCTTGCACCAGTTTTGAAAGTCGTTCTTGCATGGCTTCTTCCGCCCCGGCGTCCTTTACGCTGTCGAGGCTGTCTTGCGCATAAATTGCATATTCGTTTTCTTTAAGCCCCGAAAGGAAGAGCGAAACGTGCGCGTCCATTTCCTGAACTGTCGTGGAATGGTGGAAGTTGATTGTAACTGGCTTTAACGCACCTTTGTCGCCCTTAATAAAGCCGGAAAGCGGCTTGCCTTCACTACTAATTTTAAGCCCGTAAAGTTTTTCACAATCAAACTTGTTTCCGTTTTCGCCATCGCTATCAATCCAGCGAAAATTTTCTTTGTTGCGGTAATAATTGGCGGCAATCATTTCGTTAATAACAAAACTTTTTCCCGAACCGCTATCGCCCCAAATGCCCAAAATTGTTCCGGCTTCAATGCCATACGTTTCGCGCTTGCCACCAAGCAAAATGTCCAAAAGGTCGCACCCGGTTCTAATGCGCGGCGGTGCTGGCAATTCAACGGGCTTTTCGGTTAATGCGGCTTCCAGTTTTTTATCCTTCATTTTTAAATTCCTTTTTAACAAAAATAAAAGGCGCCCGGCATGGCTGCACGGGTCGCCGTTGTTTTAATTTGTGTTAAGCGTTGCGCCTTGCCTTTGCACAAAGGTCGTAAGATGTGCAGTTGCAGCACTTGCGGCTCGTTTCAAAGTCAATGCCCAAGCGCAAGCCAAAGGGGCAACCACCAGCGGCGGGCGCCGGGTTTGCGGGCGCGGCTTGTTCGCTGGGGAAGGAGCGTTGCGGTTGTGCAGCATACGGGTCACGCGAAAAATCTTCGTCCATGAGCGGTCCGTTTGCCGGGCTGGTTTGGAAACCTTGGGCGGGCTGGTTTACCGGGGAGCGCTGGAAGCCGTTTGGTGCAGCGTTTGCGGGCTGAAAACCATTGTTTACGGGCGGTTCTTGCGCCGGGGCGGTGTAGTGCGTGGCGGGCTGGCTTGCTTGCTGAAAACCAGCTGGCGCGGCGTTTGCAGGCTGGTTGTTGTGCAAGGATTGTTCGCAAGCACGTTCGAACTCGGCTTGCTTTTCTTCCTCGGTGTGTTCCGGGCTTGCGTTGTTTGCAGCGGGTGCCGCCGTTGTGTACGGGTCGGGTTCGCCGCCGTTCATAACGCGTTCCATTTCTTCGTATGTGCCAAAGTTCAAAAGTTCGTTCCAAGGCTTGCAGCGGTCATAAAGTTCGTCCGGCGGAAGTTCACGGCGCGGGAAAAAGTTTACGGCGCTTGCCGAATAGTATTCATGCCCGCCGAAGGTGTCTTTAGCCGTGTTTACCTTAACAATTCGTCCGTCTTCGTTGGGGCTTGCAAAAGGTATCGGGAGGGAGCCTTCACTCATTGCGGTTGCTTGCGCCATCAAGCGCTGGGGGAAGGCGGCTTCACCCTTTTGCTTTGCCGCGCATTCATGCACCAAAATGTCGTTCGTGTTTTCGGGGTTCATGTAGTACAAAACGCGGTCTTTGGGGATAAACGGCTTAATGCGTTCCCAGTTTTCACCGCCCTTGCTACCATCGTCGAGGTCTTCCTTGCGCTTGCAGCACGGGCAAGGCTTGCCGATAATCTTGAGGCACGGATACTGATGCGGGTGCTTGGGGTCTGCAAGGTTTGGCAATTCATGCACGGGAACCGCCTTGTAAAATTTGTATCCAGTATCGTCCGGGTCGGTTGCGTTGTTCTTTGCAAGCAAAATGTTAAAACGCTCTTCCTTTTCCGTCCATTTGTGTCCCTTCATGCCCTTGGGGATATGGAAGTAAGAACGCGAGCGGTTGTTGTTTTCGCTGGCTTCGCCACGGCTAACGGCGGCGGCGTGGCTGAACTGGTTTCCGAGGTTTACGCTATTGCGATTAAATGCCATGTTTGGCTCCTTGTCTAGTCTAGGTTTTTGGTCTAGGTTTAAAGTAATAAGGCACACCGGGTTTTCCGGCGTGCCTTATTATAGCAAAATGCGTGCAAGTGTTATTTATTCATGCTTTTGTTTATTGCTTCTTCAACGGCGTTTGTTTGCATTTCCAACTTTGTGTCCGGGCTGCAATCTCCGTTAATTAGTGTAAACTTGGAAAGCACCAAAGCGCGTTCGTTTTCAATGCTGTCACGCTTGTGCCGCATTGCTTCAACGGCGCTTTTGAGTTGCCCAAGGTATTCTTCCGCGTCCAAAATTTGCAGTTCAAGTCCGTGCAATTCGGGGTCGGTTGCAATCATGCACTCCACCTCGTCCAAAAGCAACTTCGCTTTTGTTGCGGCTGCATTTGCACGAATTTCGATTTTGCGTTGGGCGCTTTTGTACTTGAGTTCGTTTTTAAGGCGTGCAACCTTGCTTTCCTGTCGTGCCGCTTCGCTTGCATAGTATTCGAAAATGCTTGCTTGTTTAAGCACCGCCTCTTCAAGGTGTGCGCGGTCTAACAAAAAATGCGTTTTGTTGATTTCCATTTTGCCCACCTTTATTCTTCAGTAAGAAGGTCTTTAATGCGGATGTTCAAGCAACTTTTATATTCTTGCATTGCCTTGAGCTGGTGGGTAAGAACTTCTTTAAGCGGAACGTCCTTTGTTTCTTCAATTTCGTTTTTTACAGCTGCAATGCGGTCGCAAATAGCGTCGCGTTCCTTTGCAAGCGAAACAACGCGTTCGCCGTTGGAGGGCTTTGCGTTCATGTGTCCAGCAATAACTTCCATGAAAGTTTTAGGGCTGAAATTTTCTTTTGCGTTTGCCTTCTTTGCAGTGTTTTTCTTTTCGGTCTTGTTAGCCATTTTTAACTCTTTGAATTAGTTTGTTGCTTTTTGGCTGGTTTATTATAGCAAATTGCGTGCATTACGCCGCAATAAATTCCATTAGTTTTTCTTCCCGCTTGCGCTTGCGGTACTCCCTTTTCTTTTCCAAAAATGCAGCATATCGAACCGGGTCCGCTTTTAGGCGCTCTTTATACTGCCTTTGCTTTTCAACCCGGTGGGCGCGCCATGCCGGGTCGTCCTTGTGCTTGTTATAGTTGCGCCGACGCTTTTCCTTGCATTCTTCCGGGTGTTCCATGCGCCAACGTTTTTCGGCGGCATGGCACTTTTCCGGGTTTGCTTCACGATATGCCTTTTGCCTTGCCCGTTCCTTTTCGCGGTACTCGGCAACCTCCTCTTCCGTTTTTGCCTTTGGCTGGGGCTTTGGCGGAACAACCGGGGCAAACGGTCCTTCCACAATACGCGCACGCAATGCAGCCCAATCAATTCCGTCAGCCATTTGTCACCGCCTTGCGTGCCTTGTAGGGACCGCGTTTTTTGTGGCGCCTATAATACGAGCGGTCTTCGTGGCTTGGAAATATATGCCGAACGGAAACCGGGGCGCCCTTTAACGCATCCATCATTTCCTTAACTTGTTCAAAGGGTTTAACCATAATTTTCAAAAGCCTTCTTTATTGTGTTTGCCGATAGCTGCACCACGCCCGGAATGTGCAACGTTGCAATAGCACGGCAAACTTCAACCGAAAGCGCATTTGTCGCGCCGCTTTCGCTAAAATACCGGTCAACGTAAAACTCCAGCCGTTCAACGTATGCATCGTCCACCAGCGGCAAAAAGCCGACCTTTTGGTACGCCGCCAAAGTTTCATTCAATATGTTGCAAGCCTCGCCCCGGTTAAACGGCACGTCGCCAACGGCATATTCCAAAAGCCGCGTTTGTTTGTACGGCATTAAAGTATCCGTTATAAATTGCATGAACGAATATTGCATACTACAATTTTCCGATTCCAACATTAAATTCTTTAACCAAAATTTCGTTAATGCGGTCTTTTAAACGCATAACGTCCCCGGCTGAAGGCTCCTCGCCCTTGTAATTGCGAAGCAGCATTTCCGCCGCCGTTTCAGAATTTGCTTTTGCCATTTTGTACCTCGTAAAATTTAGCCCGCCGGGCATTGTGTCAAACCTTGTGTGATAGGCTGTCCGGCGGGCTGGTTTATTATAGCATTATTTGCAAAGTTGCATCATCCGCAAGCACACGGCGATACATTGCGCAAGCTCTTGTCGGCAATGTGCTTTATCGCCTTGCAGCCATGCCGTCCGGGCTTCCGCAACCTCTTCCAACAAAATTCTATCCGCATAGTAAGGCGGTTCCGAATTTTTCTTTTTTGCAAGGCGTTCTTCGTGCCGTGCGTGGATTATTGTGTGCGCCGTAAACTTGTCGCAAAATTTAGGATGCTTGTTTACGGCTGCAACGTATTCGTCCAACGCCATTTCAACGTCGCCACCTATGTCCATTTGCAGCTCTTGCAAAGAAACTTTTATTTCATGTCCGGGCAATTTTAGCCTCCTTTTACTTTACTTGTTATAAACAAAATAATTGAACAAATCCAAATGACAAGGGCTGCAAACCCAAGCAATGTAAAAACAACGGCAACAAACCAAAGCCAAATATCAAAAAGTGTATTTTTTTAATTTATTAGCCATTGTTAATCCTAAAGTATGGCAAGAACCTTTTCACCAATTTTTTCACCAAATGTTGCACGAGCCCAATCTGTCAATTTTTCATAATTTGTTTTGTCATACAAATTAGCTTTTGTGACACGCAATGTTTCAAAACATTTTTTGAAATACTGGTAGTTTTCAATTTTTCCGTTTACCGCACATTTAACAACGTAAGCGTAGGCGCATTTATAACAAACTCCACAAGAATTTTCAGCAAGCAAAACCCCATATTTTTTAAATATGTTATCACGCCAAACTTTTCTAAATCTAAAAGCACCCATGCAGGATGTTTTTATTGCCCAAATTTGCTCGGCGTTTTCGTGTGCGAGTACTTCTGCAATGTTTTCGGCTTCCCTTTTTACATTTGTTGATACATATTGCCAACCAATGGCGGCTTTTTGCATAAACTTTTTGAAGGGTTCCATTAAAGCAGCACTGTCCGTCCAGTTATATTCATAATTTGCATTTACTGCATTTATAATTCCAGTCGAAAATTTATTAAAACCATTTTTAATTCCCCAGTCCGTCATGAGTGCGATTGTTAGCTGATTTTTAATTTGGTTTTCCGGGTGACAAATTTTACCAGTTATCTTCACTTCAGTGACATTTAACGGCATTTTTAAAATTTCTGCAATTTTAACGGCGCCTTCGAATTCTTTTGGGTAAGCACGATTTAAACCTTTTATAAATAAAAGGTGAACATCATAACCCAATTTTTTTAAACGGATTGCCTCAGCGGTGCTGTCTTTGCCCCCGGTGTATGCGACTAAAACTTTGTTTTTATTTTCTAACAAATTAACATTTGGGGCTTCACCATTTTGAATAAATTGTGCCTTGTTCATTGTTGCGGCTGCAATAAAATCTTCAAGCCCCTTGCACGCGGTAACAATTTCCGGGACGCCCGGATTGCTAAATTGCTCATAAACTGGTTTAATTGCGTTAAAAAATACTCCGCCGTCTTGTGCCGTAATTGTTGCAAAGTTGTTTTCCATTTTAGCCCCTTTCAATGTCTTTAATTGTTTGAACTGCACCTTTAGCGCATTCTTCGCAATACGGGTTCTTTGCTTGCGGGTGCTTAATATAAATTGGGTTTGTTGTCTTTTTACCGCATTGCGTGCAAGTAAAAACTTCCGTTGGAGGGTTTTCTATTTTAATGGCGGTTATGTTGTTAATTTTTTCAACGCAATAGTCAAAGCCGTCCGTCAGCCCGCACAAATACGCTTTAATGTAGCCCAATTTTTGGGAGTCGCTTTCCCACCCGTTTTTATCGTCAACGATTTCTATTAGCTTGTTTGCAAGTTCAATGACTTTGTCTTTTTGTTGTTCCATTTTTAGCCTTCCTTTGGTAACTGGTCAACAAACTTTGCTTTTGTACGCCATACGGCGCCGCAACGCTTGCAATAAACCGTCGAATAGTCGCTGGGGGTGTAATGATACCCGTTAAACGCGGAATGATTACATTTGTATTGTGTACAAACTAAACCATCAATGTCGCCGCGCTTGCGCTTGCATATACAAGAATTTCCCATGCTCATAGTTTTTCCCTCCTTGCCCATTCTGCAATCAAAAGGGCGTCCGCGTCTTTATGCTTGCGAATGATTTGTTCGGTTGGTCCGCCGGGGTAAAGGCGGCAACCGATATCCATGCTTGCCTTTTTAAGTTCATCGCCCTTGCAGCCATGCGGCAAAAGCGCCTTTTGCCATGCACGGCTGTCAACGTACATTCGGGGCAAGCCTAACTTTTCAATCACAATAAGTGTCGCTTCAAGCGAGCGGGCGGCGCTTATGGATGCGGCGAAGCGCATTGGGTTAATCATTGGGCGTTCAATTACAACCAAACATTCCGAAGGGTTGTTTGCGCCAATAATGTCTTCCAGCTCTGCCTCCAGCGCCGGGGCATTTATGCGCGTAATGTTTTTCTTTTCTTTGGTGTAACTTTGTTCGCTTTTTACCGGGGTTTCCCAAATGCCGGGGCAAAGGTTTTCGCCAACCCAACCAATAGTTCCCGTCACCCCGTTATCAATTCCGATATAAACTTTGTGAGCCATTTTACCTCCACGGCATTCTTAACGCCGGTCTATCCTTGTCTTCTTTGCGCCAAAATACGCACAAATTAAATTCTTTTGCAACTGCAACCATATTTGCAACGAACGCGTCTTGCAACAAACTTTTTAAAATTGGCAAGGGGATTTCGCCGCATTTAGCTTTTTCACCATTTGTGTTCATAAAACCTACTTTTTGAAAACTAAAATGTTTTGATGCAGTTTAACGAGCTTTTGGTTCTTCATGCAGCCACGGGCGCGAATTGCGGCGGTGCCTACTGCATTGAGCAAAATTGCTTCGTTGTAGTAATGCATCCCGGCATCCGTGAACGCCTTAATTGTGTCCGGCACAAATCCAATATAGTTTCCGTCCTTGTCGCGCACTTCGCCAACAACAAAGCACGCAAGGGCGCCCGGCTTCAATTTGCTGCACGCCTTTTTAATGATGCTTTTGTATGCAACCAAAAATTCAGGATACTTCATGTTACTAATGTCGCCCGGTAAGTTGCTATAAACTTCCAAGTCGGCGTAAGGCGGGCAACTAAACACAAAATCAAATTCGCCCGTTACATTGTCCAAAGCCTTGTCGCTGTCGCCGCAAATCCATTCCGGCTGATTTTCCGGATTGCAAATTGCAACGGCTTGTTCGCGGTTGCTTTCAACTTGCTCCGGGCGGATGTCAATTCCGGTGTATTTAAAACCAAGATAGTTCGCAACAATTCCGCGCACACTTCCACCAGCAAACGGGTCCAAAATTTTTCCGCCATTTGGGCAGAACCAGCGGTAAAGCACTTCGCAAAGGGCGGGGTCAAAAATTGAAATTCCTTCGTTAATTCCGCCATTTTTAATTCCGTACTTTTCGCCGAAACTGGTGGGCATACACTTTGCATCGCGTCCCACCTCGCTCTTAATGCCCAACTTTTTCCAAAGGTTGGCACGGTCGCGCCACGAGCCGCTCTTTGTGTCAAGCACGCTAAAGGGCGGTTCAATGAAGTCGTCGCGCAAAATTGCGTCGCATTCAATGGGGTTTCCAAAAACGTCGTATTCAATAAATTTATTTGCCATGTTGTTTTTCCTTTTGTAGTGTATTATAGCAAATTATAGGCGTAAACCTCGGCGGGCTGCAATGGTTGCAATTAGGTCAAGGTCGGAGGCTTGCTTGCCGTCTAAAACACTGGCAAGCACCTTTTTCTTTTCGTCCAGTGCCTCCGCCATGTCCTCGTCGATTGTGCCGCTTGCAATAAGGTAATAAACCGTCACGGGGCGTTCTTGCCCGCCTCGGTGCAAGCGGTCTTCGGCTTGTTCCATGTCGGTAGAGGTTTCGGCAAATTCTGCAAAAGCAACGTTGCAGCAAATTTTTTGAAATCCGTCAATGCCAGTTCCGCCGCTTTGAATGTTGCAAACCATAAGGCGGCACGCCGGGTCGTTTATAAAGCGTTCCTTTTCCTTTTCGCGTTGCTGCAAAGCCACACCGCCGTAAATTTTGGCGGGTTTAAATTCCGCAAGCTCCTCGCAAAGGCGGTCAACGACATCGCGGTGCCATGCAAAAAGCAAAAGTTTTTCTTCGCCTTCCATAAAGCAGCGCACCCAATTTAAAAGCGCCTTTTCCTTTACGGCGTAAGCGGTTCGGGTAAGGTTTGCAAGTCGTTCGCGCGCTTCTATGCCTTGGAGGTTTGCAATGCTTGCCTCCTCGCTGGTATAGTCTGCCAGTTGCGCGGCATCGGCTTCAAGCGGCACAACGTCCAAAATTTTAGGCGGCAAGTCTTTCATCACGTCCTCCTTTGTACGGCGCAACATTACGGAAACGAGTTTTGCATGAAGTTCGCGCACGTTGCGGGCTCCGTTAAACTGAACGCCCCATGCCGTGTTCGTTGGCTTTGTATAGCGCCACAAATACGCCTTATATGTTGGAAACATTTGCGGCTCTACACATGACACCATCGTCCAAAATTGCGCCGGGCGTGAACGTGCTGGTGTGCCGCTCATAACGATGCATTCCGGAACAACCGCTGCAAGGTGCCTAAAGGCGAGCGCCCTTTTGCTTTCCGGGTTTCCTATTGCTTGGGCTTCATCACCAATAAGGCATTCAAACCCGTGCTCCGCGAGCGTGTCTTGCCAGTATGTAAGGATGTCCCAGTTGATTATATAAGAGCAGCCGCGTTCTAGTTTACGCGTGCGCGTGCCGTAAATAATTTGAACGCGGCAATCGCAACCCGGCACGGTCGAAAGCCAGCGCCGATATTCCTTTTGCCATTGCAATTTAGTCGGCGCGTTTACAACAATTAAAGCCGGGAAGGATTTGTTATACGCAAGCCATGCAAGCGATTGAAGCGTTTTGCCCGTACCCATGCCGTCCCCAAGTGCGACGCGCCCGTTGCGCATGGCTGCAAACTTGATAAAATCAATTTGGTAAGGGCGCAAGCCCGGCACCAAATCACGCGCCGGGTCAAGCATAAATTTCGCAATGGCTTCACGTTGGGCAACCACCGGGTCAACCTCCGGCACCTCTTCCGGCTTTGCCATATATTCGGCGTATTTTTTCGGAACTGGTATGCTCCCAAAACCTTGCAGCGGGTCAGCCTTTACAAGCGACTTTTTGGTTGCACGCCAACCGCTTTCGGCAAGGCTTGCGATATTTTCTTCCGTTGCGGGAATGTACCATTTTTTAGTTTCGCTGTCAAAAACGCGGCGCGGTATTTGTCGCACCAGCGAGAGCATCCTTGCCCACCCGGAAGGGTCGCGGCAAAACCACGAAAGTTCTATTGTTCCATCTTCTAGCACTGAATAGGAACCAAAGCAATTCGGCAAACGTAAATTCAAATTAAAACTCCATGAACATTTTTAAGCCAATCTTTTAAAACGCACCACCTATTCGCCCAAGGTCCGATAAACGTTGGTCCCACGCACCCGGTTTCTTCGTTGCATTGCGCAACACGTTCAAGCATGGTGCAAAAGGAGGATAAATGGTAATTGTTTTCGGTGCAGCGTGCAACCAGCGCGGCGGCGTTTTCTTTGTGCCAGCGTTTAAGGTCGGCAACGCCTTTATAAAATTTTAGCATGGTTGCAAAGTCGCGTTTAAACCAAACCTTTTCCAAAATGCGGTCAAGTATTTGGCAAACGTTGGGTCCAAGCGATGCGCGGAACATTTTTGGGGTAACGCAATCACCACACGCAATTTCCAAAAACGCGCTCCACCAGTTTCCGTTCTTCATTGGCGCCGCCAAAAAATTCGCAAGGCTAACTTTTTCATTTTTGCCGTTGCGCTTTGTTGGATACCAAAAGCCGTAAGGCTGTCTTTCTTCAATGTACCCAAGAACGTCGTCAATGCGGGCAAGCACTTCTTCGCGTGCGCTAAATTTTACGTCTTGCACCGGGTAAGAAGCCGAAACACGGCTCCACCAGTTTTTATCCCATGTGTAGGCGTACAAAAATTCCCCGGCGCACAACTGGTCAAGGCGCAAAAATGTCGCCTCCATTGTTTTAGTTCCGCGCCGGGTAACGCTTAAAATTTTGTTGTGCTTTTCCATAAGCGCAAGCACCGGGTCAAGCCCCTCGGCTTGCGTTGGCACATGGCTTCCGCTAAATAGCTCGTCAATGGCACAATTTGGCGCGTTTGCGGGCGTTTTACGGCTTGCACTGGTAGTTATTGCCCTATCACACGAAACGGGCTTGTCACTCCCTTTTTGCGCCGGAATAAAAGTTGTTGTATCGGCTGGGTCTGTAAATGCTAACATAATTCTTTTTCCTTGCCGTATTATAGCAACTTTTAGCCATGCAGTTCGGCGCGTTGGCGTTCCACCGGGTCAAACGCAATCGCTTCAAGCTCTTTTAAATGCCCGCGTTCCCGTCCGTATGCGCCCGGCGCTGGTTCCCTATCCTTTCCCCGGTAAGAGTATTCCAGCCAGCGCACAAACACGCTCCAGCCGCGTCCTTGCATTTCCCTAATAACGAGCGAATGATACCACACAAGGCAACCCCAAGAAAGATTATAGTACCATGCGCGGGCGGTTGGTTTGCCCCAAGGTCTTGAGCGGATGCGGCAGATTGCAGCGTGCAGCGCTGAAAGTTTTTTATCGGGGAGTTCTTGTAAAAGTGTAGGGTGCCAAAGCCTCATTTCTTGCCTTCCTTGTTATGCATCAAACCGAAGTCGCCATACGTTCCACTAGGGAAAAGGTGATTTGATTTTGGGTTTCTTTTTGGTTGGGTGGTTGGGTTGTTAGTGTTAGGGAACAAAAGTTGATTTGTAACTATGCTTATTTTACGTTTTGCATTTTGTTCCCTAACGTTTTTAAACTTGTTTTTAGCCGTTTCTTTTGGCTGGTTTTTGCCGTTTTTGGGCAAATCTTCAAAAAATTCTTTGTGTTTGCACTTGAAATATCGCTCCGCCCCGGTAAGTGCAACGCCGCTTTTGATTTTTTGGCGAATTGCATCGGCTCGCGCCATAACTTGTTCCATTGTGCCGCGCAACCGGGCTTCCCGCCTAATTTCGGCAAGTTCCTCTTTTTGCCACGGCTTAATAACAACTTCCCCCGTTTCGCCGTCAAAGTAGTTGCACAAAATTTTTAAAATGGCGCCAGCCGCGCTTTGCTTTAGGTCTTGTTCGCACCCAAGCCAGCGCCAAATGAAAGCCTCTTGTTCCTTGCGTGTTGGTATGTCTGCAATTCCGGCGTCGACTATGCGTTGGGCAAGCACCTTTCGAAGTTTGCGGTTTGTCCAACCCTTGCGGGCGGAGCGGCAATCGTACCCCGGCAAGTTTACAACAATTCGCTCGGCTGCACCCAAGCCTGCCCGGTTTAGCGGGCGCCATGTTGCCCCAAGGTGGTTTTTCACCAAACCGAAAAAGTCTTGTGCCAGCATACCGATTTTTTTAATTTGGTCCGGGCTGGTAAGGTTTGAATATTGTTCCAGTTCGTTTTCAACGCGCAAGCGCACGGCGTCCCGGTTTAATAGCCGCCCAGTAACAAATTCGGCGAGCAGCCCTTGCCAAACGCAAGCGCGAACGAGCGGCATTAGTGCCAAATGGCTAAATCTGCAAACTTGCAACTTTCCATCAAGTGTCTTTTTGAACCAGTGTTTAAAATAGCAAGTATATTCGTCGTGTTCCGTTGCAACGTCGCGGCGCCATAGCTGGGTCGTGCATGGCGATTTTTCAATGCCGCTTTCGTCCCAACTAACCGCAACTTCGTCACATTTAAAAACACGCTTTAGTTCTTCAACGCGCAAACGCAAGCTCTCGGCGGCTTCGTACCAAAGCTCCGCCGAAATGTTAGTTACTAGAGCCTTCATGCAAAAGCCCCTTTAATACTTTGTATGTAATTGAGTTTATTTTGGTGCAAAATAGCCTCCGGGTGTGATGTAGCCTTTGGCGAGCTCGCTACACCACGCCCGAGGCTAAAAGTAAAAAAGCAAAGCCGTCGCCATGCTTGCCCCATATTATAGCAAAGAAATTTTCTTTGTGCAAGTCGTGCTATAATATGGCAAGGAAAATTTAAGGAATTTTACAAATGATTGAATCAATTAGCATTAACAACTTCCAAAGCCATAAGGCGACACGGCTTAAACTTGCCCCGACGGTGAACACGTTGCAGGGAAATTCAGATTGCGGCAAAAGCGCCGTGATGCGTGCCATTAACTGGCTATTGTTTAACCCGGCGGGCGATTACTTTGTAAGCGATTGGGCAAAGAAGGGAAAAACCATTGTTGCCCCGTGCGAAGTTACGCTTGAAGTAAATGGGCATAAAATAACCCGCCGCCGCGATAAAGAATTTAACGGGTACACTATGGACGGCGAGGTTTTTGAAGCGACACGAAATAGCGTGCCGCCGCAAATACTGGAAGCGCTTGGGCTTGGGGAAGTAAATGTGCAGCGCCAACTAGACCCGCCGTTTTTGCTTTCAATGAGTGCCGGGGACGTTTCGCGTTATATTAACTCCCTTGTAAACCTTACACGAATTGACAAATGGACGGTTGCAGTAAACGGGCGCGCCCGCAAGTTGCAGCAAGACGCGGAAGCGGCGGAAGAATGTGAAAGCAAGGCGCGTGCAGAAGTTGAATCCTTTGCCTACCTTGACCGGCTGGAATTGGTTAGCGCCGAGGCGGCTGAACTTGAAAGCAAGGTTGCAGCCATTGAAGAAGAAGGCAACGCCCTTGAAAATAGCCTTATAAAGTACGACACCGAATGCATCGTTTTGAGTAAGTTGCCGGATGTTGACAAGGTGTTTATTTTGTTGGCAAAGGCAAGCGACGAAAAAACTGGTGCTGAAAAAATTGGAGCAGCCGCCGAAGAACTTGCCGGGCAAATTAAAACCCATTGCGAAAAATCCGAAGTGCTTGCCGGGTTGCCAAACATTGAAAAGGCGGAAGCCGCGCTTGCTTGCGCCCGTGAAATTGCTGCACGTAAGGACGCGCTCGAAAATAAAATGGTAATGTTATCCGCCGACATAAATCGCCGCCTTGGGGTAAGGGTGCCAAACGTGCCAAACAAATTTTTTGAAATTGTTGAAATGCTTGGGCGTTGGAAAAACATTCAAAACAACTTAATAGCAGCTTCGGACGCTTTGAAAAATGACCTTATGAACTATTGGAAGGCTTTAGAAATTGTAAAATCTGCATCGGCTGAACTTGAACAAGTTTTAAGCCAGTTGGACGGCATGGTTTGCCCGCTTTGCGGACGCGGCGGCGTGCATAAACACGAGGAGGCATAATATGCGAAATTTGTATAAAGTAATTTCAATTTTAATTACACTTGAATCATTTATAATTTTATTTTGTATAACATTCCCGTTCTTTAATGGCTTGCCGGATAATTGGGATACGGGGCTTGCTTGTGCTTGTGCCGTTTGGCTCCACGCAATAATTCCAAGCGTTATTATTTGCCGCGCTTTTTGGGCGCCGTATAAAAATGATAAATTTTACTACAAGTTAAAACCCGGTTTAAATGTGCCGCCGGGAAATGATGGAATTTATTACCGGGAGCCAGCACTTATATTTTTAAACTTGCTTTTAAAAATTTTGCAGCCAGTAAAGCGCCCGTTTTTACTTTGCTCTATAAGCATTTATGAAGACGATAAACCGCATTTTGACGGGTACGGGTTTAGACGCGTTGAACTTTTTGATGGTTATTTTGCAAGAATTAAATCGGTTTTTATTACATACAAGTTAGTAGAAAAATTTTACAAGGAAAATAAAAATGGTGATTAGTGCTTGGGTTTTTGAATTTGAAGATGGCAGCGTTTCAATAATTGAAGGGCAAGATATAAATGACGCCTTGCAAACTTTGAATAAAGATTGCCATGAAAATATAGAAAGGGTCACCCGAAGCAAGAAACTTGTTCGGGATGCTTTGGATGAATTTTTAAAGGAGTAATTTGTGTTTACATTTTTGATTTTTCTTTTGGGTGCCGTCCTTTGGTGTGCTGGTGTTTACAACGCAACTTTTGAAGAAGTTACGCTTGCCGATTTGTTTTTGGTTTTGGTTGGTGGGCAAATTTTAAAATTGTGGTATGCTGCAATAGATAGTCAAGACAGCGAACACAAGTATGACCGCATAATAGAAAAAATTAAAAACGTTGAGGACGAATTAAGGTGGTGGCGGCGTGGAAGGTAGCAACCCCGCTATAATATGGCATAATAAACAATTAACAAGGATTAAAAATGAAAATTTTGATTACGGCTGACTGGCACGTTCGCGGGGAACGCCCGCTTTGCAGAACTGATGAGGACTGGATTGAAAGCCAGCGTAAAACAATCGCGCAAATCCGTGAAGCATTTTTTCATAATGGTTGCGAACAAATTTGGATTTTGGGCGACCTTTTTGACGCCCCGCGTTGTGCAACCGCCGCCGTGAATATGCTAATTGGGGAACTTAAAAAGTTTCCGCAAAATAGCGTTAAAATTTTGTGCGGAAACCACGACTTAAAAGACCACAATTACAACAACCTTGAAGAGTGCAGCATTGGCACGCTAAAGAAAATTTTTGAAGACGTGCCGGATGTTATTGCAAACGATGGAATTGGTTCAATGTCCGTTTCGGCAAAGCCCTTCGCGCTTGATGACTTGCAAAGTAACGCCGATGTAATTTGTACGCACCAGCTAACGTTCCCAAATGAAAAAGCGCGACCGATGCCGGGTTGCGGTGTGCTTGCACAAGATTTGCTCGACAGATGGGCAAATGCCGAACTCATTTTTACTGGTGATTACCACCACGGATATATTTATAAAGAAGATTGGGACACGTTGCCGGGGCGCTATGTTGTGACGCCCGGCTGCATTAACATTCAAAAGGCGGACGAACTTGATTACGAGCCTTTTGTTGTTGTGTGGGACACAAAATCAAATATAGACGATTACAACTTTTGCAAAGTTTACCTTGACCCTCAACGCGAATTTTGCACGCGTGACCACATTGAAGCACGCGAACAAAAGGAGGCGCAACTTGCCGAGGTTGTGGAAACAATTAAGGGAGGCACCGAAATCACGCTGGACTTTGACAGCAACCTTTCGGCGGCGGTTGCAAAGTGCGACGAAAAAATTGTTGCCGAGTACGGGCTTGTTAGACAAGAAGTAAACGCTGAAAAATAAACGTGTTTTGCTATAATATGGCAGCAATAAACAATTAGCAAGGAAAATTAAAAATGCGATATTTGGTTGTAGATATTAGCACCACCGCCCAACCGGGCATCGAAAACTCCATTTACCTTTCTTGGGCAAACAAGCGCGGCAATTTTACGCCGGAAGAAGCCTATGGCAAAGCCGGGCTTCATGCTGAATTTGGTATGATTTGCGGGCTTGTTGCTTATTGGGTTTGGTTTGATGTTGGGCTTGAAAATTATACGCTTGCAAAGGCGTTTTTGGCAACCGCTTCAACCATTGAAGAGGAAGATACGCTTTTGGCAGGGTTTGCCGATTTGCTTGAGGAAGACGTTGTTATTGCCGGGCATAATACACGCGATTTTATTTTGCCGTTTTTGGCGAAACGTTATTTGGCAAACGGACAAAAATTGCCCGCTTGCATTTTGGAAGCAATTAACGACGGGGCATATTACGACACGATGCGCGAACTTGCTTGTGGTGGTGCCAGCGTGATGAGCTTGCGTGCGAGCGCTTGGATGTTTGGCATTGACGACCCGCGTGCAGCGGTTTCCTCCCCGCGTTTTTATCAGTTGTGCAACGATGGGCGCATGGGTGAAATAGAAAAACTTACAAACCAAAACGCGGAAGTAGCTGCAAGGGTTTTCGCGAATTGCGTTTTGGGAAATCTTATCCAACTCTAACAAAAGGAAGTTAAAAATGGCAACCAGTTTCGAAGAACTTAAAAACAAGGCGGACGCAATTAAAAGCAAGTGCGACCAAGCCCTCGGCGTAATTAAAAGCATTGAAGACGGCTGGGAACAAAAGTACGGCACACGCGACGACAAAGTGCTTAAAGAAAAGCTCGCGGGCATGGAAAAGGAACGCGACGAACTTAAAGCCGACTTTGATGCAAAGTTGCAGGAAGCGGAACAAATTTTGGCGGGTGCTTGTGTATGAATGCCCTCCAATTAGCAAACAAGGTTTCCGAACTAAAGGGGCGCCGATGGGCGGCTGAAAACGCGCTTAAAACGGCGGAAAAGGACGTTGCCAATGCACGCGCACACCTTGAGGCGACAAACGGCTTAAAAGCGGTTGTTCAGCAAGTGGCAAAGGAAACCCAAGACAAACTCCGCCTCCGTTTTGAAGCCATTGTTCAAGCGTGTTTAGATGCAGTTTTCCCCGGTGCATATAAATTTATGATGGAATTTATTTCGCGCCGTGGGCAAGTTGAAGTCGATATGTGGTTGGACAAGGACGGGACGCGAATGGACCCGTTAGACAGCAATGGCGGCGGCGTTGTGGACGTTATGAGTATCGCCCTTCGCCTTTGTTGCCTTACCCTTTCGGCAAATAGCCGCGTTTTGTTGCTGGACGAACCTTTTGGGCATTTGCGCGGCGAAGCACGCGAACGCCTTGGGGCATTGCTTGCCATAATTTCCGAACGCCTTAATGTTCAGATTTTTATGGTTGGCGACGTTGCCGGAAATGTTGTAAGCGGTAACGAATTTAGAATTGCAAAGGTTGCAGGGATTAGCGTTGTAAAGGAAAGCGCGTAATGGTTGACTTTGAAGCAATTTGTAAGCAACTGGACATTCCTTACTGGACAAGCGGTAAAAACAACGCGCCCGGCTGCATTACTATTCATTGCCCATGTTGCCCGCCGGACAACCCGGACCCAAGCCGACACGGCAATTTAAACCCGGAAGACGGTTCTTATGCGTGTTGGCGCTGCAAGGGTTCACACCCGGCGGTCGTTATTGCACGCGCCGGGCGTTGCAGCGTGCAAGCGGCAAGTGATTTAATTCGCAAGTACACCACCGGGGTCGTAAAGCCAAAACGCGAAGTCGTGCAAATGGCTTCCAGCATTACGCTCCCCGGAAGCCATACCCCGCAAGAAATGCACACAAAGTATCTAGAGGGGCGCGGCTTTAATGTTGAAGAGCTTGAATTTTATCACGGCATACGTTACACGGGAATGATGGAAAAGTGGAACGGGGTGGATTGGGGTTGGCGCGTTATTATACCAGTATTTGACCGCCGGAACAACCTTGTATCGTTTCAAGGGCGTGCGCTATTTAAGCAACAAGACCCGCGTTATTTGTTTCCGCCAAAGGAGCGGCAAATTCGCGATTGTAAAACTTTACTTTATGGCGCCGAACTTTGCGGCAATAACAAAGATTTGCTAGTTGTGGAAGGCGTGATGGACGCGTGGAAATTGGGTGCTGGTGCCGTTTGCACTTTTGGCTCCAGCGTTACCGATGCGCAAGTTTTGGAAATGGCAAATTGGCGCCGGGTGTTTATTGCATTTGACAACGAACCCGCCGCCATTGAACACGCCCGCGACGTTGCAAAGCAACTTTCATCGCTTGGGGTGGAGGCATACATTGTAAATACT